>Ga0194130_10000419_pt1 | contig 81438 bp, 64 predicted proteins | sample TA2KigsurfametaG_FD_160084 | JGI IMG/M metagenome (GOLD analysis project Ga0194130, IMG submission 160084) | Freshwater microbial communities from Lake Tanganyika, Tanzania - TA2015050 Kigoma 12 surface | ecosystem: Environmental > Aquatic > Freshwater > Lake | place: Tanzania: Lake Tanganyika... | reverse complement strand
TGGTTCGGATATCCTGCCCACGCTCCAGCAGATGAGTCGCGAACGAATGGCGGAACGTGTGGCAACCTGCCGGTTTGGTGAGGCCGGCGCGTTCAACGGCCTGCTTCACGGCCTTTTGGACCAGGCTCGGATCCAGGTGGTGGCGGCCCTCCTTTCCCGTGGTCGCGTCCTTCCAGCGATTTCGCTGGGGAAACACCCATTGCCAGCCCCACTGCCGATCGGCATGGCGGTACTTTCTCGCCAAGGCATGGGGCAGCATCACCGCTCCCCAACCCGCCGCCAGATCCTGCTGATGGAGGCGGCGAACCTTCTGGAGATGCCTGTTCAGAGCCTCGCACTGGCTTTCGGGCAGCAGCGTGCGGCGATCCTTGCCGCCCTTGCCATTTCGTACGGTCAGCTCCCTCCGCTCAAAATCCAGATCCTGCACTCTTAAGCGCAATGCCTCCATGAGCCGAAGCCCGCTCCCATACAGCAATCCCACCACCAGGGCTGGATCTCCCTCCAGCTCTCGCCTAACGGCTCTCACCTCCGCCTCGCTCAGCACCACCGGCAACCGCCTCTTCGTCCTTGCCCTGACCACCCCCTCCAGATCGAGATCGCGCTCCAGCAGCTCCCGGTACAGAAACAGCAGCGCCGAAAGCGCCTGGTTCTGGGTGGAGGCGCTCACGTGAAGCTCCACCGCCAGATGGGTGAGAAAGGCGTTCACCTCCGCGCTGCCCATCTCGCGCGGATGGCGTGGGCGGTGGAACCGCAGGAACCGCCGTAGCCACTGCTCGTAGGTGTCCACCGTGCGGCGCGCGTAGTGTCGAGCCTGAAGTTCCTCGCGGTAGCGCTGGATCAGCCCGGGAGAGCGCGGGGGACTCGCCATCAACAGTCTCCTGACAACCACAACAGGATTCCCCTGCGTTCCCCCCCCTCAGCCCTCCTCCACCAGCCGCCACTGGAGCACCTGGCCGGCATGGAAGGGCACCAGGGTGGTGGCTGAGCCATCGGCGGCGTTGCCATGCAGGCGCGGGGGCACCGTGTGGGCCTCCCGCACCAGGGTGATGTGGCCCTTGTTGACGGGCAGTCCGTAGAAGGCAGGCCCATGAAGGCTGGCGAAGGCCTCCAGGCGATCGAGGGCCCCCTCCTGCTCGAACACCGCCGCATAGCTCTCCAGGGCGAAGGGGGCGTTGTAGATGCCCGCGCAGCCGCAGGCGGATTCCTTGGCCGAGCGAGGGTGGGGGGCCGAATCGGTGCCGAGGAAGAAGCAGGGCTCCCCCGAGGTGGCCGCTGCGCGCAGGGCCAGCCGGTGCCGTTCCCGCTTGGCCACCGGCAGGCAGTAGAAGTCGGGCCGCAGCCCGCCCTGGAACATGGCGTTGCGGTTGATGTGCAGGTGATGGGGGGTGATGGTGGCGGCCAGGTTGGGCCCCGCCTGGCGCACGAAGGCGACGGAGTCGGCGGTGGTGATGTGCTCCAGCACCACCTTCAGGCCCGGATGGCGCTGCAGCAGCGGCGCCAGGTGGCGCTCGATGAACACGGCTTCGCGGTCGAAGATGTCGATCTCGGCGTCGGTCACCTCGCCGTGGATGAGCAGGGGCATGCCGATGCGCTCCATCGTGGCCAGCACCGCCTCGATCCGGGCCAGGTCGGTCACCCCGGCGGCGGCGTTGGTGGTGGCATGGGCCGGGTAGAGCTTGCAGGCCGTGAAGACCCCCTCCCGGTGGCCGCGCTCGATCTCCGCAGGATCGATCGTATCGGTGAGGTAGGCGGTGAGCAGGGGGGTGAAATGGCTGCCGTCCGGCAGGGCCGCCCGGATCCGGGCGCCGTAGGCCATGGCGGCCGCCACCGTGGTGATCGGCGGGCTGAGGTTGGGCATCACGATCGCCCGCCCGAAGCTGCGGGCCGTGGCCGGGGCCACCATCTGCAGCAGGGCCCCATCGCGCAGGTGCACGTGCCAGTCGTCGGGACGGCGCAGCCGCAGCCGCTGGGGCGGAGCGGCGGACTCCGGCGGGGCCGCGGCCGTCATCGGTGGAGCACCTTGTCGGCGTTGCCCGTGACCAGGTAGCCGCTCAGGGCCAGCAGCAGCACGCTCAGGCTGAAGAAGGCCAGGGAGGGGCCGTCCTTGATCGGCAGGGTGAGCATCGCCTTGAACGCGGACACGATCAGCGCCACCACCAGCACCTTGACCAGTTTCTCCTTCAGCTGGTCGAGGTTGCGGATGTCCAGCAGGCCGCCGCCCCCCTGGTCGTGCTCGCGGGCCGCCTCGATCGGGGAGATCAGCAGTTCGTAGACCCCGTAGCCGAAGATCAGCAGGGCGATGCCGATCAGGTAGAGGTCGATCCCCGAGACGATCGCCCCCAGCAGTTCGGCCACGAAGGTCTTGTCGAGGTGATCGACGTGCCCGAGGGAGAACAGCGCCTTGGCGATCTCCAGGGTGCCCAGCACGAAGGACACCACCGTGCTCACCAGGCTCATCACCACCGGCAAGATGGCGATCAGCCGCAGGCGCCACAGCAGCCGCTCGAAGCGTTGCTCCATCCGCTTGAGGCGTCCCTTGAGTGCGGAGGCCATGGGGCGGCGCTGCAATCGCCTAACCATAGGCAGCGCCCGGTTCAGCGCTGCCGGCGCCCGAGCAGGAACACCACCGCCATGGCCAGATAGCCCAGGGCCCAGGGGGTGCCGCTGCCCCAGCCCGGATCCAGCACCGTGTCGGCCAGGGTGAAGCTCCAGGCGTGGATCAGCCCCAGCCAGGAGGCGGCCGCCGCCACCAGGGCGCAGAGGGCGGCGGCGCGGTACCGCTGCTCGATCACGTACACCAGCATCGCCGCCAGCAGCATCGCCGCCAGGATCTGGCCCTGCTCGAGGGCGAAGGCACCGGCGGCCCACACATCCGCCTGCTGCAGGGGCAGCAGCAGCTGGGGACCGAAGGGGTTGGCCGGCGTGCCGCTGCCCCCGGCCCGCAGTCCCGCCTTGAGCATCAGGGACCCCCAGCCGGCCAGGCCGGGCAGCAGCCCCAGGGCCACGGCGGGGGCATGGGCCGGCGGCGTGGCCTGGAAGGCCTGGGCCGCCATCACCAGGGCGATGTAGAGCACGATCGCCATGCCGGCCTCGATCGGCACCAGCTGGCCCACCACCCCGAACAGCCCCAGCAGACAGCCCAGGCCCATCACCAGGCCGTTGAGCCAGGAGTAGCCGACGCGGGCCCCCATGCCCTTCCAGCCGGGGTGGCCGATGTAGATGGTGGTGGGGAAGCAGGAGCCGAGTGCTGCCGCCGCGATCGTGCCGATGCCGTTGATCAGCAGGGAGCTCTTCACCGGGTAGGCATCGCCGGCCGCCTCGGCGCTCTCCAGGTTCTGCAGCGACCCCAGCAGGTTGAACAGACCCATCGGCACCGTCACTCCCAGCCAGGGCAGCAGGGCGTCACGGCCCTCCCAGAGGGCGCCGAGGCGGGGCACGGGCAGATGCAGACCCACCTGGGCGATGTTGCTCTGCCAGGTGGGGCCGTCGAGCCGCAGCAGGCCCGTGGCCGCGGCGAGCACGATGCCCACCAGCACCGCCAGCACACCACCCGGCAGGGGCAAGCGGGCCTGGCCGAAGTAGGCCAGCAGGATCACCGCCAGCACCGCCAGTCCCACCACCGGAACGGCATAGGTGCGCAGCAGGAACCCCAGGCCGATGTACCCCAGGGCGATGCCGGCCAGGGTGGAGAGCAGGGCCGCCCGGGGCAGCCAATGGCGCAGGGGGGCCACCAGGAAGGCGCCCCCCGCTTCGATCAGCCCCGACCCCAGGCAGGCCAGCAGGCCGGCACGCCAGGAGAGCAGGGAGGCGGCCTGGGGATCCAGGCCCTGGCCCGTGGCCGCCAGCTTCACCGGCAGCATCACCAGGAACACGTAGGCGAACAGGCTGACCGTGTTGATGCCGTAGGGCAGGGCGGTGCGGTCGTCCCTGCCCTCGCGCCGCCCGAGCCGGTGCGCCTGGACGGCGTAGGCCACGTTGCCCACCACCAGGCTGATGCCCGTGGCCGGCAGGATCGTGCCGAAGATGAGCCCATCGGGGTACCCCAGCACGCCGCGGCAGAGGGCCACGATCAGCAGGATCTGGATCAGGTTGTCGAGGCCGAGCCCCAGGAAGCCGTCCAGGTCGCCGCGCACCCACCAGCGGGGGCTCGGCTGCGGTACGGCCGCGGTGAGCTCAGCCACGGGGCAGCCCCGCCGGCACCCGGTCCGGAAACAGCACCCCATCGAGGTGGTCACACTCGTGCTGCACCACCCGGGCGTGGAAGCCCTCCACCTCCCGCTCGAAGGCCTGCCCCCGGCCGTCGAAACCCCGGTAACGCAGCCGGCGCCAGCGGGGCACCCGGGCCCGCCAGCCGGGCACGCTCAGGCAGCCCTCCCAGGCGTCGTCGTCCAGGTCGTCGCCGAGGGGCGTTAGCACGGGATTGATCAGCACCGTCTCCGGGATGGGGGGCGCCTCCGGGTAGCGGGGGTTGTGGCTGATGCCGAAGATCACCACCCGCAGGGGCACGCCGATCTGGGGGGCCGCCAGGCCGGCGCCATCGGTGGCGGCCATGGTGTCGCGCAGGTCGTCGAGCAGGGCCGCAAGGGCGGGGTCGTCGAACCGTTCCACCGGCGCACTCACCTGGCGCAGGCGCGGATCCCCGATGGTGAGCACGTCACGGACGGCCATGGGCACCTCAGGATCGGTCCCACTGTGCCGCCTTCCGGTCGCCCCGTCCGTACCATCCGCAGATGATGCTGCGATCGGCGGTTCCATGGCCGTGAGCTCCCTGCGGGTGGCGGTGCTCTGCTGCGACGGCCTCTACCAGCACCACCTGGTGCGGCGGGCCGCCGAGGACTTCACCCTGGTGGGCGTGGTGCTGCAGGTGTCGCCACCGGCCAGCAGCAGCCTGGTCTTCCGGCTGGCGAAGTACCGCCGGCCCCTGCGGCTGCTGCGCCAGCTGATCGCCCGGGTGCTGCTGCGGCCCCACGACCGCCGCGGCGCCGCCCTGCAGCGGCAGCTGTTCCACCGGGACGGCGCCCCGCCCGAGCTGCCGGGCGGGGTGCCGGTGCTGGTCACCTCGGCTATCAACGAGCAGCGCACCGCCGACTTCCTGCGCCAGGTCGCCCCGGACATCGTCCTGGTGAACGGCACCCAGCTGCTGCGGGCGCCGGTGCTGGAGCTGATCCCCGCCATCCGCCACGGCCTCATCAACCTGCACACCGGCCTGTCGCCCTATTCCCGCGGCGCCAACTGCAACCTTTACATGCTCATGGAGGGGCATCCGGAGCTGGTGGGCGTGACGGTCCACCACATCGACCCGGGCATCGACAGCGGCGACATCATCCTGTCGGCCCACGTGCCGATGGAGCCCGACGATGACGTCGAGACCATCGAGGTGCGCAGCTTCCAGGTGGGCATCGAGCTGCTGATCGAGGCGGCCCGCCGGCTCGAGGCCGGAACCGCGCCCCGGGTGCCCCAGTGGGAGAAGGGCAAGCTGTTCCTCAGGCGCACCGGCTACGTCTACGAGCCCTGGCAGCGGCTGATGGCCAACCGCCGCATCGCCCGGGGCCTGGTGCGCGACTACCTGGCCGACCAGGCGCGCCGCGACGGGGCCGTGCGGGTGGTGCGGGGGGAGCAGCCATGAACCGCCTGGGACGCGCGGCCAACCGGGCGGCGGACCTGCTGTTCCTGCCGCCGCTGGATCGGCTCTGGCTCCGCCGCCTGCGGGGCAAGGTGCTGTGTCTGCTCTACCACCGGGTGGACGAGCCGGGCCAGGAGCCCTTCCTCGACCGCTTCGGGGTGCCGCCGATTCCCCCCGGGGAGCTGGCCGCCGAGCTCGGTGTCCTGCAGCGCCGCGGCGCCCGCTTCCTCACCTACGCCGACCTGCGGGCCGGCCGCTTCCCCACCGGCTCCGAGTTCGGGGTGATCGTCAGCTTCGATGACGGTCTGCGCTGCAACTACGAGCAGGGAATGGACGTGCTGCGGAGCCTGGGGATCCCGGCGGTGTTCTTCCAGTCCACGGCGATGCACACCGGCAGGGAGCTGGTCTGGGAGCACGCCCTCTACTGGTATGGCGCCCATCCCCGCCTGGCGCCCCGGCTGGCGGAACTGGCCCGGCAGCGGCTGGATCTGCCGGCCGATCTGGAGGGCGCGGCCCTGATCGCCCGGCTGCGGGATGGCACCCCCGTGGTGCGGGTGCGGGAGCTGCTGGCGGAGCTGGCGGAGCGCTGGGGCACGGCCGGCGAGCTTGCGGCGGCGGCCGAGCGCCTGTACCCCAGCGAGGAGCACCTGCGCCGGGCCCGGGACGCCGGCCACGAGCTGGGCAGCCACGGCCATCACCATGTCCCGCGCTGCAACATCAGCCCGGAGGCGTTCGAGGAGGAACTGAGCCGCTCGGCCGCCGAGCTCGAGCAGGTGCTGGGGGAGCCCCCCCGGGCCTTCTCCTACCCCTTCAACAGCCATCTGCCCGGCGACGCGGAACTCTGCGGCCGCCACTACCTCCAGGTGGCCACCGTCGACGCCGCCCTGATCACCCCCGCCACCCCGGCCCTGGCCCTGCCCCGCTTCACCTGGCCGGGGCCCCACGCCAACCGGCTGCGCCGCCGCCGCTGGCTCTGCACCGGAACACTGGCCTGGCCGGGGAGATAGGGTCTGGATTCCTTCCACGTTGCGATGGCCTGGCCCCTGGCCGTGGTTGACGGGACCATCAGCCTCAGCACCCTGGAATCCCTCCTCCACGACTGGGGGTACTGGGTGGTGTTCGGCGCCATGCTCCTGGAGAACGCCGGCGTGCCCCTGCCCGGCGAGACGGTGACGCTGCTGGCGGGCTACGCGGCCGGCAGCGGCCAGCTGCAGGTGCTCGGGGTGATGGGGGCGGCGGCCGGCGGGGCGATCCTGGGGGACAACCTCGGCTACTGGGTGGGGCGCCGGGCCGGCTGGGGGCTGCTGCTGCGGGCCGGACGGCTGCTGGGCCGGCGGCCGGAACAGATGGAAGCGCTGCGGGAGCGCTTCCTGCGCCATGCCGGCAAGTCGGTGCTGCTGGGCCGGTTCGTGGCGGTGCTGCGGGTGCTGGCCGGCCCCATCGCCGGAGCGGTGCACATGCCCTACCGCCGCTTTCTGCTGTTCAACATGCTCGGGGCCGTGCTCTGGGCCACGACGATGGTGGGCCTGGCCTGGCTCGGCGGCCGCTGGATCCCCTTCGAGCAGATGGTCAAGGGGGTGGTCGAGTTCGGTCTCGGCGCCCTGGTGCTGCTGGTGATCGTGCTGGTGGTGCCGAAGCTGGTGGCCCGCTTCGAGGAAAGGGCCCTGGAGACCGAAGGCGAGGAGCCTCCCGCCTAGAGGCCGAAATGGCGGCAGATCAGCCAGGGCACCACCAGGGCCAGCGTGATCGTGAGCGGCGCCCCGTAACGCGCCATGTCCAGGAAGCGGTAACGGCCGGGGCCGAACACCATCAGGTTGGTCTGGTAGCCGATCGGGGTGAGGAAGCTCTGGCTGGCGGCGAAGGTGATCGCGAAGATGAAGGCCATCGGCGGCAATGCCAGCCCCTTGGCCAGTTCGGTGGCGATCGGAATCAGCAGCACCACCGTGGTGCCGTTGCTGAGGGCCTCGGTGAAGACCTGCCCCAGCACGAACACCACCAGCAGCACCCCATAGGCGGGCCAACCCTTGAGGGAGTGCAGCAGATCGGTGGCCAGGGCCTCCGCCAGTCCGGTCTTCTGCATCGCCACGCTGAAGCAGGAGAGGGAGCCCAGCAGCAGGATCACGTCCCAGCGGATGGAGCGCAGCAGCTCGCCTGAGCGCAGGCAGCCCGTGGCCACCATCGCCACCATGGCCAGCAGCACCGAGGCCATCAGCGGCAGGATCCGGAGCATCGGCAGCAGGATCATCAGGGCGGCGATCACCATGCCGATGAGCTTGCGATCGGTGGTGGGCAGGTCCTTCTCGAGCTCGTCGAGCAGCACCAGGTCGTTGTTGGCCTGCATGCCGCGGATGGCATCCACCGGGGCCTGGAGCAGCAGCACATCGCCGGCCTGCAGCACCACCCGGCCCAGCAGCTCCCGCAGCACCTGGTTGCCCCGGCGCACCGCCAGCAGGGTGGCGTTGTAGCGCTGGCGGAAGCGCATGTCGCGCACGCTGGCGCCGGCCAGGGTGGAGCCGTTGGGCAGCAGCACCTCCACCACCCGCTGGGGTGAGGTGGCCTCGCCGGAGAGCTCCAGCAGGTCCTCCTCCTGCTCGCCGATCGGCGCCAGGGTGACGGTGTGCTCCTGCTGCAGGCGCAACAGGTTGTCCCGGTTGCAACGCAGCAGCAGCCGGTCGCCCGCCTGCAGGGGCAGGTCGGCCAGGGGGGCCGTGAAGCTGTCCTGGCCCCTGTGCAGCTCCAGCACGTCCACATCGAAGCGGCGCTGCAGGCGGCTGTTGTGCAGCGACTGGCCGATCAGCTCGGACTGCTCCGGGATCAGCACGTCGGTGAGGTAACCGTCCCGGGCGAGGCCGCCCAGCAGGTCCTCATCGCCCTGGCCGCGGTCGGGCAGCAGCCGATCGGAGACGGTGAGCATGTACAGCCCACCCAGCAGCCAGACAGGGATGCCGATGGCGGTGAAGCTGAACAGCTCCAGGGAGCCGAAGCCCAACTGGCGGCTCACATCACTGGCCAGCAGGTTGGTGGAGGTGCCGAGCAGCGAGATGGTGCCGCCCAGCACGGTGGCGAACGACAGGGGCAGCAGCACCTTCGAGGGGGAGACACCGCGGCGGTGGCACCACCCCTCGATCACCGGCAGCAGGGTGGCCACGATCGGGGTGTTGGGGATGAAGCCGGAGATGGGGGCCACCACCCCCACCATCAGGGCGATCATCCGCTTCGGGCTGCGGACCGCATCGGAGCCGATCAGGGCCCGCAGCCGGTCCATGCCGCCGCTGCGGAACAGGCCGGCGGAGACGGCGAACAGGCCCATCAGGGTGATCAGGGCGGGGCTGCCGAAGCCCTGAACCGCCTCATCGGGCTTGAGCACCTGAAAACTGACCAGCAGCGCCGCCGCCAGCAGGCCGGTGACCTCCGGGGCGAGCCAGCCGGTGACGAACAGCACCATCGCCCCAGCGAACACCGCCAGCGTGATCAGACCATCCGGCGTTGCGGCGACCGTGAGGAACGCTTGCATCGGGCGGTTCAGAGGTAGAAGCCGACCGTAGTGACGACCCGGGTGCCGTGCTCGCGCAGGGCGCGCCGCAGGCGGATCGTCGACTGGTTGTGGAGCAGGTTCTCCCAGCGGTGCCGGGTGACGAACACCGGCAGCACCACCATGCAGAACGAGTGGCGGTCCTTGTGGTGCTCCTGTTCGAAGCGCCCCACGAACCGGGTCACCGGGTCCACCAGGGAGCGGTAAGGGGAGGGCAGCACCTCCAGGGGCACGTCCGGCAGCTGGCGGCTCCACTGCTCGCGGAAGGCCTCCCCCTGGTCGCCGGCGAGATCCACGTGCACGGCCACCAGGTCGCTGGCGACGCTGCGGGCGAAACAGAGGGCCTCATAGCTGCCCCGGTGCAGCTGGCCCACCAGCACCACCGTGGGGGTGCCGTCGCCGGGCGGTGGGGGGGCCGGCAGTGTCAGTCGCCCTTCGGAAACGATGCGCAGGCGCCTGGCCACATGGTCGTAGTGGGTGCGGATGCGCAGGTACATCAGCACGAGCAGGGGGATGGCCAGCACCACGACCCAGGCCCCCTGGGTGAACTTGCTGATCAGCAGCACCGCCCCCACCACGGCGGTGATCGTCGCCCCCACCCCGTTGACCAGGGCCCGGCTGCGCCAGCCCCGGTCCCGCAGCTTCCGCCAGTGCATCACCATCCCGGCCTGGGACAGGGTGAAGCTGATGAACACCCCCACGGCATAGAGGGGAATGAGGCGGCTGACACTGCCCTCGACGATCACCAGCAGCACGCCGGCCAGGGCGCTGAGGGCCAGGATGCCGTTGCTGAACACCAGCCGGTCCCCGAGGGAGGTGAGCTGGCGGGGCAGGAAGCCGTCCTGGGCCAGGAAGGCCGCCAGCCGCGGGAAATCGGCATAGGCCGTGTTGGCGGCGAGCAGCAGGATCAGCAACGTCGCCAGCTGCAGCACGAACAGCAGCGGCCCATCCCCCAAGATCCGCTCCCCCAGCTGGTAGAGAAGTGTCGGGCCGTTGTCCTCCACCACCAGGCCGCTCTGGCTCGCCAGGGCGCTGATGCCGCTGAACATCACGGCCAGCATCAGCACCATCACCACCAGCACCCGGCGGGCGTTGCGCCACTCCGTCGGCCGGAAGGCGGCGACGCTGTCACTGATCGCCTCGATGCCGGTGAGGGCGGCGCAGCCGGAGCTGAAGGCCCGCATCAGCAGCAGCGGGCCGATGGCCTGCAGCCCCTGGCTGCCCTGGTGGGCGGCCTCCAGCAGACGCTGCTGCTCGGCCACCGGCAGGGGGGGCAGCTGGCCCAGGCCGGTCTTGATCGCCCCGGCCACCAGCAGGGTGACGACGGCGGCCATGAACAGATAGGTGGGCACGCTCAGGAACCGGGCGCTGGAGCTCACGCCGCGCAGGTTGGCGAGCATCACCAGCAGCACCGCCAGCAGGCAGAGGGGCACCCGCTCGGGTGCCAGCGCCGGGACATAGGAAGTGAGGGCGGCGATGCCGGCGGCCACGCTCACGGCCACCGTCAGCACGTAGTCGATCGAGAGCGAAGCCCCGGCCACCAGGCCCGCTGTCTGCCCGAGGTTCTGCTGGGAGACCCGGTAGGAGCCGCCGCCGTGGGGGTAGGCCTTGATCGTCTGCCGGTAGCTGCTGGCCACCACCAGCATCAGGCCCACGATCAGGGCCGTGATCGGCAGGGTGTAGCCCAGGGCGGCCGCCCCGCCCATCCCCAGCACCAGCACGATCTCCTGGGTCGCATAGGCCACCGAGGAGAGGGCATCGGAGCTGAGGATCGCCAGGGCCTCGGCATTGCTGTACCGCTCCTCGTGGTGGGCGCTGGTGGGCAGGGGAGTGCCGATGCGCCGGCGCCGCAGGTTGTCGAGGCGGGGCATGCGTCGTCGACTCGGCCGTGGGATGCCCTAGGACGCTAGGGGCAGGGGGCCGATCCGTTCCATGGGACAACCCACGCTGCTCAGCACCCTCCTGATCCTGCTGCTGGGGCTGCTGCTGGCGCGCTTCTCGGAGGGCTGGATGGCCCGCCTGGCTGTGCCGGCGATCGTCATCGAGCTGGTGATGGGCTTCGTGCTCGGCAACACGGTGGTGCCGTTCGAGGCGATGGCGCCCCTGAGCGGCCTGACGGAGCTCGGGGTGCTCACCCTGTTCTTCCAGGTGGGCCTGGAGGTACGCGGCGACCTGCTCACCTCCCGACGGGCCGCGATTCTGCGCACGGTGGCCCTGAGCTTCTGCACACCGCTGCTGGCCTTCTGGCCCCTCAGGACCCTGTTCGACCTGTCGATCCCCACCACCCTGCTGTGTCTGGCGGTGCTGAGTGCCACCGGCACGGGTGTGACCCTGCGGCTCCTTGCCCAGCGGGGTGCCATCCAGACCCCGTCCGGCCGGCTGCTGGTGGGGGTGTCGGTCCTTGATGACCTGCCGGCCATCGGCCTGCTGGCCGTCGCCACGGCCAGTGCGGGCCTGCGGCTGGGAAGCCAGGGCATCGGCTGGGCCGGGCCGCTGCTGGGGGTGCTGATGGCCGGGTTGAGCTGGCTGGGGGTGGCCCACTGGAGCCGCCACCACAGCCGGCGGCCCACCAGCGCCCTGGCGATCCTGATGCTGCTGATCGGCTCGGCCTGGCTGGGGGAGGCCTGCGGTCTCACCAGCCTGCTCGGCGCCCTCTGGGGCGGGGTGCTGATGGCCCGGCTGGGGCCGGTGGAGGGGGAGGTGCAGCGGGTGCTGACCGTGCTCTCCGAAGTGTTCCTGCCCCTCTACTTCATCAGTGTGGGGATGCGGATCAGCGCCGGCACCCTGCTGCAGCCGGCCGCCTGGAGCCTGGCGGCGGCCCTGATCGTGATGGCCCTGCTCAGCAAGCTGGCCTGCGGCCTGGGCATCGATCGCCACGACCGGCGGGCGGGGGTCGACCGCTGGCTGGTGGTGTTCGGCCTGATCCCCCGGGGCCTGCCGGGACTGGTGTTCGCCACCACGGCGCTGAACCAGGGCCTGATCGATGCCGTCCAGTTCTCCTCGCTCGTGCTGATGGTGACCGTCACCACGGTGGTCGGGCTGGTGCTGCTGGAGCGGCGCTTGCAGCGTCTGCAGGCCGCTTCCGGGTAAGGCCACGTCGGGCAGGCGAGAACCCAACCCATGCCTAAGGTTTGGGCCACGTTTGAGACGCCCCGTTGGATCCTTCCACTGATGCGCGTCCCTGGCACGCTCTGGCACCTGAGGCCTGCCTGCAGGCACTCGAGGCCAGCAGCGACGGTCTGAGCGCGGCCCAGTGTGCCGAGCGCCTCGCCCGGCTGGGACCCAACCGGCTGGAGCTCAAGGCCGGGCGCAGCAACCTGCGCATCCTCTGGGACCAGTTCAGCAACGTGATGCTGATCATGCTGCTGGCCGTGGCGGCGGTCTCGGCCGGTGTGGCCTACGCCGCCCAGCGGTTCCCCAAGGATGCGATCGCCATCGTGCTGATCGTGGGCCTCAACGCCCTGCTGGGCTACCTGCAGGAAAGCCGCGCCCAGGAGGCCCTGCAGGCCCTGCGCAACATGGCCCAGCCGCTGGTGACCGTGCGCCGGGACGGCATCTGGGAGCGGCTGCCGAGCGAGCAGCTGGTGCCCGGGGACCTGATCCGGGTGGAGGCGGGCGATCGGGTGCCCGCCGACGCCCGCCTGCTGGAGGTGGCCGAACTGGGCCTGCGGGAGGCGGCCCTCACCGGCGAGGCCGAAGCGGTGAACAAGCTGGCCGTGCTGGTCCTCGAACCCGGCACCCCGGTCCTGGAACGCCAGAACTGCCTGTTCCAGGGCACCGAGGTGGTGCGCGGCCGCGGTCTGGGGGTGGTCACCGCCACGGGCATGCAGACCGAACTGGGCAAGATCGCCCAGATGATCAACACCGCGGGTGGCGAGACCACACCGCTGCAGGAACGGCTCGACGGCCTGGCCAACGTGCTGGTCGGCTCCGCCCTGGCCCTGGTGGCCGTGGTGGTGGCCCTCGGCTGGCTGATGGGCCAGCGCCTGCTTGACCTGCTGGAGGTGGCGCTGTCGATGGCCGTGGCGATCGTGCCGGAGGGCCTGCCGGCGGTGATCACCGTGACCCTGGCGATCGGCACCCAGCGGATGGTGCAGCGGGCCGCCCTGATCCGTCGCCTGCCGGCGGTGGAGGCCCTGGGTTCGGTGACGGTCATCTGCACCGACAAGACCGGCACCCTCACCCTCAACCGTCAGGTGGTGCAGGAGCTGCGCAGCGGCACCTCGGCCCTGGCGGTGAGCGGCAACGGCTACGACCCCCACGGCGACTTCCACACCACGGAACTCACCGCCCCCGCCGGAGCCACCGCCGGGGTGGACCCCGGTGGCCGGAACCTGCTGCTCCAGGCAGGGGTTCTCTGCAGTGACGCCGAGCTCAAGCAGGAGCCCGACGGTCGCTGGGAAATCCTCGGCGATCCCACCGAGGGGGCCCTGGTGGTGGCGGCCGCGAAGGCCGACCTGGATGGTTTTGGCCTGCGCAGCCACTACAAGCGGGAAGCGGAGATCCCCTTCAGCTCCGAACGCCAGCTGATGGCGGTCTGGGTGCAGGACCGCGAGGGCACCCTGCAGGCCCCGCTTGGGGCCTGCGCCGCTGGCTCGGCCACCTTGATGATCAGCAAGGGGGCCCCGGAGGTGATCCTCGGCACCTGTGACCGCTGGCTCGACGGCTCCGGCGCGGCGGCCCTCAGCGAGGAGCAGCGCCAGTGGTGGCTGGAACAGGCCAGGGACCTGGCCGCCTCCGGCCTGCGGGTGCTCGCCTTCGCCTGCGCCCCCCACCACCCCAGCCCCGAGCACGAACTGGAGCACCAGGTGCTGCTCGGCCTGATGGCCCAGCTGGATCCCGCACGCCCCGAGGTGGCCGAGGCGGTGGCCCGCTGCCGGGAGGCCGGCATACGGCCGGTGATGATCACCGGCGACCATCCCCTCACGGCCCGGGCGATCGGCGTCAACATCGGCCTGGTGGATGCCGGTGCCGAGGTGGTGCTCGGCCGCCAGCTGGAGGAGGCCGACGCCGGCGAGCTGGCCGCGATCGTCGGCCGCTGCAACATCTACGCCCGGGTGGCGCCCGAGCAGAAGCTGCGCATCGTCAAGGCCCTCCAGGGCCTGGGGCAGATCGTCGCCATGACGGGCGACGGCGTCAACGACGCCCCGGCCCTCAAGCAGGCCCACATCGGCGTGGCCATGGGCATCACCGGCACCGAGGTGAGCAAGGAGGCCTCCGACATGGTGCTGCTCGATGACAACTTCGCCACGATCGTCAACGCGGTCGAGCAGGGCCGGCTTGTTTATGCCAACATCCGCCGCTTCATCAAGTACATCCTCGGCAGCAACATCGGCGAGCTGATCACGATCGGCTCCGCCCCCCTGCTCGGGCTGATGGGGGTGCCGATGACCCCCCTCCAGATCCTCTGGATGAACCTGGTCACCGACGGTGTCCCCGCCCTGGCCCTGGCCCTGGAGCCCGGCGAGGCCGGCCTGATGCAGCGCCCGCCCGCCGAACCCGGCGAATCGATCTTCGCCCGGGGGATCGGCAGCTACATCATGCGCATCGGCGTGGTGTTCGCCGCCATCACGATCACGATGATGCTCTACGCCTCCCGCAGTGGCGGCCCCTGGAAGACGATGGTCTTCACGATGCTCTGCCTGGCCCAGATGGGCCACGCCCTGGCAGCCCGCAGCGACCGCCCCCTGGTGCAGGTGGCCCCCTTCAGCAACCCCTGGCTGCTGGGGGCGGTGGTGTTCACCACCCTGCTGCAGTTGTCGCTGCTGTACGTGCCGGTGCTGGCCACATTCTTCGGCACCGTGCCCCTCTCGGCCCGCGACCTGGGCATCTGCGTGGGCTTCAGTCTGCTGTTCTTCCTCTACCTGGAACTGGAGAAGGTGTGGCGGCTGTGGCGTCGCCGCCGCAGCGCCGACGCCTGAGTCCCGGGCCGCCCCCGGCCGACTGATAACGAGTGCTTGGAGAACCCATAGGGCTTTCCTTCCTGGGGGGCCCACCGCCAAGCGCCGGGGATCTTAGTGTTCGCCACCACGCGGGCCATCTCCGGTCCCGACCGTTCTCCCGCCATGACCCTGTTCTTCGCCCAGACGGCCTGGCTGGTTCCGCTCTACCCCCTGGTGGCGTCCCTGCTGTCGCTGCTTTGGTCTCCGGGGCTGATCTCACGCACGGGCCCACGCCCCTGCGGCTATCTCAACCTCACCCTGGTGAGCGTGGCCTTCGTCCACAGCGCCGCCGCCCTGATGGCGCTGCATTTCAATTACGCCGCCGGTGCGGCTGCTCTCTACAAGCCCCTGGCCTTCGGCTGGACCTGGCTGGAGACCGCCGGGCTGAAGGTGGGCTTCGACGGCCTGATCACCGAGCCGGCTCTGATCGCGATGACCGTGATCACCGGCCTGCACGTGCTGGTGCAGATCTATGCGATCGGCTACCTGGAGATGGACTGGGGCTGGCCACGCTTCTTCGGCTCGCTGAGCTTCTTCGAAGCCGGCCTCTGTGCCCTGGTGCTCACCGATTCGCTGTTCTTCAGCTATGTGATCCTCGAGCTGCTCACCCTCGGCACCTACCTGATCGTGGGCACCTGGTACAACCAGCCGCTGGTGGTGAAGGGGGCAAGAGACGCCTTCCTCACCAAGCGGATCGGCGACCTTATCCTCCTGGCCGGGGTGATTGCCCTGCTGCCGATCACCGGCACCTGGAATTTCCACGGGCTGCAGGCCTGGGCGGCCGACCAGATCAACAACGGCAATCCGTTGCCCCAGGCCCTGCCCCTGATCCTTCTGGCGCTGATCGCCGGCCCCATGGGCAAGTGCGCCCAGATTCCGCTTCACCTCTGGCTCGATGAGGCGATGGAGAGCCCATTGCCCTCCACCGTGCTGCGCAACTCCGTGGTGGTGGTGGGTGGTGCCTGGGTGCTGCTGCGGCTCGAACCCCTGATCGAACTGAGCCCCCTGGTGCAGACCGTGCTCGTGATCGTGGGCGGCACCACGGCGCTGGTGGCCTCCCTGATCGCGCTGGCTCAGATCGATGTGAAACGGGCGCTCTCCTTCCTGGTGAGCAGCTGGCTCGGCCTGTTGTTCGTGGCCGTGGGCCTTGGCGGCATCAGCGTGGCCGATCACCTGATCCTGGTTTACCCCCTGCCGATGGCGCTGTTGCTGATGGTGACCGGCGCCATCGTGATCACCAATGTCACCCAGGACCTCACCCAGCTCGGTGGCCTCTGGAGCAAGCGACCGCTGATGGGCCTGGCTTTTCTCAGCGGCGCCGCCGGTCTGATGGCCCTGCCGCCGTTCGGTGGCTTCGCCGCCCTCCGCGAGCTCCTGGCCCTGACGGCCGCCAGCTCTCACCCCTTCCTGCTGGGCAGTCTGGTGCTGTTCACCAATGCCCTGATCAGTGCCGGCCTGATCCGCGTGTTCGGCCTGATCTTCTGCGGTCCCCCCTCGGTGTTCACCACCCGCTCTCCGGAGGTGCTGTGGTTGATGGCCCTGCCCACCCTCGTGCTGATGGGCCTGGCGCTGCACCTCCCCCAGCTGCTGGTGATCAACGGGGTCTTCGCCCTCTCCCCCCTGCCGGGGTGGGGACCACTGGCGATTCCCCTGCTGATCTCCACCTTCGTGGGTGGTGGCCTGTCCGCCGTGTTCTATCTGAGGCCCCATCCCCTGGCCCACCTGCCGGCAGCGCTCGGCGGCCTCCAGGACTGGCTCGCCCACGACATGCAGACGGAGCGCTTCTACCACCGTACGATCGTGGCGCTTGTGCTGGCGATGGCCGGCCTCAGCCGTTGGTCTGAACAGCGGCTCATTGATGGCTTCAGTGGTGGCACAGGGGTTGCTGCGATGGCCGGTGCCCGCAGGCTCAGCCTCACCACTTCAGGGCGATCCCAGGCCTATGCCCTCACCCTGGTGCTGGCGGTCCTGCTGATGACGGCCTGGTTGCTCTCGGGCCGTTGAAGCGAGACGCTCGCTCTGCAGGCCCCTGGATCGCTCTGGCCTGCGTCGATGGCCACCACCCCTCGGCGCTAGCCTTGCCGGCGCCGAAGGGGCGAGTGATCTTCCTTGGCTGACCGTCCGCCAAGCCCTGTTTCATCCCTGAGACGCGTCTCTGCCGGGCTGCGAGCGCTGCTAAAGGCGTTATGGCGTCCGGATACGGTGCTCTGGCTTCTGCTGGCGTCCCTGCTGCTCCTCCCCCTGGTGATGGTGAACGCCATCTCGGGGGCCACGGTGGCCCAGATGAAGATGCAGGCGGAAGAGATCGCCAGCCTGGCCACCGATATCCGCTCCTACTACGCCGACAACGTGATTGCACGCCTGCAGGCCGCTGATGGCAAGGCTGTGTACAGCGAAAACTATCGCCAAGTCCATGGCGGGATTCCGATTCCTGCCACCCTTTCCATCGAACTTGGAGCCCTGTTCGACAATGCCCATCGCGATGGCCGTATCTCCTATGAGTTCCTCTCCGACTACCCCTTCGCCAGACGGGTAGCGAAGCCGCTCGATGATTTCGAAACCGAAGCGATCCGAGCCTTCCGCACCAACCCTGCTCGTACCACCTTCACCCAGCTCACGGGCAACGGTCTGGGGCGCTCCGCCTACCGACTGGCCACTCCGGTGATCATGCGCCGGGCCTGTGTGACCTGCCACAACGCCCATCCCGATTCTCCCAAGCGCGATTGGAAGGTGGGTGATATCCGTGGCATTCAGGAGGTCACGGTGAGGGGTCTGCAGGTGAACAGCTTTGGCAGACTTGGCACGATGTTTGGTTATATCAGTGTTCTGGGCATCCTCTCGGTCTCGGCTGCAGGTGTGTTCCAGCGTCAGAGCCGCAAGCTTGAGCGGATCAACGAGAAACTCAGCATCGTTCACACGCGCGAATCCGATCTGGCGGCGCGCATGAGCGATCAGGGGGAGGAGCTGGCTCTGTTCGGCACAGCGGTCGACAACTCCATCGTTGGTATTGCCATCGCCGACATGCGCAAGCCCGACAGTCCGCTGGTGTATGTCAATAATGCCTTCACCCAGATCACTGGCTATTCCAGAGACCTGGCTGTTGGCTTCAATTGTCGTTTCCTGCAGGGACCCGATACGGACCCCAACGAGATTCAAAAGATTCGCAAGGCTTTAGATCAAGGCCAGGCTTATACCGGCGAGTTATTGAATTACCGCCACGATGGCAGCCGCTTCTGGAATCGCCTCACACTCTCGCCCGTGGGTGGTAGCGCAGGCAAGCCCGACTTCTTTGTGGCCAACCAGATGGATGTCACCCAGCTCAGGCAGGAGCGGGGGGTTCCAGTGGAGGCTCTCACAGCCCTTGCCGGCAATCTGGAGGCCGCTCGTTCAGCGCTTGCCGATGCCAGACGCTTTGCGGAAGCCCTCGATCAGCTTCTACGCAGGACGGATCACTGGACCGTCGAGCCTGAGGCTTATCTGCGTTCCGAGGAACAGGCGCACCAGCACCTCGACGACCGGCTGGCGCAGATCTCCGGAGTGCTCGATCGCTACAACCAGGGACCCTGATCGTGCCACCCGCATCCCTTCGTCAATCGTTCCGTCACGTGCGCCAGTTGCTGCTCTCGTACTGGCTGGGCTGCAGCCTGTTGATTCTCTTGATGGTGACGCTCTACGACCTCTGGGAGCACCGCAATCAGATCGTGCGGGAGGGTGAGCATGCCGCCCATGTGGTGGAGTCCAGTCTGCGCATCCCGATGACGCACCGGCAGCGCCAGAATCTGCTCGAGGCCTATGGTCTGACGAATCAGACTCAGCGCTTCGATGATCGGATCAATCTGCTGCTTGTGATCGATCGCACCGGCAGGATTGCCTACTCATCCCGTCCTACATGGCAATCGCTGCTCATCAGCGATCCACTGTTTGATCAAATGGCAGTCGACGACCCTGATTTCACAGCTGTCGTTCGCTGCTTCCGCAGCACCGCCAGCGATTGTATGGAGTTGCGCAGCGAGGACTTGCATCTGCATCTGCGAGGCAACTCAGTGGTGCGCCCGATCTGGATGCCGTCAACGGATCTTGGCCTGCCGAGGCAGCCGTTTCTGGTGCTGGTGAATTTCGATTCCGGCATGTTGATCAACGACGTTCTTCAGGATCTCCCCAGGCTGGTTTTTTTCTCGGCCCTGGTTGCCATGCTGCTCGCTGCGGCACTTTGGCTGGTCATCTCCAGCAGGATGTTGCCCCAGTTGCTCAAGGCAAGCCAGACCGACGACCTTACCCAGCTGATGAACCGCACCAGTTTCATGGATCTGGCGATGGAACAGCTTGCCGAAGCCGAGGAACGCCAGGCCGAGCTTGTGTTTGCCATTCTTGACATCGATCATTTCAAGCGAATCAACGACACCTACGGCCATGGCTGCGGCGATGCCGCCCTGGCCTCTGCGGGTTCGTTGCTGCGCACCGTCACCAGACCTGAGGATCTGGTCTGTCGGTTTGGCGGGGAGGAGTTCGCACTGCTGATCGCTACCTCTCAACAGGAGGCCAACAAGGCGCTGGAGCGGCTGCGCCTGCAGCTGGAGATGAATACCCTGCGCTACAACACTCACCGCATAGCCCTCACGGTGAGCATTGGCGCCGCCGCTACCGCGCGATGCGGCTATAATCTTGATTTTCTCTACAATGCTGCCGACAAAGCTCTTTATGCTGCTAAGGGCGCTGGCCGAAATCGGGTTCAATGGAACATGGGAGAGTTGATCAGCCGCCTGTCCCCCTCCTCGGCAATAGGCCACTGAAGGCAATGCAACCACCACGCATTCCTGACGATGAAGCAGACCGGCTGCAACAACTGGCAAGCTATGGCGTACTGGATACGGTGGCCGATCCAAACTTCGACGATATCAGTGAGCTCGCCCGTTTCCTTGCGGGAACTGAGATAGGCATGATCAGTCTGGTCGACAGTGATCGGCAGTGGTTCAAGAGTTGTGTGGGTGCATCCCTCGGTCAGAAGCAAACACCACGTGACATCTCCTTCTGCGGCCATACGATCCTTCAACGTGAACCGCTGATCATCAACGACGCCCTTGAGGATCCTCGCTTTGCGGACAACCCACTTGTCGTGGGTGACCCCTTCTTGCGCTTTTATGCCGGCTTTCCCCTGATCAGCCCCAATGGCTTCGTGGTGGGCAGCCTGTGCGCGATCAGCACGCGGCCCCATCAGCTCACGGATGGCCAGATCGATGGCCTGAAGCGTCTGGCCGGACTCGCGGTCTTGCAGTTGGAACATCTCCGGGAATCCGCCCTCCTGTCCACCGGTGTACAGGCCATCGAGGTGGAGAGGTTGCCCAGCATGACCAGCGACCGGCTCAGTTCGTTGGACCGCCTGATCAACCGTGATCAGATGGTGCAGATGCTGGAACTGATGTTTGGCATGAGTCTTGACTCTCGCTTCTCCCTGCTGCGATGCTGCTTTCGTGATTATGAACGGGTGAATTCAAATCTTGGTGGAATCGTCGCCGAGGAATATATGAATGAGGCGGCTCGACGGGTGCTGGCAGCCGTGCCACGCTCAGCATCAGTGGCTCGTTTTGCGGATGCTGAATTTGTGGTGCTGCTTCCCTTCACGGTGCAGCAGGATGAAGTGCAGAAAGTTGCGGAACGGATTCTTGCCTTTGCTAGTCATATCTACCGCAGTGGCAGCCAGTCGCTGCCGATGACGCTGTCGATTGGTGTTGCTGTCCATGAGCAGAACTATGCGGGATCGGAGGAGATGCTCGCTGACACCAGCATGGCCGTGCGCCTGGCTCGTCGCTCCAGCGGCAACGCTTTCCGCTTCATCGACCAGGAGTCGCGGGCTGCAGCTCGCGCAAGCTATCGACTCGAGTCGGATTTCCATGAGGCCCTGGCCGCCAGAGAACTTGAACCCTTCTTTCAGCCGATTGTCGATCTTGCGAGCGGTGAGCCGTTCGGATTCGAGGCACTCGTGCGCTGGCGGCATCGGAATCAGTGGTTGGAGCCTGCCACGTTCATCCCCATTGCCACCGAGTGCGGTCTCACCGGGGAGCTGGATCTGCTGATCATCGAGAAGGCGCTGGCGGCCATGCCGCTGCTCGCCCAGCCGGTGCCGGGACTCCCGCTGACTCTGAGCCTCAACGTTTCCGGCATTCTGCTCGAGGAGCCGGAGTCGCGACGGCGTCTGCTCGGCCTGATCGACGACAACCCCCGCCCGCCGGCCTGGAGGTTGCAGGTCGAACTGGTGGAAGATATTTTCCAGGATACGAGCAGTGAATTCACCTGTTTCCTTCGTGACCTTGTCGAACGTAATGTTGCTGTCGCCATCGACGACTTTGGAACAGGCTATTCATCTCTGGCCCGCCTGATCTCCCTCCCGATCAAGACAGTGAAAGTCGATCGTGCTTTTGTATGCAAACTCGCTGATTCGGATGATTCACCACGAACACTGCTGCGAACCATGTTCACCATGATTCGTGATCTCAACCTCGAAATCACCGCCGAGGGGGTGGAAACCGAGCAGCAGCGGGCGTGGTTGGTGAATAATGGCGTTTCCGCGGGCCAGGGTTATCTGTTTTCTCCGCCGATGGCCATCGGTGACACCATCAGCCTTCTTCAGCAGCTTGATTACCGCCCGCGGGCGCTTCCCGTTGATCCAGGTCGCATCAGGGCCGGCGGCCGCCGCCGCCTTGGCTCCCTGTTCCGGCTGCCGTTTCAGGCCAGGCGTCGCCGCAGCGACTGAGCGGCGTCGACGCGGCCCCGGGGATCAGGCGCACTGATCTGACCGATCACGACAGCTGGGGCCGCGAGGGCGACAAAGCAGGGTCTCCTTCATTAGCTTCCCCCAACCCGGCACGCCTTCGGTCCCGGATCCTTCCGGCCCGTCTGACCTCTTCCTGTATCGATGCCTCCGTTCACCCTGCTGTTCCTGCTGATCCCACCGCTGCTCGGCGTCCTTCTGGTGCAGCTGGTTTCAGCCGAGCGTCCCACGCTTGTGAGAGCCCTGGCGGTGGTCGGCCCCGCCGTGCAGCTGCTGCTCGCCCTGCTCTGCTGGCGCCTGCCAACCCCCGCCCTGCACCTGAGCTGGTTGCCGAAGCTCGGTCTGAGTTTCGACCTTGCCCTCGATGGTCTCTCGCTGCCGCTGCTTCTGCTGACCGCGCTGATCACCGCTCTGGCCATTCTCGCGTCACCGGCGGACCAGAGCCGCCCCCGCCTGTTCCATTCCCTGCTGCTCGCCACCAATCTGGGGGTCGCCGGGGCCTTTCTTGCCCGCAACGGGCTGCTCTTCCTATTCTGCTTTGAGCTGGTGCTGATCCCCACCACGTTGCTGGTGGCCATCTGGGGTGGGGCGAATCGGGCTTCCGCTGCGATCCGCTTCATCATGTATGGCGCGGTTTCCGGACTCACCCTGCTGGCCGCGGTGCTGTCCCTGGGCTGGTACGGCACCGGGGGCTTCAACCTCAGCTACGCCTCGCTTGCAGCCTCCGCCCTGCCCCCTTCCGCGCAAGGGGCGATCCTGCTGTTGTTGCTGCTGGCGTTCGGTCTCAAGCTGCCGGTATTCCCCCTGCATGGCTGGCAGCCTCTCACCTACGCCGAGGCTCCCATACCGGTGGTGATGATGCTCGGAGGGGTGGTGTCCAAGCTGGGGGCCTACGGGCTTCTGCGCTTCGGGGTTGGCTTCCTTCCCGACGCCTGGACCGCCTGGTCGCCCTGGATCGCCGCCGCCGGCGCCATCAGCGCCGTCTATGGCGCCCTCAATGCCATTGCCCAGAGCGACATCCGCCGGCTGATGGCCTACAGCTCCCTCGGCCACATGGGCCTGCTGGTGCTGGGGCTCTCCGCCGCCACCCCCCTGAGCCTGCAGGGGGCGGTGGCTCAGATGCTGGCCCACGGCATGATCGTGGCCCTGTTATTCGCCTGCGTGGGGCTGATCGAACGCAAGACCGGCACCACCGCCATCCCCGAGCTCTCCGGCCTGATGAATCCGCTGCGGGGCCTCCCCTTCACCATGGGCATGCTGCTGCTGGCGATGATGGCCGCCGCCGGCATCCCCGGCCTGGCAGGTTTCCCTGCGGAGCTGCTGGTGTTCGAGGGAAGCTGGACCACCTTTCCCCGCGCCACGCTGGTGAGCCTGATCGCCTCAGGCTTCACCGCCGTCTATGCCATCCGTCTGTTCAACAGGGTGGGCTTCGGCCGTCTTGACAACGACCGTGCCGACTGGACGTCCACCTGCTGGAGCGAACGGGCCCCGGCCATGGCCCTCACCCTGCTGGTGATCGGTGCGGGCCTCTGGCCCACGGCCCTCACGGGCTGGAGCGAGACCGAATCCACCGATCTGGCTGTGCGCTCCCAGCCGTTCCTCAGCAGCGCCGTCCCCCCGCCCGAAACCCTCGCCGCTTCCGGTTCCACCCTGGTCGCCGCCACCCTCCCTGCCACCTCGGAGCTGCGCACCTCATGACACCTCCCACCGCCACGGCCCCCGAGCCCGTCGCCGCGCCTCTGATCCCGCCCTCCAGCCATCGCTATGCCGATGTGATCCATCGCCTGGAGGCGGGCGGCTCGATGCTGCCGGACACGCCGGAGAATCTGATGCAGATCATCGGCATCTACAAGGCCTATGCCGTGCCGATGGACTTCTACTGGCGCGACCTGCTCTACATCGCCGAGCAGGTGTTCCTCGATCCTCTGCCGGCCTTCAAGTACTTCCCCAGCCAGGAGTATCTCGATCTTCCCAACTCCTACGCCGGTGATCAGTCGAAGCTGCGCATCTGGCGCGGCGGTGAAAAGGCCCATCCCGAACTCCTGGAGTTCATGGAGAAGGGTGAAACCGGCAAGATGTCGAAGCTGCTGCATCACCTGTGGCACGACCGCATCAACATGGAGTTCGCCGAGGCCTGCATGGAGGCCATGCTCTGGCATCAGGGCATGGGCGGACGCTTCTATGACTATCTCGACAGCGACGCCTATCGCGCCAATGCCGACCGGGCGATCAAGGCCTACTTCCGCGGCAATCCGCTGATGCTGGGGCTGTATGCGCTGTTCCCTGAGATGTTCATGGAGCAGGTGAAGAAGATGAGCTATTACGCCAATCTCGGCCTGTTCTGGGAGGTGATGGCGCCGGTGTTCTTCGAGATGAGCGACATCTACGACGAGGGAGGATTCAAAGGTGTTCCCGACGCCATGAACTTCCTCGTCAACGGCATCTTCGCCGTAGCGGGACGGCCCATCTACCACCACGTCTACATCAAGGGCGAGTGCTTCGAGATCATCCCCAAGAGTGCAGGCTTCACCTGGCTCTATGAAGCGGCTCTCCCCTACGTGGAGGCGGTCTTCTACCGCACGGCGCCATTTCGTGGCACCAAGAGCTACAACGCCCAGGCCTATCAGGTGCCCTCCGATCAGGCCGATTTCCACTACGGCATCCTTTACGCCGACGTGTTCCCGGTGGGCTCGGCCGGCATCCCCCCCACCCTGCTGATGCAGGACATGCTCCACTTCCTGCCCCCCTATCTGGAGGAGCTCTACAAGCAGCACAAGCGTGGCGATGAGGACAAGCTCATCCAGCTGGGGATCACCTTCCAGCGCTCCATGTACAACGTCACCTCGGCGGTGATCCAGGCCCTGCGCTGCGCCCTGCTCTATCCCCTCGATGACACCGACCCGGAGCACCTGATGGCCAACCGGCGCTTCTTCGAAGCCCAGATGGACCGCTTCCTGCGGCCCGAGGCGCGCCTGCCCCAGATCCAGACCCAGGACTACCGCTAGGAGACTCCCATGGCCAACATCATCGAAACCGCCAAGGGGGCCGGTTGCTTCGGCACCCTGCTCACCGCCGTCGAGGTGGCCGGCCTCACGGGCGCCCTGGAGAGCCCCGGCCCCTTCACCGTCTTCGCTCCCGTCGACGACGCCTTCGCCGCCCTTCCCCCGGGCACGGTCCAGACCCTGGTGGACAACGTCCCCCAGCTGGCCCGGATCCTCAAATTCCATGTGCTCTCCGGGGCCTACCGGCGGGAGCAACTGATCGAGCAGCCGGAATGGGAGAGCCTGGAGGGGGCGCCGGTGGCGATCCGCCGGGCCGATCCCTTCGAGGTCAAGAACGCCACCGTCGTCTCCGCCGACATCGTCTGCGACAACGGCATCGTGCACGTGATCGACCGGGTGATCCTGCCGGGATGACCAAAGCGGGCCTGCTGGCGCTGGCGGTGCTCGGTGCCCTGATGGGCTGCGCCGCCGGCAACGAGGCCCCCGGCAGCCCCACCATGGCGAAGATCCGCGAGCGGGGGCGGCTGGTCTGCGCCGTGGACGGGGCGGTGCCCGGCTTCAGCACCGTGGGCCCCGGCGGCGCCTTCGTGGGCATCGACGCTGATTTCTGCCGGGCCGTGGCCGCCGCCGTGCTCGGGGACCCCACCAAGGTGGAGTTCCGGCCAGTGACGGCGGGGGAACGCTTCGTGGCCCTGGGCAGCGGCGAAGTCGACCTGCTCTCGATCAGCTCCACCCACACCCTCAGCCGCGACGCCGCGGGGGGCAATGCCCTCAGCTTCGGTCCGGTGTTCTTCTACGACGGTCAGGGGGTGATGGTGCCCGCGGCCAGCGGCGTCCGCAGCCTGCGGGAGCTGGCGGGCAAGCCGATCTGCGTCGAGAGCGGCACCAACACCGAGCTCAACCTGGCCGATCGCATGCGGGAACTGGGGGTCGCCTACCAGCCGCTGCGCTTCCAGTCGGGCGAGCAGGCCTACCCGGCCTATGAGCAGGGTCGCTGTGCCGCCATCACCAGCGACAGCTCCCTGCTGGCGGCCAAGCGCAGCGGCTTCAAGGATCCTGCCGCCCACGTGCTGCTCCCGGAACTGCTCAGCAAGGAGCCCAGCGCCAAGGTGACGATCCAGGCGGATCCGGCCTGGGCCGATGCGGTGCGCTGGGTCACCCACACCCTGGTCCAGGCAGAGGAGAGCGGCCTCACCCAGGCCAACATCGAAGCTCGCCTCGCCGCGGCCCGGCAGGACCCCAGCCAGGCCGAAGCGCGCCGCTTCCTGGGGATCGAGGGGGATTTCGGCCGCCAGCTGGGCCTGCCCGCCGACTTCACGGTGCGGGTGGTGAAGGCGGTGGGCAACTACGGCGAGCTGTTCGAGCGCCACCTGGGCCGCGCCACCCCCCTGGGCCTGGAGCGGGGCATCAACCGGCTGTGGAACAAGGGCGGTCTGCACATCGCGCCCCCCTTCCGCTGAGGAGGTTCCTCAGGGCCTACCTGCACCGGCGCGCACCTGCAACAATGCGGCCACCTTGACGTCGCAGGCATGTTCCGGAACCGGACCCGCTCCCTGGTGGTTTCCCTCTGTGCCGCCGGCCTGCTGGCCGGTTGCGCCGGCGATGGTGGCGGGGTGCAGAGCCAGAAGCTCTCCACGATCACGGGGCGGGGCAAGCTGATCTGCGGGGTGGAGGGCAAGCTGCCCGGCTTCAGCTTCGTGGGCCCCGACGGCAAGTACCTGGGCCTTGATGTGGATGTCTGCAAGGCGGTGGCCGCCGCGGTGCTCGGGGATCCCGAGAAGGTGGAATACCGCGACCTGAACTCCAGCGAGCGCTTCGCGGCCCTGGCCAGCGGCGAGGTGGACCTGCTGTCGCGCAACACCACCATGACTCTGAGCCGCGATGCGGCCGGCGGCAACGGCCTCAGCTTCGCCCCCACCACCTTCTATGACGGCCAGGGGGTGCTGGTGCCCGTGGCCAGCGGCATCAAGGACCTCAAGGGCCTGGCCGGCAAGACCATCTGCGTCGAGAGCGGCACCACCACCGAGCTCAACCTGGCCGACCGCATGCGGGAGCAGAACATCCCCTACACGCCGCTGAAGTTCCAGACCAGCGACCAGACCTTCGCCGCCTACCTCGGCGACCGCTGCGTGGCCGTCACCAGCGACCGCTCCCAGCTGGCGGGCAAGCGCACCAGCTTCCCCAAACCGGACGCCCACACCCTGCTGCCGGTGGTGATGAGCAAGGAGCCCCTCACCCCCGCCACCACCAACGGTGATCCGGCCTGGGCCGATGCGGTCCGCTGGATCGTCTACGGCCTGATGCAGGCCGAGGAGAGTGGCATCACCCAGGCGAATGTGGACGCCAAGCTGGCCGAAGCCAAGGCCAACACCAACCAGGCCGACCTGCGCCGCTTCCTGGGGGTGGAGGGTGACTTCGGCAAGCAGCTCGGCCTGCCCCCCGACTTCGTGGTCAAGGCGGTGAAGGCCGTGGGCAACTACGGCGAGATCTTCGATCGCAACGTCGGTCCCGCCTCCGCCCTCAAGCTCGACCGCGGCCTCAACCGCCAGTGGAAGGACGGCGGTCTGATCTACTCGCCGCCCTTCCGTTGATGGCGCCGGTGCCCCCCGCCGACCCGGCCCCTCGTCCAGCCCCTCCGCCCTCGCCACCCTGGTGGCGCGACCGCCGCATCGTGCCCTGGGTGGTGCAGGCGGTCGTGGGCCTGCTGGTGCTGCTGCTGATCGCCTTCCTGCTGGGCAATCTGGTGCGCAACCTCACCGCCGCCGGCCTGCTGCTGAGCTGGCGCTGGCTGCAGCAGCCCGCCGGCTTCGACATCTCGGAATCGGTGATTCCGTTCAATGCCCAGCTGCCCTACTGGCGCGCCCTGGCCGCCGGTCTGGTCAACACGATCCGGGCGGTGCTGGTGGGCCTGGTGGGGGCCACCCTGCTGGGCACCCTGGTGGGCATGGCCTCCTTCAGCCACAACGGCCTGCTGCGGCGCCTGGCGCGGGTCTACGTGGAGGTGGTGCGCAACATCCCCCTGCTGCTGCAGCTGGTCTTCTGGTATTTCGTGGTGTTCCTCAGCTTCCCTAACGGCGTGGCAGCCATCCAGCTGCCCGGCGTGGTGCTGGCCAAATCGGGCCTCTACATCGCCGGCTTCGGCGAGGGGCTGCGCTGGATGGGGCCCACCCTGGTCAATGGGGTGTGGCAGGCGCCGGTGCGCCTGAGCGTCGAGTTCGGCGCCCTGCTCACCGGCCTGATCGTCTACTCCGGCGCGTTCATCGCCGAGGTGGTGCGGGGCGGCATCGCCGCGGTGCCCAAGGGCCAGTGGGAGGCCGCCTCCTCCCTGGGGCTGAGCTGGTTCGCCACCCTGCGGCGCATCGTCCTGCCCCAGTCGCTGCGGGTGATCGTGCCGGGGCTCAACACCCAGTACATCTCCCTGGCCAAGAACTCCTCCCTGGCGGTGGCCGTGGGCTACACCGACCTCTATTCGGTGGCCGAAACCACCCTCAACCAGACCGGACGGGCCGTGGAGGTGATCCTGGTCCTGCTGGCGGCCTACCTCACCCTCGACCTGCTGATCTCGGCCCTGATGAACGGTCTCAACCACCTGGTCCAGATCCGGGAGCGCTGAGATGCAAGTCCTTCTGCGCCGCCTGCGCTCCGAACTGTTCGCCACCCCCGCCGATGGGGCCCTGAGCGTCGCCCTGATCACCCTGCTCAGCCTGGGGGCCTTCGGTTTCCTGCGCTGGGCCCTCACCCAGGCCCAGTGGGCCGTGGTCAAGGTCAACAGCACCCTGTTCGCCGTGGGGCGCTACCCGATCGAGCAGCAGTGGCGCCTCTGGCTGCTCACCGCCCTGCTGGTGGCGGCCAGCGGCGCCACCTGGGGGCTGCTGCGTGCCCACCCCCGCCCCGACCGCACCGGGGTGCTGTGGCCCAGCAACGACCGGCTGGCCCTGGCGCTGCTCGCCCTGATCGCCCTGGCCGTGCCCTTCGCCTTGGGGCTGAGCCTGGCCATCCAGTCCCGCTGGTGGGGGCTCCTCCTGCTGCTGGCCCTCTGCCGCTGGCTGGCCGGCCGCTACGGGGCGAACCTGTCGCCCACCGGCCGGCGGCTGGCCGCCCTGGTGTGGCCGCTGCTCTACCTGGGGGGCATGGTGCTGATCAGCGGCGGGCTGGGTCTGGTGGGGGTGCCGCCATCGGAATGGGGTGGCCTGCTGCTCACCCTGCTGGCCTCCAGCTTCGCGATCCTGCTGTGTTTCCCGATCGGGGTGCTGCTCGCCCTTGGCCGCCGCAGCGAGCTGCCCCTGCTGCGCTGGGGCTCGGTGCTCTACATCGAGTTCATCCGCGGCGCGCCGCTGATCACCCTGCTGTTCCTCGGCCAGAACATCCTCGGCTTCCTGCTGCCCGGCGGCCTGGCACCGGAGCGGGTCTGGCGGGCGGCCTGGGTGCTCACCTTCTTCGCCGCCGCCTACCTGGCGGAGGCGGTGCGCTCCGGCCTGGCGGCCGTGCCGCGTGGCCAGCTGGAGGCTGCCCGCTCCCTCGGCCTCTCCTACCCGAAGGCCCTGCAGCACGTGGTGCTGCCCCAGGCCCTGCGGGTGGCCCTGCCGGCGATGGTGGGCCAGTTCATCTCGCTCCTGCAGGACACCACGCTTCTTTCGTTGATCGGATTGCTGGAACTGCTCGGCACGGCCCGCACCGTGATGGCCAACCCGGCTTTCCTGGGCCGAAACGGTGAGGTCTATCTCACCCTGGCCGTGCTGTTCTGGGGCTGCTGTGCCGCCCTCGGACTGGGCAGCCGGGCCCTGGAGCGCCGCCTCGATCCCCACGCCGTGCCCAGCGCCACCTGAAACGGTCTGACCCCGCCCGACTCCCCCGCCTCCTTCCCGTTTCCCGCCCCATGAGCCAACCCAGCAGCGAACTGATGATCGAGGCGCGGGCCGTCGAGAAGTGGTACCCCAACGGATTCCAGGCGTTGCGCGGCGCCAGCCTGACCGTGCGGCGGGGCGAGGTGGTGGTGATCATGGGCCCCTCGGGATCGGGCAAGAGCACCTTCATCCGCACCTTGAATGCCCTGGAGGACTTTCAGAAGGGCAGCATCACCGTTGACGGGATCGTGCTCTCCAACGACCTGCGCAACATCGATGCCATCCGCCGGGAGGTGGGGATGGTGTTCCAGCAGTTCAACCTCTTCCCCCACCTCTCGGTGCTCGACAACCTGACCCTGGCGCCGGTGCTGGTGCGCAAGCGTCCCAAGGCCGAGGTGGAGAAGCAGGCCCGGGCCCTGCTGGAGCGGGTGGGCATCGCCGAACAGGCCGGCAAGTATCCCGGCCAGCTCTCGGGGGGTCAGCAGCAGCGGGTGGCGATCGCCCGGGCCCTGTGCATGGAACCGCGCATCCTCCTGTTCGACGAACCCACCAGCGCTCTCGACCCGGAGATGGTGCGGGAGGTGCTGGAGGTGATGCAGGATCTCGCCGCCGACGACATCACCATGGTGGTGGTGACCCACGAGGTGAAGTTCGCCCGCCACGTCGCCCACCGGGTGGTGCTGATGGCCGACGGGGAGGTGGTGGAGGAGGCCGAGCCGGAGGTGTTCTTCACCAACCCCAGCCACGAGCGCACCCGCCGCTTCCTGGATCAGATTCTCTAAGGTCTTCGCTACGGGTGGCCGTCAGCCCCGGGTTGCCCAGTCGGCGGCGTTGAGCTGCGGGAACAGCCCGTCCTCCCGCTCCACCCCCACCAGCCACTCCCGCGGCAGGTCGGTGCCGTGCTCGAGGGCATCGATCAGGCGCCAGAAACGGTCGAGGTGGCGGCGGATCCGCTCCCGCGCCAGGCCGGTGGTGGTGCCGGCCCGCAGGATGAAACTCCAGTCGGAGCTCTGGGCCAGCAGCAGCTCACGGCCCGCCTGGGTGAGCAGGGCCCGCTGGGCGGTGCTGCCCACACCCCGGTTCACCCGCTGCACCATGGCCCGGGAGGCACGCTGCCACTCCGCCACCACCCAGGCGTTGGTGTCGTTGAGCCAGTAATCGTGGTAGCCCCCCTGGCCCCAGCTGGAGGGGGCCGGCCGGCAGACCTGCAGGGCCCGCCCTTCGCTGAGCACGTCGCGCAGATGGGTGAAGCGCACGTCCAGGGCCGTGCCCTGGCGGAACAGCTCGGCCAGGAACAGGGGCCCCTCGAACCACCAGTGGCCGAACAGTTCCGCATCGAAGGGGGCCACCAGCAGCGGCGGCGGCTCGATCGTGGCCGCCAGCTGCCCCATCTGGGCGGCGCGGCCCCGCAGGAAGGCTTCGGCGTGCTCCTTCAGCCGCTCCGCCGCCCGCTGGGGGTCGTAGGGCGACTTGGCGTCCAGGGGGCAACCCTGGGCGGTGACCCGGTGCAGCTTCAGCCCGAGGGGGCGGCGATCGTGGATGCCCTGGGCCTCCAGGGAGTCCTCCGGCAGATCCCAGCCCAGGTCGCGGTGGAACTCCCGGTAGGCCCCGTCGCCTGGGTAGCCCTGGCTGGCACTCCACACCGGCAGGGTGGATTCGCTGTCGCGGGCGAAGAAGGCCACCCCCGCCGGGGAGCAGATCGGCGCATAGACCCCGTAGCGGGGACGGGGCAGGCCATGGAGCAGGCCATGGCCGTCGAGCAGGGAGTAGCGCAGGCCGCACTCAGCCAGGAGCCGGTCGAGGTCTTCGTAGTAGGCGCACTCCGGCAGCCAGATGCCCAGGGGCCGTTGGCCGAGCAGCCGCTGGTGCTCCCGCACGGCGGTGAGCAGCTGGGCCCGCACCGCCTCCGGTGAATCCCGCAGCAGGGGCAGATAACCGTGGGTGGCCCCGCAGGTGATCAGATCCAGGACCCCCTGCTCCTGCAGCCGCCGGAAGCGGGGCAGGAGATCCCCCTCCATCTCCCGCCACTGGGCCTCGATGGCCGAGAGGGTGCCCTTCAGCTCCCGGGCCGGAACCTCCAGGTCGGGAGCGGCCCCGTCGAGCAGGGTGCGGCGCAGGGCCAGCCAGGCCGGGAAGCGGCCGTTGAGGGCGCGGTCGCTCAGCAGCGACAGCAGGGTGGGGGAAAGACCGAGGGTGAGCCGGGGTCGCTGCTGCGGATCGGCGGCCGCCTGCTCCAGCACCTCCAGCAGCGGCAGATAGCATTCCTGGAGGGCCTGGAAGTACCAGTCCTCCTCGAGCGAACCGGGTTCTCCGGAGCGCACGTAGGGGAGGTGGGCATGCAACACCAGGGCCAGATCGCCTGCGGCCATGGGGAAACCCTCTGTGCGGTCATTCTACGTTTCGCACCCTGACGTTCCGCTCCCTGATGTTCCGCTCCCGGAGCCGGGTCTTCCGGCCCGTAGAGTGGGTCTAACTCATAGCTGTTCCGCCTAACCCCATGGCCCGCGATCCCGGCCGGGTATTGATCTTCGATACCACCCTCCGCGACGGGGAGCAGTCCCCCGGCGCCAGCCTCAACCTGGAGGAGAAGCTCGCGATCGCCCAGCAGCTGGCCCGCCTGGGGGTCGACATCATCGAGGCCGGCTTCCCCTTCGCCAGCAGCGGCGATTTCCACGCCGTCCAAAAGATCGCCGCCACCGTGGGCACACCCGATGGCCCGGTGATCTGTGGCCTGGCCCGGGCCGCCAGCGGCGACATCAAGGCCTGCGCCGAGGCCGTGGCCCCCGCCGCCCGCCGGCGCATCCACACCTTCATCGCCACCAGCGACATCCATCTGGAGCACAAGCTCCGCAAGACCCGCGCCGAGGTGCTTGCCATCACCGCGGAGATGGTGGCCTATGCCCGCTCCCTGGTCGACGACGTGGAGTTCTCCTGCGAGGACGCCGGCCGCAGCGACCCCGAGTTCATGCATCAGGTGATCGAGGCGGCGATCAACGCCGGCGCCACCACCATCAACATTCCCGACACGGTGGGCTACACCACCCCGGCCGAATTCGGTGGAATCATCGCCGGCATCAACCGCTCGGTGCCCAACATCGACCAGGCGGTGATCTCGGTCCATGGCCACAACGATCTGGGCCTGGCCGTCGCCAACTTCCTCGAAGCGGTGAAGAACGGCGCCCGCCAGCTGGAGTGCACCATCAACGGCATCGGCGAACGGGCCGGCAACGCCTCCCTCGAGGAGCTGGTGATGGCGCTGCACGTGCGCCGCAGCTACTTCAACCCCTTCCTGGGCCGGCCGGCCGACCAGCGCGACCCGCTCACCAACGTGCGCACCGAGGAGATCACCAAGACCTCCCGCCTTGTCTCCAACCTCACCGGCATGGCGGTCCAGCCCAACAAGGCGATCGTGGGCGCCAACGCCTTCGCCCATGAGTCCGGCATCCACCAGGACGGGGTGCTCAAGAACCGGCTCACCTACGAGATCATCGACGCCCGCACCGTCGGCCTGGCCGACAACCGCCTCTCCCTCGGCAAGCTCTCGGGCCGCAGCGCCTTCCGGGCCCAGCTGGAGGAGCTCGGCTACACCCTGGAGCGCAACGACCTCGACGACGCCTTCGCCCGCTTCAAGGAGCTGGCCGACCGCAAGCGGGAGATCACCGACCGGGATCTGGAGGCCATCGTCAGCGAGCAGGTGCAGCAGCAGGACCAGCCCCGCTACGCCCTGCAGTCGGTGCAGGTGAGCTGCGGCACCAACCTGCAGCCCACGGCCACCGTCACCCTCCGGGATGGCGATGGCATCGACCTGACGGAGGCGGCGATCGGCACCGGACCGGTGGATGCGGTCTGCCAGGCCCTCAACCACCTGGCCCAGGTGCCGAACGAGCTGGTGGAGTTCAGCATCAAGTCCGTCACCGAGGGCATCGACGCCATGGGCGAGGTGACCATCCGCCTGCGCCATCAGGGGGTGCTCTATTCGGGCCATGCGGCCGACACCGACATCGTCGTGGCGGCGGCCCAGGCCTTCGTGAACGCCCTCAACCGGCTGGTCTCCGGCAGCCAGCGCGCTCCGCTCCATCCCCAGAAGACGGCCCTTCCGGTGGCGGAACTGCCGCGTCTGTGAACGCCCCCAACCGCTCCCCGCTGGCCACCGGGCTGCAGCTCGCCCTGCTGCTGCTGGTGGCCGTGCTGCTGCTGCTGCCCCTGCTGTGGCTGGTCAGCACCTCCCTCAAGGGGCCGGCGGAGGACATCTTCACCAGCCCTCCGGCCCTGCTGCCGAGCCAGCCGAGCCTGGAGGCCTACGGGCGCCTGTTCGCCGCCAACCCGATGGGCACCTACCTGCTCAACAGCACGATCGTCAGCGCCCTGGCGGTGCTGGCCAACCTGCTGTTCTGCTCCCTGGCGGCCTACCCCCTGGCGCGGATGCGGTTCCGGGGCCGCGGACTGGTGCTGGCCCTGGTGGTGGCCACGATCCTGATCCCCTTCCAGGTGGTGATGATCCCGCTCTATCTGCTGATGGTGCAGATCGGGCTGCGCAACACCCTCTGGGCCCTGATCGTGCCCCAGGCGGCCACGGCCTTCGGCATCTTCCTGCTGCGCCAGAGCTTCCTGGCGGTGCCGGTGGAGCTGGAGGAGGCGGCCCGGATCGATGGCTGCACCCCCATCGGCGAATGGTGGAACGTGATGCTGCCGGCGGCCCGGGCCGACCTGATCACCCTGGCGATGTTCGTGTTCATCGGCACCTGGAGTGACTTCCTCTGGCCGCTGATCATTCTCGACGACCCCACCCTCTACACCCTGCCCCTGGGCCTGCAGCAGCTGGCCAGCAGCTTCTCCCTCGACTGGCGACTGGTGGCGGCCGGTTCGGTGGTCTCGATCCTGCCGGTGCTGCTGCTGTTCGTGCTGCTGCAGCGCTACATCCTGCCCAGCGCCAGCGGCGACGCCGTCAAGGGCTGAGGGCCCCGAAAGGCCCTCAGGGACTGCCCACCGGCGGGGGACGGAGCACGCCGCCGCCGTCGCCGCGCTCGGCCGGGACCTGAGCGGGGCGGCCGGTCCCCGCGGAGGGCATCGGTGGGGCGGGGAAGGGGTCCGGATCCCGCTGGGGGCGCCGCACCGCCCGGCCCTGCAGGTCGGTCAGGGCGGAACGCCACTCGTCCTGCTGCTGCTCGAGTGCCGCCAGCCGCTGGGCCCCGGCTTCCAGGGTCTGGAGGCGCCCCACCATCGCCCGCTGCTGCTCCTCCAGCACGGAGGTGCGATCGAGGGCGCGGCTGTTCTCCAGTCCCTGCAGGCGCTGCTCCAGCTTCATCAGCAGCTGGCCCTGCTCCCGCGTCTTGCCCAGGATCACCAGGAACAGGACAGCGAGCATGGAGCTCAGGCCGATCTGCAGCCAGCTGGTCCAGGCCGGCGGGCCGGAGGCCGGGGGCGGGGGGGAACGGCGGGAGCCGTCGTCTTCGCGGTCGGTGATCGAGACCATGCGCCCCCTGTGCTGACCCATCCTGCCCTGAGCGGCCCGGGGCGTCAGCCGCCGGCCGCCGGAAGGCCGGCGCCGCTGCGGGTGGCGGCACCGGCCAGCAGCTCCGCCACGGTGGAGCGGTAGACGGCAGAGGCCTGCTCCGGATCGCGGCCGATGCAGGTCATGCCCAGCTTGCCGAACTCCGAAAGGCAGCCCAGCAGGTGAAACACGCTGCCCTGCAGGCGGGCCGGATCGTAGTGGAGGCCGGCCTCGGCCACGATGTCGATCAGATCCAGCGGCATCAGGCCCCGCAGGCGGGGGTCGCTGAGGTTGTCAGTGGCGCGGTAGTGCAGCGGCTGGCCGGTGGGGGAAAGGAAGCAGCCGGTGGCGGGGTCGAGGCTGCCAGCGGTGATCGCCCGCAGGGCCATGAACGGATGGGTGGTGCCCCCCTGGCGCAGGTTGACCTCGATGGCCTGCAGATCCCAGCGCTCGCCGAAGCGGCGGGCGATGAAGTCGACCCCGAAGCGCTCGAGGGCCCCTTCGGCGGCAAGGGCCCCGCCCACGGCCAGGCCGTGCTCCATCAACGCCACCCGGTAGGGCTCGGCGGCGGGGAAGCAGCAGCCGAGGTAGGTCTGGCCGCCGGCGCCGCCGAGGATCTGCTCGTGGGTGGAGAGCACCTCCACCACCCCGCCCGGGTGGATCGTGCCCTGCACGCTCGGGGAGCGCAGGGCGTCGCCGCCCTCCAGCCAGGCCTCGGCCAGGGCCCCCTGGCCGCCCAGCAGCTCCGTCCAGCCGGCCGCCGGCATCGGCAGGTGCTCCAGGGCCCGCCGGATCCGCCCGACCCGCTCACGCCGGGCCAGCCCGGCCAGCGCCAGGGGCTTGAAGTCGAGGCGGGCATTGCCCTCGCCGCTGAAGCCCTCGTTCAGCTTGACGACACAGCCGCCCAGCCCGGGGTCGCTCTCCCACAGGTCGGCCACCGCTTCCGCCAGCGCGTCGAGGTCGTGGGCCAGGCCGCTGCCGGGGGGATGGGGCACGCCGCAGCGGGCGAACAGCTCCCGGCTGCCCGCCTTGGTGCCCCAGTAGCCCAGGGCCGGATCGGTGCCCAGCAGGGGCACCTGCAGGCGCTCGGAGAGCGTCTTCTCCAGCTCGGTCACCACGTAGCAGATGATGAAACTGCGTCCCGGACGCAGCCGCTCCCGGATCCGGCCGAGCAGGGCCGGCCGCTCCAGCAGCTTCTGGGTCAGGGGACGGGCGGAGCCGTCGTCGGTGTCGAACAGGTGCAGCCGGCGGCGGGCATGGGAGGTGGGCACCCCCGGCATCAGCTCCAGGACCGCATCCACCACCAGCTCGGGCAGCAGCTTGCTGGTCACGTAGACCACCTGCACGCCCGGATTGCGCAGCCGCATCAGGGAGAACAGCTGGCGCTCCTCGTAGTGGTGGGCCCCCGTCACCAGGGCCAGCTGGGAGGGGTCCATGGTGAGCGAGGGCAGCATCAGCAGATCGAAATCCGCACCCGCCCCGCCGCCGGCGTCGCCATGCTCCCGGCCCCACGGGGCCTGCAGCCCCTGCTGCAGTTCGCGGAAGCTCAGGGCCATGGCCGGATGGGCGGAATGTCGTCATGCTGACAACCACAGCGACCAGCGCCCATGGAGTCGTTCACGGTGAGTGCCCTCGGGTATGGCGCCGCCTCACTCACCACCCTGAGCCTGTTCCCCCAGGCGCTGAAGACCGTGCGCAGCGGCGACACCAGCGCCATCTCGCTGCGGATGTACGGCCTGTTCACCCTGGGCGTGCTGGCCTGGGCCTTCTACGGCCTGCTGCGGGCCGACGGTCCGGTGATCGCCGCCAACCTGATCACGCTGATCCCGGCCTCGGTGGTGCTGGAGCGCAAGCTGCAGGCCCTGCTGGCCGGGAGGCGCTGAGGTGGCGGCACCCCTGGACAACGGCGCCCTGTTCGTCGCCATCGGAGCGGTGCCGGGGGCCTGGCTGCGCTTCCGGGTGGTCAACCACTTCGAACCGATGCTGCCCCGCAAGCACTGGGGCACCTTCGGCGTCAATCTGATCGCCTGCTTCGCCATCGGCCTGCTGGTGAGCCTGGAGGGCAGCTGCGGGCTGGCGGCGGGCCGCACCCTGCTGCTGCTGGCCACGGGATTCCTGGGCAGCTTCAGCACCTTCTCCACCTGGATCGCCGAACTGCACGCGACCCTGCAGCACCACCAGCGCCGGGAGGCCGTCCTGCTCTGCGGCGGTTCGGTGCTGGGTGGGCTGCTGGCGGTGACGGCCGGGCTGGCCATCGGCGGCAGCTAGGGGAGAACGATGGCGCCATCCCCGACCGAAAGCCCCCCCAGCCTGCGCCGCGAGGCGCGCGACCTGCTGCTGGTGGCCGCGGGCGCGGTGCCCGGCGCCCTGCTGCGCTGGCGCCTGGAGGACGTCGGCAAGGGCCTGGAGGGCGTGCCCACCGGGCTGATCGAAGCCGACCTGGTGGCCAACCTGCTCGGCACCTTCCTGATCGGTGTGATCGTCGGCCGCCACCCCCCCCGGCCCCGTCTGCTGCTGCTCGGCGGCATCGGCTTCTGCGGCTCGCTCACCACCTTCAGCAGCTGGATGCTGGAGATCAGCCTGGCGCTGCGGCGCGGACGCCCCGATGAGGCGCTCGCCGTGGTGCTGGTCAGCCTGCTGGGGGGGCTGGCGGTGGTGACGCTGGGGCTGGCGGTGGGCCGACGGCTGGGGCGGTCGCGGCTCAGGCGCTGAAGGCCTTGCGGGGGGGAATGGGGTAGGGAATGCGGCGGTGGCGCATGCGCTTCCAGACCCGCACGAAGGCACGGATCACCAGCTCCAGCTCGGCCCGGGAGATGCCGCTGCCGTCGAGCTGGCCGTCGTTCTGGCGGGCTTCCACCAGCCGCCGGACCATCGCCCGGGCCTCCGCTTCGGTGGTGCCCGGCGGCAGGGAGCGCAGGGCGGCCTCGCAGCCGTCGGCGAGCATCAGGATCGCCGTCTCCCGGCTGCGGGGCGCCGGGCCGCGGTAGCGGAACTGCTCCTCCCGCACCGAAGGGTCCCGCTCCTTGGCCTGGTGCAGGAAGTAACCCATCTTCAGCCGGCCCTGGTGCTCGGGGATGAAGTCGGCCAGGGGCCGGGGCAGCCGGTAGCGACGGGCCAGCTTCAGGCCCTCATCGACATGGGCCTGGAGGATGGCGGCGCTGGCGAAGGGGTCGTCGAGTTCGTCGTGGGGGTTGGCGCCGTGCTCCTGGTTCTCGATGAACCACTGGGGGCCGTGCAGCTTGCCGACGTCGTGGTACAGGGCGCCAGTGCGGATCAGGTCCACATCGCCCTGGATGGCGCGGGCCCCCTCCTCGGCCAGACCGCAGATCATCAGGGTGTGCTCGAAGGTGCCCGGCGCCTCCATCGACAGGCGGCGCAGCAGGGGCCGCTCCAGATCGGCCAGCTCCATCAGCCGGGCCCGGGTGAGCAGGCCGAAGAAGCTCTCCACCAGCGGCGCCAGCAGCAGACCGGCCATCAGCAGCCCCGCCATCAGCAGGGCCTCCTGCAGCAGGTCGGAGCCGCTGAACGGCCCCTGGGAGACCTCGACGCTGCCCAGGTGGAAGAGCTGGATCAGCAGCCCCTGCAGCAGCACGGCGCCGATGGGCAGCAGCAGGGCCAGCTGCAGCAGCTGGGCCCGGTTGCGCTGCCGTCCGGCCAGCACCGCCGCGATCGCGGCCACCACCGCCGCCACCCCCAGCTGGGGCACCAGCAGGCCCTGGACGGGCGCGGGCCAGAGCATGGCGGCCACGGCCAGCCAGACCAGGCCGGCGGCCGTGCCCAGCCCCTGGGAGAGCAGCAGGGTGGGGGGAACCAGCAGGGCCAGGGGGCTGACCTGGCTGCCGAGCCAGAGCTTGCAGCCCTGCACCAGCACCAGCATCGCCAGGGCCAGCAGGGCCTGGCGGGGTTCGAGGCTGGCGCGCCAGCGGCGCATCACCAGCAGCAGCACCCCACAGGCGGCGAGGGCCTCACTGAAGCGGCCGAGCCAGGCCAGGGGGCGGGGGCGATGGTTGACCAGATCGAAATGCTCGAGCACGTCGAAGGCCTGGGGGCTGATCGGCTCCCCCTGGCGGGTGATCAGGTCGTTCTTGTGCACCCGGATCGTGGGCAGCCCCTGGCGGGTGAGCAGGTCCTCGATGCGGCGCTGGCTGAGAAAGCTGTCACCGCGGAGGTTGGTGCGGCCCTGCAGGCTGGCGGCCAGCAGGCGGCTGCCCAGGCTGCGGGCGGGGGGGGAGAGGTCCTGCAGCTGGAGTTCGGCGGCCGTGAGCAGCTGGCCCTCGGAGAGGCTGGCCACGACGCCCTGGCTGAGCATGCGCTGCTGGGCCCGCCGCAGGGAGACCTTCCAGCGCATCAGGTCGGGGGGCGTCAGCCCCGTCAGCCAGCGGCGCTCCTCTTCGGTGAGATTGAGGGAATCGGGCCGGGGCTGGTCGTCGGCGACCTTCTGGCGCACCCGCTGCAGCTGAAGCTCCAGCTGCTGCACCAGGGTTTCACTGGCCTGGGGGTCGACCACCTGGATCTGGCTGCGGGGCAGCATCTGGCTGCGGCGCTGCTCCAGGTCGGTGCTGTCGATCACCGTCGCATCGCTCGGAGCGCGGGCCGTGAACGGGGCCGGCATGCCGGGGCGCAGGCTCGGTTCCACCAGCCAGGGCCAGCTGGAGAGCAGGGCCACCAGCAGACAGAGCAGAAGCACCAGCAGGCCACCCCCGGGGCGCCAGGCCACCAGGGCCTGGCGGGGACGCTCGAGCCGCAGCAAGTGGCGCCACAGTCCCCTGATCCGCCGCAGCCCGAATCTCATCGGTCCAGGCTAACCAACGCCTGAAGGTCGCCCTCCGGATGCTGTCGGTGCATGCTGGGGATCGGCAACGCACCCCCCCGATGGCCACCCTTCTCGATGGCAGGCGACTGGCGGCGGTGATCGAAGCACGGCTGAACGCCGTGATCGCCGATGGGCTGGCGGTGGCGGGACGCCCCCCCGGCCTGGCGGTGCTGCGGGTGGGGGACGACCCCGCCAGCGGCGTCTATGTGGCCAACAAGGAGAAGGCCTGCCGCCGCGTCGGCATCAGCAGCCATGGCGGCCACCTGGCGGCGGACACCCCGGCCGAGGAGGTGCTGGCCCTGATCGCGCGCCTCAACGCCGACCCGACGGTCGACGGCATCCTGCTGCAGCTGCCCCTGCCGCGGGGCCTGGAGGAGGGGCCGCTGCTGGCGGCGATCGACCCGGACAAGGACGCCGATGGTCTGCACACCCTCAACCTGGGTCGTCTGCTGAAGGGGGAGCGGGGCCCGCGCAGCTGCACGCCGGCCGGGGTGATGGCCCTGCTGCACAGCGCCGACGTGCCGATCGCCGGCGCCCAGGCCGTGGTGGTCGGCCGCAGCATTCTGGTGGGCAAGCCGATGGCCCTGATGCTCCAGGCCGCCGATGCCACCGTCACCATGGCCCATTCACGCACCCATCACCTGGCCGAGGTGACCCGGCAGGCCGAGATCCTGGTGCTGGCGGCCGGTCGCCCCAGGCTGATCGGCGCCCGGCACGTGCGCCCGGGGGCGGTGGTGGTGGATGTGGGCATCCACCGGCTGGAGGGCCGGCTCTGCGGCGATGTGGACTACGAGACGGTGGAGCCGCTGGCGGCGGCGATCACGCCGGTGCCCGGTGGGGTGGGGCCGATGACGGTGGCGATGCTGCTGGTCAACACCGTGCTGGCCTGGTGCGAGCGCCACGGGATCGACACGGCGGAGCTGGCGGATCTGCGCCCCTGATCCACCGCCTGGACGGCCCCCAGACGGCAGCGCCCCTCAGGGCCGGGACGCCGTGGTGCGGGTGGCGTCATGGGGGTCGCCGGAGCCCACCAGCAGGGGGACACCCAAACCGATGCGGACCAGACCCGACGCCAGCAGCAGACCGGCCAGCAGGACGCCGGACAGGCTGCCGCAGATCAGGGGCACCAGGTCCGGCTCGCTGTCCAGGGGGGCCTGCATCGCGCGCAACGTCGTGACTGCATTGAGCATGGCGGCGCTGGGGTCCCCGGACCGCACGCCTTCACCGGGCTTCACCGGAGGCTTCGTATCGTGTCGAAACATCAAGTCGGCGCCGCCAGCCCCGCGGCCTGAGAGAATCCGCGCCAACCCTCAGGACCCCATGACTCCGGCGGTGAGCACGGCCTTCGACTTCACCGCCTACCTGGAGGCGGCCCGCTGGCGCGTGGAGGCCGCCCTGGACAGCTCCCTGGGCCCCGAGCGTCCGGAGTCGCTGCGGGAGGCGATGCGCTACTCCCTGCTGGCGGGCGGCAAGCGGCTGCGGCCGATCCTCACCCTGGCGGCCTGCGAGCTGGCGGGTGGCGACGCCGACCTGGCCATGCCCACGGCGGTGGCGATGGAGATGATCCACACCATGTCGCTCATCCATGACGACCTGCCCGCCATGGACAACGACGACCTGCGCCGCGGCCGGCCCACTAACCACAAGGTGTACGGCGAGGCCAAGGCGATCCTGGCGGGCGATGCCCTGCTGACCCGCGCCTTCGAGATGGTGGCCCTGCGCAGCCCGGGGGTTCCGCCCGAACGGCTGCTGCAGGTGGTGGGCGAGCTGTCCCTGGCCTCCGGCGCCCCCGGCCTGGTGGGCGGCCAGGTGGTGGACCTGGAGTGCGAAGCCCTCCAGGTGGATCTCGAAACCCTCGAGTACATCCATCTCCACAAGACCGGCGCCCTGCTGCGGGCCTGCGTGATCTCCGGCGCCCTGATCGCCGGGGCCTCCGAAGACCTGCTGACGGCCCTGCGCACCTATGCCCGCGGCATCGGCCTGGCCTTCCAGATCATCGACGACATCCTCGATGTCACCGCCAGCAGCGACGTGCTGGGCAAGACGGCGGGCAAGGACCTGGCCGCCGACAAGACCACCTACCCCAAACTGCTGGGCCTGGAGGAATCCCGCCGGCGCGCCGATGCCCTGGTGAGCGAAGCCAAGGCGGTGCTGGAGCCCTGGAGCGCCAAGGCCGCTCCCCTGCTGGCCCTGGCCGACTACATCACCAGTCGCGACCGATGAGCGGAGCCATCGGCGCCCTCGACGCCCTGTTCGAGGTTCTGGCCAACGGCGTGCTCGCCTGGGGCCTGGTCGCCTGCGGCGTAGCCCAGCTCTCCAAGCTGCTGATCGAGCTGGTGGTGCATCGCCGCTGGCGCCCGGCGGTGCTGATCGAGACGGGCGGCATGCCGTCGAGCCACTCCTCCCTGATGACGGGCACGGCTGCGGGTCTGGGCTGGGAGCTGGGGTTCGACGATCCCCTGTTCGCCCTGGCGGCGGTGCTCTGCTTCGTCGTGCTCTACGACGCCAGCGGCGTGCGGCGGGCCGCCGGACTGACGGCCCAGCGGGTGAACGGCCTCCCGGACGGGCTCTGGGACACCCATCCCCAGGACGGGCCTGAGGGGGCGCCGGTGCTGCGCCCCCTGAAGGAGAACCTCGGCCACACCCGCTCGGAGGTGCTGGTGGGCAGCCTGATCGGGCCCCTGGTGGCGCTGCCGGGCCTGGCCCTGCTCGGTTCGCCGCTGCAGATCGCCCAGGGCGCCGGCTGGCTGCCGCTGGGGTGAACGATCACGACGGCCTGAGCGACGACCAGCAGCAGGCGGCCGCCGCCTTCGCCGCCTGGCTGGAGGCCCCGGCCGATGGGGTGCCCTTCGTGCTGGAGGGCTACGCCGGCACCGGCAAGACCTTCCTGTCGATGCGGTTCCTGGCCCAGGCGGAGCGGGCCGGTCTCTGCTGGACCGTGGTCGCCCCCACCCACAAGGCGGTGGGCGTGCTGCGCCACCACCTCGCCCTGGCGGGTCTGCACCCCACCTGGTACCCCTCCACCATCCACCGGCTGCTGCGGCTGAAGCTGAAGCGGCAGGGGGACCGGGAGCGCTGCGAGGAGACCCTGCAGACCGCCCTGGCGCTGGAGAACCTGGGGCTGGTTCTGATCGATGAGGCCTCCATGGTGGATGGCGGCCTGCTGGAGATCACCCTGCGCTGCGCCCAGGCTTACCGCACCCGGCTGGTGTTCGTGGGGGATCCGGCCCAGCTGCCGCCGGTGGGGGAGGAGTGCAGTCCGGTGTTCGCCCTGGGGCGGGCCCGGCGGGTGGCCCTGACCCACGTGGTCCGCCACGGGGGCCCGGTGCTGCGCCTGGCCGGCGGCCTGCGGGAAGGGGCCCTGCCCTGCCGCCGGCCGCCGCTGCTGGATCCGGTGCGCAGCGCCGAGGGCCGGGTGTCGCTGCTGGGGCGGACCGACTGGCTGGCGGCCGCCCAGGAAGGCCTGCGCCGCAGCGCCGAAGCCGACGATCCCGACCTGGCCCGGATCCTCTGCTACACCAACCGCTCCCTCGAGCGGCTGGTGCCGATCGCCCGCCGCGCCCTGCACGGTGCCATGGCTGACCAGCTGCCGGTGCTCCCCGGCGAGGTGCTGATCACCCGCACGGCCGTGATGGCGCCGGCCTGCCGGGAGGGGGACGCCGCCGCCGAAGAGCCCGACCTGCTGCTGGGCAGCAACCGGGAGCTGGTGGTACGGGACGTGCGGCCCGACCGCTGCGATCTGGCAGAGTTCGGGGTGGACGCCTCCCACGGCCCTGGGGTGATCGACACCCTCAACGCCACCGTGGAGGCGGGGGAATCCCAGCTCAACCTGCGCCTGCTGCCGCCGATCGGCAGCGCCGCGCGGGCCGCCCTGGACGCGGTGCTGGAGCGGTTGCGGCTGCAGGCCCGGGAAGCGGGCCAGAAGGACGGCAAGGCCCTATGGCGCCGCTTCTTCCTGGTGCGCGACGCCTTCGCCTCCCTCGGTCCGGCGGCCGTGCTCACCGTCCATCGCAGCCAGGGCAGCACCTTCGGCGAGGTGTTCATCGATGAGGACGTCTTCTGGCCTCGGGACGAGCCGCTGCGCCAGCGGCTCGTCTACGTGGCGGTGAGCCGGGCCAGCCAGGCGGTGACCCTGATGGCAGGGGCCGCAGACCCCGGCGAGCGGGAGCGCTGGGACCGCTGGCTGCGGGACACCGGCGGCGATGCCGCCGGCGCCTGAAGCGGAGGGGGATCGGGGGTGTCCGCAAACGGGGCCGACCCGTTACCCTCATCTCGACTGCTGCGTGGGAGACGTCAGATTCGTGCTGGAATCCCGTCCCCTGTTTGCACCCCTCGGCATGGCGCCACCCCAGGCCGGAGCGATGGCCGTGATCGGCACCGCCCCGGCCACGGACGGCAAGCCGGCCGATGCCGGGGCCTCCGGCGGATCCGGCGGCGGTGAGCTTCTCACGGATGTGGGGGCCCTGGTGATCGCCGCGGCCCTGGTGGGCGTGGTCCTGCTGGTGCGGCGCTGGCTGATGCTGCGCTCCCGCCAGCCCCTGCCTGGCCTGCCGAAGGAGCGGGTGCTGCCCCTCTCCCGCCACGGCACCCTGCATGACCCCAAATATCTGGGCCGGATCCTGGAGGCCGAGGAGCCCCCGACCGGCCCCTGAGCCTCACCCCGCCCTCAGGCCTTCGATGCCCTGCCAGCCCAGGTAGATGGCCAGGCCGAAGCAGATGGCCGCCACGATCAGCTCGGCGTTGTCGAACAGCCAGAGCTTGCCCGCCTGGAGCACCGGCAGCAGGCGTTCCTGACCCACCAGCACCAGCCCCGCCAGGGGCAGCAGCAGCAGGGTGCCGGAGAAGAGGCTGAAGACCGCCGTGGTCAGCAGCTCCCGGGGCCGGCTCAGCCCGGCCTCCAGCAGGCTGGCGGCGGTGCGGGCATAGAGGAACAGGTCGTCCGGGCTGGACACCTGCACGGCGGCGCTGAGGCCGAGCAGAAGCGGCAGGGGCAGGGCGCAGAAGCCGTCCAGCCGGCGGGTCCAGCCGGGGGGGCCTCCCCCCTGGCGGCTGCTCAGCACGCCGTTGAGGCCCAGGGCCAGCAGTCCGCCCGCCCCCAGCAGGTCGAGGCCGGTGCGCTGGTCGGTGCCCCGCTCCATCGTGAGCAGCAGGCCGTGGCCCACGGTCAGCAGCAGGGCGATGGCCGCCGCGGAGGTGAGCAGCCAGCCGAGCACGAACCAGCTGCCCCGGCGGAGCGGGCTGGGGCCCAGCAGGATCAGCAGCAGCAGGCCGATGTGCAGCGGGCTGAAGCTGATCGCCAGGCCGAATCCGAACAGTTCACTCCAGAGGCTGGGGGTCGGCATCCATGGGAGTCGTGACGCCCCATTGTCCGGTGCTGGGGGCGTTCAGGTGCGGATCTCGAACCAGTCGGTGCCCGCCACGGCCACCTGCCCGCTGATGACCCCGGTCACGTGGGCGCCCTGGGGACCCTTCTCGCACCAGAGACGCAGTTCCACCAGCCGGTCGGGCAGCCCCTCAGCCTCCACTTCCACCGACCCGTCTGGACGGTTGCGGACCCAGCCGCTGAGGCCGAGGTCGATGGCCTTCTGCCGGCAACCCAGCCGGTACCCCACCCCCTGCACCTGACCGCGGACGCTCACGCGCCAGCGCTCATGGGGGGTGGACGTCACCCGGAGACTGGGTTGCAGGAAACGGCGTTCCTCGGCAGCGGCACGGCGCTGGCGGCGGATCTGGCCAGTCTCGAGGGAATCGCCGGGCATCCAACCCAGTGGAGGTGCAGCCAGGTGGCGTGAACGGTCGGAGCGTTCCATCCTTCGATCCTCCCGGGTGATCCCCATCCTTCAAGTTGCCACAGGCTCTCGGCCTCTGCCAACACCTCGGCGCCGGAAGGCTGGGGCAGCAGCTGCCAGCGGTGGAACTCATGGCCGCAGAGGGCTTCACCGCGGCGCACCAGCAGCCCGTCGGCCCCCGGCATCGCCTGGCGATAGCCGAGGCTGAGAGCCCCCCGGCGGGCGCGGAAGGGGAGCAGGCCGGCCATGGGGTGGGGCAGGCCGTCCGGGTCCTCCAGCTCCCGGCCCAGCAGCAGCAGACCGCCGCATTCGGCCACGATCGGCAGGCCCGCCCGGGCGGCGTCGCGCAGGGATCCGAGGCTGCGGCGGCTGGCCGCCAGCCGGGGGGCATGGAGTTCGGGGTAGCCGCCGGGCAGCAGCACCGCCCGGGAGCCCGGGGGCAGGGGATCGTCGGCCAGGGGGCTCCAGGGCACGGGGCTGAGGCCGCAGGCCTGGAGCAGTTCCTGGGCTTCCGGGTAGCGGAAGTGGAAGGCCGCATCGCTGGCGATCGCCACCGGCAGGGGACTCCCGGCCCCGGCGGCGGGGGCGGAGGCGGGGGCGGGCTCCGGCGGGACCTGGTCGAGGCACCAGCGGACCGGATCGCGCCGTTCCGGCGCCGGCGCCGGCGGTGCCAGCAGCGGCCACAGCCGCGCCAGGTCGAGGTGCTCCTCGGCCAGGGCGGCCCAGATCCGCTGGCGTTCGCCCAGGTCGCCCAGCTCCCCAGGGGTGAGCAGGCCCAGGTGGCGGGAGGGCAGCTCCAGGCTGGGGTGGCTGGGCAGCACCCCCAGCAGGGGCACCTCGATGGCGGCCAGGGCCTCGGCCAGCAGCAGCCGGTGCCGTTCGCTGCCGACCCGGTTCAGCACCACCCCCGCCAGGCTCACCCGGGGCGGGCCGTGGTCACGGAAGCCGCGCACCAGGGCCGCCAGGCTGCCGGCCTGGCGCGAGGCCTCCACCACCAGCACCACCGGCAGCCCCAGCAGGGCGGCCACGGCGGCGGAGCTGCCCTCACTGCCGGAGCCGCGGCCGTCGAACAGGCCCATCACCCCCTCCACCAGCACCCGACCGGCGCGGCCGCCGTGCCAGTGGTAGCTGCGCCGCACCCACTCCTCGCCGCAGAGCAGGGGGTCGAGGTTGCGGCAGGGGCGGCCCGCCACCGCCCCCAGCAGCTGGGGGTCGAGGTAGTCGGGACCCACCTTGAAGGGCTGGATGGTCTCCCCACGCGCCCGGGCCACGGCCGCCAGGCTGAGGCTCAGCAGGGTCTTGCCGCTGCCGCTGCAGGGGGCCGCGATCAGGCAGCTCATGCGGTCGGCGGCATCGGCCGCTCCGGCGGAAGGTGCCTCAGCCTGGCAGCAGACTCGCCGCCAGCGGCGCGGCCGCCGCCAGCAGCGGTGAGGTGGAATCGTGGCCCCCCGAAAGCAGGCGGGCCATCTCCATCTCCTCGCTCTCCTCCGGCAGGGGCACCACCCCCTCCGCCAGCTCCATGCTGGCCATCCCGCCGGACTCCAGGCGCATGCAGCCGCCTGACTCTGAGCAGAGAATCACGCACAGGGGGGGGCGCTGCTGCGGTTCACAGATCAACCGCATGCCGACGATGGCGCCGGGGTGGGTCTTGGGCGCGCCCATGGGCACGGGCATCAGGGTGAACTGGACCGCCACCCCGTCGGTGCGCTCGAACTCCGCCGTGATCCCCGGGCCCGGACCGTCCACCTCCACCGCGTAGCTGGTGATCAGATGCCAGCCGAGGCGGTCGGCGATCCAGGCGGCCAGCAGCAGCCCCTTCACCGGGTGGTCGCCCTCGACGTCGATGTCCAGCTGCACCACGTGGCCGAGAGCATCGCGGCGGGACGGGGGATCGAACACCATGGCCAGGGATTCGCGCCAGGTGCGCAGCCGCAGCCAGTTGAGGTCGTTGACGGCCTGGCCGGCGCTGATCCGGGCCAGCATCAGGTCGAGGCAGCGGCGCGGCTCCCCGAGGGAGCTGTCGATCACCAGCCGCCGGGGAACCGGCGCCAAAGCCTCCAGCATCTCGGAGGGCTCATCCAGGCTGCTGTTCCACCACACCCAGCAGGGCAGGGTGTCGTCCACAAGGGAGCCGATCAGATCGAGGCTCTGCTTCAGGGCGCCCATGCCGCCGCGCAGCACCACCACGTCACCGCAGGCGGCGCCGGCGCCGCCCTCCTCCGGCAGGGGGCAGTAGGCCGCCACCAGGGTCTCGAGCGGATGGCCCGGGTCGAGGGTGGGGGCCAGGGTGATGAGGCGCCGGGGCATGTGGGCGCTGATGGCGCTCTCGACGAACTGGCCGCGCAAGTCCTCGGGCCGGTGGTTCCCCTCCTTCTGGCCGATGGCCCAGGCCAGGCGGGGATCCATGGGTGCCGTGCTGTACGGCAGACCGGTCTCGGGCACAGCCTGGCGGGCTGCGTCCAGCAGTTCGCTGCGCAGCAGGCCGGTGATCGGGCCGTCGACCCGGCCGATGCGCACCATCTGCTGCTCCAGCCAGGAGGGCTCCCACACCACCAGGGTGAAGGTGGCGGCCCCGGTGGAGCCCTCCAGGTCATGGGTCCAGAGACGGTGCAGGTAGGGGTTGACCTCCTCGGGCGGCAGATCGAGGGGGGCCTGGAGGGTGAGCTGGGGAGACATGGGCGCGGAAGGGGGCGGAGATCGCTGGACTGCGGAAGGGGAACGGAGCGCGGGGGCCCTGGAGCCGTGTCTCAGGGACGCCGCCAGATCAGACCGTCCCTGGCCAGGAGGCCATCGGCGGCAGCGGGACCCCAGGTGCGGGCCTCGTAGGGCTGGACCGGCAGCTGCCAGGGGGATTCCTCGATCAGGGCCAGCAGCGGGGTGTACAGCCGCCAGGCCGCCTCCACCTCGTCACTGCGGGTGAACAGGGTGGGATCGCCCAGCATGGCGTCGGCCAGCAGCCGCACGTAGCCCTCGTCGGAGGGCTCGCCGAAGGATTCGTCATAGCTGAAGGCCATGTCGACCGGCCGGCTGCGCATGCCGGAGCCGGGGGCCTTGACCTCGAACTTGAACTCGGCGCCCTCGTCGGGCTGGATGCGCAGGATCAGCTGGTTGGGGGTGGGGGCGCCACCGGCGGCGTCGAACAGGTGCACCGGGGCCTCCCGGAAGGTGAGCACCACCTCGCTGAGGCGCTTCGGCAGCCGCTTGCCGGTGCGCAGATAGAACGGCACCCCCTGCCAGCGCCAGTTGTTGATGGCCACCTTCATGGCCACATAGGTTTCGGTGGTGCTGTTGGCGTTCACCCCCGGCTCCTGGCGGTAGCCGGGCAGGGGCCGGGCCATGCTGCCGCCGGCGGCGTACTGGCCCCGCACGCAGCACTTCCAGGGCTCCTCCTCGTTGGCCAGGCTGGCCGACTGCAGCACCTTGGCCTTCTCGTTACGGATGGCCTCCGGATCGAAGCGGCCGGGGGCCTCCATGGCGGTGAGGGCCAGGATCTGGGTGAGGTGGTTCTGCACCATGTCCCGCAGGGCGCCGGACGACTCGTAGTAGCCGGCCCGCTCCTCCACCCCCACAGTTTCGGCGGCGGTGATCTGGACGCTGGAGATGTAGTTGCGGTTCCAGATCGGCTCGAAGATTGTGTTGGCGAAGCGCAGCACCAGGATGTTCTGGACCGTTTCCTTGCCCAGGTAATGGTCGATGCGGAACACCTGGCTTTCCTTGGCGCAGGCCTGCACCACCTTGTTGAGGGCCTGGGCGCTGGCGTAGTCGCGGCCGAAGGGCTTCTCGATCACCACCCGGCTGCGCTCGGCATCGGCCAGCAGGCCGGCACCGGCCAGGGCACGGCAGCCGCTGCCGTAGAACTCCGGCGAAACCGAGAGGTAGAAGGTGCGGTTGCCCCGGGTGGCCCGCAGCCGGTCGATGCTCTCCAGCCGCTGGCCGAGGCGCACCAGGTGGTCGGGCTGCTGCAGGTCGACCGGCTCGTAGAAGAGGCCCTGGGCGAACTGCTCCCAGGCGGTGCGATGGGAAGCGATCTCATCGGCCAGGGCGGCGCCCATCTTCTCGCGGAACTCCTCATCGCTCCAGGGGCGCCGGGCGCAGCCGAGCACGGCGAACTCGCTGGGAAGGCGTCGCTGGCGGAACAGCTCGAACAGCGCCGGGATCAGCTTGCGGTGGGTGAGATCACCGCTGGCCCCGAAAATGACGATGCACTGGGGCGAGATCACCCGCTCCTGGCGCAGACCAACCCGCAGGGGGTTGGTGAGGATGGCGGTCATGGGGAGGGCGTCCGGTCATCCCTGGTTTAACGGCGGCGCAGGCATCCCGCTGCATCGCTGCCACAGGGAGCCTGCCGGTGTGAGCATTCTCGGATCGTCAGCCAACAAAAAGGCCCGCCGGAAGCGGGCCCTGGAACGGGGGCGGTGTGCCCCGTGGTGCGTTCGGCTCAGTAGGTCTCGACGTGCCAGCGGTCGGCCTTCTTGAGCTGGGGCCGCAGCTCGCTCCACTCGAGGCCCTTGGCGGCGGCGGCGGCGGTCATGGCCTCGTCGATGCCGGGCTCCATGCCACGCAGACCGCACATGTAGACGTGGGTCTTGGGATCCTCGATCAGGGAGAAGATCTCATCGGCGTGCTCGGTGACGCGGTCCTGGATGTACATCCGGCCGCCGCTGGGGTTCTGCTGCTCGCGGCTGATGGCCTTGGTGTAGCGGAAGTTCTCCGGGTACTCGGCCAGGTAACGCTGGAAGTCGTCCTCGTAGAGGAGGTTGGGCGTCTTGGGCACCCCCATGATCAGCCAGGCCTTGCCGCGGAACTGGTACTCGGGGTTCTTGGCGCGCTCGCCCGGCTCGAACATGCGGCGCAGGTAGGCGCGCATCGGAGCGATGCCCGTGCCCGTGGCCAGCATGATGATGTTGGCGTCCTCATCGGGGGGCAGGAGCATCTCCTTGCCGACCGGGCCGGTGATCTTCACCTTGGCGCCCGGCTCGATGTCACACAGGAAGGTAGAGCAGACGCCGTTGATGGTGGTGCCGTCCTTCTCGTACTGGAGCTGGCGGACGCAGAGGGAGACGGTGCCGCCCTCGCAGTTGTCGCCGTGGCGGGTGCTGGCGATCGAATAGAGACGCAGCTTGTGGGGCTTGCCGTTGGCGTCCTCGCCATCGGGAATGATGCCGATGCTCTGGCCTTCGATGTAGTGGAGGTTGCCTTCCGAGAGGTCGAAGGTGATGTGGTTCACCCGGCCGATGGCCCCCTCCGCCAGGAGGCTGTAGTTATCCAGGACGGTGCCGATGAAGGGGTCCTTCGGCTTGTAGAGGTTGACCGGTACGTCGGCGTGGCTCACGGGGGCTTTCTTGGCGGGGGTGGGGGTGGCGGCCGGGGCGTCGGGAACCGCAGCGTCAGAGGGGGCCGGAGCGGAGCCGGCGGGGACCTCCTCGGCGTTGACGGCCAGGATGCGACCGCCCTGCTGGGCGATGGTCTGCATCAGCCGCTGCAGCTGGGGGAAGGGCACGGTGATCCGGCGCTCAGCCCGCCGCTGCAGGCCGACGCCGAAGCCTTCGACCACAACCGTGAACATGCGGCCGTCGGACTGGGTGGCCTTGCCGGTGGAAACACGCATGCGGGCGTCGGAGCCGAAAATCGGCCCGATCATAGAGAACTCGGCTCTCGGCCCCTCGGTGCGGATTCGTTGACCGGATTCCGGAGACACCGGTTAGTTTGTGTTCCGTCGCACCAATCCCGGTGCCGACCGCTGCCACCCTCACGCAAGCCCCGAGCGAGCTCAGATCCGTCTTGGCACAGCTTCTGGCGTCGTTTCCCCGCCCCGTGCACCTCCCGTCAACCGAGGCCATGGTCGCCAGCGAGGCCAGTTGCGCCCTCGACACGATCCAACAGGAGATGGAGCGCCTCCCCCAGGGCACCCGTCGCCTGGCGGTGCAGCTACGCCTCGATCTCCCCCCCGAATGGATCTGGTCGGTTCTCACCGACTACGACCATCTCGACCGCTTCATTCCCAATCTCGCCAGCTCCCGCCAGCTCTGGCGCCGCGGCAACCTGGTCGCCCTGGAGCAGGTAGGAACTCAGCAGTTCTGCGGTCTGCGCTTCAGTGCCCGCGTCCAGCTGGAGCTAAACGAGGAGCCGGAGCTGGGCCGCCTGGCCTTCCGCATGCTGGAGGGCGATTTCCGCTGTTTCCAGGGCGTCTGGCAGGTGGGTGCCGACGACACCAGCACCTGGCTCCTCTACGACCTCACCGTGCAGGGCAAGCCGGGCATGCCGATCGGCCTGATCGAGCAGCGGCTCAAGGAGGATCTGGCCAGCAACCTGCGGGGTGTGCAGCGGGAAGCCCAGCGTCGCGCCCAGCAGCTCTGAGACCCCTCGCCATCCGGCCCTGATGCCAACGGCATTCGCTGGGAGCTGCTGAACAGCGCCCCGCGATGAAGAATGGCGCGGGTCAGTACGGAACCGTCCCGATCCCGGAACCGATGCATACCCCCAAGGGGATTCGAACCCCTGTCGCCTCCGTGAAAGGGAGGTGTCCTAGGCCTCTAGACGATGGGGGCGAGGCCACAGCCGGCTTGGCGCCGATCTGATGTGCTGGACGCTACGGGCCGGAGGGACCCTTCGTCAAGGAAGGCCCTCGCCGCTGGGCCGGCCGGGGATGGAACGGTCGGGCTCCGGAGAGCTCTGGCCGGTCCAGACCGGCACGGTGAAGTTGAAGCAGGCGCCCTCGCCGGGTTCGGACACCACCCAGATGCGGCCGCCGTGCACCTCGGCGATGCGGCGGCACACCGACAGGCCCACGCCGAAGCCGGAGGTGGTGCCGGAGGTCTGGGGCAGCCGCACCCGGTCCTGGAAGATGCGGTGCTGCTCCTGGCGGGGAATGCCCGGCCCGCTGTCGCAGATGCTCACCTGCACCCACTGACTGGTGCGGTGCAGGAGGCTGAGGCTCACCTTGCCGCCGTCGGGGGTGAATTTGAGGGCGTTCTCCAGCAGGTTGAGGAACACCTGCCGCATGCGCCGCTGGTCGGCATGAACGTCGGGCAGGTCGGCGGGGATGTCGGTGACCAGCTGCAGGCCCCGACCCACCCAGAGCTTCTCCAGCTCCAGGATGGCCTCGGCCGCGACCTGGCTCAGGTCGAGGCGCTGGGGGTTGAACAGGGCCTCCCAGCGGGTGGTGCCCACCTCCAGCAGATCCCTGGAGAGGTCCTCGATGTCGTCGAGGCGGCGGTGGAGCACGTCGCGGAAGCGGCTCTCGTCGATCTGACCGAGGGCGTGGCTCTGCAGGGCCAGCTTGGCGGCGGTGAGGGGGGTGCGCAGCTCATGGGCCACCATGCGCAGCAGCCGTTCCTGGACGCCCAGCCGCTCGATCAGGGTCTCGTTCTCCTGACGCAGCACCAGCAGCTGGTCCTCGAGCTGAACCTCCCGCTGGCTGCGGCTGCCGTCGGTCTCCGCCGGCCGCAGGCTGAGCCCGAGGGTGGTGACCACCTCCATCTGCTGCCAGCGGGGCAGCCAGATGCGCAGCTGCTGGGCCAGGGTGTTGCCCGCGAAGACCTGCTTGGGCAGGGGATCGAGCTTGATCAGGGCCGGGGTGGCCACCAGCCGGTGCAGTTCCAGCAGCTCGGGATGGTCGGCCGGATCGGCCACCTGGAGGGACACCTTGCAGGTGCACTCCTCCGAGTTCAGGAAGGCCAGCAGGGCCCGCAGATCGGCGGAGGCCATGTGGTGGCGGGCCGCCACCAGCAGCAGCTTGAGCGGTTTCTGGGCCTCACCGGTGGCGGTGCCCGCCTCGGCCACCGCCGAGGCGGGCGAGGTGGCCGGCGAGCTGGCCGGCGAGGTGGGCGGGATATCGGGCTCCCCCAGGACCGGCAAAGGCGGGCATGCGGCAATGCCCCAACCTTATGGGGTTTTGGGCAGAACCCGGAAACGTCGCTAGGACTTCAGAGATCGCGTCCGTGCGCCTGGGTGGGCCCGCCATGACCACACCGACCCAGCCCGGTCTCTCCAGGGTTCCCCCCGTGCAGAGCCGCATCCGCCTCGACAGCAGCCTGCGGCGCTGGTTCGCCCGCAACCTGGGGCTCTGGCGCTCGCGCCGCACCTACTTCTTCACCGAGGACGACGCGGTGGTGCGGGTGGACATGAACCTGCGCATCGAGGTCCACAGCGAGCTGCTGGACGGGGATGAGGGCTACCGCTTCACCTGGTTGGCGGAGGGGCACCAGCCGTTCTTCGACACCAAGCCCGACTTCCGCCCGGAGGGCACGATGGAGGCCTGGCTGTGCGGTCACCAGCTGCGGCGCAGCTGCGGCTACCTGGCGGGGGCCCCAACGGTCAGCCAGATCCGCCAGATCGATGAGCACACCATGGCGTTCCACTCCCACTACGACGACTGGGAGGTGCTGGAACAGATCCGCCTGGTGGACCAGGACCGCTACCGCTCCCGCTCGATCCACACCTGGCGCCACGGCGGCCTCGAGCTGGTGGAGCACCACCACGAGATCCGGCTGGAGGCGGCGGGTGAGCCGATCGGTTAGACGCTGTCAGGGCCGGGGCACAGGCGGCTGGGCCGCCTCGCGGAGCGGTCTCTGCGGCGGGTGTGGCCGCTGCTGCGATGCAGCACGATGGAGGTTCACGGATCCCTACCCCTTTGTCTCTCCTGCTTCGCCGCTCCCGGCCACTTCTGGCGCCCCTGGTCGCCATGCCGCTGCTGCTGACACCCCTGGCCGCCCAGGCGGCACCGGCCACCGCCGCCGAGATGGGGCTCTACACCCGCATCGGCGCCGTGAACGTCTGCATCTCCCGCGCCGCCGGCGTCGACTTCGAGAAAGCCGTGGGCATCGCCGGTGAAACGATCGCCCAGCTGATCCTCGGCCAGCACAAGGGCGAGATCCAGCAGGTGGGCAGCAAGGCCCTCACGATCGAGGAGCTGCGTCGCGGCGCCATCAACTCGGCCGTGCTCGGCGCCGCCGAGATCTGCCCCAAGGAGGTGCCGGCCGACGTGATGAAGAAGGTTCAGGACGCCATCAAGCAGCAGGGCGCCGCCAAGCCAGCGACCCCGGCGGCCCCCAAGTAAGCCCCTGATGGCCGTCGTCCACCTCGCCGACTACCGTCCGGCGCCCTACCTGCTGGAGCGCACCGACCTGACGGTGCGCCTGTTCGCCGACCATGCCCTGGTGGAGGCGCGGCTGGCGTTCCTGCCCAGGCCCGGCGCGCCGGAGGGGCCGGAAGCATCGGTGGAGCCCCTGGAGCTCCGCGGGGTGGATCTGGAGCTGAGGGCCCTGGCGATCGATGGCGTGCCCCTGGACGCCGGGGCCTTCACGATCGAGGACGACCGGCTGTTGGTGCTGCAGCCGCCCCGGCGGCCGTTCGTGCTCACCAGCACGGTGTGGCTCGATCCGCGGGCCAACACCAGCCTCGAGGGGCTGTATGTGAGCGGCGGGATGGTCACCACCCAGTGCGAGGCGGAGGGCTTCCGCCGCATCACGTACCACCCGGATCGCCCCGACCTGCTCAGCCGTTTCCGGGTGCGGATCGAAGCCGACCGGGAGAACTGCCCGGTACTGCTCTCCAACGGCAACGGCATCGAGGCCGGCGACCTGCCACCCGGGCCCGACGGGGCGGAGCGTCACTACGCGGTCTGGGACGACCCCTTCCCCAAGCCCTCCTATCTGTTCGCCCTGGTGGCCGGCCGGCTGGATGAGGTGCGCGACACGTTCGTCACCGCTGACGGCCGCACCGTGCAGCTGCGCCTGCACGTGGAGCCGGGCGATGCCCCCTTCACCGCCCACGCCATGGCGTCCCTGAAGCGGGCGATGGAGTGGGACGAGCGCGTCTATGGCCTGGCGTACGACCTCGACGAGTACAACATCGTCGCCGTGCGCCACTTCAACATGGGCGCGATGGAGAACAAGAGCCTCAACATCTTCAACTCCAAGCTGGTGCTGGCCGACGCCGCCACCGCCACCGATGGCGAGCTGGAACGGATCGAAAGTGTGATCGCCCATGAGTACTTCCATAACTGGACGGGCAACCGCATCACCTGCCGCGACTGGTTCCAGCTGTCGCTGAAGGAGGGGCTCACCGTCTTCCGGGACCAGAGCTTCTCGGCCGATCTGCATGGCCATGCACTCAACCGGATCGAGAACGTGGCGATGCTGCGCAACACCCAGTTCCGGGAGGATGCGGGCCCGACCGCCCATCCGGTGCAGCCGGATCAGTACCAGGCGATCGACAACTTCTACACCACCACGATCTACGAAAAGGGATCGGAGGTGATCGGGGTGCTACACACCCTGCTGGGGGAGGAAACCTTCCAGCGGGGCATGGCCCTGTACGTGGAACGGCACGACGGCACCGCCGCCACCTGCGAGGACTTCGTCCAGGCGATGCAGGATGCCGCCGGCGCGGTGGCCGACAGCTGCCGCCTGCCGCCCTTTGATTTCGTGCAGTTCCGGCGCTGGTATCACCAGGCGGGCACACCGGTGCTGCAGGTGCGGCGCCGCTGGAACAAGGCCGCCGGGAGCCTGGAGCTGTTCGTGCGCCAGTCCACGCCCGCCACCCCGGGCCAGCCCCACAAGCAGCCCCTCGTGATCCCCCTGGCCGTGGGCCTGGTGGGCCAGGCGGGCCAGCCCCTGCCGATGCGGCTGGTGGCCGAGGACCCCGACCACGGCGCGGCGCCCCTGCTGGGCCGCCGCTGGGGGGCGGGCACCCGGCTGCTGCTGATCGACCAGGAGGAGCAGGTGTTCCGCTTCGAGGGGCTGCCGGCCCAGTCACCGCCGCCGGCCCTCTCCCTGCTGCGCCAGTTCTCGGCGCCGGTGAAGGTGGCGCTCGGGCGGCCCTCCAGCGAGCTGGTGCACCTGCTGGCCGCCGACAGCGACCCCTTCGCCCGCTGGGACGCGGGCCAGGTGCTGCTGCGCCGCGCCCTGCTGCGCCGGGCCGCCGGCCGGGTGGACGGGGGGCTGGAGGACGCCCTGATCGACGCCTTCGGCCGGATCCTGGCCGATCCCTCCCTTTCGGAGGCCAGCCGCAGCGTGCTGCTGTCCCTGCCGGGGCTGGCTGAACTGGAGGATGGGGCGCCGGAGCCGGATCCGCCGGCCCTGTTCGCCGCCCTGCAGGCCCTGCGCCGCCGCTTCGGGGAAGCCCTGGCCGAGCCCCTGGAGCGGGCCCTGGAGCGGGTCAGCGCGCAGTGGTCGTTGGCCTGGCCGGAGGGGGTGGGCGACCGGATGCTGACGGGCTCGATCTGGAGCTGGCGGGTGGCCGCGGGGGATGCGGCGGCGATCGCGGCGGCCCGCGCAGCGGTGGACGGCCCCTTGATGACCCTAGCCCGCGCCGGCCTGCGGGCGCTGCAGGACCACCCGATCCCGGCCCGCCAGGAGGCGGTGGACGCCTTCTACGCCCGCTGGGAGGAGAAGCCGGTGATCCTCGATTCCTGGTTCGCCCTGGAGGCCGCCGCCCCCTTCGCCGACGGCCTGGAGCGGGTGCGGCGGCTTCTGGAGCATCCCCGCTTCGATCCGGCGGCGCCCAATGCGGTGCGGGCGGTCCTGGGCGGGCTGGCGGGCAATCCGCCGGTGTTCCATGCCGCCGACGGCAGCGGCTACCGCTTCATGGCCGGCCAGATCGCCGCCCTCGACCATCGCAACCCGATCACGGCCTCGCGCATGGCCAAGGTGTTCAGCCGCTGGCAGAGCTACGGCTCCGGTCGGCGCGAGCGGATGCGCGAAGCCCTGGAGGGACTGGCGGCAGCCGAGCTCTCCACCAACACCCGCGAGGTGGTGGGCCAGTGCCTCGGGGCCGCCGGCAGGGACGGCTAGCGGCCGCCGAACACCTCGCGGTTGAGGCGGCGGAAAGCGGCCTGGCGGAAGGCGGCCCCCTCCGGGCCGGCGTGCTGGCCCCAGAGCCCCTCCCAGTAGAAGAAGATCACCCCGTGGCCCCGGGCGGCGGAGAGACGCACCTTCTGCTCGAGGGTGGCCATGTCGGGGGTGCGGCCGCCGAAACCGGAGAGGATGCCGATCTCCACCGGCATGCCCCAGCGGCGGGCCTTCACCAGGGCCGGCTGGTCGAGGTCGCGGGCGAACCCCTTCACTGAGTAGGCGTAGTTCTGGACGATCAGGTCATCGACCAGCTCGCCCAGGGCCCAGAGCTCCCAGTCCTGCAGCCAGTGGTTGTAGGCGAAGCGGAAGGGCCCCGGCGACAGGCTGATCACCGTGCGCCGCGGACCGCCCGCCTCCTGCATCGTGCCCCGCAGTTCCCGCAGCAGGGCGGTGAGCTGCTGGCGGCGCCACTTCATCCAGTAGCGGTCGTTGAAGTTGGCGGGCGGCTCCCGGCCGGTGTCCGCCAGGTAGAGGGCGCGGGTGTAGGGGTCGTAGCCCAGCTCCACCGGCCAGGCGAAATGGTCGTCGAGCTGGATGCCGTCAACGCCGCAGCGCTGGACGATCTCCTTGATCAGGCCGATGAAGCGGGCCCGCACCCCCGGGTGGGCCGGGTTGAGCCACACCCGCAGGTCCTTGAGCGGGGAGGTTTTCAGGTTGGCGCCGTGCATGGCGTAGAGGGCGCTGCCGTCGACGCGGCGCAGCACCCACTCCGGGTTGCGCTGTACCACCTCGGCATCGGCCGGCTCCATCAGGCCGTACTCGAACCAGGGGATCACCTGCATGCCGCGGCGGTGGGCGGCCTTGGTGAAGCGGCAGATGGGGTCGAGGCCGGGGTTGGCGCGGGCCAGCGCCGGCTCCAGCGGCGCCCAGCGGCTGCGGTGGAAGGTGGCGCCCCGGCTCCAGACGTTGGGGTAGAGGGTGTTGAAGCCGGCGTCGTCGAGCTGGGCCACGGCCGACTCGATGCGGGCGGGGTCGTAGTAGAGCGGGCTGGGGCTGTTGGTGAGCCAGACCCCCACGCGGCGCTCGAATCCCTTCGGCAGGCGGCTTTGGGCGTCGGCCGGCCGAGGGGCCCCCACGGTGAGGGCCAGCAGGGCCGTGACCAGCACGGTGAGGGGCACCGGCAGGTGGCGCTTGAGGCGGGCGAAGCGCCGCAGGGACACCCGGCGCACGGGTGGTTCGGGAGCGGCCATGGTGGTGGCGCTCAGCGGAACATCGAGCTGACCGAGCTCTCCTGGTGGATGCGCCAGATCGCCTCGCCGAGCATGTTCGCCACCGACAGCACCCGCAGCTGGGGGAAGTGGAGATCGGGGCTCAGGGGGATGCTGTTGGTGACGACAACCTCCTCGAACAGGCCCGGCTCGGAGAGGCGCTCGATGGCCGGGGGGGAGAAGACGGCATGGGTGGCGCAGGCCAGCACCCGGGCGGCGCCGCGGGCCCGCAGCAGCCGGGCCCCCTGACAGATGGTGCCGCCGGTGTCGATCATGTCGTCGATCAGGATCGCCGTCTTGCCGGCGACGTCGCCGATCACGGTGAGGCTCTCGGCCACGTTGTGGCCGGAGCGGCGCTTGTCGATGATGGCCAGGGGCGCATCCTTCATCTGCTTGGCGAAGGCGCGGGCCCTGGCCACACCGCCCACGTCGGGGGAGACCACCACCACCTCGCCCAGGTCGCGGGTGGCGAGGTAGTCGACCAGCACGGGGGAGCCGTAGATGTGGTCGCAGGGGATGTCGAAGTAGCCCTGGATCTGGGAGGAGTGCAGGTCCATGGCCAGCACCCGCTCGACGCCGGATTTGACCAGCAGGTTGGCCACCAGCTTGGCGGTGATCGATTCGCGGCCGGCCGTCTTGCGGTCGGCGCGGGCGTAGCCGTAGTAGGGGATGACCGCCGTGATCTGGCGCGCCGAGGCCCGCCGGCAAGCATCCACCATGATCATCAGCTCCATCAGGTGATCGTTCACCGGAGCGCAGGTGGGCTGGATCAGGAAGACGTCGCAGCCGCGGATCGACTCCTGGATCTGGATGTAGACCTCACCGTCGGCGAAGCGCTTGATCACCCGGGGGCCGTCGGGAACGCCGAGATAGGCGCCGATCTCCCGGGCCAGATCGGAGTTGGCATTGCCGCAGAACAGCCGAAGCCGCCGAGGGTCGTGGCTGGTGAGGGGCGGCTGCCCGCTCTGCTCCACCCGTTCAGCGGTCGAGAAAGTGGCCAAGGGCGCAGGCGGCGTGGCTTCGCAGCACGATGGTAGAAGCGAGCCGGCCCGGAAATTGCAAACAACCATGTCGGTTTCAGGGACCGAGGCAACGCCGAAAGGAGGACTGCTGGTGGTGGGCCTGGGGCGGCAGCGGGAGCTGGAGGGCCTGGCGGCGGTGGCGGCACGGCTGGCCGCCGCCGAGGGCGTGGCCCTGCGGCAGCTGGCCGACGCCGGCGATCCCGATGCCGGCCTGGCGGCCCTGACGGCGGCGGGGCCGGGGGCGGCCAAGGGCCCCTGGCTGGCCGCCCTGCCCCTCGATGTAGGCCTGGCCCTGGAGCAGGGCGGGAGCTGGGCCGAGGCCCTCGGGGCCTGGCGCCAGCCCTGCCTGCTCGTGGTGCGGGGCGAGCAGCTGGACACGGGCCTGCCGGCGGCCGGCGCCGCCCTGCTGGAGCGCTGGCGGGTGCCCCTGGCCGGCCTGGTGCAGGTGGGCGGCGACTGGCAGCCCGCCATGCGCCGCCGCGACGGTCTGCCCTGGCTGGGCTGGCTGCCGGACACCGAGGGGGGCAGTGGCGCTGAGCGCGGTGCGGCGGCCGAGGAGGCCGGGGCGGCGATGGCGGCGCTGCGGCAGGTGCTGCGGGGGCGCTGGCGGGTGCTGCAGGCGGCTTAGGGCCTCACTCGCCGCGTTCCTCCTGGTCGTTCTCGGCCTCGCCGTTCCCGGACTCGCCGTTCTCGCCAGCTTCGCCGCCGGCACCGCCTGCCCCGGGGACGCTGGGCTCCATCTTCACGCCGAGCTCGCGGCAGGTGCCGATCGGATCGACGCCCGGTGCCAGGCCGAGGGCCTTGCGCAAGGCATCGATCTGGCCCACCGACTGGAGGTCGATGGTGCTGGCCACCTGCTGGCAGGCGATCGTCTGCAGGGCCCGGCCATCGGGGCGGCCGCATCCGGCCAGGAGGCCGAGGGCCGCAAGGGCGGCGAGAGAGACAACCCGAGTCATGGGGATGCCGGAGAGAACGCCCGCCAACGTAAGGGCGCCAGGCTCACTCCCCCAGGGCCTCGGCCACAGCGCGCTGGAACACCGCCTCCTCGGGGGTGACGCCGGTCCACTGCTCGAAGATCTGCATGGCCAGCTGCACCAGCATCTCGACGCCATCCACCACCGGGCAGCCATGGCGGCGGGCCGTGGCCAGGAACGGGGTGATGCGGGGGTTGGTGATCACATCCACCACCACACAGGCCGGATCCACCGTGTCCCAGCGGACGGGCACCGGCTCCAGCTCCGGCGCGCAGCCCAGGTGGGTGGCGTTCATCAGCAGGGTGGTGCCCGCCGGCACCACCACCTCCCCCTGCCAGGGCTGCCACACCGCCGGCACGCCGGAGGCGCGGGTGACGGTGTCCGCCACCTCCTGGCCCTGCTCCTGCCGCCGGGTGATCAGGGTGAGGTGGGCCGCGCCGGCCCAGGCCATCTCCACCGCCATCGCCCGGCCGGCCCCGCCGGCCCCGAGCATCACCACCCGCCGGCCCGCCAGGGGCGCCAGCTTCTCGATCGCCTTCACCACCCCCTTGCCGTCGTTGTTGTGGCCGATCAGGCGGCCCACCTCGATGGTGAGGTAGTTGGCGGCACCGATGGCCCGCACGTCGTCATCGACGTCATCGAGCAGGGGCAGCACGGCCACCTTGTAGGGCACGGTGATGGCCATGCCGCTGTAGCCCAGGGGAACCAGGGCCCGCACTGCCAGGGCCAGGTCCGCCGTGTTGGCGATGTCGTTCTTCCAGAACTGCCAGCACAGCCCGTGGTGGGCATAGACCGCATCGAACATCCGATCGATGGGGTTCTCGGCCACCGGATGGCCGAGCATGCCGGTCATCTGCTTCTGGGGAGGGATCAAGGGGAGCGGGCGGGAGGCCCCAGGCTGGCAGGGGTGGGGGGATGGGGGGTGATCAGGAGGCCGGGGGGCTGCCGTTGACCCGGCTGATGCCTGCGAGCCCCATCACCACCGGCGGCTGGATTGGGGTGAGCTGCTGGGCGGTGGCCTCAAGGAAAGCGACAAGGATCGTGATCAGCAGGATGTAGTCGCGCAGGGCGGGATCCAGGGGGCCCTGTGCCGAGGCTGGCTGAGCCGCCAGCACGGATTCCAGGGGCGCCCAGAGGGGATTGGCCCGGGCTTCGGCGTAGACGGCAGCCAGGCGTGAACTGTGGGCGGGATCAGCCAGGGAGGCGGACTCCGCTGAATGGGCGAAGGCATTGCGCAGCTTGCGTAGGGCATTCAGGGCCCGCTCAACGCCTGCGTCTATCAGCCCCAGACGGCTGGCCAGGGCCACCTTGGCGCCGATGGAGCCCAGGGGACGATCGGGCAGGAACAGCCCATCATTTTTCACCGTTGACGGGGCCATCACGGCCTGCAGGAGATGCTCCAGGGCCGCATCCACCCGGGCCACGCCCACCAGCACGGCGCCACGGCCCCGCTCCTCGAGCATCTGGAGGGCGATGGTGCGGGCGGCCAGGGCTGCGGCAGCTTCCAGAGGAGGGGGGAGTTGCTGCTCACCTCAAGGGTTGCGGTGGACTTCCAAGAGAACGGACTGCCCAGGGGCATTGAGCCTGCTATAGCGAAGCTGGCCGGTCTTCAACAGATGCCGAGTGGGACGGCAGAGTCGCGCGCCGAACTCGGGTGACACCACGAGGAAATGGCGGCCTGGGGGATAAGGATCAGCCAACCTCCACCGGTCTCCTTCGCGAGCGATCAGGCCCAGACTGCCGAGATCCTTGAGCTCCTTTTGATTTCCATCAGCATCGCCACTGGCGACATCGGAGACTTCAAAACACCAGCGCTCCCCGGCCGCCTCCACAACCAGATCGTTGTCGGCGGATTCCTTCGGTCTTGAGCTGGTGGTGGGATGGCACAGCAGAAGTTCGGCGGCGGGTGCACGCGAGAGCACCCAGGCCATGGCATCAAGGAGCCGCTCAACCGTGGCGCATTGGTTGATCACTTCTGTGAGGGGCTGATCGCCTGTCTCACTCAACAGGCCTGAGGGCGTAAGGGCCCAGGTCACCCGCACCCGTTTGGCAGCCACTCCCCAGTCGTTTGCCTCCACCGCTGCCATGGTGGTGGCTGCCTGCCGTGCAGCTGCCACCAGCGCGAGATGGGCACGCATCAACTCCTGCCAGGCGTCCTGCAATGGGCACGGCTGCAATAGCGGCTGAATCAGGTGGGCCATGGCTCAGCCGTGCTCCACCAGCTGCAGCAAGCGCGCCTTGATGCCTCGATGCGACACGGCCAGATCCACGGTGGCGAAACGCATCCGATGCCCCTGGATCGACACGGATTCGTCGAAGTCGCCATGGATTGCGGGATGGAGCAACAGCCCTGAGGCCTGATCGGCCCAGGGATCACCTCGACCCACCTGGGAGCGGAGATAGGCATAGAGCTGGTAGACGTAGCCGGTCTTGAGCGATTGCTCCCGATACCAGCCACGACCGAGGACGCTGGTGAACTTGGTATCGATCACGAGGCGCCGGGGCTGATCGCGGCGATCGATCACGATGTCGGTGCGCATCGAGGGGAACACTTGGGCGATGCCGCTGGTGGCCTCGTCAAGCGGCCAGCTCAGGGACTTGCCGGTGTGGACCAGCCAGCGGGTTTCATCGAGATGCAGGCGGTAGAAGCCACCGATCGCCTTCTCGTAGAGGCGGCGCAGCCAGTGCACACAGCGCCCTGGATCCAGCAGGGCATGGGGGCCGGCCGCCTCGGTGGGCAGGGCCAGGTCCATGGCCAGGCGGGCGGCGGCGAGCATCGGCTGGTCGGCCTGGTCGTGGCAACCGAAGCGTTCGCAGCTGATCCGCTGCCGGGTGGGGGGCTCACCCGCCACCCCCTGGAGACGGAGACCATGGGCCAGGCTCCGGCAGCGATGGGCCAACGTCGGCTGGCTGACGAGGCGGGCCACGGTCTCGAGCGCGGCCAGCACGTAACGGTTGCGGGGGCTGTCGACCGTGAGCTCCTCGAACCGGCAGGCCACCTGACCTTTGGCGAGCAGCTGACGGCGACTGGTGGTGAGGTGGTCGATGCGGCCGCGAACACGGCTGAGCACCGCTTCCCGTTGGCGGAAGGCGGTGGAGAGCTGGCGCCGCTGCCGCTGCTCGACAGAGCGGACCAGGATCTCCGCCACCAAGTCAGGGATCTCCTCCGGCAGGTCTTCCGCCGCCAGAAGGGCTGGATCGGTGGATTTGCCGAGATCTGAGGCATAGAGCATCAGCCACCAGATATTGCGGATGGGGATGCTCACCACCCCTCCAGCAAGCGGTCCGCCTCCCGATCGGCCACATCGGGCGCATCGAACCAGTACTCGTGCAGCAAGGGCCGGAGCTCTGTGGCCACCACCTCGGCGAACCAGTCGCGGCTGGATCGACCCTCCAGGGTGTGGCTGGGGGTGACGTAGCTGTGGCCGATGCGGAAGGCCTTGCCGAGGCGGCTGTCGGCGCTGATGGTGCTGTTGAGCTGCTCCAGCTTCTGCTGGATGGTGTCGGCGGCCGTCGTCTCCAGGTGCATCTTTGCCACCCACCCACGCCAGGCATCGCCCAGGGATGGCTCCAGGTCGACGAAGGCGAAACGGCGGCGGAAGGCCATGTCCACCAGCGCCAGGGAGCGATCGGCGATGTTCATGGTGCCGATCACGTAAAGGTTCCCCGGCACATGCACCGGGCGGTGCACACCGTCGGGATCCGGGTAGCAGAGTTGCATGGCATCGCGGGGCGTGCGCTTGCCGGCCTCCAGCAACGTGAGCAGCTCTCCGAAGATCTGGGCGGGGTTGCCACGGTTGATTTCTTCGATCACGAGCACATGGATCTGGCTGGGGCTCTCCAGGGCACCCTTCACCATCTGCATGAACACCCCCTCATGCAGGGTCAGGCCGCCATTGGCGTCAGGCCGCCAGCCGCGCACGAAGTCTTCGTAGGAGAGGTTGGGGTGGAACTGCACCGAGCGCAGCTGCGGCTCCTGCACCAGATGGCCCACCAAGGCCAAGCCAAGGCGTCTGGCCAGCCAGGTTTTGCCGGTGCCGGGTGGGCCCTGGAGGATCAGGTTCTTCTTGTCCCGCAGGCGGCGCAGGATGCGCTCCAGTTCGCTGGGGGGCAAGAAGCAGCCATCGGCCTTGATGTCATCGATGCCGTAGGGCGTGAGCGGGATGACCGGCTCCACCACTGGGGTGTCGTCGAGCTCACTGACGGCAGGTTCGTCGTCTGCTGATTCGTCGTCATCCCTGTCTGTTCCGCTGGCGGTGTAGGTCCAGGCCTCCAGGGAGAGCTCGGGAAAGGAGTGGACGCTGAAGTCGGGCTCCTCGAAGCGCCGCTTGAGAGAGTCGATCAGCTGGAGATAGTCGGCTGCGTTGCAGCGATGCTTGGGGCCATGGCAGCCGATGGTGAGACGCAGCTTTTCGCCGATGTAGCTGCGGGAGCGCTCATCAAGGCTGAGGAAGCTCCAGGGGCGGCACCAGTAGAGCCCAAAGGTGAGGTTCCAGGCCACGCCGTAGTAGGCCATCGCCGCATTGAAGTCGCGGCTGAAGCGATCGATCGCCTCCTCGGTATCGGCATCGGCCAGCGCCAGGCCGCTCTGAAACACCTGCCAGAGGGCGTCGATCTGGGCCGGGTCGCGGTTTGTGGAGTAGGGGAAGAACCACGACTTCTGGTTGTTGAGCACGGGGATGCCCTCAAAGCTCTCTGGCACGACTTCCTCGACGCCGAGGAACTGGGCAAGCGCAGCGGCAATGGCCTGCCGGCTGCTGTCTTTGATGCCGCGGTTGAACAGACCGAACAGGGTGAAGGGGTCGATGTCCTGGATGAAGCCCTTGCTGCCATCGGCGAACTGATCCCCGCTGAGCAGGCCGAGATTCTCCACGTTGGGTTGGAGCTCCTGCAGAAAGGCAATCAGCCGGCCGCGATCGGCGGCGTGAGTGACCAATCCATCGGCAATGGCCTGGTAGAAGCGCGCCCATTGGAAGCGCTTGTGCTCTTTGGGATCGGTGCCGAAGCGTTCCCGCCAGAACGGGTCGTTGCGGAAGCGGTCAATGTCCTGCGGCTTGTTCTGGAAGGTGAAATCGATCAGGGCGTCGGTTTTCCAATCGCCGGGGATGACCTTCCAGATCGTGGGTTGGTAGGTGTAGAAGAACCACTCGCGGACGGGGCTGACGCGCTGCCAATGGACACGCAGTCGGCGGCCATCCCCCATGTTTTCGGCGATCACACCCGTGGCCTTGATCGCCATCACCGACACGGTGTTGCCACCGGTTTCAAAATCAAGGCCGTGCTTTTTGATGTAGGCCGCCTTGATGGCGATCCGCTCGCCGGTCTGCATCGAGCGCACCTGGGCCAACACCCTGCTGTTGTCATCGAAGTTGTGCTCCCAGAGGCCCTCGTCGATGAAGCGATTGGTCTGATCGACGCCACCGGTCATGGCGCCGACGAACCAGCAGGGAGCGGACAACTGACCAGTCACGAACGGGCTCTGGCTCAGCATGGAATGGCTCCGGCAGGGCCGCAGGCGGGGTCCACCAACCACGCCGAATCCTGGCGTTTACTCGTCATAAACGGCGAGAAGAGACCTGAGGGCGGAGTTTTTCGACGGATCTGGCGGATCATGGCTGCGTCTTGGGGTGCTGGAGCTGCAGCAGATCGAGGCGGTGGCTGGCCTGAATCTCGCGGTAGCGATCCTCTGGCACCCCGGCTTCAGCCGCGTAGCGCGGCCAATCGCGAACGGCGGCGATGACCTCCTCGGCGATGGCTTCGGCTCGGCCGCGCTTCAGCTGGGCGGAGCGGCCCGCGGCCAGGAGGTCGGCACGGGTGAACTGATCACGCTTGTTATTCACTGACATCTGATGGGTGGCAGTCCAGCCGCCAGCGGGATTAAAGCTCCAGGTGATGTCGAAGGCCGGCGAAAGCGACCATTGGCCAGTGCGATCCATCAGAAAAGCGATGTTCTTGACGTGATCATCCTGATTGCGGGCCACGAGATTGAACACCAGGCGCCGGTACTGCTCTTCAAGATCCCGCATCGGTAACTGGAGTTTGCGCATCACAAGAAAAGCCTGCTCGTAGCTGTAGCTGCCTGGTTCGTTGTAATCGAAGTGGGCCAGGGCTCCGAGCGACTGCATGTGGAGCTTGTTGCCGGCGTCATCGCGATCAAAGCGTCGTGTCATGAAATGGCTGCGGCCATTCTCCTCCAGCAAACGGCAATCGGTCATGGCGATCCCTGCAGCCCGGGCCATTCGGCTGTAGGCGAGTTCAATCAGGCCATAGCCCTGGGGATCTTCCAGCTCCTTGTCTTTGTTGCCGCTCACGCCGTCGAACTTCAGCAACCAGTGGCTGAATCCCGGCGGAGCCTCCAGCTGGCCGGAGCACACGTCACCGGTGCTGGGATTCCAGGCAATCAACGCCTTGGCCCTGGCGCCCCCCGCAGAGGTGCCTACCCGCAGGATCGTCTGCAACGCTTGCTCCCGCTCAGGTTCCTGGAGGGAGGTGGCCAATCCCTTCTGTTGCGAGAGGATTTCGGAAGCCAGGGTCACGAGGTCGGCGATCTGGATGGACCCGCTGGCTTCGTCGCTGGGTCCCTGGGCCGGCATGAATTCCAGAGCGCCCATGCCCCGCTGGCCGGTGTAGCAGAGCCGCTCCACAGCATCGAAGCTCTCCGGCGCGCGGCCCTGCCGGGCCAACCAGGCATTGATGAGGTTGTTGCCGAAGCGATCGGGCAGGGAATCGGCCAGGAGCCCCGGTAGGCCACGAAAGGTGCGACGTGGCAATTCAGGGAAGCTGTAGACGCGCTCTTCCAGCGGCATCGTCAGGGGAGCCAACTGGATGCCACTGGCCAGGAACGCGGGCTCATATTCGAAGGCGGCGACACCGGTGGAATCGCTGAGAGCCACGGCGCCGATGCGTGTACCCCAGAGTTCAACGGCCGCAACGGTCATGGCTGCCCCCAGCTCCAGGACGTGGCAGGTTTGGCGACGCGTCGGCGACTGGCCCGTTTGCGCGTGGCCTGCTGCTGCTCCAGCAGGGCAAGAGGTGAGGGCTGGGGCTCGGGCAGCAACTTCTCCAGCCGCTCCAGGAGATCCAGCTGACGCAACACCCGCAGAAAGAGCGAAAGCTGGGTGGCTGCACCCCCGGCTTCCAGGCGCTCCAGGGTGCGCTTGGAAATGCCGGCCTGCTCTGCCAGCTGGGCCTGGCTGAGGTTGCGCTCCAGGCGCAGCCGCGCGATGCGCTTCCCGATCTCGTGCAGGAGGGTCTCGTCGCTCATCAGGCGGTCGAGGGGCATGACAGGAGAGGCTACTGGTCGCCATTTATGGCGAACTGTCGGATCATAGCGCCCTCAGCTCGCCAGTTCTGGCGAGTCAATGGGGTTGGCCCGACCTTAGGCCTCTGGAAGGGCATCACCCATCCCCAAACAACCGATCCCACGCCTCCAGCACCAGCCGCTGGGTGCGGTACTCGCCGAAATAGCGGATCTCGTTGTTCTTGAGCACGCGGAAGGTTTCGCTGGGGTAATCGGGTCCCATCACATCCGCTGGATCGAGGATGTAGCGCAGCTCATCGCGAGTGAGGCCGTAGAGGTGCGAGTAGAAGGCATCAAGTTCCGCCCTTAGCAGGGCGCGGCGTTCGGGATCGAAGAAGAAGGGTGGGCCATCGTAGCCGAGGTCTTCGGCCCAAGGCTTCAGGTCGTGGCTGGTGTAGGTGAGTTCGAGAACCCGCGGTTTGATAAAGGCAATGGCGACCTGGCTGAAAGTACTTGGAGGCAGGAAGGGGAATTGCTTTAGATATGAATAAGTGAGGTGAGTACCGCCTACTTTGTTCCTGGCGCAGAAGTCGAGCGTGAGGCATTGCCAGTTGGCGAGGAGACATACCAGCAGGTAAGGATGCTCTTTGCAGAAGAAAATCGGTAGCGTATGACCAATTGCCGCGATGGGAGCAGCTGAAGCAATCACCGTTCGCTCGTCGGTGGATCTGCAGATATCTCTCCACCCCATCAGCCACTGCCGATCCCATCCTTGTGCTTTCAGCCGGGCCTCCACTTCACTCTGCTCCACCCAATAGCGCGGCGTGACTTGAAGCCCAGGCTCCTGCTTCTCTGCCAGTGTCACATCGCGGCTAGAACCATCCACGCCGTAGGTCGCCCACCGGTGGTCGTAGTGGTGGATCAGCTTGGCTTCGTAGAGGGGCAGGCGATCAGGTGCGGGTTCATCGAAGAACAGGTGGCTGTCGTTCGACATATCGAACATTCTCGTGAACTTGATGCCCCAGGGATTACCCTGCTCCCCCAGTGCTTCATCAATCAGCACCGGCACGCTGCCATAGATCTTCTTTGTGAGCTCCGCATCCATCTGGCTGCGGAACACCGGACAGGTTCGTGTGTTGGGGTTCAGCAGAGAGAAATCGTCACTCTCAAGGGTGAAGTGTCGACGGTGGTCCGCGAGTTCAGGCACTTGCAGGGCAAAGAAGACAAAATCAGTCTTTTCCGCTTGCCCCAGCGTTATCAAGCAGAACTTGAAGCGCTGGTGGCCGATTTCAGAGAACAATCCAGGCCCAGTTCGGAAGTCATAAAGACTGATTAACCTGTTTCCACTAGAAATCGCATCGAAATAAGCCTTCGTGCTGTTGTCTGTGGCTATCCCCGTAGGCACGATCAACCCAGCCCTCCCACCAGGGCCAATGAGGTTCAGAAACAGCTCGGCGAACAGGGCATAGGTGTTCAGATCACCCACCGCAGTGAGGCCAAATCGACCGGAGCCGCGGATGAACTCGCCGCTCCCCTCAGCTTCCCGCTTGGCAAGCTCAAATTCCTGCACCAGCCACTGATCCACCTCCGAGACATCCGGTGCCCTCAGGGCCTGAATCAGCCGCTCCCGTGCCGCCTTGTTCTGAGCTGTGGCAATGGCCTCTGATCTCGCCGCGAAGAACTCCTTTTCCTGCAGCTTGATCCGCTCCCAGGGTGGATTGCCCAACAGGCAATCAAAGCCTCCAGCGCGCATCACATCGGGAAAGGCCAGATGCCAGTGCAGGAAGCGAAAGGCGTCTGCTGCTCTGGCAACAGCTTCCGCCATCGGGCCTGACAGCTCCGCTCCTCGCTGGATGGCATCCACGTTCTGAGACACGGGCACGAGATGCTCCTTGCCTTCCTGCTTGGGCAGGAAGAAGGCGGCGGTGTAGGCATCAGCCCTCTGCAGCTCCTGGCGGATGGCTGGATCGTTGCGCCAGGCTTGATAGGCCCGTTGTTTGCGGCGCACCGCCGCCAGATCGTTTTCCTCGATTGCCTCGTAACCGGCGGCGCTCGGCAGCGCCTGGGTCATCGCATTGGCGGTGAAGAGATCCGCCTGGCCCTTCACCACAAACGTCTGATTCGTCTTCTTCAGGCTGGTGCAGACCTTCTTATCGTCGCCGGTGAGGGGCTTGTAGGCACCATCGGGGATGCCGTCCTCCAGCGCCTGGGGGTCGAATACCCCCACCAGCGAATCACCGCACTGGATATGGGCATCGAGGAAGCCCAGGGGTTTGCCCGGCTCAATCGCCTCCATCCACAGGGCCACTTTGCACAGCTCCACCGCCATTGGGTTCTTGTCAACCCCGTAGATGCACTTCGCCACCACCTCGCGCAAGCAGTGGCGCCGGAGGTCTTCACTGGGTTCGTCATCGCCGGCCTCCACCCGCGCCAGCTCCAGCGCTAGCCGCCGTGCCGCCGCCAGCAGGAAATGGCCACTGCCGCAGGCGGGATCGAGCACCCGAATCGCCAGCAGGGCGTCCCTCTTTTCCTCCTGTGTGGTGGCGTCGCTGAGTCGATCGCGGATCACCGGCAGCAGGGCCGAGAGGATCAGCAGCCGCACCAGGTCTTCCGGGGTGTAGTAGCTGCCGCTGGTCTTGCGTTCGCTGCCGGCCACCCCGCCGAGGGAGAAGCGCATGTTGGCGCCGCTGCCTCTGATCTGCGGATGGAGCTCCAGCAGGCTTTCGTAGACGCTGCCAAATTCCTCCGTATTCAGCGCCTGGTAGTTGATGCGGGTGCGGCTCTGGCTCTGTTCGTCGTAGAACCAGCCGATCGCCCGCACCGCCTCCAGTAGCGCCGCATTGCTGAGTTGCGCCGTGTCGAGATCGGGGCAGCGATCCTCTTCAAAAAGGCCCCCCAGCGCCGGCAGCCCGAGGCTGGAGCCCTTCGGATCCCGGAGCTGCTCGAACACCAGCTTCTGCACCAGCCACAGATCACCGTGCAGCTGCTCATGCGCTCCGCTCCTGATTGCAAGATCGCGCAGCCGGCTGAGGCTGTAGCCCTCGCGGTAGATCTGCCGCAGCTCCTGTGGCATCTCAGGTGCAAACAGCAAGTTGCGGTCTTCAGCCACGCACAGGAAGAGCAGCCGGTACACCAGCCGCAGCAGCTGCCGGAAGAAGGCCTGGGTGCTCAGCTCACCGTTCTTCAACCTGACCACAAGATCGCCATTGGCCGGGTGCAGCAACACCCCCTGGCCCAGGGCCTCCAGGGCAGCCTGCACGCCATCGCGCAGTTTGGTCAGTGCGCGCTCGCCACTCTGCTGCCCTTCCTGCTTCCAGCCATCCAGAACACAGCGGCCGTCGTCACGGCGCTGGAAGCGGCTCGCGTGCAGCAGCAGCCACACCACCGCAAACTCATCAAACAGCCCGCCGTCAAAGATCTGATCCAGCGCCACGGCCACAAAGGCCGGCTTCACCAGGGCGGGGTTGTCGTGCAGCAGCCGCAGGCTGGTGCCATTGCAGAGCACACCCCAGTTGGAGCCGTCGTCGGCATTGAGGCACTCCTGCAGGCAGCTGTGGGGCGAACGGCGGCGACCCCCCTGCCCGAACTGCCTATGCCCCTTATCCAGTTCGACGTTGCCCAGGCTGGTGAACACCAGCGGCACTTCCCCGGAGAAAGCCTGGTGCGTGATCGGGAAGATGGCCTCTGCGATCTGGCGGGGCGGGCAAGACTTCAGGTCGGCCCAGCCGAACACCTGCTCCAGCAGCCTCGAGCTGAACCACGCCGCCCAGGGCATGGCTTCCCCCCTCCGGCGCAGCTCCTGGGCTTCCTGCCAGAGTGCCTTGGCCCGGTTCCAGGCCTGATCGACCGCCACCTGCAGCCGCTGGTTCTTCTGCAGGCCCTAGTCGCTGGCCTTCTGCTGCGGCGCCTGCTGCAGCGCGATCTGCTCGATCAGCGACGCCGGCAGCAGCCCACCCACCAGCTGGATGGCGTTGAACTGCAAGGTGGCGGAACGGCGGCGACTCATCGCTACAGCTGCGGTGCCGGCAGCAGCACGAACAGGCCGATCACATCCACCGGCAGGCTGGGTTCGCAGCGGAAGCGCATCCGCAGCGCCCCGCCCGTGCCCACCGCCGCCTGCCGCACCCGACGGTGATCGTCTTCTGCCTGAGTGGCGCGATCCAGGGCCAGGGTGCGCAGGTCGGCGTCCAGGCCCGGCAGCTGCTGGAGCGCCCGCTCCAGTTCCATCTGGCGCTGGCCAGGTTGCACATTGCCCACGGCCGGTTGCTGGAGCAGGGCCAGGGCCTCTGCCTCCGCCAACACCCGCAGCCCAGGAGCCGCGCAGTGCACGGTGAGGCATTCCTCCACCAGTAGTGGCGGCATTGCTTCAAAGCCGGCGTCGGTTCGGCGTTCCTGGTTGATCTGGTGCCGCAGTCGCAGCAGCAGCAGGGTGGTGCGTTCCTTGACCCCGTTGGTGCGGATCACGGCGCTGCGGGATGCCAGCTCCGGCTCTTCCCCGCTCAGGGCCCGCTCAGCCACAAACTCCGCCAGTTCCACCACCAACGGATGGGAGCGGCTGAGCAACTGGGCGCCATCGCGACAGGGCGAGCTGGTGCAGAGGCTCAGCCGCCCCTCCAAGCCTTGGCTCTCCAGCCGTTCCCGCAACGCGCGCCGCTCAGGCGGGATTTCTGTCAGGTTGAACTGCCATGCCCCACCCGCTGCGGCTGGTGCGGGCAATCCCAGGCGTGCGCAGGCCTCCACCAGCAGCCGCTCCACCGCGGCGTGATCACCGAGCGCCTCCTTGCTGCGCTGCCACTCCGGCAGCACCTCCTCGGGCTTGAGGCGCCGCTGGGCAAAGATCGTCTGCGTGCGCTTGGCGTTTTCCTTGGCGCTCTGCCATTGCTGATCGAGGGTGGCTTCCCAGCCCGCCAGCGGCAACACCTCAGGCATGCCAGGCGGCCCCGCAAGCCCCAGATCCAGGCCCAACTGCTGCACTGACTCCCCGAGAACATCGGCAAGCACGGCCTGGGTGATCGAATTCATATCGCCAGGCACGGGCACGCTCACGCCCAGTTCCTTGCGGATTACCTTCTCCTTGTTGAGGATCACCGCCAGCACCCGCTCATCCACAGGGTTGCGGCAATTTGGGTCTTTGCAGGCCCCGTGCAGCATCAGGGCGCGCACGGTGTTGCGGGCCTGGCCAAAGCGGTCCACCCGGCCCTCGCGCTGCTCATGGCGCGTGGGGTTCCAGCAGAGGTCGTAGTGGACCACCGCATCGAAACTGCGCTGGAGGTCGATCCCCTCCGACAAACAATCGGTGGCCACCAGCACCGGTGTTTTCGGTTTCTCCGGATCGAATGCCTCCGCCTCCAACGCCGCAATCCGCTCGACCCTCTCCTCTGGCGGCAGCTCACCGGTGACGGCCCGCACCACGGTGCTGCGCTTGGGCAGCGCGGCGGCGAGCTCTTCTGCCAGGTAGTGGGCAGTGGGGCGGAAGCGGCAGAAGATCACCGGCCGGTAGCCCTCGCCCAGCAGCTCCAGCACCTGCCGCACCAACTGCTTCAGCTTGGGGTCTTTGCTGGGTCCCCGCAGCCCCTCGGCCGTTTCGATCAAGGTCTCTAGGTGGGCGCGATCGGCTTCCACGGCCAGATCGCCTCCAGGTGCCGCCTCCTCTTCTGACATGGCCTCATCCAGGCCATCGAGCACCCCCTGGCTGGCCAGGGCCTCCAGCTCACTGAGCTGCTGCTCCTCGCTGAGGCCCTGGCCGTTATTGCCCTGCTCTAGGCCTGCCAGCTTGGTGCGCAGTGACACAGCCGCGGCCGCGGGGCTGCTGCTGATGCAGCGCAGCAACGCCAACGCCGCCCACCAGCTCATCCGCTGCCGCAGGCGGCTCTGGCCGGCGCTGCGCTTGATCAGCGTGCGCGCGTACTCGAGAACGTCGTGAAACAGTGCACCCCAGGCGCCGGTGAGCTCATAGGTGGCCTCGCGGGTTTCGCGATCGGGGAAGTCGGAGCCTTCACTGCCCCACTCCGCCCGGATGTCCTGGCGCCGCCGCTGCACGAAGTGATCCCCCAGCTCATCCCGGAGGGCATCGCGACGTGCTCCCTCGGGCATCGTGCTCAGCTCGGCAAATTTCGCATCCAGCAGCCCCAACAGGTGATTGAAGCCCTCGCTGTCGCCGCTGTGGGGAGTGGCGGTGAGCAGCACCACATGGCGATCGGGCCGCGCAGCCAGACCCCGCAACAGCTCATAGCGCTGGTGGCGGCCCCGCCCCTTGCCGGCGGTGCAGGTGTGGGCCTCATCCACGATCACAAAGTCGCCGCAGCCGCGGATGAAGCCATCGCGGTAATCATCACGCTTGATGTAATCAAGGCTCACCACCGTGAACGGATAGGCCTCAAACAGCGAGTGGCCCACCGGCAGGTCCTTGCTCAGCCGCCCCACGGTTCCGGGCCGCACCACTTCAGCGTCCAGCTGGAACTGCTGGGCCATGTCGCTGCGCCACTTCTCACACAGGTGCGGCGGGCAGATCACGGTGATCGTGCGGATCTCGCCACGATCCAGCAGCTCGCGGGCGATCAGCAGCGCCTCCACCGTCTTGCCCAGGCCCACCTCATCGGCGATCAGCAGCCGCGTGACGCGCTGCTTGAGCGCCATCAGCAGCGGTACCAGCTGGTAAGCGCGCGGTTCCAGGGCCAGGTTGCCGAGACTGCGGAATGGCCCCGCGCCGGCGCGGAGCTTGAGCAGCAGGGCATCGCGCATCAGCAGGGCCGAACTCTGCGAACCGCTCTGGCTGGCATCCGGCCAGGGGAAGGTCGCCGGGGTGACCTGGTGCCCCTCCAGCGGCAGGAACAGGGTGGCGATCTGCTGGTCGCCGCCGCCCAGCGGCCGCAGCTTCATGGTGTTCGGTGCCGGGTTGGGCAGCACCACCCACTCACGGCCGCGGGCGCGGACGATCGAGCCCGGTGTGGTGGGTGCCGTTGGTGCCATGGGGGTGCTGGTCATGACGGCTGGCCTCCAGCGAGCTTGTCAGCGTGCTGGGCGAACACCGCCGCGATCTGCTCACCCAGATCCCCGACTGCGGCGGCACTGCTTGGGGCAGCCGCGGGCGGGTTTTCGCCATGGCCCTCGCCAAACAGCCAGCGGTATTCGTCGAACACCGCATCCCACTGGCGCGGGTCGTCTGCAAACACCACCACGTTGAGGCCGGCGGCATCGAGGGCCGAGCGCTTGCGCTCATCGAGCTGCTGCTGCAGCGGCTGCTTGTGGTGCGGACCGTCCACAAACACCAGCGCGGCCGCTTCCACGTAGGTGAAGTCCGGCACCACGTAGTGATCGGACACCGGCGACTGCGCTTTATCCGGCAGCAGATAGCCCCGCTGCTGCAGGGTCTGCAGCCAGAGCCGTTCCAGACCGCTCTGGCAGAGCTCAAGCAGCTGATCGAGCCGCTCGCTGCGCCCCGTCGTGCCCCCCTGGGCCACCACATCGGCGCGGGCCAGATCGAGCAGGAACTGCTTCAGGGAGGGGAGGCGGCGATCGATCAGCTCGTGGTCCCGCTGGTTGTTGTAGCTGAGCAGGCAGCGGTAGCAGCCGGCCTCGCAGGCCTCGTCGGTGTCCTTGAGGTCGGTGGCCTGTTGGGGCAGCAGACCCTCCCAGCCCCAGTGGCACAGCTCCAGGGCCTGCCGTCCCACCTGCTGCATCGCCGTGGGGCTTTCCACCAGCCGGCTCAACACCCCGGCGCCGCCCTCCGCCGCTTCGTAGATCAACAGCGACGTGGCGTTGGCCTCATTGGGCATCAACTCAGCCGCGAGCTCGCTGGGGTCGAGCTGGAACGCCACCTCAATGGCGCGCTTCAGGGCATAGCGCACCGAGATCAGATTCCTCGCCGTCCATTCCTGCTGGAACTGCACCAGCAGCGCATTCTTACGGTCCTGCACATAGGGCGTGATCTTCACGTAGCCCTCTTCGGATTCGCCGTCTTCCTCTTCGCCACTGGCCACCAGATCCGACTCCTTGCCCCACAAGCCCTTCACCGGGTGGATCGGGAAGCCGATGTTGCCGGGATTCTCACGGCGACGCCGTCCCAGGTTGATCCGGCTGATCTGGGTAGCTGCGCCATAGCTCAAGGAGAGCAGCGGCTGGCCCGCCACAAGTACCTCCGCCACCGCGACCCGCACCTGGTTGTTCTCCTTGGGAAACTCGTAGGTGGTGAGCAGTTCGTAGCCCAGCCGCTGGCGTTCTTCGTCGTCGGAGGTGATCCGCTCCGCCCGCCGCGTGGTGACCTGCTCGATCTGATACAGATGCGGGATGCGCAGGGCTGTGCCGTCGGGATGGAGCTTGAGGGCGGCACCGCAATGGCAGCACACGTCCAGCTCGGCGTCGTCTCCCAGGTGGGCATGGCCGCAGGACCCGCACACCAGTGCATCGCGGGTGGCCAGGGTTTTGGCGCTGTTGCTCGCCTGCTCCTGCAGGTTCAGGATGGCACCACGCACCTTGTAGGTGTTGCCCTCGTGATAGATGAGCGAATGGGGGCCAAACTCGCTGATACCCACAAACCGCGGCCGACTGATGTAGGTACCGCCATTCACCTGTTCACGGCTACCGGGAATGAAGGCCAGCAGGGGCAGGCGAGGGAAGTTGTAGCCGGGCATGAAGCCCTGGCTGGCCAGGTAGCGGTAGGTGGTGAAGTCACCATTGGTGCCCCGTGGCCCGCTTCGCTCCGCCAGCAGCAGATCACGCTGCAGCAAGGCAGCCCGCTGACGCTGCTCGGCGTTCTTCTTCTCCCGCTCCGGAAGCGCGTAATTGATCATGTCCTTCCCGGCCTGCACCAATTGGCTGGTGACCGCATCCAGCAGGCCACGCCAGCGGTTCAGCGATCGATCGAAGTCGCGGCCGGTGCCATGGATCAACCCCTCCAGCCAGCTCTCGGTGAGCCACGGCGGCGGCGTTGCCCCCAGCCAGCCGTGGTGCTTGAGGTCGTCCACGATGGACTGGCAGGCCTGCAGCGCCTGGTCCCGCGCTTTCGGGTTGTCCAGCGCTTCGGCAATCTCGGGCACCACGGGCTTGGGCTCGGACTCAAGCGCAACCAGCTCCTTGACCTTGCTGGGCAGCGCCTTGCCCGTGGCAGCCAGCCACAGGGCGCGGAAGTGGGCGATCAACAGCTCTTCATTGGCCAGCTCCAGCGTCGGCGCACTCACCGCACCGGAGACCATGCGGGTGGGGGCGGAGAAGAAGTACTGGTCATGGGGTGAGGTGGCCCCGCAGTAGCTGAGCACCAGCGCCGGCTGGCCGCTGCGCCCTGCCCGGCCGCTGCGCTGGGCATAGTTCGCCGGCGTTGGCGGCACATTTCGCATGTACACGGTGTTGAGCGAGGAGATATCAACGCCGAGCTCCATCGTGGGCGAGCAATAGAGCAGCCGAAGCTGAGCCTCGCGGAACGCCTCTTCCCGCTTCTCCCGCTCCAGTGCATCCACCTGGGCGGTGTGCTCCCGGGCCAGCAGGGTCTGCAGAAACGGACGGCCCTGGGCACTCAGAGTGGAAGCGAGATCGTTATAGAGATTGCGGAAGTAGTCGTTGACCGGACCACGGCGACCCGTGCCCAGGCGTTGCTTCACCAGTGCTGCGTGGTAAGCGTCCTGTTGTTCCCCATCGCGGCCGCACAGCGCCCAGCGCAAGGCACTGCTGCTTAGACGCCAACCACTCCTGCTGTCCCCGCTGCCGCGCCGGCTGAGGCGCAGATCAACCTGTTTCACCAGGTGGTAGCGGCCCAGCACCGTGACCAGCCCCTGGGTGATCTCCTGGTAGAGCGCCTCATCCCACTTCAAGCCGGCATGTAGCTCTTCCAGGGAGAGCCAGCGCTCACGGGCCTTGAGCCAGCGGCCGAATTCACCGCGCAGCGACAACCCCTCCAGGCCACGGAACTCCCGACCCCGGGCATCACGCGGCACTGTTTCAAACACCACGCTGCGGGCCAGTTCGCCTTTCTCATCGGCGCCGATCGACCACACCTCCTCCAGTTCCGAGGAGGCCCGGCGGCGGCGCTCGAACTCCTCAGCGAACAAAACATTGGTTTCAATCGCCAGCCGTTCGCGCAGCTCCTCCAGCAGGCGGTGGCAGATCAGATACCGCTCGATCGCCGAACACTGCGCCAGCAATGGATGCTGATCGGCCCATTGGCCCTGGTCTTCCACGCAGTTCACCAGGTCGGCATAGTCGACCTCCAGCAACTGCAGCTGCTCCAGGTTCGGGTTGGTGAGCCGCCAGCCACGGCGCAGGTCCACCACCAGGCGGTACTCCAGCACCTCCCGCAGAGCCTTCCGGAATTTTCCTTCTGCCGCTGGCACGATGCCCTTCTGTTCGATGAAGTCGTCGGCCTCCAGGCGCAGTGCTTTCTCGGTTTCCAGGGCCAGGGTCTCCAGGCTCAGCTCCCGGTCCGGCTGTGCCTGAAGCGCCGCCACCAGGCCGGCTCGCAGCTGCAGCACCCGCATGAAATCATTGAAGTGGCCGGCCTGCAGAGAGGCGTCCTGGCGGTTGTCGCTGAAAGCCAGCAGCTTGCGGGCGTTATCCGGGAGCTCATCGACCGGGAAGTTGAGCAGCTGCCTCAGCACCGACAGGCTCAAGGTGGTCGTGGCGGAACTGCGGCCCTCTGAGCTCAGGCCCACCAGCTTGCGGAAGTCGCTACCCCGTGCGCTGTGCTCAACTCCGCAGCTGGGGCAGAAGCGGAAGCTGCCGCTCAGCAACCAGCCGGCCAGCCCATCGGTGCTGGCCAAGCCATCGGGGCGGAAACGGCAGGGCACCGGTGCTGCCTGGCGGTAGTGCTGGCGCAGCACCAGATCTCCGTTTTTGCCCTGCTCCAACCAGCCATCGGGATAGTTGGCCTTCTCAGGCTCATCGATGGAATAGGTCCCAGCCGCGTCGGGCATGAAGTACCCATTCACCACTTCCTTGTCTTTGAGGCTGGCCTGATCGCCGAAATCGCGGGGTTCCAGCCTTACCGGCCGCTTGCTCTGCAGGTGGGCCCAGACCGGATGGAACTCCTGGCCACAGCTGCGGCAGAACACCAGCGGAAACAGCAGAGCCTGACGATCGCTGCCCGGGCGATAGATCTGACCCTTCAGCGTGGGATGGCGCGATCCGGGCGGTTCCAAGGTGCCATAGATGTCGCCACCAGCTGAGACGAACTGGTGGAGACGAAAGGCAAAGAAGCGACGATTCGGCGCCACCTCCACCTGGTAGGCCGCCAACAGGAACTCCCGCAGGCGATCCCGAGCCTGTTGGGGGTCCACCCCACTCAGCTGGGCGAGCTCGTCTGCCGCTTCCCGGAAAGCTCGCGGGCTGGAACGCACCCACTTGCCATCGGCCAGATCGTCCTCCCGCCGCAGGCCCAGACGCAGTTCCACCCAGCGGGCCAATGGGTGTCGGCGCAAGCTGTCGATATCCCCGGTTGAGACATCGCCCCCAAGGTTCTGGCGCAGCTCGTCTGCACTGGGCATGTCGCCGACCGTGACCCGCTCCAGGGTTTCTGTCACCACGTTCACTGGCGGAATCGTGGTGCCGAACAACTTGCTCGCCACGGATGCCACCAGGGCGTTGCGTTCCTCTGCGCTGCCCTCGCTGGCCATCGTGGCGGAGGTGCCAATGCAGATCAACGCGTTGTCCGGGGACAGGCGCTGCCGCACCCGGCGCACGAGCATGGCCACATCTGCACCTTGCCGGCCCCGGTAGGTGTGGAGCTCATCAAGCACCAGAAACTCCAGCCCCTGGGCCGCACGGACCACCTGCTGATCGAGAGGGTTCTGGCACGTGAGGATGTACTCCAGCATCACGTAGTTCGTGAGCAATATGTCGGGGGGATTGTTCTGAATGGCCTCTCGCTCCTCCGATGTCTCCTGCCCCGTGTAGCGGGCAAAGGTGACCCGCTCAGACCCCTTCGGGTATCCAAGGCAGAGATACTTCTCCAGCTCCTTGAACTGGCTGTTGCACAGAGCGTTCATCGGATAGATCACGATCGCCCGGATCCGCTTTTTTGTATCGCCAGCTTCTTTGGCTTCGATGATGCGCTGCACCATCGGCAGGATGTAACCGATCGATTTACCCGAACTGGTGCCGGTGGTGATGACAGCACAGCCACCAGCCAGCACGATCTTCAGAGACTCCAGCTGGTGAAGGTGCAGCTGCAGTTCCTGGCCCTCGCCACTCTCCTTGCCCCAACGGAAGATTTGCCGGCATTCCGGGTGCAGCACGCCCTGCTCCACCAGCTGTCCGATGCTCCCCCCGCTCACAAAGCTTGGGTTGAGCTGGATCAGTGGTGAGGGCCAGTACTCCTCTTCGCCATAGCGGCCATCCACGAATTCGCGGATGTCGTCAGCCTTGATGGTGGTGAAGCTGCGGCTGAACTGGCCGTAGTCCTCAACGACCCTGTCGCGGAAAGAAAAAACGTCCATTCAGAGCCGTCGCCCCACGCGTCCCGTCACGCTCTCCATCCCTCTGGCTGCGCAACAACGACCGATCCCGCCATTTTGCGTCGTTCTGCAGCGGAGCGCACCCCATTCGCCCCTTCTGGATCGCAGATCAGTTCGTTCAACCATGCTGATCCTGCATGCCTCTGGCCATGTTGATCTGTACACGCAGCCGCCGCAGGCACTGCCGAGCCGGGTTGGTATTCACCGCCACCTCCGGCAGCAGCAGCCATAGCTCCTCCACCAGCGGCGGCGGCTCGGCCAATGGCTCCAGCCCGTTGTCGGCCAGCCAGTCGGGGCCCAGCAGCGCCGGGCAGAGCGGCAGGGCCAGCCCCCGGTCGCGGGCCCGCTTCACCCAGGCGGCCGGCTCCTGGCAGGCCACCGGCTTGGGCTCCACCGCGAAGCCCAGGGCGGCCACAGCCTGATGCAGCAGCGGGGCCGCGCCCCTGGGGGGCAGCAGCACCCGGCGCGCGCCTGGCGCGGCGGCCACCAGCTGCAGATCCAGCCGCCCCAGCGGCAGGGCGCGCAAGCCCTCCCAGCGGGGCTCCTCGCCGGGGGGCAGCGGCTGCGGGAGGCAGAACGCGCTCACGATCGCCCCGTCCAGCAGGCCATGGCCCACCAGTCCGGCCCAGTGGTCGCCGCTGCGGCAGCGGGGCGGCACCGGCTGCACCCCGGCCAGGCCGGCCAGCAGGCTCTGGTGGAGCACGTCGGTGCCGAGGCGCAGCAGGCCCTCCATCAGGCGGTGCTCCCGGGAGGCCAGCCGCAGGTGCTGGAGGCACGGGTTGTGGCCGTGGCGGCACACGGGCGAACACCGCTCCGGCACCAGGCGGAACTGCTCCTGCATCAGCCGCAGGCTGCGGCTCACCGTGGACTGGTGCATGGCCAGGGCCGCTCCCGCCC
>Ga0194130_10000417_pt1 | contig 81615 bp, 65 predicted proteins | sample TA2KigsurfametaG_FD_160084 | JGI IMG/M metagenome (GOLD analysis project Ga0194130, IMG submission 160084) | Freshwater microbial communities from Lake Tanganyika, Tanzania - TA2015050 Kigoma 12 surface | ecosystem: Environmental > Aquatic > Freshwater > Lake | place: Tanzania: Lake Tanganyika... | reverse complement strand
AAATGTCCTATAATCTGCCCAGCATCAAACTTCTTTCGTGCCATACTTTCCTCCCTTTTTAATCCAGAATCCTAATTTATTTTCTGGACTAATTATAGGGGGGCAGGACACGGAAGCATCAGGCTTAGCTCCTGAAGAAGTTGAACAATTGGTAAGTTTTCCACTAGAGACAGCTATGAATGGCTTGCCAGGGGTTACGCGCGTACGCTCCACGTCAGGCATTGGATTATCAATCATTTTTGTCGAGTTTGATTGGGGAACAGATATTTATCGTAATAGGCAAGTTGTCAGTGAACGTTTAGATACTGCCTCTGCTCAACTCCCCATAGGTATTAAACCCATATTAGGGCCTGTTACTTCTATTATGGGCGAAATTCTGTTGATAGGTGTGAGCTCCTTAAATGGTGAAACCACGCCCATGGAACTGCGTGGGATAGCTGATTGGGTTATTCGCCCGCAGCTTTTAGGTATAGCTGGTGTGGCACAGGTTATTCCCATTGGGGGGGACATTAAACAATATCAGATTTTGCCTCATATTAATCACCTATGGTTTTACAATGTATCGCTCGAAGAAGTTCTGGCGAGCGCCTCTGGTTTTGGGAAAAATACAGCGGGGGGATATCTGGAAGGGCACCGTCATGAATCTCTTTTGCGCTATATTGGACATACCACTCACCTTGATGATTTGCAAAAAACTGTTGTGCACTATTTGCAAGATTCATCTGTCACTCTTCACCAAGTGAGCACAATACAATTAGGAACAGCCCTCAAAAGAGGCGATGCAAGCATTGATGCAAAACCTGCTGTTATTCTTTCCATTCAAAAGCAGCCTGGTGCAAGTACCACAGCTTTAACCATGGAAGTTGAAAGAAACCTTCATGAAATTCAAAAGCGTCTTCCTCAAGATGTTAAGGCTGATCGCATTCTCTTCAGGCAAGCCACCTTCATTGAGAACTCCATTCAAAATGTGAAGGAGGCTTTAAGAGACGGTGCCATATTGGTAACCATTATTCTTTTTATTTTCTTAATGAACGTGCGCACAACCTTTATCAGCTTGACGGCAATTCCCATATCAATACTTATAACAGCCATTATATTTAAATGGTTTGGACTTTCAATTAATACGATGACACTTGGGGGAATTGCAATTGCGATTGGAGAGTTAGTGGATGACGCTGTCGTAGATGTAGAAAATATCTTTCGACGCTTACGAGAAAACAAAGTCACAACCCCACAAGCTATTCTCCACGTTGTGAGAGGAGCTTCATTGGAAGTAAGAAGTTCAATTGTATTTGCGACAGGAACTGTAATCTTAGTTTTTCTCCCTCTCTTTGCTTTAAGTGGAATTGAAGGGCGCTTTTTTGCACCTCTTGGAATTGCGTATGTGATTTCCATCTTAGCCTCTCTCATTGTGTCTATTACCTTAACGCCTGTTCTCTCATCTTATTTGCTTTCTCATAACTTTAAAGCGAAAGAACATGGGGACGGGTGGTTGGTCAGACAACTTAAATTTCTGGATAAAAAATTATTACAGTGGTCGTTAAATCACGGCAAATTTCTTATTTTTGTTCTTGTCTGCACTACAATTACAGCTGTCTCGTCTGTGCCATTCCTTAATAAATCCTTCCTCCCTTCTTTTAACGAAGGATCCGTGACTATTAATCTTAGGTTAGAACCAGGGATGTCCTTGAAAGAATCAAACCGAATTGGCACCATGGCAGAAAAATTAATTTTAGAAGTTCCTGAAGTAAAATCAGTTGGGCGCAGAAGCGGACGTGCTGAGTTGGATGAACATGCGGAAGGTGTTTACTCCTCAGAAATAGATGTGGATTTGGGAGCCTCACAACGTTCTAGAGATTCCATTCTCAATGATATCAGAAGACGCCTAGAATCCCTCTCAGACGTGCGCATTAATATCGGGCAGCCTATTTCCCATCGTTTAGATCATTTGCTCTCAGGTGTCCGTGCTGAAATTGCAGTTAAGGTGTTTGGTGAAAATCTACAAACATTGAGAGAGCAGGCTGAGAGAATCCAAAGCACCATAAAAAATATTCCTGGACTAACGGATTTGCAAATTGAGCAACAAACATTAATTCCACAACTTCAAATTCATCCCATTAGGGATGCGGCTTTAAAATATGGACTGAATATTAATAAGTTAGGTGAAACTGTTGAAACCCTTTTGTCCGGGAAGGTGATCAATCAAATCTTAGAGGGCTCACAGCGGTATGATTTGGTCTTACGCCTCGCTGAAGAGGATCGCAACTCTGTCGAAAAAATCGGGAATATTCTTATTGATTCGCCCTCAGGGAAAATTCCTTTGAAATTCGTGGCAGATATTAAAGAAAAGACAGGGCCAAATCAAATAAATCGGGAAAACGCCTTACGTCGCATTGTTGTTATGGCAAACACCAAAGACAGAGCCTTGGGGTCTGTTGCACAAGAGGTTCAGGAAAAGGTTTCAAATATATCTTTACCTGAGGGTTATTTTCTAAGATTTGATGGCCAATTTGAAAGTCAGCAGGCTGCTACGCGCCTCATTGCCTTGCTTTCAATGGTTGCGGTCGCAGGTATTTTTATTCTTCTTTATAGTCATTTTCAATCAACAACATTGACACTTATTATTATGGCCAATGTTCCTATGGCCCTCATTGGAAGTATTGCTGCCATTTGGCTTACCAATCAAACTCTTTCCGTTGCAAGCTTGGTTGGTTTTATAACGCTGGCCGGAATTGCAACACGCAATGGAATAATGAAAATAGCGCACTATATTCACCTCATCAAATATGAGAATGAATCCTTCGGGGTCCCTATGATTATAAGGGGTTCTTTAGAAAGACTTACACCTGTTCTGATGACAGCTCTCGTTGCTGCTTTTGCGCTCACACCTCTTCTCGTGGGGGGCCATAACCCAGGTAAAGAAATTTTACATCCTGTTGCTGTGGTGATTTTTGGCGGGTTAATTTCCTCCACCCTTCTCGATACACTTCTAACCCCCGTTATTGTTTGGCTGGTGGGGGAGAAAGGGATAAATAAGCATCTTAATCCTGCTTTAGAGTAAAATTATGTGCTTGCTTTTGTAAGAATTTCAACACTGAAAGCGACTCAGACATACTTAAGTATATTACGTACGTTTATTTCCTTGATAAAATGCCCTGAATTTTTCCTCTATAGTTGAGTTGTTTCTTGATAAAAAGGATCAAAATCCTAAGTTAACTATAAGAAGGAGATGCATTATGATTTCGAAACCTATGAAGTTTTTTATAAGCCTATCTCTTGGAATTTTTCTTTCAGTTTGGGGATATATTGGAGCTGAGGAACGATGTGAAGTCGAAGTTGATAAGGGAAAGCCTATCTATACAACGCAATTTAACCAAGCGGAACTCAAGAGAGATATAAAAAGAATTGAGGTAAGGGACAGAATTACTACAACTAAGGCGAAGGGGAGAATGGGTGAACTTGTTGCAAGAGAGGTCATAGAAGACAAGTTGCGATGGGATGGTGTATCGCGTGTGAGTATTATCACGATGTTTCAAGAATTTGGATGTCAGGCAGAAGAATATATGCGTGATGAGGCCGATCGTGGTATTGATGACATTTTCGTTGTTTTAAGGGCAGATGGGTGGATTGATCAACGCTATTATCCAATTTTTCATGAAGCAAAGTATGATGGACGTTGCAGGCTTATTTTAAAAGATACTGCAACTCTATGCCAGCAACTTTCAATTAATTGGATTGATGGAAATCTTGGAAAGGCTCGCACAAGGACCGCAGCGCGTATTTGCTTTGATGATCAAAACGAGATGGAATTTCAAACGTGCAAAAGCTGCAAAAAGATGTTTCAAGAAAATATCACGTGGTTAGCTCAGATGCTTGGGAAAGGACTTTTCTTTCGGACAGCCAGTGTGTTGTGTGAGAGTGGAGCATTTTCTCTTTATACTGTTGATAAATAATAATATTTATAGCAAGCAAGTGGAAATATATGGGGCACTTTAAGAGAGTGCTCCATGTGTTTAATAAAAAACTTGGTGGGCGCTAGAGGATTCGAACCTCTGACCCGCTGATTAAGAGTCAGCTGCTCTACCAACTGAGCTAAGCGCCCCACGTACGTGGAATAGCAGAAAGCAATACCACTTGTCGACAAAAAACGATCATTTTTTTACGTTTTTTCCATCCTTTATAAAATGCCCAAGATATAAAGAGAAAAAAGCGACTATTCCATCACTTGTGTTGGAAAACCGCTGGATTGCAAGGCATCTATAATCTCGTTTGCATGGGATCGACTCTGGGTTTCCACAACGGCATCCACCTCCGCCATTTTAAGTGTAATATGGTTAAAAAGGCGCTGGTGGCTCACTTCAAAAATGATTCCGCCCGCTTGGCCTATAATGTTGGATATTTGGCCTAAAACACCGGGTGCATCATTGATATCTATTTTAAAGCGTACCAGCTTTCCTTGGCGCACAAGGCCACGAAGGAGAAGAGAAGATACAATCCGTGCATCAATATTTCCGCCACAGACAATCACGCCAGTTTTTCGCCCTGCAAAGCGAGCGGGATAAGCCATAAGCGCTGCCACACCCGCCGCGCCTGCTCCTTCAACGGTGAGTTTCCCATCAGTGAGCAAGCTGCCTAAGGCTGTCTCAATGGCTTCCTCGGTGACAACAAGGATGTCTGATAAATGGTCCTTTAAAATTTGGCGTGTTAAAATTCCAGGGGACTTGACGGCAATTCCCTCAGCAAGAGGGGCAGAAAAGAGCGTTTCTGGTTCAAATGTGCGGCTTGGAAAGAGAAGTTGAGCCATGGCAGGGCAATAAGCCGACTGAACGCCGATTATCTCTATTTTTGGATTAAGCGCTTTGGCAGCAATGGCCATTCCTGAAGCAAGGCCACCGCCCCCCACAGGAATGACCAAGAGGTCTAAGTCAGGCACGTCAGCAAGCATTTCCAGGGCGACAGTCCCTTGTCCTGCAATGATATCTGGATCATCAAAAGGGTGAATGAGGGTGAGTCCTTCTCGTTCTGCGATTAAAGTGGTAAATTCTCCTGCTTCGTTGAGATTTTCTCCCTCCAAAATAAGCGTACACCCAAACTTCTTTGTTCCTTCAATTTTGGCAAAAGGTGTGTTCTTGGGCATAACAATAGTTGCAGAAATTCCCAAGGCTTGGGCATGAAAAGCAACGCCTTGTGCGTGGTTACCCGCAGACATGGCGATAACGCCCTTCTGTTTTTGCTCATTCGTAAGGTGCATGAGTTTAACGTAGGCGCCACGCGCTTTAAAAGAAGAGAGAATTTGGAGATTTTCCAGCTTTAAGAAAACTTGTCCTTTAACATGTTCACAGAGCCAGGGCGCCAGAACGGTGGGAGTATGCAAGACCACATTTTTTAAGGTCGCAGCGGCTTCCTGGACATGCTTTAAGGTAATGTCTAACGTCATGGGCCTTAAAGGGACTTTAATAAGGTATCAGCACTGCTTATATCGCAGGCTCCGGCACTTGGCTCTATGTTAAGGACGGCAACGACTCCGTCTTTAACAAGCATGCTATAGCGTAAAGAACGTAACCCAAGGCCAGCTCCTGATCCATCGAGGGTAAGGCCAACAGCCTTTGTAAAATCAGCATTCCAATCAGCTAAGATGAGAATATCGGAATGTGAATTTGTAGCTTTTGCCCAAGCGTCCATGACGAAAGGGTCATTGACGGCAAGACACGCAACCTCAACGCCTTTGGCCTTAAAGGTATCCATATGTTTGTTAAATCCTGGCATATGAATATTTGTACAGGTGGGCGTAAATGCGCCAGGAATTGCAAAAAGAGCGACAGTTTTTCCCTTAAAAAGAGAATCTGTTTGAATATCTTTGGTTTCCGAAGGTGTTACTTGCTTGAGTGTTGTTTGAGGGAGAGAATCGCCTACTTGTATGGCCATGGGATGTATTCCTTATTTGAACATTATTTTCTGCTATCTTCAGCATATCCTTCTTTGTTCACAGAGAAAAGAGGTACGTTAATTCTCTCGAAAGGAATTTTGGATAAACTAAAGGTAATGTAATGACAAGGAAGACTCGGCATCGTGACAACAGAACAAGACATATCTTCTTTACAAGACAATTATAATCTAACAGGCAAAATATTGATTGCTATGCCTTTTTTGTCAGATCCTCGTTTTTCACAAACGGTTATTTATGTCTGTGGGCATGATTCTCAAGGGGCAATGGGGCTAATTGTTAATAAAGGACTTCCCACAGTTACTTTTAAAGATTTGTTAACGCAAATGGATGTGACATTCTCAGAATCCTCCGAACAAATTCCAGTTCAATATGGAGGCCCTGTGGAAGTGGGGCGCGGCTTCGTTTTACATTCCAACGATTATATGAGTGAATCAACTGTTTTAATCGAGAATGGGTTCGCCATGACAGCCACATTAGACATCTTACGAGCTATGGCGCTTAATCAAGGCCCTCGAGACACATTACTTGCCTTAGGGTATGTTGGATGGAGTGCAGGTCAGTTGGAGAATGAAATTCAACAAAACGGCTGGCTCCCTATTGAAGCTAATGAAGAGCTTGTCTTTGGACAAGATTTAGAAAATAAATGGCGTCAAGCTCTTGCAACACTTGGTATCGATCCCGCTGGACTCTCCTTCGAAATAGGACATGCTTGAAGGTCCTTCTTGACTTGGTCTTTATCTCATGATTTTAGTAAGCTCATGAGATTAAAAACACCAAGGAGTGACTATGCATTTTAAATTAGATCCGCAGCTTGATTCATCAAGCATCCTGGTTCAGGACCTTCCATTATGTCAATTACGTCTTAAAAATGACGCACGTTTTCCATGGGTTGTTTTAATTCCCCGCAGACCAGACATTGTTGAAGTATTTGATCTTGAAGCGGAAGATCAACAAGCATTATGGATGGAAATAATGCGGGTGGGTCACCATATGCACCAAACATTTAAAGCACATAAAATGAATATAGAAATTTTAGGGAATAAAGTTCGGCAACTTCATATTCACATTATTGCGCGCTTTACAACGGATTCGGCTTGGCCTCATTCAGTTTTAAATCATGGAGTAAGTGAGGCCTATGATCCTCACCAAGCACAAGAGAACATTCAAAAAATCAAATTATAAGACTGCATCATGGAAACAATCTAAGTTAAAAGAAAAAATCTATTTTTTTCTTTTGGGGGTACTTGGTAAATTATCGAAAGAAGCGCGTATCAAAGATTTCGTATATTCATTTTTGGGCTTTGTGAAAATCTTTTCTGTTAATCCTTCCTCTATAATATGTCCCTCTTTCATAACCATAATGCGATGGCTCATAGCACGAACCACTTTTAAATCATGGCTTATGAAAATATATGCAAGATGATAACGTGCCTGTAAATCGCGTAGAAGTGTAATCACCTCTGCTTGAATAGATCGGTCAAGAGCAGATGTTGGCTCATCAAGAATAAGCAACTTTGGTTTTAGGATTAAAGCGCGCGCAATGGCAATACGTTGTCGCTGACCACCTGAAAACTCGTGAGGATACCTGTGTCTTGCGGCTGTTGGCAAACCAACTTCTTTTAAGATCGTTTGAACCATATGATCTCTGGTCTTTGCATCAAGATGTTTTTGATGGATTTCTAGGCCTTCAGCTATAATTTGATTAATGGATAATCGAGGATTAAGAGAGCTGAAAGGGTCTTGAAATATAATTTGCATTTGAGGACGTAAAATACGAAGGGTACTGCGTGATAATTCTTGAAGATTATTACAACAAAACTGAATATATCCCTTGCTCTCAACTAATTTTAAAATGGCATATGCTAACGTACTTTTACCTGAGCCGCTTTCTCCAACGATTCCTAAGGTTTCTCCCGCTGCTAGAGAAAATGAAATTCCATCTACTGCATGAACATCTAATGAACCACGACTTACCCAAGATTTTTTTTGCCCTTTAAACGTAACGTTCAAATCTTTCGTTTCTAAAAGTGTAGCTCTGGGGCTTACGGGCGGGGAGGGATGCCCGCTAGGTTCTGATGCAATTAAATGTTTGGTATAAGGATGTCGGGGTTGGCTTAAAACTTTTTGTGTTAAACCCTTCTCAACAATTTTCCCTTCCTGGAGTACAACAATTTTTTGCGCCATTTTTCTAACCATCCCTAAGTCATGGCTAATCAAAAGTAAGGCCATTTTAAATTGCTTTTGGAGGCTACTGATCAGTTCAATAATACTTGCTTGGATAGTAACATCCAATGCAGTGGTCGGCTCGTCAGCAATTAATAATTGTGGTTCACATGCTAAAGCCATGGCAATCATAACGCGTTGGCGTTGGCCCCCTGATAACTGATGAGGATATGCTTGAAGACGATTCACGCCATCTGGAAACCCGACCAAATGAAGAAGGTCAATGACGCGTTCTTTGGCTTGACTCTTTGTCATATTTTTATGAATTAAAAGAGGTTCTGCAATTTGTTGTTCAATAGTGTGCAATGGGTTTAATGCTGTCATTGGTTCTTGAAATATCATTCCGATATCATGTCCACGAACAGCTCGCAATGAAGATTCAGAGGCGTTTAAGAGCTCTTGCCCATGAAAAAGCACTGAGCCTGTTGGATGAAAAGCCATGGGATATGGCAACAAACCAAGAATGGAGAGAGCAGTCACCGATTTACCAGATCCGCTTTCTCCAACAAGTGCTAAAGTTTCTCCTTGATCAAGTTGAAAGGAGACATCTTTTACAGCTTCCATGGTGGGCTGATGATGGTTCTTGAAATGGACCGATAAATTTTCTATGCGCAATAATGTCATCGGAACGTTACCTTACGTGGATCAAAAGCATCGCGAATAGCTTCACCGATAAAAATAAGCAAGCTTAATAGGAATGCAAGTGAGAAGAAACCTGTTAATCCAAGCCAGGGAGATTGAACATGATTTTTGCCTTGCGTTAATAATTCTCCCAGAGACGCTGAACCTGGAGGCAATCCAAATCCTAGAAAATCTAGAGTTGTTAAGGTGGTAATGGAGCCATTTAAAATAAAGGGGAGGTAAGTAATGGTTGCTACCATTGCGTTGGGAAGCATATGGCGGAGCATAATACGCCATGTTGGTACGCCCAAAGCCTCTGCTGCACGAATATAATCTAAAGAGCGTGTCCGAAAAAATTCAGCACGCACAACGGCAACGAGCATCATCCAACTGAAGAGGAGCATAATACCAAGCAACAGCCAAAAGGAGGGTTCAATAATACTTGATAAAATAATCAACAGATACAAAATTGGTAACCCGCTCCAAATTTCAATAATACGCTGGAAGATCAAATCTATACGCCCACCAAAATATCCTTGGATCGCTCCAGCTAAGACCCCAATTATTGAAGAGAAAAAGGTTAATATGAGCCCAAAGAAAATTGATATACGAAAGCCATAAATAAGGCGCGCGAGAACATCTCTTCCTTGATCATCTGTACCCAGCCAATTATCTGAAGAGGGTGGTGAGGGTGCAGGTACATTTAAATTAAAGTTGACAGTATTTATAGAGTAAGGAATGGGAGGAAATATCATCCAACCCTTTTTTTCTATAAGATTTTTAACATAAGTGTCCCGATAGTTTGTTACTGTTTGAAATTTTCCACCCCAATGTGTTTCGGGATAATTACGAAATATTGGCGTGTACCATTTTCCCTCAAAAGAAACCAGCAATGGTTTATCATTGGCAATAAATTCAGCAAATAAAATAATGAAAAATAAAATTCCAAAAATGCGCAAGGACCAATAACCGCGTCGATTGGCTTTAAATTGAGCAATACGGCGCTGAGTAAGAGGAGAAAATTTCATGCGCGACTCGCAGCTAAATCAATACGCCTGTCAACCAACATATATGTAAGATCTCCCAGTAGGTGAAAAATCATGCCAACAAGAGTAAACATATATAAAGTTCCAAACATAATTGGGTAGTCTCTATTCACGGCAGATTCAAAGCCAAGGAGGCCCATTCCATCAAGTGAGAATAAAACTTCAATAACAAGATTTGAGGTAAATAATATTCCAACAAAAGCAGTTGGAAAACCCGCAATGACTATTAGCATGGCATTGCGGAAAATATGACCATAAAGGACACGACGTTCGCTCAAGCCTTTTGCACGTGCTGTGATGGTGTATTGTTTATTAATTTCTTCTAAAAAAGAATTTTTTGTAAGAAGGGTGAGTTTTGCAAATCCTCCTATTACCATGGAGATGACAGGTAATGTGAGGTGCCAAAAATAATCTCCTATTTTGTTGAATGTACTTAATTCAGCCCAATTATCTGATATCAGACCCCGCAAGGGAAAAATGCTCCAGAAGCTTCCACCTGCAAAAAGAAGGATAAGGAACAATGCGAAGAGGAAAGAGGGGACAGCATAGCCAATGACTATTAAACCACTTGTCCAAATATCGAATGTAGATCCATCGCGTACAGCTTTCCAGATTCCTAACGGAATTGAAATAAGATAAACAAGTAAAGTTGTCCATAAGCCGAGGGAAAGAGAGACAAGAAATTTTTCTCCCACAAGCGAAATAACGCTTCTGTCTCTAAAATAACTTCTTCCAAAATCAAATGTTAAATAATTTTTTATCATGTGGATAAAACGTAAATGGGCAGGTTTATCAAATCCAAATTGAACCTCTAGTTCTTTGATGAAAGCAGGATCGATGCCTTGTGCTCCCCTGTAGCTGCTTTCAGTTCCGCTCACGATCGAAGACTGTGTCTGAACTTCAGATTGACTTCCCCCCAAGCGGGTATCGACATCCGTGGCTTGCCCTCGAATTTTAGCTAAGATTTGCTCAACAGGGCCACCGGGTGCCGCTTGTACAATAATAAAATTAACCAGCATAATTCCCAGCAAAGTGGGAATAATAAGTAACAGGCGATGAATAATATATTTTAACATGAGTGATGTGTGATCAACTTCCCTAAACTTTAGAAAAATAAATACCTGATTCCAATGGAAATCATTGGGGTAGTACGTAAGAGTTTATGGCTATTAATTAATTTTTCAGTGTGAATTTTTGCGCCTGTGACAAGAAGGGCGCTACTTTGACCTGGGCCAGATAAATTAACAACAGAGCGCGCTCTTCCTTGGAACCAAAATCCAGCATCTGCACTTAAGCTGAGACCTGTACTACCAAGAGAATCTGTATCAAAGCCAATTCCTAAATAGGGGGCAATAGGGCGGTATTTATACCGTGCGGATATTGTACCAAAGACATTTGCGGGTTGGCCCAAAAGGGTACCTGTTGGCATATGATCAAGACGGATTTTATCTCCATTATAAGCGATCCCACCTGTAAGTCTTAGAGCATTTTTCCAAGGATACCAGTCTGCCATAAGGCCAATTTTCATGGGTTTAAATTTAATACGTTGGTAATTTTGACCATCAACGTTTAAGGTACGAAAATAGTCGCGAAGTCCTGCTCCTAGGAGGCGCAACTTAAAAGTATTATTAAATTGATAGCCTATTTCTCCTATAGCTGAAGGAACATAAGCAGCCCTTATTCCCACAAACCATCCTTTACGTTGAGAAGGTGTTTCAAGAAATTGGGAATTTTGGGGGGAGGGAGAATTGTTCTCTTTTGATTTAACTTCTTTAGGATGTAGTGAAGAAGAAACTTTAGAAGAGGATGTGTCGTGAGAGAGAGTTCCTGACATACAAACAACACCAATCCATAGTGCACCAAGAGTATTGTTGAGTATGTTTTTCGCGATCATCTCATCTCCTTTTAACTTCAAGAATCAATATTTTCCCTCAGGCCAATCTTCATGACAGCGGATTACTAAAAATGACAGTACTCGAGAAGATTGTCCTATGCAAGAGTCATCTCATTCTAAAACACTACCTTTTGCAGGATTAACTGGATTATAATTAAATAAGAAAGTTGACGCTTTCTCCTCCATTTTACACCCTTAAAGTTAATCAAGATATTTTGTTGCAATGACGATCCATTTTTCTCTGGGGATGCCAAGCAGTTCCATAAGCCCTACGGGTTTATCTTCAGAATCATATTTGAGATGCAAGAGCGATTTGATGTGATGATCAAGCGTATCGCCTTGTTCGTGTAAAACTTTTTCAATTTCTAACCAGAATGAAACCCCTTTAGTATAAAAGGCACCATAATTTAAACGATTGCCTTGATTTACTTGATGATTGATAGCAATTAATCCTTCTATAAATTTTTCTCCCCTCTTTTGAAATTCATCTATTAATTGAGAGGCTTCAGAATCTCCACTGAGGGCAACTTTAACGGCACGAGAGCCATAATAACTTGCAAGACTTTCTTCCGCCCAAGTTGGTCGTGTTGAATGAGCACTTCCGCTCAACTGATGGAATGCTTCGTGAAATGGCACATAGAGTAATAGAGCGTTATCAAGAGGGCGCATTTTGTCGGTTGGATAATTTACAAGTAAAACACCATAGCCTGCTGCTCCGGCGATGGCCATCCTTTTAGCGCCACACCAACCCAGTGTAAAATTCTCTTCCTTTTCATTTTCACAAACAAGAGAAGTAAGCCACTTGAGTCCCTTCATGCATGTACTCATATCAGGTAAAAATTGATCCATCCCTTTTCTGTCCACAAGGTAGGAAAGGGTAAGAAAATCTGTTGAGAGGCTTTTTATTTCAATACCATTAATTAAAATGAACAAGGGTCGTTCTGAATTAGAATGCAATGAGAGAGTCTTTTCAGGAGTGGGAGGGGGATACATTGTTCTTACTCCATCCATCACAATTTTAAGAGTTGGCGGTTTTAACATACCTTCCAAACGTGGAATGGAAGATAATTCAGATATAAGCACAAAGTCTTCACATCTTACACTTTGTTGCTGACTAGCATCGATCTCTGATACTTCTAACAGAGGTATCTCCCACCGCAGCTTAAGAGTATGGGCAGGTATTAACCAAGTTCCTGATTCTTCATTAAGGGGGAAACCATCCGTAGTTACATTTTCAATTTGTGGTCTAATACCTAAAGAGGTACCTCGTAAAATCAGACGCGTTTCAGAATTGATTTCTTTATGGAGACTCACATTTACTATGAGGCGATTGCGATCGCCTGCTCAATGGAATAAAGAATTCCTTCATCCGTTGCATTTAAGGGCAGTATGCCAAAACAGAAAAGGTAAAAAATTATGAATAGATTTTTCATGAGTGAATAATCCCAATTAGAGACAAACATTTTTATTTCTGGGGTGCTCAGGACCTTACCACATCAATAATATGATCTGCAATATCAAGGACATGGTCTTTTATTGTAATTTCATGAATATGATCATGACCCCCTCGAAGTTTGCTCCACTCTTTGTATGAAAAGCGCAATAAAGGAGTAAATATATTAATCCCACGTCTTGCTGGTTTGCGAAGAGTTGAGCCAGAATTAATTGGGCATAATTCAATACGCTTAGAGTGGACTTCGGCAAGGCTTAGTGTATTAATTATAATGATTTCTCGTGCACGTGTGCGGTTAAGTCGTGCATTCAATATGCTTTTTAAACTCTTTTCTGTTGGCCAAAAAAAGACGCGGGCATTTAAAAGACGAAGCCACTCATGTGGCTTTAAATTATCATCTAAACATTTTTGCAACGCTTTCTCACTCAATGGCACATTATCATTGAGGAAAACGCGGCCGTATTTTGTATTTTCCAAAGGAACGGAAATCGGACGCGGCTTTTCTTCTAAAGTAGCTCGTTGTTCACCCTTAATTCCAAATAAATCAAGAAGGAAAGAAGTAGATAGCAAGCCATGGCGTTTAATATTTTCAGTTGCACCAGGTTCTGTTACATGAAAGAGGCGAGGGTGACGGAAAGCTAATTCTTCCGCGGTCATTTAAAGGAGAGCCTTTTGAGCATCTTTTTGTCCCCAAGTATAAACTGGGATGCCAAGGAGGAAACCAATACCTACATAAATAAGTGTCTGCTTATCAGCACCATAAATGGCAAATAAGGAATATAAAATACCGCCCAAAATAGCTATGTGAAGTCCTAGAGTCAGCTTGGCATATTTATTCTTTGATGAATTGTTAAATAATTTATAGGTAGATAATGCAGAAAATAGATAAGCAAAGATTGTCATGACCGACCCTACTTCCACAACCATTTTAACCTGCTCAGCCATTGTCTTATTAAGAGTTAAAAACATAAGAATAGAAGCCGCAATTGAAGAGACAATAAGTCCAAAGACAGGTGTTCCATCGCGAGATTCTTTAGCGAAAATTTTAGGAAATAAACCTTCTTGAGCCATTGAATGGGGAACTTGTCCTTGCATGAGGACCCATCCATTGAGACCGCCATAAATTGAAATGAGAATACAAAGTCCAATGAGTGGTCCCACCCAAGAGCCAAAAATGAGGATGGCAGCATCTACAAAGGGGGCATGTGATGTTGCAAGGACATTTGCAGGAATAAGTCCGAAAAGCACAATCGTTGTAGAAAGATAAACAAGAGCCACGAGGGCTGTTCCAAAGAGTGTTGCGCGCGAAATAGTACGTCCCGGATCTTGAACTCTATCTGCAGGGACAGTTGCAGATTCTAAGCCGATGAAAGCCCAGAGGGTTAAGGCAAAGGCAGAACTTATTCCTTGAAAAGGGCTTACATCTGGTTTGTGAGTTGGAAAATAGAGACTACTATCAATAAAAAATAATCCAACAAGGGGTACAATAATAAGGGGGGAAAGTTTGAGAAATGTTGTAATTACTTGAACGCGTCCCCCTACCCTCAGACCAATGCAATTTACCACTGTAGCGATCCATAATACCGTTATTGACGCTATAAAATTTATAATTCGATTTTGCGCAAGAACAGGAAAAAATAACGATAAATAACTTACAAAGGCAAAAGAAACAGCGGCATTACTGGTCCATCCCATGATCCAATATCCCCATCCCATTTGAAACCCAATGAAGTTTCCAAAGACATCTCTGCTATGGGTATAAGGACCCCCAGATTTGGGGTAAACAAGGGAGAGGCGTGAAAAAACAAAAGCTAAGCACATGGCTCCAAAAGCCGTTACCAGCCAACCAATGATACTAATTGAACCGATGGCCCCTAAATTGGCTGGTAAGAAAAAAATTCCTGTCCCGATCATATTTCCAATGACTAAGGAGGTCGATGTCCAAAAGCCAAATATGCGATGGTTCGAAACAGATTTCATCATGCCTTCCCTGAAAGGTTCTATAAAAATTCTTGCCGTTTTACCAATAACTACTTTTTTCCCAAGTTCGTTGTAAAGCTTTATCTAAATCGGAAAGGGAAATAGGAATGTTAAGAGCTTTGCACGAAGTGACTTCAGAATGAGGCAGCCCGCAGGGAACAATTCCCTTAAAATAAGAAAGATTGGGATTAACATTAATGGCAATACCATGAAAACTAATCCACTTTCGTAATCGTATTCCCAGTGCCGCGATTTTTTGATCTTTTCCTTGATGATTGACCCAGACACCGACACGGCCTATGCGTCGTTCACCAACAATGCCAAATTCAGAAAGGGTATCAATGACCCATTGTTCTAAATTTGTGACAAAAGTGCGTACATCTCTATTTCGCTTAGTAAGATCAATCATAACATAAGCAATACGCTGTCCAGGCCCATGATAAGTATATTGACCACCACGTCCAGAAATATATAAAGGTAATCCATTCTCGACAAGAAGATCGGATTTTTTTGCACTTGTTCCGGCCGTATAAAGAGAAGGATGTTCTAAGAGCCACACAAGTTCCTCATCTGTGCCTTCAAGAATGCCTTGGACACGTCTCTCCATAAAATCAATAGCCTCTTCATAAGGAATTAATTCGGATGAGACGTGCCATTCTGCCATGTACTTTTACTTTACCCGAAAAGTTTTAAGCTGAGGGTGAGTCCTAAGGTACTCCAAAAAGCCCATTGCGTTGTATCCAAGGAAGTTAATTTACCAACGATATTCATTAGAGCAAGCATAATTAATGCAGGATAGGCAACTTCAAGAATCGTCCCTAAAATACTCATGAGATTTGAAAAACCTAGCAAAGATACAACAAATGAAATGGACATGGTTATCAAAATTGCTTGGGGCCGCGATATACGATCTTTAGCAACGTCATTTTGAAGAAAGTCAGCAAAAAGAGTTGAAAGGATCACCGCTGTTGCTAAGCATCCTACTGCTAATATAATTGCGATAATAGGCCGTGCAAAATATCCTAAGGCGTGACCTCCAATGGCAACCAGAAGTTGTTCAGGCTGTGTGTCCTGTAGGTAGGGTGCATATTTAGCTCCAAGACCAATGAATCCAAGGTAGACTAGGGTCAATAAAAGAGCACCAACTATGCTTGCGCCGATACTCATTTTAATCAATGTTTTATGGTCATCTTGGGCTTTAAGATGATTATGCAAATAATAAACGATGGTGCTTGAAAAGAAGAACGCTGCCATCAAATCCATAGTTTGATATCCCTTTAAAAGAGCATTCGAAAAAACCTCAGAGGAAGAAAGATCACCGTGAATGGCGGGTTCTCCAAACCATAAGCCAAAGAGAATAAGTATAACGATACCGCCAAGCTTGAAGGGAGTTAGAAACAGTCCAATAATATCTACAATTTTATTTTTAGACCAAATACACCCAATGATTGCACAGCAAAACAAAAAGCTAAAAAGTGGGAAAGAAAGTGTTGTAGAGAGGAGGCTAAAACCGCCAAATGCAACAGTTATGCAACGCGGTACAACTCCAAAGGGACCAATAAGCATGAGAATAATTGCAATAAGCAAGAAAGCAGGCCCTTTTCCCAGCTTATTAAAATAGGCACGATAATGCCCATCAAATAAAATCATCCCAATAAGACCTAAAAATGGCACGATGACAGCTGTAATAATAAACCCAGCTATGGCCATGGGATAGTGGTGTAAGGATTCTTTTCCAACCAACAAAGGAAATACAAGATTGCCAGAACCAAAAAACATGGAAAACATGGCAAAACCGGCAATTAAAATAGTTTTATAATGTGTCATCATTCGTCTCAATTTAATATATTTTATATAATATTCATACTGTTAATTCCTAAAGCTCTTTCTTTAAGAAGGGTATAAAAAACGATAAATTTGGGGGAAAAGAGTTATATGGCCTGGGAGGCCACAATAATGACAACTACCATAATAACGATTGAACCAAAACGGCAAAGGCCGTGGCTTTTCTCTAAAACAATCCGATGGTAGGTTTTTTGATTCATACTTTCTTTTACCTGAAGAAAAAATCAACTGTCAATATTTTATCTGTACATTCCTCATACAAATTTCAAGGAAAAATTTATTTCCGGAGGTTTAGGGGGCTTTCAACTAATAAAAAACCTTGTCGAAACAATGATAACTGGGTAATCTCACATCATCTCCCAAGAGGAGGGGTGGCCGAGTGGTCGAAGGCGCACGATTGGAAATCGTGTATACGGCAACGTATCGAGGGTTCGAATCCCTCTCCCTCCGCCATAAATAAAAAGAAGGTAAAGCCCTCTTTTTGTTTATGAATGAGCAGGACTCGAGAACCCTCGATTATTATAAAAATTTGGGTTTGAGCTTGAGCGAAAGAGATAGATTAGCCCTTATTAACGAGGTCAATGTTTTGCGCACGGGCAAAAAATACTTTAATAAAAATTTCAGGGGGAAATTAGGGACGGACGGCGCTGCTGATGAGCTGGTCCCATAAGGAAAGAATATGGTCAGGGTGGTATAGGTTGCGAATTTCTTTGGCTTGTGATCCTAACCGAGATCTTTGATCAAAGTCTTTGATAAGTTCGAGGATAATTTCTTTTAATGCATGACTATCTCCTACTGGAAAGAGCCGTCCATTAACTTTATCTTGGACAATGTCTTTATTTCCTGGACAACGCGATGCAATAACAGGGAGTCCCACAGCCATTGCCTCACAGAGCGCATTGGGAAATCCTTCGTAGTGAGATGGAAAAATGAAAAGGTCGCCTGTCATGAGTGCTTTGTGTATATGAGGTGTTGTGCCCGGTAAATCAACATTTTTTTGCAATTTCAGCTGAGTGATGAGCTCTTCAAGGTTATGGCGCTCTTTTCCTTCGCCATAAATTGTGAGTTTTAAAGATGGATGGGAAATTTGAAGTTGGGAAAAGGCCCTAAGAAGGGTATCAAACCCCTTAAAGGGACATAGACGTCCTACGGATATAATATTTTTAATGGGAGTATTGTCAGTGTTACTCTTAAAAGTGGGTGGGGTTTGAACAGCATTGGGAATAACTCTGATAGTTTTAAAATTTTTAAAAAAAGAAGCTGCAGAAGGTGTTTGCGTAATAACATATGCGGCCTTCAAGTATACTAAGCGCCTGATTTTTTGATATAATTTCGGGAGATGATGATAAGCAGGATGGGTACGCTCTGATACGATAATGGGTATTTTTTTACCTATCAATGCGATAAGAGTGGTAATGTTCATAATATCCACAAAGGAAACAATCACATCCGGGTTTAGGTGCAGGATTGTTTTTCGCACATAAAAAATGCGCCGAACGATATTGATTAGGCGCGTAAAGAAACCAGCTTCAGATGGGCGCTGGTCCAGTTGGATTAAATTAACCTTTAAATCAAGCTCGTAGAAAGATTTTGTTTCTGGTGTAGATAATGTGATGAGCGAAACATCATGACCTTTCGAGACCCAATGATTAGCAAGCTCGGATAAAACCCGCTCTGCTCCTCCAGCATTAAGAGATGAGATGATAAGTGTTAAATGCATGCAGGTTATCCAAGAACGTTGAGCAGTGTATCAAGCCTATGTTTATGGGTATGGTGGGACATTACATAGTCAAAAGTACTACCAGTAGTTTTGTTTACCAACTCACTGTTTTTTAGAGTTTCAATCAATTCCTCAACATTTGAATGATCATTTTTTAATGCGAAATAATGTTCTCCGGCTTTTAAAATATCATTATAACGTCCGGGATACATTATATGGAGAGTTCGGGTTCCAATGGCATCAAAATGTCTTGATGAAATAGCTTTTGAGTATGCTGGGCATTTTTGCTCCTTTGAGAAAAACTTCTTATATATTTCTTCAAAATTAGAGTCTTCATCTAAGTTTCCCACTTCAACAATGTGATTTTTTAATGCATGAGCAATTTTTTTTCTAACAAAAGAAGGAAGGATTTGACGATAAATTTTTCTGGCAATTGTTTCATTGGGTAATACAAATCTTTCTGATGATTTTTTCAAATATTTTTGAATTTGGTTAACAAGGCGATCATCTTTCTCTAAGTAAAAAGAGCCTGCTTCACTAGAGAGGGTTGCTTTACACGAATTAAGAAAAGAAGCCCACTCTGGCCGTGTAAATCTTTTTTGTGATGAATTATCCAGACCCAAATCAACTGATAATTCAAACTTTTTTGCATTTTCATGAAAGAAATGAATAATGGCATTGCGATCATTGTCTCCAAGATAAACACCATAACGTGCTGATCTTGTGCCAATGTCAATGCCTCTGCTTCCGAAATTTTTAATTGGATAAAAGGCTTTAGGATTAAGAGCATGGGGAATTGAAATAATTTTTGAGTCCTTACAATCTGAATAAAGCCATTCCCCAGCTTCCTGAAGAAGTTGTGTGGCAATAACATCTGTTTGCAGTTCTTGCAAAATCTTAATTTTAGGAACCATACCGATCGTAGGCAAATTTATTTCATTCCCTACAAAAGAGACCAGCTTACCTTTTCTATTTTTTAAAGGGGATATAAAGGGTTTTAAATATTCTAGGGTGTCTCCATTCATTGAATGATGAAGCACGATCAGGTCAGTATTTTCAATAAGATGATGGATTTGACTTAAGTCAATACGAGCATCATAAACATTAATACACTCGGATTCATATGAAGAGTGTTCTTTAAATGCATCAACCCAGTCATCAAAATATGAGATTTGGTTTGTATATGACGAATATAGAACGAGTGTTTTTATCATTTACAACACATCTGAAAGTACTTTGAGGATTTTTGGTGCTGACTGACCATCTCCGTAATCATCAATCGTAGAGGGGGTGTTTTGGTAAGTTGGTTGTGTCCATAATCTATTCCATCCATGCTCAATGGTTTCAACCCACTCTGTTTCATTCCTAAGCGTTATACACGGCACACGATGAAAATAGGCTTCTTTCTGAAGACCGCCAGAATCTGTTAAAACGTTTTTTGCTTTTGTCAAAAGAAAATGGGTTTCAAAATAACTTAATGGATCAACAGGGATGAAAGGTTCCATTAACTTATCAGGGAGTGTAACAATCAACTTTTGTGTCCGGGGATGAACAGGGAAGACTACTTTTAATTGATTTTCATTGGCAAATTTTTTTGCAAAATTTAAAATTTCTTGGAGGTCCTTAAGAGATTGAGTTGATTCAGCACGATGTATTGTCATCAAAGCAAATTGAGACGGCAAGTAATTAAATTTTTTATGTAATTCATCGTCTTCTTTTATATGGTTAAGAGCATACAAAGTTGCATCATACATAATATCACCGACAAGATGGACCCCTTTTTCTATCCCTTCCTTCTTCAAATTTTCTACAGAAACTTTTGTGGGACAAAATAAAAGAGTACTAACTTGATCAGCCATGATACGGTTTATCTCTTCTGGCATCTTTTTATTATAAGATCTGAGGCCAGCTTCCACATGGATTGTAGGAATAAGGAGTTTTGAGGCAGCTAAAGCACCTGCTAGAGTTGAATTGGTATCCCCATACACAAGAACTCCGTCAGGTTTTTCCTGAACTATAGTATTTTCTATAGCTTCCAACATACGGCCAGTCATTTGGCCATGAGGTCCACCATGAATATTTAGAGTATACTTTGGGTTGGGAAGTGCAAGTTCTTTGAAAAATATCTCGGACATGTTTTGATCAAAGTGCTGCCCTGTATGAACAAGAACTTCTTCAAAGGCGGAGGAGTCTTTTAGCATTCTAGATAAGGCTGCAGCTTTGATGAATTGAGGTCTCGCGCCGACGACAGTGACAATGCGTTTTATCATAAATATTTTTTTACTTCAGGAATATATTGAATATGCTTGGTAATGTTCGAATGAATCAATTCTTTATTATTTGTAGTCCATTCAATCGTTTTTTGGAGCCCAATGTTTAAAGGAGTGGTAGCTTCAAATCCTAATTGATGTTTTGCCTTCTTTGTTGATCCAAATCGCTTTCCAGATCTATCCCAGGATCGCGCTTCAAAATATTCAAGAGGCGTTTTATTTTCGGTGAGCTTATTAATGTGTTTTGAAAGTTCTTGAATGCTGGTTTCACAGCCTGATGCAAGATTATAAACTTCACCATCCTTTCCTGCTAAAGCACATGCAATAAGTCCTTCGACGATATCATCCACATAAATAAAATCACGCGTTGCTTTTCCTTCATTTTCAAGTGGTAAAGCTTCGCCATGGAGCGCTTTCCAAATAAAAGTAGGAGTAACATTGCGCCAAACGGTTGCGGGCGTTCCACGCCACTTTCCAGCTCCTAAAATTTCTCGGGGTCCATACACATTTTGAAAGCGAGCCTTCACAAAGGGCAACTTATACTTCATCCAATAATAATTGCCATAAAACTCACCAATGATCTTGGATATTTGATATGGACTATCATGATAAAGAGACACTTCTGCTTCTTCATCGGTAGCTGAAACATCTTCATATGTTTTTTTAGCAACTGTGCATCCTGCTGAAGCATATACAAACTTCTGCAAATCAGTAGCGTCCTTAAAATGTTCACAAAGTTTGAGCGTTGTTAGTGTGTTGTTTTCGTGGTCAGCAAGGGGGTTATGAATGCTGGATTGGTTCCCATGATATGTTGCTAAATGAAATACATAATCAAACTGAGTTCCTATCTTTCTTAAGATAGAATCATCAGCAATTGACCCTTGCACAAAAGATATGCTTTCGCTAGAAGGAATATTCTCAACTTCTGAGGAAAGCAAATTATCAACTATCAATATTGTGGACGCACCTTCATCAAGGAGTTGTGAGCATAGATTGCTTCCAACAAATCCAGCTCCTCCAACAACAAGAATTTTTTTGTTTTTTAGGCGCATATCAATCTTTTCATGTTTTGACTTCTTTTAAATGCGTGAAAGTTTCTTCGATACCATATTCTTGATAATATTTTATGGTTTGCTTAACTCCATCTATTAGGGGGACCTTTGCTTTCCAGCCAAATTCATTGCTTGTGCGTGAGGGATCTAACAAAATTGAATAAACGTCGTCAGGTTGGCGTGCTTTAACTTCAACGGCGATATTCATTTCAAGCGCAGATGTTGTTGCATCAAAAAGCTCTTTAATTGAAACATCTGATCCAGTTGAAATGTGATATGTTCCATTTCCTTTACCATCAATTGCGTAAAATATACAATCTACCATGTCATTAATATAAACAAAGTCACGACGCGTATCCATAACGAAGCATTTTTGATTGGTTGTAAGGCGCTTAAAAAATGTAGGTAAGGGGCCACTTATATTTCTTGGACCATAAGCATTTGCGAGCCTGAAAGTAACATAATCTAACCCTGAAAGGTGTACATATTCTTCTGCTGCAGTCTTGCTAATGGAGTAGCTTGATCCACCCGGAAGGATAGGGTGATTTAAGGTAATGGGCTGTTCTAAAGGCTTTAAACCATAGCAGAGCGCTGTTTGGAAATAAATAATTCTCTTTATATTTGCTTTTTGCATGGCTTGGCAAATAATAGCTGTGCCCAGAACATTTGTAAGTGAATCTTCAACCCAGTTATTTGGGTCTTTATATGAGGCGGCAGCATGCACAACAAGATCAGGTTTAAATTCTTGCATTAAGCTGTTCATAAGTTTTTCATTGCAAATTGAATCTTCAACCAACTTTAATTTTGCATGCGGTTTCAAATTATCTCTTCTTCCTGTGGCAAAGTTATCAATCACAAGAACTTCATCTCCACGTGCAAGCAGACGATCTGCTATATGGGAACCAATAAAACCAGCCCCACCCGTAATTAAAATTTTCATTCATTTTCTCCTTATATTAATTAATTTATAAGTGCACAAAATTCATGATGCTTATCATGAAATTCACGATACCATATTTCTAGGCTTAACAAACCCCACACTTTCCTTGAGAATTGGGAAGATTGATCTAAATTTAATATTACTTTTTGAGGGTCATAAAAGCCCCGTGTTTTTGCAACTTGCGTTGAAAATAAATCATGTACAAACTCTTTTAATGGGCCAGAAAACCATTCCTTTAAAGGAACGGGAAAGCCCATTTTATCTCGTCTTTCTAGCACTTTTTCTGGCATCTTGTCTTTAAAAACTTTTTTCAAAAGAGCTTTCATGCGACCATCAGGAAATTTTATATCAGCAGGTATAGTGGCTGCGAACTCCACGAGCGGATGATCCAAAAAAGGAACGCGAGACTCTAAACCATGAGCCATACTCATACGGTCCTCAACATGAAGAAGGGCTGGCAGAAGGCATTTAAAATCAAAATGTGTCATTTTATCGAAATAAGCCTCCTTAGACACATTATCCTTATTATTAAAAATATTCTTAAATCTCTCAAGAAGATCTTCTTTACTAAATTGATTCCAGTCAATTTCATCTTGAATATCAACAGAGCGATCAATAAGCCGAAAATATCTTTCATCAAGAGGCCCGAACAAACCTTCTCGCCAAAATTCCTTTATAAGTGGTTTATATTCCTGCAGTAAAGTTAAGTTGGGAATGATAGATTCAGGCGTTACCACAAAGTTGCCAGTTTTATAAGTCCCTTCAATGGATGCTTTAATGCATTGTTCAAAGTAGGCAATTATGTAACGCGCATACCCTCCAAAAATTTCATCGCCTCCTTGCCCTCCAAGGACAACTTTCACATGTTGAGATGCAAGTTTTGAGACCATATATTGGGGGAAAGAGCCTGGTCCAGCGACAGGAATATCTAAATGATAAATAACTTTCGAAATATTATCAGTAAAATCCTGTGCACTTATGTTTGCAATATATAAATCTTTGCCCATCTTGTTAGCTGCTTCCTGAGCATAAGAACTTTCATTATAAGATGGGTGATTGGTAAAATTACCGTGGAATGACCCATAAAATTCGTTATTTGTCTCAAAAGCCATTATTGATATGAGTGTTGAATCTAAACCACCGCTTAAGTAACTTCCCACAGGAACGTCACTTACTTGATGATATCGAACGGAGTCTTGAAGGAGAGCAAGCAATTTTTCTTCAAAATACTTCGGGCTGTTCTGAAAATCAATTTGGTAAGAAACGTCCCAATATTTACGAAGGGTCACACTGCTATTTTCTAGAATCAACAAGTGACCTGGCATCAATTGATGTATACCTTCAAATAAAGTTTCACTACCCAACGTATATTGGAACGTAAGGTATTCTAAAAGAGCATTATTATTGGTGCTTAGTTTATCAATAAGTGGTACCAATGCTTTCATCTCAGAAGCAAAAGCAAATGCATCTTTTGTTTTAATATAATATAATGGCTTTATCCCAAAGCGGTCTCTTGCGCAAAATAAGCGCCTATTTCTTTCATCCCAAATGGCAAAAGCAAACATTCCTCTTAAATGATGAATGCAGTCAACTCCATATTTTTCATAAAGAGCAAGAATCACCTCAGTATCAGAATTTGACTTAAAGGAAAAATCTCTCAGTTCATTGAGCTTTAAATCCTTATAGTTATAAATCTCACCATTAAAGACAATAAAAGTACCTTCTCGTCCCTGCATGGGTTGATGGGAGGATTCTTCTAATCCAATAATACTCAAACGGTTATGCGCCAGATAAAGATCCTTATGATTTGTATAAGACCCCCTATCATCTGGTCCTCGGTGAGAGAGTAAGTCGGATAACTTCTCTAACTGAGGGGGCAAAGGGGTACCTTGATTAAGAGCTTTATATCCAAAAATAGAACACATTTTCGTTTCTTTTTTTACCTGAGAAAAATAAAATTTTTAAACGTTCAGGACTATAATTAATTTAACTTATCCAAGTCATTAATCAAAGAAAATACCTTATTTTCTTCATGAGCCCAATTGATTTCTTCGTTAAATTTATTTACATTTTTTTTATAAAATGTCCTGTTATCTGACACTTCGTTTAGTGCTTTAAATATAGAATTTATGTCACCAATGTTCGTTTGAACTCCAAATGAAAAGCTATTATGTAATGCGCAAACTTCTTGTAGCTGCTGTGGAAAAATGAGGGGGAGTCCTGCGGCAAGCATTTGAAAAAAACCGTTCGGTAAAGCATATTTATAATTTTCTGTAAGATCAAAATAAAGAAGAATCCCAAGATTAGCTTCTTTAATAAAGGGTACAACTTCGTTGGCTGGTATGGCAGGAAGGAAATGAATACGAGTATCCTCGGTATTAAGCTTTTCATAGCCTTTCCCTAGAAACACCAAATGATAATGCGGCGGAAGTAAACTGAAGGCTTTTATTGTTGAATCTAAAGCCATTCCTACTTTATTATTGCCGACCGCACAGACAATAATATCATCGTTCGTTAGGTTTAAAATAGTACGTATACCCTTTTGTAAATTGGTATCAATTCTTGTATCATGGGTGTTCCGTATGACGGTTGGAGTCTTTGAAAAAGTTTTTCTGTACTTATGTGAAAGGCCATCACTAACTGTTAGAAAAATATCAGCTCTACTAATTAAAGATTTTTCTCGCTTCTTTTGATAAGGTAGGAGCCATTTTCTTACAAGAGATGAATGCCCAGATCCTGGATTTATTTCTTGGTAGAAATCATGAGCATCATAAATTATGAGAGACTCTTTTGGTAATGATAAAGCAAAGTCGAGGTATTCATATGAATGAAAGATATAAACATCTGCTGATGGAATTAAGTGAGGGTTCAATGAGTATTTTTCCTTATAAATCTTTTTGTAGCTTATAAAAGAAATGAAATCATTTACAAAACCTAATCTAATATAGCGCATTCCATGCCAGATTAGTTTTGCAATTTTCCTAACAAAATTATTGGAAGGTCTTTCCTCCACAGTAAGAGAAAGTGTTGGACTTTCATTGGCTTTAAATACTTCTATTCCATATTCACCAAAGTTTTTTTGAGAAGGTATATGTTCAATTACAATTGAGCGATACCCTTTTCTTGCAAAACTAGCAGCTAATTTTAAAGTTCTACTATCTTTTTCAAGGCTGACAGGGGTTAAAGACAATGCAACTTTTTTCATGATGAAAAAAATCTCTTATAAGCTGTGCCCGGTAATGAAAGAACATATCTCACCAAATTTAAAAGCCACATTTTATTTGAATTATTTTTATAATAGGTGAAATCTCTTTTAGGCATGTTAAGAAATTCATTAAATTCTTCCATGCTTACGGAGAGCTTTCGACAAACAAATTCCTTATCTAAGTGTATTTTGTCTTCTTCAAACGGGGGTTTTTCTAATATTTTCAATGCTTTATGACGATCAATTTGACCCGAAAGAACTAAACTTGATAAATGAGCTCGACGTTTATCGAAGCCAAAGCGCGTAGGTAAAAAGTAAGATTGAAAAAATTTGGTAAAGCGCGATTCACAGTGCTTTCCACCATAATCTTCCCATCCAAGCTCTTTATTTAAAAGCATAATAGCGTCAGATTTAATATAGGTGATATAATTTAAGGGGAAGATAATACGCATTTTCTTAACATAGGGGTAGTAAATATAATTTTTAAAAAAGCTAATCAGAGGAAATGTTCTAAGCTTCATTCTTCCAAATTTTTTATGAATATCCTTTATTTGCTCTAAATCCATCGCACTATGACCCCATCCCTTGGGTAAGATGGATTCTGAAGCAAAATTGAAGCCACTTAGGATGTATTGGATATTGTTTTTATTGGCAAAATGGTAAAGAGCAGCAAAAAATGCATGATCTTGGGGGGTATCTTGGTTGGCCACGCCAGCATTGAGAAACGATCGTTGTAGATCTGCCATTTCTTCCCAATCAATTACATGCGTAATAAGGTCAATGTTAAGCTGTGAAACAATTTTTTTGATATTACTTACGGCAATTTCTGAATTCCAGCCAGCATCAACGTGGACAGCAAGAAGGCGCAAGTTTGCATGCTTTGCTGCCCAGTACGCAAGATAGGAACTGTCAGCTCCCCCGCTTAATCCTATGATACAATCATATTTTTTTTGTTTATTTTTATCCTTTATTTCAGAAATGATTCTGTTTAATTTCTCTATGCCCTCATTTCCTTTAAACCAATGCTGTTTCGCATGAAGAGGAAAGGAGGAACAGTGACTACATTTACCATCTTCTGTAAATATTATATGAGGGTCTGAGGTATCCATCACACATTGAGAACATATTTGGTAGGGTCTAGCGTTTGCCATTTTTAATTCTTTCACTTTCCTCAAAGGTAGGGTAAGTTATGAGTACAGCCTTATGTATCCCATGGTAGATAAAAAGGCTGCTTGCAGCTGCTGCTGACACTTTCGTTTTTGAGAAGATTTCTTCTATACACTGTAACGAGTAAGCCCCACCACAGGCAACAACAGGAATGGTGGAGACGGTGGCAATTTCTTTCATTAATCCTATATCATATCCTTTGCGCGTACCTTCACGATCAATGTTATTTACAAAAATTTCTCCTAAACCAAGATGCATAATTTTTTTAATATGTTCTTGTATGTTATCTTTTAATTTTTGGGTTCCATTGCACGTATAAATTTGAGGTTGACGTAAAAAATTTCTTTTGATTTCTATGCAACCAACAACGGCTTGGGATCCGAATAACTTTACAATTTCTTCAACAACACTGGGAGTAGTGTGAAGTAAGGTATTTAAGACAATTTTTTCAAAGCCAATGGAAAATATTTTTTTTGCATCTTCTAATGAAGTTATACCTCCCCCATAGGCCATTGGTGAAAAGCTTTCTCTTGCAATTTCTTTCAAAACATCAAAATTTGGTCCATGTGCTTGATACGCGCCTATATCAAGAATAATAAGTTCATCTGCTTCTTTTTCATTAAATATGCGGATGGTATTTAAAGGATCTCCTATATAAGACGGGTTTCGAAACCTTGTGGTTTTATAAAACCCCTTATTTTTAAGTAATAATACAGGAATAATACGTTTGTTAATCATTCAACTCACAGAAGTTTTTTAAAAATTGAATGCCATGTTTCTGGCTTTTTTCAGGATGAAATTGAACAGCCATAACATTGTCCTTAGCTACTATGGACGGAAACTCGTAACCGTATTTTGAACTTGCCAGAACATGTTGCCTCATTTCTACCTGAAAATGAAAGGAATGCACAAAATAAAATCTATTTTGCTGCTGGCTAATATCGCGGAAGAGGGGGTGGTTATGCTGAGTTATTAATAGTGAACTCCAACCCATGTGTGGAATAGGCAGCCCATAATCTTGCTTAAATCGAACGTTGATAAAAGGGAGTAAGCCGATTCCCTGGGCTGTTCCTTCTTCGCTAGATTTGCCAAGGATTTGTGCGCCTGCGCATATACCTAGAACATGCTTTCCTTTATGAGTATGATTGAGAATTTCTTCAACAAAGCCCTGACTTGCATATTGATGCATACAATTATCAAAGGCCCCGACGCCTGGGAGTATGACTTTTTCTACTTCCTTTACTTCAACAGGTGCTTCAATTATTTTTGACATAATTCCAGCATGATGGAGCATATTTTGTATGGAATAAATATTACCATATCCTGGGTTTATAATGCCTATTTTACTCATCTTAACTCAGTTTAAAATTATAGACGGATAGCCATTCAGCAAGACTGGCCCAACGCCAATTTAACATCCATAAATTCGCTGAATCTTGCGGCATATTTTCCTTTGAATAAAAAGGAATCTTTTGAATGATAGGGTCGTGAGCCCTTTCCTTTATCCAGTGTGCCAAAGGCCCAGTAATCCACTTATCTTGCGGAGGTAAGAACCCAAGTTTATCACTGCGCGTGGTAATCTTAGAGGGAATTAACCCTTCAAGTGCTTTTCTTAAAATATACTTTTGATAACCCTCATGAACCAAAAGATTGCGGGAGAGCTTTATGCTATAATCCACAAGTTTATAATCCAAAAATGGAAACCTTGCTTCGATACCAAATGCCATGCCATTGCGATCAGCTGAATGAAGTTGTTCTTGCAGAACTGTATGTTGAATACCTTCAATAATTTGTTTTTTATAGGGCTCAATAAAGGTAAATCCATCGGGTGCTTTTTTGGAGAATCCTCTCCTATTAATGAGAAATTTGATAGTATCTTTAAAGCAAAGAGATGCTACTTTTGTAAAATTCAAAAAGGTATTGAGATTAATTCTGCGTTCATAATCAGGGTACTTTTTTGCCTCAGTCATAAGACGAGATCGAAATAAAGTTGTATTTCGGAAAAGATTATAGAGCTCTCCGTGAAAAAAAGCCTCCTTTTGATATTGTGGAAAATAATAGGGGTACCCACCTAAAAGTTCATCAGATCCTTGACCGTCAAGCATAACTGTATTCCCTATCTCTTTAGCGGTCTTCATGACTGACCATTCTAGAAACATAGAAATAGACGGAAGAGGCATTTCATGATGCCAATGTATTTTAGAGGCATCCTTAATAAAATCATCAGCTTTTGGAGAGATCATGTGATGGCGATGATTAAACATACGTGCTGCCAAATCAATGTAATTTCCTTCTGATATTGTGGGGTCATCGTCGAATCTAACTGAAATGGTCGAATGAAAATTCGTTGGTTTATGTTTGTTAAGAATACCCACAATTGACGTTGAATCTACGCCCCCAGAAAGGCAAGCGCCGATTTGTACATCACAATCAGCGCGCTTGAGAACACTGTCTTCAAAAATTTCATAAAACTCACTGATAGATGCAGATTTGTTTTCAGAAATCCTGTCAGGAGAAAACTCTGGTATCCAATATTTCCATTCTTTTTCTATCTCTCCATTTTCGTTGATTATGAGAGCAGTAGCTGGTTCCAATTGGTATATGTTATTAAAAGGGGTTTTGTGATTGCGTGTTAGGCTCCAACCTTTTTCTATATAATCCTTTAAACTGTCTTGTGCGATATGTGGGCGAAAGCCTTCGTAACCCATAATAACTTTCATTTCAGATGCAAAAATAATACCTTCATCCGCGGGGAGATGTGCCCAGAAGAGAGGTTTTTCTCCAAAACGATCACGCACCACCAGGAGCTTTTGAAGACGCTGATCCCACAGAACAAAGGCAAACATACCATTGAGCTTGGATAGAAAACCATTTCCCCAGCAGGCGTAAGCATTTATGAGAACTTCTGTATCAGAATTTGTGGAAAATTGTATACCATGGCTTTCGAGATCCTGACGTAATTCCTTATAGTTATAGATTTCACCGTTAAATGAGAGAATATAATTCTGCATGCTGAAAGGCTGATTGGATCTTTCAGATAAATCAATAATTGATAAGCGCGTATGTCCTAAGGTAAGGTTTTTGCCGTTGCTTAAAGGATATGTATTTACCTTTGAGGCATTTGGTCCCCGGTGACTCATAAGCCTCAGCATTTTATCCAGGTTAGATCTATTAATTGGCGAATCGGATATAATTGAATAAATCCCACACACTTTAATGTTTCCTTGTAATATTTATTCCCTAAATGAGGATATCATTATCAATTATGAGCAAATTGATTTCAAATAGAGGGGTTAGAGTTTTTTAATGATAATATTAAAGAATACTATAAAACCTTTTATATGCCAGTTAGTTCTTTGAGATATTTAGCTCCAAAGTTACCAGCTTGATGCCTATTGTAGATAAATAGGTCTAAGATGCTTTTATTGAGCGTAGGCTTCTCTTTTAGGAGCCTTTCGATAGACTTTTTTAAGGTTTTCGGATCTGGTTCAACTATTTGATTGGGAACGATTGTTCTTATGGTTTGTTCCATTGCTTCGCTGTTATACGAATGGAAATTTTGATTAATAATTTTAGCAGGCAAATTTAAAAATATGACGGGTTTTTGATGTAATGCCATAAATTCCATAGATATTCCCGAGTAGTCCGTTATAAGAATGGATGCTTTTTCGAGGAAAGATGTATTCGACACGTCAAGATCTATTATTAATTCAGGATGCTTGAGTTTTAATTCATCAAGATATATTTCCTCCTGCCTTATAGTTAAAGGATGAGGTCTTAAAACGAGCTCCCAAGAGGTACATAAAAGGTTTTCAATTAGGTCTTTATTGAATACATTTTTAAAATTATATTCTCCCCACGATGGTGCTAATAAAATTAAAGGTTTTGAGCTTTTAGGTTTTTCTTTTAATAAGTCCAGTTTTCCATAACCCACTTTAAAACCTTTATAGGACTGCCCCTTTCTCTTTTTGATTTCTCTAAATTCCTCTAAATGATGTGGTCCAGAGGCGAAAATAATATTGAAATCATCGAACGCTGAATCTGGATAGACAGAATGCAAACTTACCAATGAATGAGGCATATAAATAAAGTTTTTGACCTGCTTATTAAAGTGTGTCTTTGAGATGCAGCTTGTAGCTGTAAGAATCGTATCAGTCTTTACAAATTTTAATAGCCAATCATGAGAAACGATTATAAAGTTAATTGCATGCTCTTGATAAAATTTCTTAATTTTTTCATTATTTTGCGTATCTATAATTATAATAAGAATTTTTAAGCCTTGATTTAGACAATAAGCAGCTGTGGTTCTTATCCAAATTTCATCTATAACTCCGTGACTAAAAAATACTACGTCATATTTTAATTTGAATCTTAAGTTAATAATAAACTTTAAGAGGATGATAGCCTTTTTTACTTTTTTAAAAAATAATATGATGTTTTGCTTATTCATCCTGTCCGGAAAATTTATTTGGTTGCTACAACATAAAACATTTGGCGGTCTCTTCTACGGAAACCAAACTTTTCTTGGCCTTTAAAAGCTTTTTTACGCAACTTTAAAATAGCTTTAAACTTATAGTAGGAAGAAATTGCATACCCCAAAAGATCCATATCAAAGTAATTCAGATAAAAATCATATACGTCTTGGTCACCATCGGTTTTAACGATTTGCAACTTGCTTTTTTCTAAAATTCTTACCACCTCTTTAGGTTGACGTAAAAATAAATAGCTAAATTCATCAAATTGCGTGCGTGCAAGAGTGCCAATAGTGGGTTGGACGTTACGGGTCATAATAATAATGCCGTCCTTGTTTAAAATCTTTTGCAAATCTGTTGTAAAAGCATCCAAGTCTTCTATAAACATGGAACATGCGCGCAACATAATAAGGTCAAATTTCATATTAATTTGATTTTTTTTGAGTATACTTGATAAACTATCTCCATTAAAATCATAATGAATTGATCTTATTCCAAGCTCTTTTTGTGCATAATCAACGGCTCGTTGATTAAACTCAGTGAGAACCAAGTTTTTATTTTTCCCTTTGAATTTATTAAGAAAATGACCATTGCCTCCGCTAATATCTAAAATATTCTTCTTAGCATTTTTTTCTAAGAAAGGGGCAATAAATGAAGAAAATCTATTGTTGTAATTATCAAAATCATCAGAGCTAAGCTTTGCGTTTTGTGGGGTTATCATATAATCATAAATATTTTCTTCATTGATTCCAGATTCATTTTTTAAGTAGTGTCTTGGCAAAAAAGAAAATAAATAGAATCTTTTTTGTTCTGAGTGTGCACAACCACATTCATTGCAAGCGTGCCAAAATCTTTTGTAGGTATCAATTATAGTTATGTTGTGATGGTTACAATTAAAACACACTTTACCCATTATAAATTCCTCTATAGTTTTTTAATGATTGACTTTGAAGCTGGCTTTATTTTCCATGTAAAAATTTTCTGATAATTTCCTGTTCTCTGTTGGCTATCTTTGTAGGACAAAACATATTTTTTGCCGTTTGGTAGGCTTTTTCAGCTTTTCTTTCTGCTTCAGTGGGATTGTTTATAATTTCAAAAATTGCGTTCTCAATTTGTTCTTCGTCAGGATAATCTACGATATAAGCCCCATCACTCAAGAGCTCTTGATGCCATTCAATATCAAAACAGACAATGGGCTTTTTCATAAGGGCTGCTTCAACAAGAGTATATCCGCCTAGTGGAATAAGAGCAATTTCAGAATAGTGAATGTAAGACATAAGTTCATGAAATGGTTTATACCCATGAAGTACTACACGATCAGCCACGCCAGATGAGTCTATCATGCATTTTACTTGCTCATACATTGGCCCATACCCAACTAAAATAAAACCCAAGGTTGTATCTTTTTTAAGTGCCTCAAGGGCTCCTTTGATTGCAAATATATTTTTCTTTTCAGAAGAGAACCGATTCCATAAGATAATATTTTTTTCTGTTTTAGGAAATTCAATTTGCCTTTTTGAAAGTATATTAAGTTTATTTTCATCATAATAAGCAGGGGTTATGCGCATGTTCCGTACCTTACTTGGGTGAGCGCCATTATGAATTGCAAAATCACCGCAGTATTTATTATAAGCGAGGACCAAAGATGCTTGTCTGAAAAAAAATGCAAAAATAATCTTATCTATGTTACGCCTCAAGAGTTTTTTTAAGGGTTCTTTTTCTAGACAATCTTCGTATGAAGCAAGGTCATATGATCCCATTACTTGAGCGACTAAATCTATCCCATAAAAATAGGAAAGGAAGGGGGCCATAAACATATTTGCTCCCGGAGCATTGCTATAAATTATACGGGGTTGAATACGGGAGATGATGCTGGATATAAATATGAATGATTTTAAGAACATATACAGAGATTGTAACCGACGAAAAAATGAAACATTTTTCCAAATGGGTTGAGCAATCGCAATGACTTTTGTAGTTAGTTGGTAAATTTCTTTTTTTTCGGCTTCACTGTAGAATATATAAGTAGAAGAAAAATATGGCAATTTCAACTGTTTTTGAAAAGCCTCGTGCCACATATTATAATAATCAATATTTTGAAACCCTGGGTACTTTATAGGTTTTCCGGAGGCCAAGAATAAGATTTTGTTGTTTTGAGTCTCGTTTTGTGAATAATTATCTTGCGTTTTAGTTTTGTAAAAATGGGAAATAATATAAATAACTACCAAAGAAAATGGGAGTAGAATCAAATACACAAAACGATCTATTAGAGTTATAATAATTTTTATTGCAGATTTCATGTGTTTATATATTCTCTTTGATATTAGCATTACATTTTACGTGGGGGGTTCTCTTATGCTAAGCCTCTCGAGCTTCAGGCAAAGATATACTTTTATAATACTCTGCTGTGAGAGGAATTCCTTCTTCCAAATCAACCTTTGCTTCGAACCCAAGTATTTCTTTGGCTTTTGAAACATCTGGTATTCTAAGCTCCACATCAGCAATTTTTTTGTTGGAGAATTCAATAGGTGATTTTGAGCCTAAAATTCTACAAACTGAACTTGCCAAACCATAAATTGTTGTTACTGCTCTCACATTTCCAATATTGAATGCTTCGCCTATAGCTTGAGGATTTATCATGCACTTTATGAGGCCGTCGATCATATCATCTACATAGCACCAGGTACGAATTTGGGTTCCATCACTATGAATAGATATTGTTTGGTTTCGTAAGGCTCTTTGAATAAAAATTGAGAGAGCTCCTTCTCCAACCTGTCCAGGGCCATACACATTAAAAGGACGAACAATCGTGCATGGTATTTTAAATTCTTTATGGTAAGCAAGGCCAAAGTGCTCGTCAGCCAATTTTGAAACGGCATAAGTCCACCGCGCTTCTCCCACTGGTCCTATAATCGCACTGTGAGATTCAGAACTTTGAAAAGCTTGCTGGCCGAAAATCTCACTCGTTGAGAAGAGAACTACCCGCTCCACGTCTAAATTTAATTTTTTAATGAGTTCTAATAAATACGCGGTACCTAAAATGTTTATTCTAAGTGTAGAAGTCGGGCTTGCAATAACTGTGTTTATTCCTGCTATGGCGGCACAATGAACAATGTGCGTTGGCTTAAAATTTGATAGTGCGTCTTCTAAATTTTTTTCATCTAAAATATCCCCTTGAAAAATATAGATATTTTTATGATCTGCTAAGTTGCGAAATTGCAAAGCGTTCCTTGAAAAGCTATCATAGATTAATATCTTATTCTCATCGCATAGTATTTTTGCAAGCAGGCTACCAATAAATCCTGCGCCACCTGTAATAAATATTCTTTTATTTTTTAACATCACGTCTCCCGATTAAGTTTGCGGGGATGCCTGCTATGATGGAATACTCAGCAAAGCTTGAGTCTTCCAAAAGAACGCTGTTTGCTCCCACAATTGAATGGCTTCCGACAATGGAACCAAGAAGTATTTTTGCATCAAATCCTACCCACACATTACTTCCAATATTGATAGACTTATTCCTGATACCTTGAAGATATACTGGGGTGGTTAAATCATCTGCTATGTGTGTTGTTGTGCATATCTTGGTCCCGGCGGCAATTAAGGTATGATCGCCAATGTGCAGCCCTCCAGCCCCAGTTAAAATAGATCCTCTACCAATGTAAACATGCGCTCCAATTTCAATTTCACTTGGGTATTTGAAATGAACATTTGAGCAAATACGCGTCCCTTCTTTAAGCCCCCTAAAAAATGGTCTGTAAATAATAGGCCTTATTCTATCGAAGAGGGCAAATTCTAAATGTGTAAAGATTGCTTGAATAAAATAAAAAATCTTGTCGCTAAGTTTCATTAAAAAGATCCTGAAATGTTCCGGATTTCGTCCATTGAAAAGCATAGGGGATAGAAGTGCTATTAGATGATTTTTTTTCTACCTTCTCAAATACAGGCTTTTTATTAATGTATTTGGAAAGCTCCACCGATAAGTCATAAATAGAAACTTTGTAGGCGGAGGAAATATTATGGAGAACCTGCTCGTTTTTCTTATCAATAAAGTCTTGCACGATGATACTTGAGAGATCATCAATGTGCGTTAAAGAAAGGAAGGGACCTCCATCATCATTTATTTGTATGGGCATATAATTTTTTATTTTCTCTATCAAGCTTGGGACGAGCCTGGGGGACTTTTGATGAGGGCCATAGGGAAAATACAATCGTAAAATATTGAGGTGAGATTTCCAATATTTCATAAATAATTGCTCAGCCTCAAGTTTTGATTTTCCATAATTTGTTTGCGGCTTACATAAGAGGCCTGGATGAGTATCTTCCTCATAATGCCCATAGACGGCACCTGAAGAGAGCATGATAATTTTTTTCACCTTTTTTTCTTCAAGAAATGTACATAAATTTTTTATAGGTTTTACATTTATTTCTTGCAAACGATTAATATCATTTGAAATCTCACCAACTGCCAAAAGAACTTGCTCGGTATCATCTGGAAGTGATGCCCAAGTTTCTGGTTCGCATACATTAAAGGTCTTTGAATCAAGGCAATAATGGGGCAATTGATGACTTATGAGTCTTTCTTCAACCGCTTTACCGACGAAGCCTTTACCGATAACTGTTACATACATGCTTAAATAGATTTGTTATATGTGTTGGGTCCTGAACATACCCGCTCATGGGCAAACTTAAGACTTTATGAGCAAGGGATTCACAGATTGGAAGAGAACCACCCGTTGCGGTTGGATAATGTTTATAAGCAGTTTGAAGATGGAGGGGTTTTACGTAATATACCATTGTTGGAAGGCCAGCATCCTTTAAGTCAGACATGAGGCGGCCACGATCAAGGGAGCTTGGTATGCATACAGTATATTGAGCCCACGCTGAAGTTGTTTCTTCCATTATATAAGGAATTTGAACTAGGTCTTTCAAAGCTTCATTATAAGCTTCAGCGGTTTTTTGACGTGCACTTAATTCTAAGGGAAATACTTTAAGCTTTTCCAATAAGATTGCTGCTTGAAGCGTATCAAGTCGTCCGTTCATTCCAATACGTACATTGTCGTATTTATCTGTTCCCTGACCATGGACACGTAAAGATTTAAAGATTGAGGCGAGTTCATCATCATTCGTAAAAAGAGCCCCTCCATCGCCATAACACCCAAGGGGTTTAGCAGGGAAGAAACTGGTTGTGGCCATGTCGCCGATATTGCCAACCTTACGGCCCTTATAGCTGGCGCCAAAACTTTGTGCTCCATCTGCCAGTATCCAAAGCTGATTTGTTTCAGCAATAGCTTGAAGAGCATCATAATCAGCTGGCTGTCCGAATAAATCGACGGGGATGATACCAACAGGCTTTAATCCAAGTTTTTGAGCACTCTGAATGCCTTGCTCTAAGCTTTTAGGGTCGATATTATAGGTGTCTGCTAGAGAATCAATAAAGACAGGCGTTGCTCCCACCCAAGCAACGACTTCTGCCGTTGCTGCAAAGGTGAAAGACGGGACAAAAACTGCGTCACCTGGACCAACATTTTTGGCCATCAGACCCAGTCCTAAAGCGTCAGTACCGTTGGCACATGAAATCACATGTTTTGCGTTACAAAATGCACTTAGTTCTTTTTCCAGCTCGTAAACTTCAGGTCCCATGATGAAGTTACCATGGTTGAAAACACGGTTAATGGCAGCATCAATATGTGAACGAATTTCTTCCAGTTGAGTTTTAAGGTCAATGAAAGGTATCTGTTTTGCGGGAGTTTCAGGCTGTTTTAAGGCTTGTGTCATTTTCTTTAATCTCATGTAAGTATTCATTAACAAGGTGATAGCGTGTTCCCTCACGAGGGCATATCAGGTCATCTTTAAGTTTCTCACCTGCATGACTGACCCATCCAATTTGTCTTGCAGGATTCCCAACCATGATCGCATGGGGTTTTACATCCTTTGTGATCACAGCACCAGCTCCAATCAAACTATAAGCTCCCAAGCGATTACCACAAATAATAGTGGCATTTGCGCCAATAGTTACGCCTTTTTCTACATATGTTGGACGGAATTCGTCTTTACGTTCAACTTCAGCGCGTGGGTTATGAACATTAGTAAACACACAAGAAGGCCCACAAAAAACACCATCTTCCAAAGTGACCCCTTTATAAAGACTCACATTATTTTGGATCTTGCAGCGGTTGCCAATAATGACGTCTGGACCAATCATAACATTTTGGCCAATAACACACTCTTCACCAATTTTTGTCCCCTTAAGAATGTGGGAGAAATGCCAAATCTTCGTACCCTGCCCAATTTCACATCCGGGGTCAACCAGGGCAGTTTCATGGCTAAAGTAAGGAAGTGTTTCCATATTTAAGGTTATATTTTCTTGGCTTGAAAGAGATCTTTGGGCTGCATCTAAAACTTGCAAAACGCGAAGTCCTTCAGGCCCGTCTGTTCTCGGTTTTTGATGATGAATTATACAATCAAGAAAATGCTGACATTCTATCTTGAGAGGTTCGGCAACTTCGATAGGAATGTGAATAACGTCAGCTTTTTCAGGTTGGGGTAGACCGTCAATCCATGTGACCTGGTGTGGAAAAATTTTGAGTTTTTCTCCCCATGATAAGCCGTCATCAAAAACAGCCATGCCGCGGTCGCCAACAACTACCAATTTTTGTTCTTTATAAGGGTGTAGCCAAGAGACAAAAATATGGGCCTGAATGCCATTTTTAAATAATAAATGGGTCGAAGTCACATCATGAATTCGAGGATTAAGATGGCATGTACCTGTTGCATACACAGCTTCCGGTAAGTTATCTGCTAAAGATAAAATCATAGAAATATCATGAGGAGCAAAACTCCAAAGAATATTTTCCTCGTTACGAAATTTTCCTAAGTTTAGACGGTTTGAATAAATATATAGAAGACGTCCAAGATTCCCTTTGGCAATGAGTTGCTTTAATTCCAAAAAAGCAGGATGGTACTGGAGTAAATGCCCAACCATGAGGGTTTTATCCATTTGAGCAGATAAGGTGCAAAGCTTTTTAGCCTCTTCAATTTTGAGGGATAAAGGTTTTTCAACAAAAACATGTTTGCCAGAAGTGAGAGCTTTGTGAGAGAGTTCGTAATGTTGTGCCGCTGGAGCTGCGATTACAACGCCATCAATATCACTTTTCAAAATTTCTTCAAATGTAAGTGAGGGAACGTTATATTCTTTAGAAGCCTTGCTTGCAAGCTCAGGATTGGGGTCACATACAGCCCCTAAAGCGCCAAGCTCCGCAAAGTTTCTAACCAGATTTTTTCCCCAGTAGCCACAACCGATAACAGATACTCTAATTTTTGGCATAGCGTTTCACCTTTCTCGGTTGAATATTGTCGTACGAGGTTATCTCTTTAATGGATCCATTTTCCATCACAATTATGCGGTCACAGTTTTTCAGCGTTGTTAGGCGATGTGCAACCATGATAACTGTACGATTCTGGCTAATATTGTTGATTGTTTGCATTAATCTTTCTTCCGTTTCATTATCTAAGGCAGACGTTGCCTCGTCGAAAATTAATATTTCAGGGTTGCGATAAAGAGCCCGAGCAATTGATATACGCTGACGTTCGCCTCCCGACAAACGGATGCCACGTTCTCCAACGATTGTTTTTGCCCCTTGGGGGAGGTTGTTTATAAATTTACGCAGCTGCGCGACATCAATTGCGGCCGTTAATTTTTCTTCATCAATTTTTTTCTCTCCGAAGGCAATGTTGGCTTCAATTGAGTCATCAATTAAATAAACACTTTGTGGAACATACCCAATCCTTTGATGCCATTGGTAAGAGTTCACGGGATATTTATTATCTATAAAAATTGAGCCGGCTTGTGGTTTTAAAAGCCCTAAAATAACATCCACTAAAGTGGATTTGCCTGAACCGGTCTCGCCGATAATTCCTATATATTCGCCCTTTTTAATGTCTAATGATATTTGAGAGAGAGCATCTTTATTTACATTAAAGTAATGAAAACAGACTTTTTTGAGATTGATGGAACGCTTAAAATTAAAACCTGGAACGTCAATATAGTTTTCTTTGGAAGATATTGTAGTATATTCATCATAAACACGTTCGATAGATGGGATAACAAATTTAAAGACATTCAATTGATTAATGATGCGATTAAGACCAGGCATGAGACGAAATCCTACATAGAGATACCCCCCCAAAATTCCCATCATTTGCGTAGGACTTTCATGCTCGAGGCATAATATCGCAACTGTAATAACAAAGAGCCCAACAAAAATTACCTCAATGGCCATGCGGGGCAGTGAATTTATAGCAGTTTGTAAAGCGTGGATTCGTGACTTTTTTCTCGAATGGTAGCGGTATGCATTCACAAAGGCATCACGCTTACCAAGCAGCACAATTTCTTTAAATGCATGGAAGAATTGGCTTAAGTTTTGTCCGCTATACAATTGAGCCTCTTGCAGCCGTTGGCCAAAACGATAAAACTTTGGGAGTAAAATTTTTGAAATAACTGTTGCGAGTATTATACCAATGACAAAAATAGTAAGGGCAACCGATGGATTTACAAGCATCACCATACTTATGAGACAGAAAAATACAAGCCCTTCAGATAAAATGCACGCCAATGAAGTCATTCCACCTGAGAATAAGTGTTCAGCATCTCCTGAAACGACTGAAGAACCTAATGAAGAATTGCGTGTTAAATAAAATGCATAATCAGCCTCTGCATACCGATGAAGTAATCTGTTCTTGAAATGATAATTCATTTTTTGGATTGAAAAATTCTGATAAAAGACCTCTGCAGAAGCTATAAGATTTTTGATTAAGTAGATTCCTCCAACAGCAAGAGCAATATAAAATACCATATGTCCCGCAGATAATTGAGATTTAATACCCAAAAATGTAAAATATTTTTGACCTAAGGTAGGTTGATTTAGAACTTGCGCAAAGAGAACAATTAATGTAGCAGTAAGAACTTCAAACAATGAAGTACATACTGCAAAAGCAACAATTCCAAGCCATTTGATTTTCTCTTCACGTGTTAAAAGAGAATGTACCTTTTTAATAGCTTCTAATACTGAAGGTGCTGACATTAAGCCTCTAATTTCACCATAGCTGCCGCAGTCCGGGTGAAAACACTTCATCGGACTGCAATAAAAAATAACTTGTGTTTCTAAGGAGTAACCTTAGATGATCTTAACTTATGCTGCTTCTACAGCATGAACAAGAAGAGAGACCTTTGTTTCTCTCCCTAAGAAGTTCAGTAATACTTGAACGCGATTTCTATCATCCAGTGATTCAAAAATTGCTGTTTGATCTTTAAAGACCCCTTCGACAATCCGCACTTTATCACCTTTGGAGAACGTGACAAGGCTTGTGATAGGAACAATTCCCTCCTCAATTTCTTGTGATCTTAATTCTTGAATGGTTCTTGAAGGAATATGAGCAGGATGAAGACGATCTCTCATGAGTAGATAAGAAATGCCCCGTGTCCCATTTATACTGCGCCATGGCGTAGACTCTAAATCCATCCCTACAAAAATATAGCGGGGGAATAGTGGAGTTAATACTTCTTCACTACTTCGAGCATGGCGGCGTATTTTTCTAATTTTTGGCAAATAAATTTCAAAGCCTTGGTCTTTAAGGTTCTCACCAGCCAAGTTTTCTTTTACAGGTTGGGTATGAGCAACGCACCACCTCATCATGGCATGGACCTTGAAATATGGAGAAGTTTGAGCGTTAAGAGTTTATGTTGCTCAATTTTTGTTTTGAGTATGTCATAGACTGCTTGCGGATTTATAACATCGGTTACTAAAACGGCATCGTATTTTTCCCATTCAGCCGTGGGAGCAGCAATTTCTACATATACACCTGTTCCAAGAGCCACAAGTTGGGCAATATCTGCAAGATCTCCTTCCCCTACAAGAGCTACCTTAAGCCAGCCATTCGCTTTACATACGAGGAATATTTCTTCACATTGCGCTTTGGCATCACGAAAAAAAGTTAAGGAGCGCGCTAAATAATCTTTAACCATATGGCTTTTTTCTTTAAATCCTTCGGTGGTTAAAAAATAAGTAATTCTGCGAGGTGAAACCTGTGATGCCCGCACCCATCCTTTTGTAACACACCGTTTGAGATATTGATTCATTAAGCCTAAAGCAATGCCAAGCTTACTTGCTAATCCCCGTTGTGTGAAGGATGGGTTATCTTCGATCTCACTCAAGAGATGCACAATAACCTTTTGCTCAGTCTGTACACGTGTATCTTGGAAAGTAGCCATGTATTAGGGGTATCTCCACTCAATCAGCGAAAATTAGTCCATGTTCATGAACAGAACTTACGTTAGTGGTGTTATTCAGTCAAGTGCTACTTTATAAGTAAGTGTTAAATAATTTTATCCTTAAAGGGAGAGGAAATTGAGAGAAATTCTTGCTTTAAAACCTTTATTTTTTTATAGATGAAGCATTATGACAAATATTCCTTTAAAAGTTGAATCTCCCTTTTTACCGGCAGGTGACCAACCCCAAGCCATAGAATCTCTTGTATCCAGTCTTCAAGCAGGCCAAGTAGATCAGGTCCTCTTGGGCGTAACAGGTTCCGGCAAAACTTTTACTATGGCTCAAGTCATTGAAAAGACACAGCGTCCCACCCTCATTTTAGCCCCCAACAAGACTTTAGCAGCTCAGCTTTATGGAGAAATGAAATCTTTTTTTCCACATAATGCCGTTGAGTATTTCGTTTCATATTATGATTATTATCAACCAGAAGCCTATGTTCCACGTACAGATACTTATATTGAAAAAGAATCTTCTATCAATGAACAAATTGATCGGATGCGCCACTCAGCTACCCGGGCGCTTTTAGAGAGACAAGATGTCGTCATTGTTGCCAGCATCTCTTGCATTTATGGCATTGGAGGGGTCGAAACTTATAGTGAAATGATTTTACCTTTAAAAGTTGGGCAATGGATAGAACGTAGTGATTTTATCCGTCGTTTGGTAGAATTACATTATAAGCGTAATGATCTTGCGTTTGTGCGTGGTACTTTCCGTGTCAGAGGAGATATAGTCGAGTTATTCCCTGCGCACTATGAAGATCGTGCATGGCGAATTAGTTTTTTTGGTGATGAAGTTGAATCCATTCAAGAAATGGACTCTTTAACAGGAGAACGGTACCAACACCTTGAGGCTATCCGTATTTTTGCTAATAGCCACTATGTAACTCCTGGTCCAACCATGCAGCAGGCTATTAAACAAATTCAAGTTGAACTCGAAGGGCGATTAAAGGAATTCCAACAGGCCAACAAGCTCTTGGAAGCACAAAGGTTAGAACAACGGGTAAAATTTGATATTGAGATGATGGCAGCAACAGGATCATGTGCAGGTATTGAAAATTATTCTCGTTATTTAACAGGGCGAGCCCCTGGAGAGCCCCCACCGACTCTTTTTGAATACTTGCCAAAAAATGCCATTTTAATTGTCGATGAAAGCCATGTCACTGTGCCTCAGTTGAGGGGAATGTATAAAGGAGATCGTTCGCGTAAGGAGACACTCAGTGAATATGGGTTCCGGTTGCCATCATGTAAAGATAATCGTCCATTGAAATTTGAAGAGTGGGAGCATTCGCGCCCTCAAACAATATTTGTATCCGCAACACCAGGTCCTTGGGAAATGGAAAAAACCCATGGCGAGTTTGTTGAACAAATTATTAGACCTACCGGGCTTATTGATCCTATATGTGTGGTGCGACCCTGTGATCATCAAGTCGACGATCTCATTGCAGAATGCCGCGAGACTGCTAGTAAAGGGCTGCGCATTTTGGTGACAACCCTTACAAAAAAGATGGCAGAAGCGTTAACAGAATATTTGTCTGAAGCTGGATTGAAAGTTCGTTATATGCATTCTGATATTGAGACACTTGAGCGTATAGAAATTATTCGAGATTTGAGATTGGGTGTCTGTGAAGTGTTGGTGGGGATCAATCTTCTTCGTGAAGGGCTTGATATACCAGAATGTGGTTTAGTTGCTATCCTGGATGCTGACAAGGAAGGCTATTTACGCTCAAAGACTTCCCTAATTCAAACAATTGGCCGTGCAGCCCGAAATGTCGAGGGTCGTGTCATTTTATATGCAGATGTTATGACGCGCTCAATGGTGGAAGCCTTAGGGGAAACGAACCGCCGGCGAGAAAAGCAGCAATTATATAACAGTGCTAATAATATTACACCTGAGTCCATTCAGAGGGGCATTTCTGACGTTTTGGGAAGCGTTTACGAGGCAGATCATTTGACAGTCGACATTCAAGAAACACCTCATATGGTTGGGAAGACCCTTAAAAGTCATTTGGCAGATTTAGAGCAGCGCATGCGTGAGGCAGCTGGCAACCTCGAATTTGAGGAAGCAGCACGCCTGCGCGATGAAATTCGTCGTCTAGAAGGGCAAGACTTAGGAATAAAGAATTTATATCCCTCAAAATAAACCTCTTTCATTCCTAGAAAAGCTTTATAATAGTGACGCTGAGTTTTTCTTATTTTTTTTCTTCTGTTGAGGGTGGTTGGGACGCATTTTTACTTAAAGAACTGCTCCCGACTCCCCTTGGCGAAACACTCGCAGCGAGGGCTCCGGGCTGTGAGGGACCCTGTGCGTATAATTCATCAGCGATTGCATACCAAAAATCATCATCATTGGCCGCAGAAGAAGCGAGAGGAGGGGACATTCCACTATCTGTTGAAGAGATCCCATCATGGGTGGTTGTAACTGGTGCTTGGCGAGCAGAGGAAAGTGACGAACCACTATGATAAGCAGCAGATACAGTAGCTAATAATAATTCACGCGATAATTGATTATCTTTTGCTCTAAGATCAAGTAATTCAGCACGTATTTTCTTTTGTCGCTCATAGAGAGGGTTTATCTTGTCCGTGCAAATTTTTATTATACCTTCCCAGGTTTTCTTTTTTTCTTCTAAGGATGGAAGAAGTTGAATGAGGTGAGGAGGAGTCGTGTACTGTGGAAGAGAGTCTGTAGAATAAGGTTCGCCATTACGCAATTTGCGCATTTCCTCCATGAAGTCTGGTCCCAAATTTATTAAATAAATTTCATTTTGAATTTCTTCAAGCCCTCTCTTTGCTCTAGTGAGTGGCAGCTCTAATCTTGCTATTTGTCCGCCAAGTTCGTTATCTAGAGTGATAAAAATTTCCATTTGTCTTTTTAGCTCGTCACGCAGTGACGTTTTAAGTACTTTTTGCATTTCAGGGCTATCAAGAGGTTGATCCACATACTTAGGAAGGGGGGGAACGACATTAATAATAGGCAGGCGATCACTTGAAATGGCCGGAAAAGGGCTTGCTGGGGAAGCACTGCTCAAATGTGAAGTCCCTGCGGGAAATTTGTCGCTCTCTGCAGCTTTCTTTTCTAATGCCAAAGACTCCTCAGAAGCTTTGAGAGCTTTTCTTAAGTCATCTTGATAGGCCTCTTCTCTTGTGCGAGATATGAGCTGGGCAAAACGAATTTCCTCAGCGTTTCGTTCATCTTCAAAACTCCTGTATACAGCAGCATCTTCTTCAATTCTTTCTCTCTCAGCGGCTTCTTGGAGTGATAAAGCTTTAACATAACCAATACCTGTTAAGGTTCGAATGGGAATGCCTGGGACGTCGTCTCTTCTGTCTGCTGCTGTGAGGTCAGAGATTAGGAAAAATTTAATACTTACAAGTGAAATGATAGTGGGTAATTTGTTCATATTAACCCCTCCTTCGTATAGAAATCACTTTTACTCGGGATACAATCTTTCATATAGGCGTTATATTTTGATTGTAATATCTAATATACTATTTTTGCATTACAAAGTCAAGTGCTCTTCTTTGTTTTTGTCTATTAATTACTTAAGCTGACTACAATAAATAACTTTATACTTTCAATAAGTTAAGTAAAAATTTTACTTTTTGTAAAGTGAGGTTAAGATTGTGTGAATACAAATTCTATGGCTTGATCCCATCTTTTTCTTTAGGGTACCTTTAGCCTTATGGAGAAAAAGTAATGAGTAGGGAGCCAGCGTGAAGAAAAAAGACATCATAGTCAAAGGACGCTTAGCAGCACGTCTTGCTGCTGTACAGGCTCTTTATCAATTAGAACATGAGCCAACAACACCACAAAAGGTTGTCCAAGAATTTGTAATGCATCGGTTTAGTGAATCGGTAGATGGTGCACGCTTTGAATCACCCGATAAAACATTGTTTCAAGATATTGTGATGGGTGTGATGGAAAGATTAGCGGATCTTGATCCCATGATTGCATCAACCCTTACGGATGAATGGCGTTTGGAGCGTATAGAGTCGGTTGTGCGTGCCATTTTACGAGCGGCTGTTTTTGAGCTAAGTCGTGATACGTCTGTGCCAACACCTGTCGTCATTAATGAATACATAGAAATTGCCAAGGCATTTTGTTCTTCAGCGGAAGTTTCTTTTGTGAATGGCTCACTTGATGCCCTTGCAAAGTTATTGCGCGTAGAAGATTTGCAGGAATAGCCTTAAAAAACATCTACACGTTTTTCATGCTAAAATGTAAACAGCTTGTCATCCAAGGGAATACCAATTTCAACTTGGTTTAAAACAACATGCGTTTGGTTGGCATGTGCATCTTGGACGGTCCATTCTTGTAGGCGTAACATAGGAGAAGTGATAAAAATAAGAGTGAGTTGTACCCCTTCCTCTCCTGGACGTAAGAGAGTGAGGTAAATCTTATCCCCCTTTGCTTCCATTTTCTGGACATGTAAATCTTTTTTAAAATCAATTTTATGGCGCAATAAAAAACTAGCCGGTGTGCTATCAATAGAATATTCACTTACATCATGAGTTTGTGGGTCTTCATGTCGTAAAATCTCTCCATTGGCAATAATCTTGCTTTGCATTGGGGGTAAATAGTCCAAGCGTAACTTACCAAAGCTCTCTCGCCCTAATCGTTTTAGAAACATTTTACCAGACGAGGTTGAACCATCATAATTTGTCTGCAAAAAATCAGCACGAAGTGTACGAATACCATTTAAATATGCTTCAATGCGTGATAACTGATTCAAATGATCTGGTTGCGTTTGATGGGGAGGAGGAACTGCTGAGGCTTCCTGTAGATTTATATAACAGAAGGCTGCCATTAAAAGGCGTAACATCGTTTGCTTCATTTGTTTCCTCCGCTTTCACTTTCTTTCTGAGATTTTTTCCCACTGGTGTCAATTTATGTGCCATAAAGTTAATAGTTAAGAATATTGTAACACTCTTTTTTTAGAATAGGTAATAAATAGGAAGAGAGCAAATGACAATAAATTTTCTAGATGATGTATTCTTAAAAGCACGGACACACTCTGCTTGGCAAGACAAACCCGTTGAAGATTCCATTTTACGTGAGATATACGATCTGGCAAAAATGGGACCCACTAGTGCAAATTGTTGTCCGATTCATATTGCCTTTATAAAATCAAAAGAAGCAAAAGAAAAACTAAAACCCTGTTTGGATGCTGGGAATGTCACAAAAACTATGCTTGCTCCTGTAACGGCCATAATAGCTTATAATCTTGAGTTTTATGAGCAGCTTCCCAAGCTTTTCCCTCATGCAGATGCCCGTAGTTGGTTTGTTGGTAAAGCCCTTCATATCCAAACAACAGCCTTTAGAAATGGAACTTTACAAGGTGCTTATTTCATGCTTGCTGCAAGAGCATTGGGATTAGATTGTGGACCAATGTCCGGTTTTAATAATGAAGCTGTTGATAAAGCATTTTTTGAAAACACACAATTTAAGTCCAATTTTTTGTGCAATCTTGGTTACGGAGATTCTTCAAAATTATACCCCCGTGCTCCGCGTCTTACATTTGACGAAGTATGCGAAATCCTTTAGGGTAAATCCATTAAAATAGGTAAATGCAAGGTGGAAGAAAATCATTTTTCTTTTCGCTGTCATAATTAAAGACGATAAGCATGCTTCGAACTATTCAATTAAAATTTTCTTCTTGGGTCCTCTACTTGATTGCTCTCAATCCCTTAGTAGTGAGCGGAATATTGGGGGGGTTAGCTGCTTTATCAATGCCACCTCTCCATTACTGGTTTATTCTTCCACTTGCCTTTTCAGGTTTTTTAATTCTTCTTGAAAATGAAGACTCTTTAAAAAAGATTTTTTGGTTAGGCTGGGTCTTTGGTTTTGGTTATTTCTTAGGGAGTCTCTACTGGCTTGGCAATGCTCCCCGAACCCTCGAGATGTGGTATGCCGTTCCTTTTGCTGCTGTTGGTCTTCCCATAGGGTTGGCATTCTTTCCTGCCTTTGTTTCTCTTGCCACATGCTGGGCCGTAAAATCTCCTATTGCCCGCGTTTTTGCTTTTGTTGCCTTCTGGTCGATAGGTGAGTGGTTAAGAGGTCATATTTTAACTGGTTTGCCCTGGAATTTAATAGGATACACATGGGATATATGGATGCTTCAAACCACATCCGTTATAGGAATATATGGTTTATCACTCCTCACAGTTTTAAGCGCGTGTATCTTTGCTACAAGACATAAAGGTTGGTATATGAGCGTAATTTTAGGGATATGTATTCTGAGTTTCTGGGGGAATTATCGCGTAACCCAATCTTCAAAAGATGCCGTAAAAGATTTAGGGGTAAATTTACGTATTGTCCAAGCAAGTATTCCCCAACAAACAAAATGGTTGGCAGAGCATTTCCAAGAAAATTTAGAACGCTATATTGCCTTATCTCACTTAGAAGCTGAAAAGCCCTTAGCAGCTGTAATTTGGCCAGAATCAAGTGTAACCGTCGTGGTTGAAAAATCACCTCCCCTTATAAGCTTGTTAGCCAGTGCTGCACCTATTGGGGGGATGATATTATTTGGAGCCCCTAGAGAAGTGAACGGACTTTTACACACAAGCTTGTTAGCCCTAAATAGTCAAGGAAATATGGTTGGTGTCTATGATAAGTCTCATTTGGTTCCATTTGGGGAATATATGCCCTTACGTTCTCTTATAACACTTAAAAAATTAACCTACGGGGATCAAGATTATACACCCGGTTCTGGCGTAATAACGTTGCCTCTGCCTGGACTTCCCAGCGTCAGTCCTTTGATTTGCTATGAAGCTATATTTCCGCATGCTGTTGTGGATGAAAAAAACAGACCCTTTTGGATGTTAAATATTACAAATGATGCCTGGTATGGGCATAGTGCTGGCCCGTATCAACATTTACAGATCGTTCGTGTGCGTGCAATCGAAGAAGGAATGCCGCTTATTAGAGCTGCCAACAATGGAATTTCTGCCGTCATAGATTCGTATGGGCGTATACTCTATCGCTTGGAACTCGATGAAATTGGCTTTATCGACTTTTCTTTGCCAAAACGTCTTGAATATGTTACCCTGTATGCGCAATGGGGAGAGCTAATTTTTGTTAGTATGGTGCTAGTATTACTCATTATGGCATACACCTATCGCTCCCGTCAGATGAAGAAAAGTAAAATATAATAAGAAAGAAAAATGGATATGTTAAATCAAGAATTATCCTCTTACAAAAAGGGGAAACCACATGATGTTGATATCCACGTTGGAAGTCGCGTAAGACTTCGGCGGTCAGCATTGGGCTTGAGTCAAGATCAATTAGGTGCAGCAATTGGTCTTTCATTTCAACAAGTTCAAAAATATGAGCGAGGAGCAAACCGCATTGGGGCTAGCCGATTATATGAGATGAGCCAAATTTTACAAACGCCCATTTCATATTTTTTTGAGGGGTTTAGTGAACTCGGCTTGGCAGAAGAAGGAGACTCTTCCTACGAAGCAGATCCTGTATTGAAAAGAGAAACTCTAGAATTAATGCGTGCCTATCATCAAATTCAAGATGTAAGTCAACGCAGAAAAATTTTGAAGCTTGTTAAGGGGCTGGCCGAAGAATATCAAAGAGAAAATCCGACCAGGAAAGGGCGTTCTTAAGAGTGCTGCCATCTTATCTCCAGATTAAAGGTAAGCCCTTTCCCCTGGTGTTAAGAAAAAATTCTAAAGCACGGCGCTTAACATTACGATGGAGTACAGAAGGAGGTGGGCAAATTATCCTTACCCATCCTCCAAGGTATTCGAAGAGTTTAGCTTTTACATTTCTTGAAAAATCACATCCTTGGATTGAAAAACAACTTATAACAAGTCCACCAAAAATTTCTTTTACTGAAGGATTAATTTTACCCATTCTCGGAAAAAATTATGAACTGCGTCATAAAGTATCGACCACATTTCGTTCATGGTGGGGAGATAATCATCTTTTGATTCATGCACCTATGGAACATTTTGGCTCCTTTGTTCAAAAAGCTCTTCAGCAGGTTGCTCGAAACTTCTTACAAGAACGCACATTAATTCTTGCTGCTCAGATTCAAAAAGAAGTGAAACGTATCACCTTGCGTGAAACGAAAAGTCGTTGGGGAAGTTGTAGCGCCGATGGGAATATATCCTATTCTTGGAGATTGATTTTCGCACCTGAGCAAGTAGCTGACTATTTGTGTGCCCATGAAGTTGCTCATTTAATCCATATGGACCATAGTCCTCACTTTTGGCAAATTGTTGAAGGGCTTTGTCCTGAATATAAAGTGCTTCGTCAATGGTTACGCAAGAATGGAAAAACCCTATTTCAATATGGCTTGTAGCTTTGCTTTAGAAAATCTAGTTTTGAAATGAATTCAGAAAAAAATTTACAAAAAGATCTTTTAGAAAGCCTACTTTTAAAGTGGTACGATACCTATCAGCGGCAATTTCCGTGGCGTGCAAGACCTGGTATTTCCCCTAACCCTTATCATGTATGGTTGAGTGAAATAATGCTCCAACAAACCACCACGGGAGTTGTAGAAGATTATTTCACACGTTTTATTTCGCTATGGCCAACAATACAGTCATTGTCAAAAGCAACCCTCGATGAAATTTTTCACGCATGGCAAGGATTAGGGTATTATAATCGTGCACGGAATCTTCATCGGTGTGCCCAAATTCTCGTCCAAAATTTCAATGGAGATATGCCACAAAAGGAAGAAGAACTTCTTACCTTACCAGGAGTTGGACCTTATACGGCTGCTGCAATTGCAGCCATAGGGTTTAATCAACCCACAGTTCCTGTGGATGGAAACGTTGTACGTGTCTTTTCACGACTCCTTGCTATAAAAACCCCCTTGCCAACATTAAAGAAAGAGATTGAGAAATTTGTAAGCTGTGTAATTCCTTCTAAACGTAGTGGAGATTTTGCGCAGGGATTAATGGATTTAGGGGCAACGATTTGTCGTCCTCACCTCCCCGCATGTGAAATGTGTCCCCTGCAAGGTTTATGTAAAGGTTTTCGTAAGGGAATAGCAAAGAAACTGCCATTTCCAGCTCCCAAGGAGACCAAACCACGACGGTATGGAATTGTTTTTTGGATTGAGAATGACAGAGGTGAGATTTTGATAGAAAAGAGACCGAATAAGGGGCTGTTGGCAGGCTTGATGGGAATCCCTACAACCGAGTGGAAGGAAAGTCCACGGGACATAGAAGACCACACAATGCTCTTACAGGCACCAAAAGGGGTACATAAATGGGAATTTCTTCCTCTTCCGATTCTTCACACGTTTACTCATTTTCATTTGGAATTGAGGATCGCAAAGGGTCACACAAATTTATTAGGGAAGGGAGTTTGGAGTTCTTTGGATCATTTGAATACTTACGCATTTCCATCCGTTATGAAAAAAGTAATTCGATATGCAACTCAAGCCCAGAGCCTTAAAAACAAAGCCGCCTAAGAGGACTGGATTTACTTTTACCGTTTAAAACAAAGGCAGCAAGTCCCATGCTCACAAGAAATAGAAAATATAAATAGGGTATGTAGGAAGTGAGCGTATTTTTCCAAAGAAAAAGGCAAACGACAGGAGTACTCCCCGAGAAAAGCATGGAACCAATGGTGTGGCCAAGGCTTAAACAACGAAATCGAATCCCTACATCATAATGCTTAAGAAGAAAAAGAAATGCAGGTGCAAAGAAGAAAACCATTGAGATAGTTGTAGAAAACATGATGGGGAAAAAAACGATGCCATTTATAATCATTCCGATGTGAACTAGAAGGTGGCTTAAAGTTAATAAACCACCAATTTTTGCTGTGCGTGAAAGTCCCCAAATATCTGCTGCCCATCCAGCAATTGGGAGAAAAACCACATACACTCCCGTTAACCAAAAACCATAAAAAGTGGCTTCTTCAAAGGAAATAAGTTCTAAAATTTTTGAGAGGTACATTCCTTGGAACACGAGGAAAAAATGATAAGCTCCTCCTCCAGCCCCACAAATCATAATGGTTCGCACGAGTGCACGCCAATTGTACTGAACAATCTTTTTCATAGGAATAGAGGAAGATGGATGCTTGTGTCGATATTCTAAAAAAGGGGGGGTTTCAACAAGAAATCGTCTTAAAAAGAAAACGACAATACCACACGCGCTACAACCGAGAAAAACGTATCTCCAGGCATCACCCGTATCTGAGATTTGTGTCGCGATAAAGGCTGCCAATGCGATTCCAATATAAGCACCACATCCAACAAGATTAATCATCAAACAAGGATTTTTATGACCAAAATGTTCAAAAACGTAAATGCGTACGCCGTCAGATTCTCCAGCAATGAATATGCCTTGTAACATACGACATAAAATAAGAGCAAAAGCAGCGCCCCATCCCCAAACGTCATAGCCGGGTAAAATACCGACAATAAATGTCGGAATGGATATGCCAATCATGCTATAGCGTAAGGATAACCGTCTTCCTTGTGTATCTCCAAGATGTCCAAAAATTAAAGCCCCAATGGGTTTAGAGAGAGAGCCTACAGCAAAAACACCGAATGCATTTATGAGTGCAGATGTGGGGTCGCTTTGAGAAAAGAAATGCTGTGCAATCATGGGAGCTAAAAACCCATAAATTGCATATTCAAAATATTCTAAGATTGTACCAAGTATGGATGTTAAAAAAAGGGGGGCTCTTAACGGGGGTGCATTCTGTGTTTTGATATTTTGATCAAAAGCTTGAGCAGTTGGTATGCTCACATTTCTCTTGGCATTATTTTTCATGGGCGCTTCCTCCGCTGGTACAAACCAGATCAGGTTCAAGGGTTAAGCGGTCTGCTTTCTCAGCTAAGAAAAGGATCTTAGCACCCCCGGCTTCACGGCATTATAAAGGGGTTAATAAAAATGGGTCAATCATTTTTATGAATGCAAGGCTTGTCCATGTGTCTTCAGGATGTTATTATATCGCCTTAATATAGGGTGGATCTCTGAAACATTTAAAATAAACAAGAAAGGATCGCCATGCCTAAGTTACATTTAAATACTGATTTGTTTTTTTTACTCAAAGATCAAGACATCATTCTTTGGGATTACAAAAACCATCAGCAATTTACGTTGTCTCTTGCCTATTTTGAGAGGTTGGTGACTCATTCGCGCGGAAATGTTGAGGAGTTAAACGAGATTGATCAATCCCTTTTAAATGAAGGTATTTTGCTTTCCGAAGCACCGCCAGTGCCCATTTGGCAGTGGGATAAACTGTCTTACATTTTTCATATTGGTACTCGAAATGTTGTAGAGGACTCCCATGAAACAATCGAAGATTGGGTGGCTCAATATGTATCTGACTGTGAAACAGCTGTACAAATCATGCCACCAAAAATGCTTATAAGGCGGGAAGGTGCTTTTTCATCCTTGCCTACACCAGATTTGAGCTATTTGAATCAACACTCCTTTTTAGATATTTTAAAGGGGCGGCAAACAATACGTAATTTTAATGGAAGTCCAGTCTCACGTGAAATATTAAGTACGCTCCTTTTCGTTACGTTTGGATTATTTCATGGTCCCTGGGCAGAATTAAGTGACGCCGGTCTTCGAGAAGTCGGCATGCGGAAAACAAGTGCGTCTGGAGGAGGACTCCATCCAAATGAGGCTTATGTGTCTATTCATAATGTTGAGGGGGTTAAGCCTGGTATATATCATTATGACGTTGAAAGGCACGCGCTAGTCCTTATAAATGACGCTATTAATGATGATAACATTTCCGCCTTATGTATGGGACAACCCTTTGGAAGGGGTATTGCATTTGGCGTTTTTCTCGTTGCGTATTTTGGAAAGATATGGTGGAAATACCCTCACTCACGGGGATATAGAGTGGTTTTGTTAGATGCAGGTCATTTATCTCAAACCTTTCAATTAGTAGCTTCTTCATTAGGCGTTCTTACTTGGATGACGGCAAACATTCATGATGTAAATGTTTCAAGTCTTTTGAAGCTCGAAGGTGTTCATCAATCTCCTCTTCATTTTTTAGGAACAGGTTACGGGGAAAAATCTGGTATCTATAGTGGCGTAAAGGATTATTTCAAATAAGTTAGCTTTTTTTAGGCAATTCTTGACAAACTATTTTATTAGGATGACTCTTATTAAGAGGGTTAGGTAAAATATTTGAGAAGAGGATATGAGTTTATTTACGTACGGGCTTGCCTTCTTAGAAGGCTTGGGGCTTATTCTATCTCCTTGTATTTTGCCGATTCTTCCTATTGTTTTATCCTTGGGAATTGAAGGAGCAAAATGGCGCCCTTATGGTATAATTGTTGGATTTATCAGTTCTTTCGTTGCTCTTACATTTTTATCACGTAGCATTGTTGTTAGATTGGGTGTTGATATCGAAATCATTCGATACGTGTCTTATTCCTTTCTTTTCATCTTTAGTTTGGTTCTTATCTTTGATTATTTAAGTGAAAAATTTACACATTGGTCTAATTTGTTTGCACTTGTCGGAGAAAAAATAGCTCAACAGCAAGAAGGACAAACAGGTTTTTCGGGGGGGATTATATTAGGTGTTGCCATTGGGTGTATATGGGTTCCATGTGCAGGGCCTATTATGGCTGCAGTTATTGTCCAAACAATTACGCAACAAACAACTTTTGATTCATTTTTGGTGCTCCTATCATTTTCAGCGGGAGTAAGTATACCCATGTTAATTCTTGTGCTGATGGGAAGAAAAATAATTGAGCAAATTTCTTTTTTAAAATCCTATACCCAACTTATTAGAAAAATTTTAGGGATTACTGTTTTATTTGGGCTTGCATTTTCAATTTGGGGAGAAGATATGTGGTTGGAGCCAAGCAAAAGAAATGACGGAAAAAAGGTGCCCAGTGAATTTGGTTTAATTCATGGTCTCCCCTCACCTTATATGGCGCCTGAAATTGTTGGCATAGACCAATGGATAAATTCGTCATCGCTGCGCTTGAGTCAGTTAAAAGGAAAAGTTGTTCTTGTCGACTTTTGGACTTATTCTTGCATAAACTGCATACGAACCCTACCAACACTCACAAGATGGGATGAAACTTACCGTCCTCATGGTTTGATTATTCTTGGAATTCATTCTCCTGAATTCGGATTTGAAAAAAAATTGGGAAATGTCCAAGCTGCTGTGAAAAAATATAATATTAAATATCCTGTTGCATTGGATAACAATTTAAGGACATGGCTGGCCTTTCAAAATCGATATTGGCCTGCTCATTATTTGATTAATCGAGAAGGGCAAATTGTTTATGTGCACTTTGGAGAAGGGGATGAGGATACTACTGAATCAAACATTCGGTATTTACTTGGACTAAAATCTATGGAAATTGGAGTTGAAAGAAAAGATTCTATCCCAGTCTCCCTAACGCCTGAAACATATTTGGGGTATGAACGTGCGGATCGCTTCTCTAACCCTGCTAAAATAGTACGCGATCATTCATTCGACTATCCTTCCTTAAAAAATATTGCACTTCATAAATGGTCATTAGAAGGAAAATGGAGAGTAGGAAAAGAAAATATAACAGCACAAGAAAAGGAAGCAAAACTCAAGCTTCATTTTAGAGCGCGCAAAGTTTTTTTGGTTTTAGGAAGTTTAACGCAAAAGCCAATTAAGGCACGGATCAGCTTTAAGGATTCCGCTGTTGAAAATTATGCTGGCGAAGATGTTCAACATAATGAAATAGAAGTAACAAAAGATACTCTTTACGAGTTAATCTCTCTTCCATCTTTGGCAGAAGGTATAGTTGAAATTTCTGCCTTGGATGATGGATTGCAAGCATATGCATTTACTTTTGGAGAATGAGCGTTCTTTTATATAGAAATTAGGTTAAACTTCTTCACTTGCTATGCTTTTCCTTTTCTTTTATTTTCCTTCGCTTTTTTTCTCTCAACACGGTCTTTTGCACGCTGCTTTTTCTGCTGACTTTGTCGTTTCTTTTTTTCTTGTGATTCATTTTTCTTAGCAGCACTTTGTTCTTTTTTTTGGGCTTTCTCGTCTTTTTTTGCCTCTTTCTTTTCAGTTTTTTTGGCGGCTTTCTCTTGTTTTTTTGCATCACTTTTTTGCTGTTTATCTGCTGGCTTTTGCTCCTTCTCCTGAGCTTTCTCGCCTTTTTTGGTAGTCTTGTTCGGTGCTTTCTTGTCCTTTTTTTGTTCTTTAGGAGCCATTTTCGCCGCCTTATCTTTCTTTTTGGCTTCTTTAGCTTTTTGTTTTTCTTTTTTCTTTTTCTTCCTCTCTTTCTCTCGCTTTTTCTTATCCTTTTTATTTTTAGACTTTGATTTTTTTAGAGAGGGTGCACCCGGTAATCCACCAGCTCCAACATTTAAACCGGCTCCCATGGCTCCCGCCATACCAGCACCTGCCATACCAGCACCCGCAATACCTGCTCCCGCCATACCTGCTCCCATATGTGCTCCCATTCCAACTCCACCCATCCCTGCTCCTGGCATGCCTGCTCCCATTTGGGCTCCTACACCCGCACCTCCCATACCTGCTCCCATATGAACTCCCACACCAGCTCCGACCCCTCCGGGGACTGCACCCCCAGGCATCATAGCAGCCCCACCCGGCATCATTGGTCCTGGCATTCCTCCGGGGACAGCTTGTGAAGGAGCAAGAGCTGATGGGTCTAATGGTTGGTCCTTTTTTCCCCCTTGCATTGAAAACAAAAGAGCTGCTGCAGCTGCTCCGCCTGCTAACAATTCAGCCCCGCCATCGGAACTGCCTTGGCTAGCATTGAGGGGTGGAGGAGTTGCGGCTCCTTGTCCGGCAGGGGCAGAAGGGTCGCCAACATTTTGTTGGGCTGTTCCGGGAGCGGCGGGCTGGACTGCAGTTGTCGCATCACTTCCATCCGCAGTAAATGATGGGCTATTAAAAATTGCCAGGTATAAAAATAAAAAAATAATAAAAATAGATATTTTTTTCATTTTATCAACTTAAAAAATAAAATCCATAATGTATAGATTACACTATTACTGTTTAATATTTAGTGAAGCTAAAGACAGGTAATTAAATTAATTGTTAAGACTTTTGTGTAAAGATGGTTGAAGAGCGAGAGAATATGTGAAAGCGGAATTTTTGACTTTTTTATAAATGTGTAAAAATTCCAGATTGATCATAAGAGAGTCAATCGCTACAGTTATGGCAATAGAAGAATACTTTGGAGGAAGAGATTATGTGGACAAGATCACACAGTAAAGTTTTTAAGAGTGTTGAAAAAAAGGCGATTTGGGATCGTTGGTCTGATGTCAATAACTGGCATGAGTGGGTTCCAAATGTAGAATTTTGCCGTTTAGATAAACCGTTTGCTACTGGAAGTCAGTTTATTCTAAAACCAAAAGGCGCTCCCGCTATAACCGTCCAGTTAGTTGAAGTCGAGAGAGATCAGAAATTTACAGGTTGCACACGCTTTTTTGGAGCAACCATGTATGATACTCATGAAATGAAAAAGGATCCTGAAGGTGGTGTTCGCCTTACAGTTACTTTGCGCGTAACAGGACCTCTTGGATTTATTTGGAGAAAACTCGTAGCAGAAAAAATTGAAGCTAACTTGCCTCGTTTGATGAGAGATCTCACGGATCTTGCTTCATCCTCACCCATAGAATTTAGCAAGCCTGGTGCATTAGTTAACAAGAGTTCTTCTCTTCTTTTGAAAAGTATATCAACTGGGAAGAAAAGTGCACCTAAGCCTAAAAAGAAATCATCTATCTTTTCTAAAGGTAAATCAAAAGTGAAGAAAGCTGCCTTTTCTTCTAAAAGGAACGCATCAGCATTTGGTAAGAGTGTAGTAGGAACAAAGAAAAGTACTCTTTCTTCTACAAAAAATGCATCAGCTTTAGGTAAGAGCTCGGTTGGGTCCAAGAAAAATACTCTTGCTTCTACAAGAAATGCTTCAACAGCTGGTAAAGGTTCTTCTACATCTAAAAAGAACGTAACAGCAAAGAAAACTAAAGTCACAAAAAAGGGAAAGTCAAAAACAAAATCTTATAGATAAGATATTAGTTATCGATTTCTCTTAATGCCATACTGAAATAAACGCCGTCTTTTGCAGGGCTTTGACGAAAGTCAAAGCTCTCAAAGCGGATTCCAGGTAAAGGGTTAGTAGCTGAACTTTTCATTTGGAGTAAATTGTTCTTTGTTGCATATCCATGGAATGTCATATCGGGTGAAAGCTTACCACTTGGATCCTCAAAACTAAAATATCTTACTTGATAAGGCACACCTTTAATAATAATTTTTTGGCCAGAAATTCCTAACGGTACTTCCTTAGATGGATTACACGTTGCAGCATCTGAACAGGCATCTAGAAAATCAGCAAGAGTTAATTTTCCTTCATCCACCTTAACTTTAATTTCTTTTGCGCAAGCGAGAGGTGATAATGCAAGACATACAATTATTAGAAAATTTTTCAACATGGTAATAATCCTAATTGTTTAATTTGTACGTATGCTTAGTAGCATTTTTCAGATTTTTTATCAACGGACCCTTTATTAAACAATATATTCAATAATGAGTTTGGATATTTCCTTTTCTAGCTTCATACGTAACGCATCTTGAAATCTTTCATGTTGAATATGCAAATACTGTAAGGGGGTCTTTTTTTGAATGATAGCCTCAACCACTGCATCAGATAAGGACCATTTGGAACCATCAGCAGGTTTAAATGTAACATCCGTTAACTTTGGTAATTTAAGAAGAATATTAATAATGCTTGTGTCGCTTAAGTTTGCCCCCGAAAAATGAAATTTTTTCAATCCTGGTTGGCTATTGGCAATATAGGTAAGTTCTTCATTGCCAATGCCTTTGAGGTTATCAATTCTCAATGCTGTGAGATCTTGATGATCCACGATAGATTTTATTCCTTCAAATGTAATTTGTGTTTCAGAAATATTTAAAACCTTCAATTTCCTGAGGTTTTCAGCGATTGCTTTTCCAACATTATTTGTGACATTGCTTTCTGACAGATCTAAAGAGTGAAGATTTGGCATGGATTCTAAGAGAACAGGAATGGTATTAATATCTTTAAAAGTTTGCCCAATCATTGAAAATGCACGAAGATTTGAACCACCTTCTCTCAAAATTAAGAAATCATTATCTTTTAAATTTTGACCACTAATACCAAGGTTACGAAGCTTTGGAAATTGAGTAACAAGAACTCTGAGCCCTCTGGAGGTTAAGCGAGTATTGATGAGATGAATTTTTGTAATATCAGGAACAAGTTTAACAAAAGTCGTTACGGTAACATCGCTAATACCATCACCAAAGCCGGAGAATCTTTTAAGATGGGGCAATTTTTGTGCAATTGCTTCAACAACTTTATCAGTCACCCCTAAGCAGCTTAATTCTATGCCTTCTAAACCATTTAAATATGGCAAGACCTTACCTATAAAATCCTTTTCATTTAGAATTTGACCATTTGCGGTTGGCAGCATTACAAAGCTAATATCTCTAATTTGATCTAAAGCATGTGCATTCTTTAGGCCTTCCATAAGAGGAATAATAAAACTTGAGTCAATTGTCATATTGATAAGCTTAAAGCGCGTATTTGGATGGTTCTGTATAAAACGAATGGTTTCTGTTAACTTGTGGCCTTTGAGACGGCGAGCATCAATAATGAGCGATTTTCCACTGAGAGTCTTGAGACTGGTAGGAATCGGTTTTGGTTGAGAGAGTGCCACCTCCTTTTGTGGTTGAGGGTTGGTTTTTTTCCCAACGGCAGTCTTTTTTGCTTTTGCCGTGGAGGGTTTTACCAGAGAACTTTTTGCTACAGAGGCTTTTAAAGGGGGGCTCTCAGTTGGGGGGTTATTTTGCACTCCAACAGCTGCATAAGTAGGGTGAAGGAGAGCTAGCCCCAGATAAATTCCAATAATTGAATACCACAAAAGAAGCATGTATTAACCTCATTTCAGCTAACTCTCTTCTTATTTTTCTCTAAAATTAGAAATATAAAAAGAGGGAAAATGATGAAATAGTCTTCTCTTTGTACCTGATCTGTAAAAAAACATAGAAAAACGGCCAGAATTTCAGCTATAACAACCAAAAGACATCTTTTTAAGACTTTCTTAAATGAACGATTCACTCTCTACATTGAAGCTGCCCTTTGATCTTACCTTTATGGATCTGTACCATCGAGACGGATTAGCAAAACTTGATCAATTTTTTCTTCAATTTTTACATAGTAAAAATTTAGATTTGGCAGAAGCTTATCAATTGGCACGAGCGGGCCATGCCCTGGATGAGAGTGGCCTTCTTATAGACCTTGCTCCTTATGTGGACCAGTTTATAGGTGGTTTGTTCGATAAGGAGGCAACAAAACAACTCCAGTGTGACCATCAGAAATTTGCGAGAATATTAGAGGTAAATCGCCAGTTTGTTCAGCGTCAGGCCTTAAAAAAATATCCTTTAAGCAGTGTGGAGTCTTTTTGCATACAAACTCTTCAAAATGAGTTGCAGGCCTATGTCGATATTAATAATCAGGAAACGTTTGTAGAATCCATTTCAAATTGGCAACTAAAAGCTGAAAACCATCAAAAAGAACTTGATTTAGCTATGCGCTATGCCGCCTGGGCAGTCCTCACGCCTGCAGGACAAAGACGCCATCAAGGACAAGCACTCTTTACGGCTCCTCATAAGCTTGATCCTCACTATCTGATTCCTCTTAATTCATCAGGTAGGTATGGAGCTTGGGAATTACCTGAAGAAAGTCGCAGGCTTCGGGATGGTTTTTCTTTAACTGATAAGGGATTGAGCCGTGAGATGGCTCTTCATCAATCAAATTATTGTATTTGGTGTCATCATCAGAATAAGGATTCGTGTTCAAAAGGTTTATTTCCAAAAAAAGAAGGAGAAACTGCAAAGTATCAAACAAATGAGTTAGGGATTTCATTGGGAGGCTGCCCTTTAGAAGAAAAAATTTCAGAAATGAATGAAGTAAAGAGCTTGGGTTTATCAGTTGCTGCATTATCAATTATTATGATTGATAATCCCATGGTTCCAGCCACAGGTCATCGCATTTGTAATGATTGCATGAAAGCCTGTATTTTTCAAAAGCAAGATCCTGTTAATATTCCTGGAATTGAAACACAAATCTTAAAAGATGTTCTTTCTCTTCCTTGGGGAGTTGAAATTTACAGTCTATTAACACGCTGGAATCCTTTAAATTTCAGGCATCCTCTTCCTTTAGGTGAGTCAGGATATAAAATACTGGTTGTTGGCACTGGCCCCGCCGGCTTTACGTTGGCACACCATTTAATGAATGATGGTCATACAGTGATTGCAATCGACGGTCTAAAAATTGAACCATTGCCCCAGCACTATTCAGGCGTAAATAGTTTAGGTCACAAAGACGAATTTCAACCAATTAAATCATTCAAAGAAATTGAAGAAGATTTAAGTGATCGTATCAATGGTGGATTTGGAGGCGTTGCTGAGTATGGTATTACCGTTCGCTGGGATAAGAATTTTCTAAAATTAATTCGCATCGTGTTGGAACGTAGATCTCATTTTAGCTTAATAGGGGGTGTTCGTTTTGGCGGGACCCTTACTGTTGAGCAAGCTTTTGCTTTAGGGTTTGACCATATTGCTTTATGCATGGGAGCCGGTAGCCCAACCTTAATACCAATGAAAAACGGCTTGGCGCCTGGAGTTCGACAAGCGAGCGATTTTCTTATGGCTCTTCAATTAACAGGAGCAGCAAAAGATGCTTCTATTGCAAATTTACAACTTCGCTTACCAGCTATAGTGATTGGTGGGGGGTTAACGGCCATTGATACTGCAACAGAGGCTATGGCCTATTATCCCGTACAAGTGGAAAAGTTTGCCAAACGTTATGATGAACTCACCAAACTCTATGGGACTGAGCTTATAGAAAGAGATTGGTCTTCTCAAGATCATGAAGTTTCTAAAGAATTCTTAGAGCATGCTAGATTAATTCATAAAGAACGTATGGATGCTAAGGAGGAGAACAGGTTACCAAATTTTCAACCCCTTATCCAAAAGTGGGGAGGTGTCACGATTGCTTACCGTCGTTCTATGATTCAATCTCCGAGCTACACCCTTAATCATGAAGAAGTAAGCAAAGCTTTAGAAGAAGGGATTTCTATCTTAGATCATGCGCTCCCTAAAGCTGTTGAAGTTGATGATCATGGATATGCCATAGGTTTAACTGTCGAGCATAAGCAGGAAAATATCGTTCTCCCAGCACGTGCAATTTTGATTGCTGCAGGAACCAAACCCAATATCAACTTAACGTTTGATGATACAGATACGTTTACACTTCAAGGAAAAACATTCCAACCTCTGGATGAAAATGGAAATCCAGTTGAAGCAGAGCGGTCAGCAAAACCATATCGTCCAGATGTTTTAATGCATATACGTCCTGACCAAAAAGCAATGAGCTTCTTTGGTGATATGCACCCCTCTTTTTCTGGAAATGTTGTGAAAGCAATGGGGAGCGCAAAACAAGGTTATCCCGTCATCACACGACATTTGAAAAAATTAAAACCCTCAGATAAATATTCCGAGAATTTTATAAAGAAAGTTAATAATCTCTTACGAGCAACGATACATGCTGTTTATCGACTAACACCAACAATAGTAGAAGTTGTCATTCACGCCCCTCTAGCTGCTCGTGCTTTTCAACCAGGACAATTTTATCGTCTTCAGAATTTTGAAAGTCTTGCTCCTGTCGTTCACAAGACGAGATTGGCTATGGAAGGGCTAGCTTTAACGGGTGCATCTGTTGATAAAGAGCAAGGGTTATTATCCACCATTGTTCTGGAAATGGGAGGGTCCTCTGATTTGTGCATCACTCTTAAAGCAGGGGATCCTGTTATATTAATGGGACCAACGGGGACAGCAACCCATATCCCTGATGGCGAAACAGTGATGCTTGTTGGTGGTGGACTTGGGAATGCTGTCTTGTTTTCCATAGGTAAAGCCATGCGTGAAAAAGGGTGCCGTGTCATCTATTTTGCAGGATATAAAAAACTTATTGATCGTTATAAGCAGTCTGAGATTGAGGCAGCAGCAGATGTTGTTGTGTGGTGTTGTGATGAGGCGCCTGGATTTACACCTACGCGTCCTCAAGATCGATCATATGTTGGTACGATCGTAGATGCCATGGCCCTCTATGCTCAAGAAGAACAAAGGTCCAGTCTTATTTCATTATCTGATATTCAACGTATGATCGTCATAGGATCAGATCGGATGATGGCCGCTGTCACGCAGGCCCGTTATGGTGTGCTTGCACAGTTTCTCAGCCCAGGTCATTTAGCGATTGGGAGTATTAATTCACCCATGCAATGTATGATGAAGGAAATTTGTGCTCAATGCTTACAAAAGCATGTGGATCCCACAACGGGAGAAGAACGCATTGTTTATTCATGCGCTAATCAAGATCAGGTGCTTGATATGGTTGATTTTAAGTGTTTATCCGATCGTTTAAGTCAAAATAGTTTATCAGAAAAGCTTACAAAACAATGGGTACAGCATTGTTTAAAAGAAGTTCGAGAATAATCAGTTAAAAAGTTAGATACCCTCTTCCCCTTCAGCACCATATCGCGTATTTTAATAAAAATCGCGATTATTTAAGGGGGCAATAATGAAAAAAAGAATAGTAGGCCTGGTGTTTCTTGCACTGATAACCATGGTAGATTCTAGCCAGGCAGCCTTTGGAGGGTTGCGTGTTGGTGCAAACTTGGGCCTCCAACTTTTGCAAGGCAGACACTTTTATGATGGGACGCCTCAGCCGGATGCTGACATGATAAAAAGGCTCAGCGTGATGGGAGGAATTTTAGGTTTCCATGGTGGCTATCTTGTAGAGCTTTCAAGTTCGAAAATGGTAATTGGGGGTGAAGTATATTACTTACGTCCAGGTGCGAGCCCAACCATAAATTTAGGCCTTTATAAAGGTCCACAGGAAGGCCAAGTAACCATTAAACACGAATCAAGCATGGGCTTTGCCGCTACGGTGGGGATGATGCTTAATCCTAAGATTTTGGTGTATGTAAATGTGGGAATTGAAATGGCTAAATTTCAGTTTGCATACCAATTTAACAATGTTGCGCAGGCTCTTATTCCGCCTCTTACACCAGCAAAGCAAGTATTTTCAAAGCGTTATAATGCACTTACTCCTGCTTTGGGCGCGACATATAAGTTTACGCCTAACTTCCTCTTAGGAGTGGAGCTTTCGTCCCCATTCTTTAAAAGGTTTATAGCGCGCAACAGTCCTCCGAGATCTTTTCAATATAAACCTGTTGAACGACGTCTCATGCTAAAAATTTCATATTTATTTTAATAAATAATGAAGGGAGTGATTAAAGCTCCCTTCATTTATTTTACAAAAGGCAATAATCCAAAAATTGAATCATTAGCAAGCGATTGTAACTTTAATGGTCTTACCATGACCAGATAGTTCGTATGTGCAACGACCATCAATGGGGGAACCGCTTGTTGGTCTTGCTGTGAACCTTGGATCACTGATAATAGCTTGAAGAGTAGAATCACTCCAAGATGGAGCTTTTAAAGCCCATTCTTGACCACCAAAGTTGGCTCTACCTTGATTGTGAACAAGGCTTTTAATGTCTTGAGCTTGGAAAGTTCTGTTTCCAACGCGTGCACTTGAAGAAGTTTTAGCAGTAGTTTTTCCTTTTGAACTAATGTTCTTTACAGTGCTTTTACTCTTAGGAGCAGCCTTACCTTTAGCTGTTTGGCTACCTTTACGAGAGTTATTCTGATATGTCATTTTTTTACTCCTTTCTATAAAGCGCAACTATTTGCGCATAACAATCAGTATAAGAAGAAGATGTTAATTCTAAGTTAAAGTAAGGGGTATTTGTAATATAAGAATAAAATAAGAATGTTCAATAATATAAAAAATTAAAATAAATTCATGTATAAAATTTATCTTAACATTGTTCTTCTATTTTTCTTTTAATCTCTCCAATGGCTTTGGCCGGGTTAAGTCCTTTGGGGCAAGTATTGGTACAATTCATAATTGTATGACAGCGATAAAGTTTAAAAGGATCTTTAAGTTCGTCTAGGCGCTTTTTTTTATGATCATCACGACTATCTGCAATCCATCGATAGGATTGAAGCAAGATGGCTGGCCCTAAAAACTTATCCCCATTCCACCAATAACTTGGACAGCCGGTCGAACAACAAAAGCATAAAATACATTCCCACAAGCCATCAAGTTTAGCGCGTTCAGCTTGACTTTGAAGACGTTCACGCTGAGGGGATGGTCCTTCTGCTTCTAACCAAGGTTTCGAGGCTGCATATTGCGCATAAGCATGGGTTAAGTCTGAAATTAAATCTTTTATGACTGGCATATGTGGAAGAGGAGTGATGCGGACATCGCCTTTTATATCTGCGATAGGTTTAATGCAAGCGAGGGTATTTGTGCCGTCAATATTCATAGCACAACTCCCACAAATTCCTTCCCGACATGACCGACGAAAAGCAAGAGATGTATCATTCTCATCTTTAATTTTAATGAGAGCATCTAGAACCATTGGGCCACATGCTGCCATATCAATTTCAAAAGTATCATACGTGGGATTCTGTGAAAGATCAGGATTCCATCGATAGACCTGAAATGTTCTAATTGATGTCCCTGTTTTTACTGCTTTAAAAGTCTTACCAGGTTTAATGCGTGAATTTTTAGGCAATCTAAGCTGAACCATCGATATCTCCTTTAATAAACGCGCTGGGCAAGGGGAATGGGTTTAACATCATCGGTTAAGGTATGGAGATGAACAAGCCGATTGTCCAGTTTGACTTTTTTTCCGCTTAGCCAAGATAAAGTGTGGTTTGGTTTCTTTTTATCATTGCGATTCGGGTAATCTTCTCGGGCATGTGCGCCCCGGCTCTCTTGTCGGTTAAGAGCTGATGCTATTGTTACCATCGATTGTTGTAAGAGGTTTTCAAGTTCAAGGGCTTCCATAAGATCAGTATTCCAAATAAGAGAGCGATCATTGATTTGTATTTCTTTTAATGAATCAAGGATGTCTTCCAATTTCCGTTGACCTTCACTTAAATGTTCCTTGTTTCGAAAAACGCCACAATGCGTTTGCATCGTTCTTTGCATAGAGAGACGAATTTCGCTTGCTTTATATTTTCCTTGAGCGTGACGTAAACGATCGAAACGTTCTATAGCTTGAACACCATCACTCTTCTTTAAAGGAGCGTGGGGAGTATTTGGAGGGACAAGTTCTGCTGTCCTATGGGCTGCTGCTCTTCCAAATACAATAAGATCAAGCAAAGAGTTGGTTCCTAATCTATTTGCACCATGCACAGAAACGCAAGCTGCTTCTCCAATGGCCATTAAACCAGGAACAACAGTTTCTTTTGATGATGAAATGACCTCTGCAAAATGATTGGTCGGGATACCCCCCATATTATAATGGACAGTAGGAAGGACGGGGATAGGTTCTTGAGTAACATCTACCCCTGCAAAAATTTTTGCTGTTTCAGTAATACCTGGAAGTCGTTCATGGATAATTTTTGGATCCAAATGTTCTAGGTGCAAATATACATGATCTTTGTTTTCTCCAACACCCCGACCTTCCAAAATCTCCAATGTTACTGCACGACTGGTGACATCCCGAGATGCAAGATCTTTAGCATGGGGGGCATACCGTTCCATAAATTTTTCCCCATTACTGTTGGTGAGATAGCCGCCTTCTCCCCGAGCGCCCTCTGTAATCAAGCACCCAGCCCCATAAATTCCAGTTGGATGAAATTGGATAAATTCCATATCTTGAAGAGGAAGTCCTGCTCGCAAGACCATAGCATTACCGTCTCCTGTGCAGGTATGGGCTGACGTACAAGAAAAGAAGGTTCGACCATAGCCACCAGTTGCAATGATAACTTGATGAGCCTGGAAGCGATGAATTTTCCCATCATCCAAAGACCAGGCAACAACACCGCAACAAGCACCATTTTCATTCATGATAAGATCAAGGGCAAAATACTCGATAAAAAATTGAGCTTGATGTTTTAAGCATTGTTGATAGAGAGTATGTAAAATTGCATGTCCTGTTCTATCTGCTGCTGCACATGCCCTTTTCGCCATAGATTCTCCATGCCGAATCGTATGCCCTCCAAAGGAACGTTGATAAATTTTTCCCTCGGGTGTTCGAGAGAAGGGGACACCTAAGTGTTCTAATTCAATAACGGCAGGGATGGCATTTTTGCACATATATTCTATCGCATCTTGATCCCCTAACCAGTCTGATCCTTTTACCGTGTCATAAAAATGATATTTCCAATCGTCTCCATCTTCCATATTGTTGAGGGCTGCCCCAATACCCCCTTGCGCAGCAACAGTATGGCTGCGTGTTGGAAAAACTTTTGTAATACATGCTGTTTTTAAGTTGGCGGCCGACATACCTAATGTGGCTCGTAATCCTGCACCTCCTGCCCCCACGACAACAACATCATATTGATGATCTACAAATTTATATTCTTGAGCCATTCTATATGTCCTACCTGCTTCCGATTATCATGATGCGTAGAATAAAAAACCATGAAAGCATAACCATGCTAAAGCTCATTATATTCACTGTGTAAATTAGAATTTTTTGCCAAAGAGGATGGGGAATATAGTCTTCAATAATAACTTGTAACCCAAGGGCACTATGATAAAAAGACGTGCCTACAAAGAGGGCGAGAAGTGCACTTATCCAAGGTTGTGCAGCCCAAGTGAGGACACTGCTGTAATCAGCATGGGCATTGTTTAAGATTGAGGCAAGAAACCAAATTCCCAACATAATCAAAACAACAGCTGACAGGCGTTGTCCTTTCCATACTTTAAACCCGTCAGCATTGTTTTGTGTGTGAAAGTGTGTCATGAGTGATATAATATTTTCCAAAAAGTAAGAAGAGTGAAGCCAAAAGCTGAACAGACAACGATCCATCCACTTCTGTAGACTGTTTTGAGTTCATAGCCCCATCCCATATCCCAAAAAAGGTGACGAATGCCGTTGGCAAAATGAAAATAAAAGCAAAATGCCCATCCAAAAAGAAGAGTTGTGCCAAGAGGCGAGGAAAGCCAGCCCGTGACGCCATAATAATGCTCTTGTCCCATCGCAAGAGCCCCCAACCAAACGACAATAAGAAGTGCCCCACAGCTTAGCCCCATCCCTGTAAGGCGATGCATGATAGATAAAATAGATGTGAGCTGTGGACGATATATTTGCAAATGGGGAGCAAGGGGGCGCGAGGAAGGAGGTTGCGGAGATGAAAGAGACATTACCTACAATTTACCTAAAATATAAAATACATACTTAAGCGTATAGGGAAGGCTCCATTTCTGTCAAGGTTGAGAGCTGAGAAGGGACGGGCGTACAAGGGGCTAGATAAGGCGTTCTAATTGGCGCATAGCATAACTCAACATTCCCAAGTCAGAATGCCCACTGCTTTTGATGTTTGCAAGAATGGGACGAATATGGTGAATGCTCTCTTTATGTCTATGTATCCATGCATCAACATTATTCTGATGCTCTTCGGTCATAACACTTGCGGTAAGCTTTACCTGAATTTGTGCAAGGTCATCTATTAAAATTGTACGAGCGCTTCTCTGCCATTCATAATCCCCATGAAATTGTGCAGCTTGAAAATCTAACCAATCTAACCCTATCTTAGATCTCAATGAGAAATACGTGTGCGTAACCGCAGGAAGATTATGATATTTTTTACCTAAAAACATGATATCAAGAATTGCCGGGAGGAAAGGAATGAGGGATAGATTTTGTGCGATATCTAAGGAGACTCCCATGTGAAGAAATCCTTGCTTCCTCATATCATAAATATGGCGCTGGTCCCCATGAAGCCCATCAGGAATTTGAGGTAAAATATTATGAAGATGAATAAAGCGTGATGGCTTAACGTCAGGATGGCGTAAGAACCATAAGACAATTTGTTTGAGTGATTGATTCATATCTATAAGGACTTGTGTTTGTAAATCCACGACCATAAGAGGGTCAAGACTATCAACTTGATCCCAAATTTTGTGCAAATCTAAAGTTTCACAGGCCAGGAAGAATGCTTTAACGACTTCTACCTCATGAACACCGCACGCTTGTGTTATGTCATAAATAAAAACAGGCCCGACGCGATTTATGATTTCATTAACCAAAACTGTCGCTGTGATTTCGCGACGCAAAGGATGTGCATTGATGGCTTTAGGAAATCTAGCTTGAATAATATCTGGAAAGTATTTGTGTAACCATCCATTATAGTGGGAATCATCTGGTATCTTGGATGCTAAGATTTTTTCATATAAGAAAATTTTAGAGTAGGCAAGAAGAATAGAGAGTTCAGGACGTGTTAATCCCTGGTTTTTTGCACGGCGCTGCTCTAAGGTCTCATCGTCTGGCAATGCCTCCAGAGTGCGATCAAGGCCAACATCACTTTCAAGTAACCGCATCAATGATTGATATGTATTAATATCAGAAGATTTTGCCGCTTCGAGTACTGTTAAAATCTGCGTTTGCCGATAATTGTCAGTTAAAACCAATTTAGCCACATTGTCAGTCATTTCTTTTAAGAGCTCATTGCGTTCATTACGCGAAATAGAATTGCCAAGTGTATTAAATAATATTTTTAAATTTACTTCATGGTCTGAGCAATCAACACCTGCAGAATTATCGATAGCATCTGTATTGAGAAGACCCCCCTTTAAAGCAAATTCAATACGTGCTCGTTGTGTCATGCCGAGGTTAGCTCCTTCAGCAATGATTTTGGCCTGTAGTGATTTTGCATCAACACGAATATCATTATTTGCCCTATCCCCGACATCTGTATGGAGCTCTGTAGTTGCTTTAACAAACGTACCGATGCCCCCAAAATAAAGCAAATCAGCTGGTTGACAGAGTAAGTGTTTAATCAATTCATCTGGACTAATTTCCGACATATTAAGACCAAATATTTTCCGACATTGTGGACTTAATTTTATACTTTTAAGTGAGCGCTCAAAAACACCTCCCCCAACAGAAATAAGATCAGTATTATAATCCGACCAAGAAGAATGGGGAATTTCAAATAGTCTCTTGCGTTCATCAAAACTTATTTTTGTGTCGGGATCTGGGTCTAGGAATATGTGTTGATGATTAAAGGCGGCTAAAAGACGGATTTTATTTGATTGCAACATACCATTGCCAAAAACATCTCCGCTCATGTCTCCAATTCCAATCACTGAAAACGGTGTCGTTTGGTAATCATGCTTTAGTGCTCTGAAATGAGCTTTAACCGATTCCCAAACACCTCTTGCGGTAATGCCTATTTTTTTATGGTCATAACCGGTGGAGCCTCCAGAAGCAAATGCATCATCCAGCCAGAAATTATATTCATTTGATATAGCATTAGCTATATCAGAAAATTCTGCGGTACCTTTGTCAGCCGCTACAACCAAATAAGGGTCATCTTCATCGAAACGCATAACTTGGGGGGGATGTATGACTTTCCCTTTAACAAGGTTATCTGTAAGGTCTAACATTCCACGTATCATCATTTGATAACAGCTGATTACTTCCCCCATCATTTGGGAGTAATTTGTGAATTTCCCTTGATTTTTTACAATGAATCCTCCCTTTGATCCCACGGGAACGATAACTGAATTCTTAACAGTTTGAGCTTTCATCAGTCCTAAAATTTCCGTACGAAAATCTTCCGGTCGATCTGACCAACGAATACCTCCGCGGGCTACCTTTGCTCCTCGTAAATGTATAGCTTCGACGCGAGGTGAATAGATGAAAATTTCATAAAGAGGGCTCGGATGCGGCAAATCATCTAGCTTTCGGCAATCAAATTTAAACGCTAAATATGGTTTTGGTTCTAAATTTTTGAGAGACTTAGGGGAGGATGTTTGAAAAAAATTGGTGCGGACGGTTGCCTCAATCGCATTGAGTACTCTTCGTAAAATTCGATCATGGTCTATGCGATCAACTTTTTCTAAGTGACGGTTAATATCCTTAAGAATAAGAGCTTGCTCTTGTAAATTTGATTTTGAGCGCTTTAAGGCAAAGCGTAATTCAAATAAATCAATAAAATTACGAGCAACGTCTGGATACTGAGTGAGGATCTCTTGTAGATATGCTAAAGAGTAAGGCAACTGAACCTGTCGGAGGAATTTTAAGTACGCGCGAATCAGCGTAACTTGGCGCACATTGAGTCCTGCCTTTAAAATGAGCTGATACAGCACATCATTTTCAGCTGTTCCATTCCAAATATGGTGGAAGGCAGTAATGATTTTATTGTGGTTTGTTTTCCAATTTTCAATGCCAAATGCATGGACTTCGAAGTCATGAATCCAGATAAGGTAGCCATCTCTTTCTAAAGAATACGTCGTTTCTCCAATAACTTGGAATCCTAGATTTTGGAGAATAGGAAGGAGTGTGGACAAAGAGAGTGAATGACGTGCATGAAATATTTTGATTTTCAAACTTTTTTGTTCTTTTTCCCTATAGAGATAGAGATCAATGGGTTCTGAGTCTGTGATTTTTTCAATATAACCGATATCGACCAGGGCTTGCTCTGGTTTGAAAGCATCTATATACGTAGTTGGAAATGCTTTTTGATATCGGGTTAATAAAAGAGCTGTATCTTTTTCGTTATAGCGTGTATTAATGAGTCTTTCTAAATAATCTTCCCAGCTTAAAGCTGCTTCTAAAAGGGCTTTTTGAATATCCATCTCGTTGTATGTAACTACGCGAGGTTCACTAAAGCTCACCACAAGTATGAGGCGCGCATAATCAAGCTCTCCGAGTAAAACGTTATCAGAACTAATTTTTCCTTTCAGATGGTGCTCTAAGATTTTGCTGAATCGATCTTTGAGTGCATAACTATATTTTTCCTTAGGGAGAAAAACCATAACGGTAATATAACGACCATACGCATCTGGACGGATGGTAAGAATGAGAGAATGCCTATCATTCATGTTTAAAACATTCTGACTAATTTCATAAATTTGGTCGTTGGCTAGATAAAACAGTTCGTCTCGTGGAATGCTGTTTAGAATGCTTATGAGGGTTTTTCCATCATGCCATTGTGGTTCAAATCCAAATTGGTTAAATACGGTATGAACTTTTTCACCAATGATAGGAATATCAAAGGCAGAACCTGTAAAGGCCGCTTGTGTAAAAATTCCAATGAATTGATAAAGACCTCGAGGGTTTCCATCATTATCCCAATCAATAACTTCGATGGAATCTATACGTGACGCGCGATGAACAGTTGATCGTGCGTTGCTTTTTGTAATAGAGAGAGTTGGTAATGTTAATGCGTAATCTTTGTTTTTATCTGAATTAAGACGTGTTCGATTCAATACGGGTGCTAAGTCACCATTATTGACAAAAGTTACATCTCTAAATAACCCCAGATGAGGTTGGTTTGCAATGGTTTCAAAGTGTATACTCGGCAGACCTTTCTTTTGTTTCTGTATACGATTTATAGAAAAGTAACGACTTCCCAAAAAGATGAAATGACCATGTTCAAACCAATTCAGAAGGTTTTTTAACTCATTTCGTTCAGTATATGATGGAAAATTATTCCCCAAAGGAAGTTCAGAAAAAGACCCCATAAGTGCCGTAATTCTCTTTTTAATCAATGGCCAGTCTGATACCACATTTCTTACTTGCAAAATGAGCTTGGAAATCTCTTTTTTAAGCTGATCAATTTGCTTCTTTGTTAAAGTAGATTTTATTTGGATAAAAGCAATGGATTCAGGCCGGTGACTCGGTTGTGTAGCGGTTTGTGCAGATATGCGCTTATTCCCTTTTACAGCCTTTTTCTTCGGTGTGTTGTCTGTAAGTTGATGATTATGGTGCACTGCGATATTTGTATGTGTTTCCTTCAGATCAACAAGCGATACAAGCCTGCCTTCTTTAGTGCGTTGAACACCCAAGACTGGGTGAACGATAATTTCAATCTTGTGGCCTCTTTTCTCTAAAAAGGTTGTAATACTATCAATTAAAAAAGGCTGATCGAGATTCACCATAAAAATACCCAATCGGGACATGGCATGATGGCTCAAAGGGTATTCAATAATCTTCACAAGAGATTCATTGGCCTGACGTACTTGAAAAAGCGTCCACATCTCTTGAACAATGGAAGTCACCTCAGGAAGAAGCATTTTTTGAAGATATTCAATGGGAACACGCTTAAAAAAGTGCTCAGTAAAAACATCAAGGTACTTATTTTTTCGAGCAGTTCGGCCATAAATCTGCTGACAAATAGATGCAATCAAAGCTGGTTTTGAGTCAAATATTGTCATGAAGAACCTTACCAACCATATCCATCCTAAAAGGCCATCTCTATGAATATTTTACGGGAAGAGAGTTAAGATTTTGTAACGAAACGCCACAATTTATCTGTACCCTGGCGGATGCCAATACGGGGAGTCGCGCTAAAATCTGGCTGATACCCTTCATCACACACGTAAAAATGGGTGCTGGTGGTTAAATCAAGGTTGTTGTGGTCTTTTGATATCTTCAAATGACGACAAAGCTTTCCTGGTCCATTGAGGTTAATCATATCCAGGACAAGCCCCCTTATCAAGACAGCGGCTGCTGTGCCTTCAGGTTCGGTGACAATATTTAAGCAATGGTACATTCCATAGATGAAATATACATAGGAATATCCTGCAGGTCCAAACATTGGGGCGTTTCTGGGCGTTTTTCCGCGATAAGCATGGCAGGCGGGGTCGTTATTTTGATGATAAGCTTCCGTTTCTGTGATAATACCTGAAGAACCTTGAAAATAGAGCCGTTTCCCAAGGAGTTCTTGAGCAACTTGCACGGTTGGGCGAAGGAAAAAGGTGCGTTCTAAACGATGCATAGCCTCTCTCAGGAGGGATAAGCCCTTAAATGGTTTGTGATGAGTAAGATTATTGGAGCGGGCGAAGGGATTCGAACCCTCGACCCCAACCTTGGCAAGGTTGTGCTCTACCCCTGAGCTACGCCCGCTCAACTGATCCAATAGGATCATACCCGTTCTTCAGAGAATTGCAAGCCTCATATTGTTCTTTGTGTAAAATTCATCTATCGGATATTTGCTTCAAACTTAATGATTTTAGCAGGAAATTGAAAGGCATATACGCCTCCAACGGCAAAAAAAGCTCTACACAGAGCAGGGGAAAAAAAAGAGGTGGGAATTTAATCCCACCTCTTGTATTACCCGAACTCGATTTTAATTCCCCTTTAAGGGGGTCCATTAAAAGGAGAGCTTTGTTCCCGCGATAGCAATTAAGCCTGCATTGTTGCCAATGCCAACATTCCATGGTTTAGATGAATTTAGGAGCAATCCATTTTCACGTTGGACAGCAACAGCGTTTGTACGGCTGCGAATGTAGTCAACTTCGGTATATACCTTAAACCCTTGGAGAGGGGTTACATCTACCGTTGCTGTATAGAAATCGCTGTTTGCTTTCAACAAGTTACCAGTATTTCTATTTGTCCTCTGATAAGAGGCAGCAAACTGATAAGCACCCATGGTGTATCCGGCACCTACGTTCCAAGCGTGTCCTGCGTTTCCATTGTTCATGGAGCCTAAGTTAACTGCATTTGTACCACCAATTGGGTTGATCATAAAATTTGGTGTCCGTGGAAGGTGTGATTTTCCGTTGTCTAAGTAGCCTGCACCAAATCGGAAGTCATTATATCCCATGACAAAACCCAACTGATAGGACTTTGTATTTTGCATTGGAACACGGCCGCCGCTTGTGAAATTTCTATCATAAAAATAGGATTTAGCGGTCATGCCGACGCCGCTTAATGTAATGTTCCACTTGCCAATTTCTTTTTGGTAAGTAAGTCCTAAAGCAACGTTACGCAAATCAAATGGTTGGTAAGTTGCGCTTGTATCATATAAACCACGGTTTCCGGGGATTTTTCCAAGGCTAGAACCTAAAGCTGTGCGATTGTCTACCTTATTATCACCACGATGTGCCGTTGAGGGTGTATACGCTACACCAACTTGCCATCCAGCAACTTCAGGGCTGTAATAGGTAATTTTCGTGGTATTTCCAGTATCACCGATGTTGTCGTTTCCTCTGATCACACCTGCAGACATGTTGTAAACGTTGTTAAATCCACCGTCAAATCCACCTGTTCCACCGATAATTCTTCCTGCATCCCATATCATGGTGTTGCCTGGACCTGCAACGTCACCAGCTTGGAACGATCCGAACTTTCCTTTAAGTTGAACATAGTTTTGGTCAATAATGGAGTCTGAACCTGGAATTGTTTCTAAAGTGACACGGAACATATATTCCATACCAGTGGCAGAGGTTCCAAGAATCGTGAAGAACAAGTTAGAAGCATCAACACCTAAATGAGGTTGTGGGCCGCCTTTTCCATTTTCACGACGTTGTTGGTTGACAAAATAAGAGTTAACAGCTGTATATCCGTCAATCTTTAATGAAGGTGCAGTAGCGCCAGTCGTCAGTGTTTCACCATAAGAAGGGACACTGGTTAAAGCATACAAAGCCAACCCAGCCAACGTTGATGTTTTTAACAAAATCTTAACCATTTGTTATTCCTCCATAATTTAACGGATTTAAGCAAAATCATCCTAAAAATTGATATACTGTCTTCTATAAAAGCCTAAAAATGGCTGCTTGATCAACCTCAAATATTTACAAATAGTAAATGACCGGGGGTATGTGTCTTTGCGAACACACTTTAAAAAATCATTTTTCTGGGCGGATTTTGAGAAGGGTGTGGCGGACGATGAGAGCCAAATCTTGGGTGGTTGTTTTAAGGCTCATTTCTCCTTGAAGGGCGTGCAGAAATTTTGCCCGAAAAGAGGCATGGGGCTGGCCTGATTTTCTCAAGCACATGCCTTGTAATCCCCGGAGAAGATAAACAGCATTTGCCTTTGCCTCTTTTCCATCGAGCGCTGCAAGTAAAGATCCTGGAGGAATGGCGGGGGTCTTTTCTGCAGCAAGAACCTGTTGGTTATGCCGCTCGACCCATTTTTGAGTCTCTTGGGTGTGCGGGTCAGGTTTGAGATCAAAATCAAAACTGTTTTGGGACACGATATATTCCTTAAGATTAAAGGAAGGTTGAGTGGTGCCTGCTGCCGGACTCGAACCGGCACGTCTTGTGGACGACAGATTTTAAGTCTGTTGTGTCTACCGATTCCACCAAGCAGGCTCCATGGGCAACTGTAATCATTTCCCTCAAAGCTTTCAACAAAAACTGTACACGCCGTTCAAGATTGTGTGTTAGGTTAGCTCACATCAAGAGGAGGAGTGCCAGAGCGGTCGAATGGGGCGGTCTCGAAAACCGTTGTGCGTGCAAACGTACCGTGGGTTCGAATCCCACCTCCTCCGCCATCATATGTATGCCCCCGTGTGGGGGCATACATATGATGATTGAATGGGGATGAGAACCCACAAAACCAATAATTTGGGTTCGAGCTTGAGCGAAGCGAAAGCAACGCGAAGCGATAATCCCACCTTTGCAAAGATGGGCGAAAGAATATTGGGTGGAAAAATATTTTTATATTAAAACATATTTTTAAATAAAATCAAAAACTCATTAACACTTATTTTTCCCTTTCAACTGTCGCCTACTATTCACTATTTCAGCCACTTTCACTTCCAATCTCTCGCATTTTAGAAAAATTGTTTGGGCAATAAATTGACTTTTTCGAATAAGGGGCATACTATGCAATTCAACATACATCATATGCATTAAATGCAACACACAAGCTTTAGAAGCGACTAAATTTTTTAACAATAACAGTAACCGATACAACGGCTCCAAACGGGCAAGACTAGGACTTTGCTCGACAGTCCCTCTATAGGCCGGTGTTAAAAGAGGAGAAGACCTATGTTATCGAATAAACTGATTAAACCAGTGGCCCGTGTCGTCCTGGCCGCTTATATGACACACCTTATAGCGCCCATCGCGTGGGCTTGTGAGGGAGGAGTGGAAACCCTGCTTCCTGGCGATCCGTTGGCCCAAGAGAGGTTGATGGGAAGGGGGCACAGTTCTTCTTTTGTTCCTAAATCGTCACTACCAACATATGGTCCTGAACCTAGTTCTCTTATAAATAAAGAACGTCTTAAAGCTCAAGCATTGGAGTTTCAATATCATCTCCATATAAAGACGAATGAGACACCTGAAAAACAATTAAAACTAAAACTCTCTCGTCGTGCGAAAGGAACAGAAGACTCTTTTGAGAAACTTCACACTCTTAAAGTCACTCATGGAAAAATTTCTTCAAGTGAGTCAAAAGAAAGAAAACACGACGATGATATTTTAAAGTCTCTCTTTAAAGAAGCCCTCTTTGTGAAAGAGAGGGGTGGTTTCATCTTCTCTCTTGGTTCTGCAATATTAAAAATCGCCTCATCTGGTTTTGTCCTGTTGGAAGACACTGCTTCCTTTCTCTCTCCTTATGATTTAGTATTAAAAACATCAAAAGATTTGTTACTGCCTTCTCTTAATGTTGCATCTCTGACCTTAGATGTACCAACCGCCCATTTTGGTTTTGTTTCAACAAGGCTTCTTCATCTCCCCTATGCATCACAAAAAGTTCTGAACAAGGGAGGCTTGCGTGTCCATCAAGCTACAGGATTAGGCACACTTATTAACCATGGACAGGTACACTGGGAGGGTACAAAAGAACGCCCTGCCACGCTCGGTCTTCGTCAGCTCATAAATTCCTCTTCTAAAGCTAGAATGGAAGGGATGTCCCTTCACATCACAAAAGACAACCAAACTTTTATAAATGGCAGCGATGCTGAAGTCTCTCTGGGTGATCTTCGAGTTGATGCTGCTCATTCTCCCTTAATTAATAAAGGTATACTCCGTCTTCATAGGGGCACAATCGATCGAGAAGTTATCAATAAAAATCTTGCCACGATCACAATTTTAGATCAGTTGTTAGTTTCAAATTTATTCAATGCTGGGGATCTCACTGTTAAGAAGCAACTTAAAATTCTTAACGGAAAAAATACAGCAAGTATAATTATAGATCACTTCTGGATGCCTGAGGGAAATTTTGAGAATGATGGAAAACTCACCACCTCTTCTTTTCATCTTGAGAAAGGAACATTCCACAATTTACCCAAAGGTAGTTTAACAGTTCTTAAAACCACAAAAGTAGACTACGCGCATCTTCACAATGAAGGGAAGATGGTTACGGGATTGCCCAAAGCGCCAGGACACTATACGCAGTCATATGGTGAATTTAGAAACACAGGAGTTTGGGATCACACCGGAGATGTTGACTTAGGAAGAACAAAATTTTCCAATGAGAGTGAAGGAACACTCATTTGGCAAAAAGGGAGGTGGGACACTTACGGGCTTGGTCTGCAGTATAATTATGGTGTTTGGACAATCGATCAAATGTACATGCCTCGATCTTCAAGGGCACAAGGAGTCCTAAACATAAGTAATTACGGAACACTCCATCTTAAAAGTGGAGAGCTTACTTTTGGAGAATTAACAAATCATGGAATTCTCATGTTTGGCGGTGGTCGTTATACGATACTAAGTTATTTACTTAATGATCATATTATGAAGTTTTTAAATCATGATTGGACCATTACAGACAGTCAATCGAGCAGAGCTCCTAATCGTATTGTACTCGTCTATCCAGATAGGAATGTATATAATACCACTCAAAAAAATGCATTCCTTAAGCCAGTTGAAATTAAAAAGACGCTCTTCTGGGATCTCCAAGACCTTCCCGTACATCTCCATACAGAAGGAGATATTGTTTTTTCTGAACGCCATCGTAAAGCACGAAGACTTGATGATCTTGCTAACATAGCTACTCCGGGGAAAGTGACTTTTTATGTTCAATCTGTAAACACTTCACGTAATTTTGAATTTTCGAACATTGGACATCTTGTCTTATATGCATGGTATTTCGGGACGACAAGGAAATTTATTGTACCCGCTCTCACTCTGTGTGTGGAAGGTCCGCTCACTTGCGGAGAGAGCAATGATAAAATGGGGACCATCTCAGCAACCAGAGGCCCTTTGTCTGTGACAGCGCGTGAAATTGACAGTCGATTTGGCACCTTTAATGGAGAGGTAGGACCCGTCCATCTTAAAGCTACCAGAGATAATATTTTGATTGGAGCTCCTTTAGAAATTACAAAAGGATCACCGTTTACTTACGGAGAATCCCCTGAAACAGGCCCCTATAAATGGAAACAAAAAAATGGCGCTTCAGTTGTTTCAGGAGGGCCCCTCATTCTTGAGACGCCTGGGAAAATTCTCGTCGATTATGGTGATCTTTTGAGTGGTGGTGAACAACTTCTTAAATCTGACCAATTGATCCGCAATCAAGCGAGCTCTTTTACATCTTTGGATAAGGTTATTATACGAAGTCCAGAATATGAGCATACACGAGCGCCGAAAATTTCAAATTCTCCACCGCAGGACGCGTTATACATTATTATCCCTGAGGTTCCAGGGTCAGATCCTGCAACCATCGAAGCGCGTGGCAATATCGAAATTCATACACAAAAGACAACTAACGTTGCCAGTAAAATGCGCAGTGGTGAAGATATATTGATCAATGGCATAAAGCTGGATGAAAAAATCGTTGATCTTAGTCAAAAGATTCCCGGCTATGTCGAAGAAGCTCAGAATTTGTATGAAAAGACATGGACCTATCAATATTATTGGGTAGCTGGGTGTGTTATACGCTGGCTCCTCTCGACCCCACTGTTCTCAACTGAAACCTGCTCTCTTATCGCAAAGAAAGATATTCATATCAACACGGGCGGTTTTTTAATCAAAGGGAGAATCGGCGCTAGAGGTGCCTGGATTCATGGATCTGGAAATGGAAAGTTTGACGGAACATCGTTTGTGGGGCACGCAACTTCCAAAGGCGACGTTTTGTTTAACCTGACGCAAAGCATATTAGAGAAAACTTCAGCCAGTGGAGCTCTCAAGAAAAACACACACGGGGAAATAGTCCCCCCTATTCGCCTCGGTGCACCTCGCGTCTCTATTAAAGACAATTATGCGATGTTCCTTGATGATAAGAATCAACATCTCTATCGAATTTCTTTAAACCCTGCGACCATCAGGAATCCTCTTAGAAACCTCTCATCAGGATTATTTGAATTGTTCCTTAATTCAGCTGTGGCTGATCTTACAGGACGGATAGATTTTGAAGGGAGTAGAGAACTGGAAGAGCATACCAAAAGATTTTCACATCAAACCAAGATATCTCTTCTAACTCAAGATCATCTTCATCAGGCTTCGACCATGCTTCTCCTAAACAGCTTACAGCAAGTAGGAGAATCAATTGAAGAACACATGATGCTTTTTATTCCGGCCCAAGCGATCACAACCACAAGAGGGATTTCTGCAAAGACGATTGACGCCTCACAGGATGGAGATCTCACAACGGAGAATTATGAACTTGAGGCAGAAGAAGATGTTTCTCTTGTAGCAGCTAAAAGGAATCTACTCCTAACAACCCCTCGACGGATTATTCTAGGTCATGTCACTCGAGATGTTGTTGATACGCAAGCCACAGTTAAAGCTAAGAAGGGGCGCGCTCGCGTTCAAGGGGGCGAGCATGTTGGAATAAAGGGAGCTGTTGTAGAAGGAGATCAAGATTTACTGGTGCGTTCCGAGGGTGATATTGCCATAGAAGATGTAGCTCTTTATCGATCAGAAACCTATCAAACTGTTAAGGATGGTGGACTCTTTGGAGGGGATACAGTAACGCATACTCATGTGGAAAGCTCAACACCTTTGCCGGCAGGGGTAAAATCACTGCATGGCAATGTGCGTCTTGAGACTATGAGAGAAAAATCTATCTCTATCATAGGTTCACATTTCAGCGCCCCTGAAAAAGACATTCTATTAGAGGGAGGAGAAATTACTGCAAAAGCAGGGATAGGAGGGACCACCGTTGCAACTACAATTCATACGCGTGGAGCATTTAGTTCTTCAAGAAGTTCAAGTAGTACCCATACTGCCACATTCATTCCAACCACCTTTGAAGCACGCAATATTCATGTTAATGCCAAAAAGAGCACTTTTACCGGTGCGGACTTTGTCGCACAGATTCTATATGACAACTCTGCAACAGGAGCCCACTTTAAGCCTGCCATAGGGGTATCAACTTATTTTACACAAACGATTGGAAAGACACCCCTCTCCAGCACGGATGTAGGGTGCCAGGGATGGTATGAGGTGATGCAACCATGCAGGTTCGCCATTAATCAAATCATCCGCAAGATAGACGACGGAGAGCTCATTCTTGAGTCTGTCCAATGGGATTCCAACCGCACACAAATCATCGGCAAGTTTGTAGAGACCACGTATCAACTCAAGCAATGGCAAACCAGTTGGGCAACACGCACGCAAGTCGTCCCCGACGAAGCCCTTGTTGTTGCAGCCTTTGCCATCTCCCTTGCAACGCAAGGGTGGGGCACTGCTCTGGGTAATACTCTCTTGGGAAGTGGGACCATGAGCGCCCAAATGGCCTCAACG
>Ga0194130_10000414_pt1 | contig 82099 bp, 62 predicted proteins | sample TA2KigsurfametaG_FD_160084 | JGI IMG/M metagenome (GOLD analysis project Ga0194130, IMG submission 160084) | Freshwater microbial communities from Lake Tanganyika, Tanzania - TA2015050 Kigoma 12 surface | ecosystem: Environmental > Aquatic > Freshwater > Lake | place: Tanzania: Lake Tanganyika... | reverse complement strand
CAATAAAGATTTTGTAGTGAATAGATATTTTCTAAAGAGTATTCAAAATCCTGTATATAAAAACTATCAAGAAGAGCAAGTTAGATTTATTGAAAAGTATATTTATACCACAGAATGTAGGAGAAAACTAATTTTACAAAATTTTAATCAGGAAATAGAGAACTGCACTAATTGTGATAATTGTTTAAAGAATAAGAAGGATGTTGTAAGAGTTGAATATAGTCGTCAATTATATTTATTTTTAGGTTTATTAAAAAGAATCAATGATAAATTTGGAAATACAACAATTATTAATATTTTATTAGGAAAAGGAAGTATTAAAGATATTCTTAAAACAAATGCTGAATTTGGTGAAGGTATAGAATATGGAAATTTAGAATGGTGGAAAATCTTTACTAGAACATTAATTAATGAAGAACTGATTAAAGAAAATCAGGTGTCAGGATTCTTTGGTTCTACACTATGTTTAACAACTAAAGGATTAAAATTAATTAATTTGCTTAAGAATAAATACAAAAACTTTGAAGATTTACAAAAAGAAAAGAATAATATTTCAGATTGTTATCTAACTGAAATAGTTTATACTAAAGAACCTAAAAAAACCAAGGAAAAAATTAAAGTGGTTAAAGCTGTGAATAAGAAAAATTTAATTATAGAAGATTAGATTTATAAATTTTTATAAAAAATTGATAAAAATTATATAATATTTACATTATAATAAATAATAATGAACTCTATAAGGGATTTTATTGACTATATTATAACTTTTGATAATATTGATGATATTTTAGAGAATTGTAAAACACAAACAGAAAAAGGTTATATTTTTGAAAGATTATATGATATTGTTATTAAATTTGGATTTTGTGATATTTTTCCTAATAATAATTATAATCATCTAATTGGTAATTTTAATCTTGGTAAACTTAAAATTTTGAAAAATCTTAATAAATATTTAGATGAAAAAATCATAAGCGGTAATTCTAGTGGATGTTCAGATTTAACATTACATAATAAGAATAATGATACATATATATTTATTAGTAGTAAATATCCTAAATCAGATGAAGATATAAAAAAACAGAAATCAGTAGATTATTATGATATTCAAAAAATTATTGCTGTTATTGATGATAATAAGCATATTTATAAAAATTATAAAATATATCTTATTGTTCCAAATAAAAAAAAGGTATTAGATAAGGTTAGAACAGCTAATAATTCAAGTAATTATATTACTAAATATATGACTGAAGAAAATATTTTAGATAAAGATGACTTGAATAAATATTTTTTAGCATTCAAACAAGATATAATTAAAAATTTTAATGAAGATTGGCAAAGTATATATTTAACATCTAAAGAAAATTTAAATTTAAGATTTCATCAAGAGTTGATTACATATAAAACGAGTGATCTTATAAGTGAGGGTAATAAATCTTTTTTATGGGGTTGTAAGTGTAGAAGTGGAAAAACATTTATATTTGCAGGTATTATAATAAAACAATTAAAAATAAAGAAAAAACTAAATGTTTTAATTATTACACCTGCACCAACAGAAACAGCACCTCAATTTACAGATGACTTATTTAATAAATATAAAGATTTTGATAAATTTAAGATTCATCATATTGAAGGCTCTAAATCATTAGAAACATTAGAAACAAGTGATAATAACATATTTGTAATTTCTAAACAACTACTACAAAAATATACTTCTAAAAAAACTAATATGAAGATTAAAGATTTAAAATTAGATATTATTGGTTTTGATGAAGTTCATTTTACAGGTTGTACTGATTTATCAAAAGATATTTTAGATTCATATTCGTCAAAAAATACAGTTAAAATATATTTAACAGCTACTTACAATAAACCATTAAAAGAATGGAATATTTTACAAGAATGTCAAATGTATTGGGATATTGAAGATGAGCAATTTTGCAAATCTATATTAAATGATGAAACTAATTTAGATAGATTAAAAGATAAACATGGTAATGAATACATAACAAAAACTATTAAATATTATACTGATTTAGGATTATCAATAAATGATATATTTAGGTGTTATGAAAAAATGCCAGATTTACATTTAATAACTAATATGTTCGATCAACAAAGATATGAAATAATAAAAGAAAAATTAAATAAATCTGACTCAAAAATGGGTTTTTGTTTTGATACTCTTTTTGGATTAAATAAAGTAAAAACAAAATTCACTTTTGAAAATGAGGTTAAAACTGTTTTAAGATATATATCAGGTTCTCAAAAAGAAGAAGATGGTGAAAAAACTATTTTTACAAGAATAAATAATATATGTTCGGAAAAAGAATCAAGAATACCTTTTACTCAAATTTGGTTCTTGCCCTCTGATAATATAAATGAAATATCGTTATGTTTAGAAAAATTAATGTACGAAGATAATATTCTAAAAAAATATGATGTATTATGTATAAATCGTAAAAATAAAGAATTAGCAAAGGATATTAAAGATGAAATAAATAAAAAAGAAATTGAGGCTAAAAGCAAAGGTAAATTAGGTTTAATTCTTCTGGCAGGAAATATGTTAACTTTAGGAATTACATTAAATTTATGTGATTTAGTTATTCTATTGAATAATTCATTATCATCTGACAAAGTGTTACAACAAATGTATAGATGCATGTCAGAAGGAATAAATAAAAAGATTGGAATTGTTGTTGACTTGAATATAAGTAGGGTTTTACACACATGTATAAATTACACAGTTTATAAAAATGAAAAAAGTATTGATGAAAAAATGAGATATTTAATTAAAAATCATTTAATCAATATAGATGTTGATATGATGGAAAATAAGAAAATTAACTCAGATACAATAATTAAGAAATTAATGGATATATGGAAAGAAGATCCTATAAATAGTTTTAGAACACTTCTAAGAAAGTTGGATAATGATTATGAAGAGTTTGATAATACTACACAAAAACTAATAAATAAAACATTTACAAAAAGTCTAAAAGATGATAAAGTAAGTTTAGAATTGATACTAAAAGATGAAGATGATGAAATACAAGATTTACCAAATGGTAAAGAAAAAGTTAAAAGTGATAGTCATAGTGATAATGATAGTATAGATAATGATAGTATAGATAATGAAGAAGAAAAAGTAGAAACACAAATATCATTTACAAAAGATGTTTTACCTTATGTAATACCACTAACATGTATTTTAACAGTAAAGAATTCAAATATGGATTTTGTAAAAATGTTAAATGATATAAAAGAAAATCCTGAATTATTGGATACATTTGATGACCAATGTTTAATATGGTGGAATAAGAAAGATTTAATAGATATTATAAAAGATATAATAAGTAAATATTTTGATAAAAATTCCAATACATATAATATATCAGTACAATTTAAGATGTCATTACAATCATTAATTGATAAACCAAAAGAATTATTAGAATTAATAAATGATTGCTTAAAACCTAAAGAAGTAGAGAAAAAAGAGAATGGAGAGGTATTTACACCTATGAAGTTAGTAAATGAAATGTTAGATAAATTACCAATAGAAGTATGGAAAAATAAAAATTTAAAATGGTTAGATCCTTGTTGTGGTATGGGTAATTTTCCTATTGCAGTATATTTAAGATTAATGGAAGGATTAAAAGAAGAAATTAAAGATGTAAAAGCAAGAAAGAAACATATATTGGAATCAATGTTGTATATGAGTGAGTTAAATAAAAAGAATGTATTAGTATGTAAGCAAATATTTGATATTAATAATGAATTTAAATTAAATATTTATGAAGGTGATAGTTTGAAAGTAGATTATAATAAAGAGTTTAAAATAAAACAATTTGATATTATTATGGGTAATCCGCCTTATAATGCATTAGGAACAAAAGCAACAGGTAATACTATATGGCAATTATTTGTAAATAATAGTATTAAAATATTAAAAAACGATGGATATATATGTTTCATCCATCCAAATGGCTGGAGAAAACCTAATACAGAAAAAGGTAAATTTTATGGATTATTTGATAAAATGGCAAAAGAAAATACAATAATATATTTAGAAATTCATGATACAAAAGATGGAATGAAACAATTTAGTTGTGGCACACGCTATGATTGGTATATATTACAAAAAAAGAAAAATGAAAACTATAAAACTAAAATATTAGATCAGAATAACATATTACATGATATTAACTTAAACAAGTATAATTGGTTAGCTAATTGTGAATTACAATTAATTGATAAATTAATTGCTGATGAAAATGAAGAAAAATGTAACGTATTATATTCAAGAAGTTCATATGGGGCTGATAAAAAATGGATATCTAAAGTAGAAACAAAAGAATATAAATATCCTGTTGTTCATTCAACACCAAAAGACGGACATCGTTTTGTGTGGTCTAATAGTAATGATAATGGATTTTACGGAGTTAAAAAAGTTATATTTGGTGAATCTGGCATATATAATCCAATTATTGATATTGATGGAAAATATGCTATGTCACAGGGCGCAATGGCAATTATAATAGAAAATATTAAAGAAGGTGAAAAATTATCTAAATTTTTAAGTTCTTCCATATTTAATAAAATAATAAAAGCTTGTTTATGGTCTTCTTTTAGAATTGAATGGGGTATGTTTAAGAATTTAAAAAAAAACTTTTATGAATTATTAGATGATAAAAAAGAAATAAAAATATCTAAAACTACAGATGATGAAAAAATTATAGTATCAAAAAAGAAAGCATTAAAAAAGAATATAATTATAAATGATAATATCTAATCAAAAAATATTTATTATACATCATATGGCATATTAGCTGGTTCGCCATTTGGTAAAAGTATTCTTCTACTATAAATCCATTTTTTATTATAATAACTCCATCTTACAGACCTATCTATTTCTAATCTATCAAATCTAAAAATTAGTTGTATAAGATATAAATTTATATTTTGATTATTAGCCATCCAATATGGAATCATATTTACAACTGAATTTATCAGATTGAAAGGTGTATTTAATTCTGGAAATAATATTCTACTTGGACTTGGTCTGTATAACATTAATTCTTTACATTTATATTCTTTCCATTCATACGCCCAACAATAGGGATTTTTTCTATCAACAAAAAATTCTCGTGATTCATCACCAGTAAGGGGTTGAAATTTATGATCTGATTCTAAAAGTTTAATAACGAATTTTCTATCTTCTTCTAAATTTAGATAATATTCGTCAGGAACAAAAGTTTTCATAAAATCTAAAATTAGTATTCTTGATTCAGAGTTATTTAATAAATTTACTAATTTTTGTTGAATAAATGAATATCTGACTTTCCAGTTTTCAAACTCTTCACGAATTACTCTAATTTTTTCATCATATTCTTTTTTCTTTTCCAAATATCTAAGGAATTCTGGATGTTGTTGTTGATAATATTTTCCTACTTCTGGCTCATTATATTTTAATTTTATAAATTTAATTTCTATATATTCTTCGTAATTTACTTTAATATTTTTTTCATTTTGTAAATATAAATTTAAATATTTTTTAATTTTATCTTTTAGGTCTTCATATGGTAGTTCTCCAATATATGGTATACCTCTAATTATTCCCCAATCGTCAACACCTAATGTTAATTTACCGTTTACTACACCTCCATTTATAAATCCAGCCCAATATTTAGGACAATAATGTTTTAGTTTTTTCTTTAGATTTTTCTCTACTAGCACATTAAAGTCTTGAAATGAACTTGTTCTACAGTAATTTTCAGCAGTTTCTAGTATAAATTTTAAATCAGAAGAATTTAGAGAACATGTTTTATTTTCTGTTTCTAAATCTTCATCATTTGTAAATTCACCGTATATATATTCTTCTTGGTTCCAGCAGTCCATTATTAGTTTAATATAAATATTTATTTATCAATTTTTTATTGATATTATATATTATATAATAATATGGTTACCAAAAAAAGATTATTACAGCATCTAAAGAATGATATATATTGTAGAATTGGAGTATCAAAAGTTCATGGTGTAGGTGTTATTGCTATAAAAGATATTCCAAAAGGAACTAATCCTTTTTCTACATTATCTAAAGAAAAAGATAAAATAATAACTTTAAGTAAGGATGATATTAAAGATATACATCCAAATGTTCGTAAAATTTTAACTGATTTTTTTGGTGATAAAAAAAGAGATGATTATGATGTGTATGCTTATGGACCAAATTATATAAATATATCATTTTATATGAATCACAGTGATAATCCAAATATAGATGTTATTGAAGATACTGAAAATAAGTATTTTAGTTTTATAACAAATAGAAAAATAAAAAAAGGTGAAGAATTATTTATAAATTATAATGAATATAGTGAAGAATGAAGAATAGATTTAGAGAATAAAATATAAATATATTATATATGATAAATATTGATGATTTTGATTTGTCTATAGAACCATGTGATGATTTTGCATGTTATGTTAATGGAAATTGGAAAAAAAATAATCCTATACCAGATAAATATACAAAATGGGGTACTTTTGAATTATTACATGAAGATAATTTAAAAAAATTAAAAGATATTGCTAGTTCTAATTGTGATGGTATATATAAAAATTTAGGAATACTTTATAATTTAGCTTTAGATGAAGAAAGATTAGAAATAGAAGGATTAAAACCTTTTAATAAAATAAAAAAATTAATACTTGAATCAAATGATAAAAATGAATTATGGGAAATAATGGCAATATTAAATAAATATGGATTAGCTGGAATGTTTGGTGCTTATTCACAAGAAGATGCAAAAAATAGTTCTCTTGTTGTTTTATATATTTCTACTAGTGGATTAGGACTTCCTGATAGAGATTATTATTTTTTAGAAGATAAAGAAGAGATAAGAAAAAAGTATAAAAAATATATTGCTGATATTTTATTATGCTTACATCCTCTTGATTATGATATGCATATAGATAAAATAGCTGATCTTATATTTGATATTGAAGTAAAATTAGCAGAACATACTTATACAAAAGTAGAAAAGAGAGATCCAGAGAAAAATTATAATAAAATAGAATTATCAGAATTTAATAAATTAACGATGCTTGATTGGAATCACTATTTAAAAAAATTAGATATTTTGATTGATATTCCTTATATTATTGTTGATAATTTAGATTTTTTTGAAAATTTAGGTAAATTATGGATTAATACTGATATTAATTTACTAAAATTATATTTATTATTTAAATCATTATCTAGTTCAGCATATTATTTAAACGATAAACTTGTTAATCTTAAATTTAATTTTTATGGCAAATTATTATCAGGACAAAAGGAAAATAAACCTAGATGGGAAAGAGCTATATCAATGATTGATATGACGATGGGTGAATTACTTGGTAGAAAATATTGTGAATTATATTTTAATGATTCTTCAAAAGAAAAAATGCTTGATATGGTTAAATCCCTAAATAATGAATTAGCGAAAAGATTAAATAATTTAACATGGATGAGTGATGAAACAAAAGAAAAAGCTTTTAAAAAACAAAAAGCGTTTAAGGCAAAGATTGGTTATCCTGATAAATGGAGAGATTTTTCTACTCTATTTTTAGGAACAAGTAGTGCTGATGCAAAAAGTTTATTAAAAGTTATAATGGATTGTAATCTTTTTAATCATGAATATGATATTTCTCAGTTATTTAAACCAGTAGATCCTAATAAATGGGAAATGAATCCTCATGATGTAAATGCATACTTTCATCCAATTAGAAATGAAATTGTTTTTCCAGCTGGTATTCTTCAACCTCCTTTTTTCTATCCTGATGGCGATGATGCTCTTAATTATGGTGCTATAGGAACTGTTATAGGACACGAAATGACACATTCATATGATGATAAGGGTTCACAATTCGATCATACTGGAGAATTAAATAATTGGTGGACCGAAGAAGATAGAAAAAAATTTATGGAAAAAGCAAATTATTTTGTTAATGAATATGGATGTTGTAAAATTAATGGTAAAAATGTTAATGGAGAATTAACACTAGGTGAAAATTTAGCAGATCATGGTGGTGTTAAAATTGCTTTTCATGCCTTTAAAAATAAATTAGGAGATAAAGATATAATAGAAAAATCAAAATTTACTCCTAATCAGAGATTTTTTATATCTTGGGCAATAGTTTGGAGATGTAATATAACAGATGAAGAAGCAGATAAACGGTTATTAACCGATCCCCATTCTCCTAATGTTCTTAGAATAAACTGCACACTTAAAAATATACCAGAATTTCATGAAGCATTCAATATTGACTCTGGTGATATGTATAGAAAAAATCCTGTCCAAATGTGGTAGTGTTCTTAAAACATGGGCAGAATATTCTGAAGAAATGTCCAATTATCAGGTGGCACGCAGAAGATTTCGTCTCCAACCCTGATGTGCGCTGTGTTTGCTATGGACAATATAAGATGTCCTATGACACCTGCAAAAGGTGTGTTAGTTGTGTGAATCACTACCAACACTGCTGTTGGATTCTTAATATAACGTTCCAAGTCATCGAGACACACATCTTTCACGATGAACTTTACTGCAAGTCCCTCATTGTTGGAAAGAGACAGGACTTTTCGTCCTCCTTCGTATTCGTGAAGACCAACAAAACCCTTCATTGTCCTCAATATACGCACGTAGAAGGGTTGTGTAGGTTCAGGCTGAATCAGCATGAAAAACTGTGCAATCAGAACATGATCGTACAAATCATTAGTTTTTGGTGGTATACCGCAATCAACCAACTTTCCTTCTGCTATTGTAGCATTTGCGTCCAAACCCTGAGCCTTAATGTTAATTTTGAGGGTTTCTTCTTCTTTTCGAATATCTAAACTATCAAAATAAGGAAGATTACAAAGTAAATACCCTAATGTTTGCCAGTTTGCTTGGGCAATATCAATAGAAGAATACTGCATAGAAGAATGCTGTATTGTTGTTTCTGATTTAGTATGTTCCCATGTAATAAATATAAATTCAATTTTTTATAACTTTATATATATAAAAATAAGTAGCTCTTTTTTAGAGTTTTCCTTGCTGAGAAAATTCAGATAAAACTGTATCTAAATTTTCTATCTCGCTCCAAGCGAAACGTCTTCCTCCTTCAAGCCATACATACTCCCTGTTCTTCTTTTCAATTCGTTCAATGACGCCATGATAAGGAGTATTCGGAGTTTTTAGCACCACGAGGGATGGGTTGATAGTGTCCAACCTGATTAGTGTAGGCTTACTCAAGCGATATTTCGCCATAGCATCTGTCTTGGAAAGACACACAAAACCTCCAACTCCATAGTTGAACACACCAATATATCCACCTGTAGGGGTTGGCACAATTTCTACAAAATTTATTGTAGAATCATCTGGCATCATAAGAATTTGGGTTCCGAGTGCTGTGTTTGCCTGTGTAGTTTTTCTCCAAGGTACACATAACTGCGGAAAACGACGACTTTCTAAAACTTGTTCGCCTACTATCCTTACGATAGCATCAAAGCCCTGACCGATGATGTTCAAGTCAATTTCTTGTCCTTTCTTATGAATCACCAGTTTATTAAATGGTGGTAATCTGGCAAACATGGCAAGTAACAACCGCATCTGATGTGGAACAGCTGGTTGCACAGGAGAGGGAACTTTTTTCTGAGTAAAAATGTCTTGAAGCATATTCACCCATGAAATAGGTTGTGAAAGATCAGGCATTGTGAAGGTCAATGATGAATTATCAACATGATGAGCAATGATATTACCCCTAATACGCTTGATAACTATTTTTTTGACCTCCAACTTATGTTGTACAACATCAAGGGGTGTTTTGAAAGTAGATGCCAAAATACTCATGGCATTTTTAGCAGGTTGTTCAGCTAGAGTAGCGTTTGAACCGTCAACAAGTTGACTAAACAACCTCCAATCTGGGTCTCCATGAATCTGATCAGCTGTCAGATTAGGCCTTTTAGGTGTTTGTTCAATAGTTTCCTGAACTGGAGTGGGTGCTTGTTCAGTAGTTTCCTGAACAACAAAGACTGAACTATTAGTTCTGGTTGCTGGGCGTCTACGTTTAGGAGGCATTCTGTATAAATACAACAAATAAATAATATTTCAATTTTTATAAAATTTTACAGATATTTTTGTATATATATAAAAAAATATAGTTCTAATATTCGTGAGAAAATTTATTATTTTTATTTATAAAGTTATCAATTTGATTAAAAATATGATTTCTAACAGGCTCATTATTTTCAAAATCTTCATTAACATCAATAACACACGAAGTTAAATTTTTATCACATAACCAATCATCATGTGCTTTATGTAGCATTTTTAAATATTCAAGAGAAACTGAAGATTCTTCGTTTCTTGATCTAATCTTTAATCTTTTAAAACTTACTTCAGGTTCACAACGAAGATAGATAAATCCAGATGGTTTACCCATTTTTTCTATTAGTATATTTTCAAGCCAAATATACCATTCATTATACATTTTCCATTCAAGAGAGGACATTTGTCCTGTTTCATATAACGATTTAGCAAAAACATTTCTATCAGTATAAATAGATCTTTCTGTAATTTTAATATCTTTAATTGTTGGTTTAGTTAGATTATTAACTCTAGTTATAGCAGCATAATTTTGAAAAGTATAAGACCATCTTTGTGGATCATCATAAAAATTTTGTAAAATATTTTGGTTTGTTGAATTATCTTTAAGATTGATCCAATCATTAACAGGTTCTAAACAAATATCTATATTATTATATTTTTCAGCAAATAATTTACAAAATGTTGATTTTCCTGAACCAATATTACCATCTACAGTAAACCATTTTTTAACCATCTTTCTATATATGTAAATATAAATATATACTTATAATATAATAAATTAAAATCAATTTTTTATTGTGGTCTAAAATTTATAAGAGTATTTAATTTAGTTTCATAAACACCCATAACAAACATTGAATGATTTTGAAAAATTTTATTAAGTGGTAAATTCATTACTTCATTCTTTAATTTATCTAATATACTAAAAATACTATATTTGTATCTATCAAATAATAATTCTAAATTATATCTTGAATTACTAATATCTTCTAAATTATACCAATATATATTATTTATATATTCATCAATTGATACTGTTACTATATCACCTTTTCGTGTCAGCTTTCTTCTATTAACAAACCCTTTAGTAGTAACAAACTCATTTAGCTCCTTAAATATATTACTAAATACAAAATAGGTTTGATTGTATCTAATATTATTATTAGATGGATTACAATTAAATGATGAGCTAGAACTTGAGCTGGAACTTGAACTTGAGCTAGAACTTGAACTTGAGCTAGAACTTGAACTTGAGCTAGAACTTGAACTTGATTTTGAATCAGGAGTTACTATAAAATCTGTAGAATTTGAAGAACTTGATTTTGAATCAGGAGTTACTATAAAATCTGTAGAATTTGAAGAACTTGAACTGGAGTTTGAATCTGAATTAACTATAAAATCGGTTGAATTACAATAAAAAACTATTTTTTTTTGAATATTAAAATTAATTGTTACAATACATTTAATATATTCAGTAAATTTATTAAAAAAGTATTTAAGTTTAGGAAAAGTTTCTATCATATCAGCATATAAAATATTTGAAGGATTAATAAGTGTTGTATTTTTTATAAGTAGATATTCATAATTTATACAGTTAGTATTTAATTTTATTTGGTTTCCCCAACTATCATAAAATGAAAAAGTAAGTGTAGTGATGTTACCGAGTGCTGTATCTTGATAAATCTTTACAGCATAATAAGGATTACCTCTATAATAAAGAATTCCTGTTACTTTATCAGGAAATACTGTAAAAGAATTATCATTTATAGGATTAGTTGCTAGATTTTGTCTATTTGATAATTCTGGAATATTAACCATAACAAATCTATCTGTAAATAATAAACTAGTATCATTTACATTTGGAATATATCTAGAACATGCTAATTTATTTTGAAAATGTCTATCAAAATCATCTTTTATATTCATACCACAGGAGGTAGGACATTCTTCATCACAAGAATTATCACAATATCTCCAATCACAGTTTATAATAACTGAACTAAATCTTGGTAATACAATATTATCAAGTCTAATAAATTTTATATTAATAAAATCTCTTGAGATATAAGGATTATATATTTTTTTTTGTCTATTTTCATAGTTTATAATAAAATTAGGAGAAGAACCAAATAATAATATATCATCTTCTACATTATCATCAATTTTGGATCTGATATTAGGATTATTACTTATTTTTGTTTTAGAATTACGTTTAAGTTCACCTTTTAATTCATCTTTTAATGATAAAGTATTAATACCACTATTTACAATCGGTCCAAAAGTAACTTTATATTGAAAAGGATCTGGATATAATTCAATATCTCTATCAATCGAATCAATATTTAATCTGTATTCAGTAATTGTATCTTTATTAACTGGATTGCCAATATTTTCATCTAAAGTATTATTTTTATAAGTAAAATCTTGTTTTTTATTTATAGGTTTATTTTCTGTAAAATTTTGTTGATAATTAAATTGTCTCATATCATTAAGAGATTCATTTCTAGCACTATTAGTTTCATTTCTATAAAAAGTGCTATTTGGTTCATAACTATTATAATTTTTAATAAACTGTTGTTGTTCTGAATTAAATTTGTTATTCATTTATAATATATAAATATAATATTTTGTGTTTAATATGTTTAAAAAATAGATTATTATATATTAATATAATAATTTATAAATGGATCAAATATTTTTATCACAAGAAAATATTATAAATTTAACTAAAAAATTAATCTTATATCTAGAATTAGATGAATCACAAATTAATAAAGAAGTAATTATGAAATGTAAAAAAATAATTTTTAATTATATGAATGCAATATATGATAAATATGGTAATAAAAAACCACAAAATATATCAACTAGAGAATTTCTTGATAAATTAAATAAAAAAAGTTTAAGTGATTGCATAAGAATGTTTGAAGAAAAAAAATCTAATAAAAATAATTTACGAAATAATATGACTTTTAATCCAAATAATAATCCTAATAATTTATTAAGATATAATCAACAAAATCAACAAAATCAACAAAATCAACAAAATCAACAAAATCAACAAAACCAAAATAATATGTTAGGTATACCAAATAAATTTATAAGACCTGATGATATGATGAATAGGATGACCAATAATAATAATAATAATAATAAACCAAAAGATTATACATCATATAATGATGGTGGAGGTGCATATGCATCATTTAGTTCATTAAATAATAGTAATGGACCTTTTATAACAGCGACTGGTGAATATGGATTACCATTAGAGATGCAGAATGAAAATTCAAATCAAAATGATAATTTTAATCAAAATAATGGTTCTTCTACAAGATTTGAAGGTCGTAAAAATTTTTCTGATGAATTAGAAAGAAGAATGAATGCTTTACAAACAGAATATAGAGGTGGCTCCAATCAAAGTGGACCTCAATTAGATGAATTAACTGCTAAATTATTAAATCTAAATAATACTGGAGCACAAATTCCCGCAGGTATGGTTTTACCTCCAAGTATGCAAAGTAATAATAATAGTAATAATAATAGTAATAATAGAAATAATATGGGTAATAATATGGGTAATAATATGGGTAATAATATGGGTAATAATATGGGTAATAGAAATGGTGGTGGTGGAGGAAACGGTGGTGGAGTAAATAATAGAAATAATTGTGGTGATATGGGTTATTCATTTAATTATACCAATGATGATGTTGGAACAGATTTTAATCAGGCGTATGGTGGTCAAGAAACTCAATATAATGGAGTTGATAGTTTTGAAAATAATTATAAACCAAATTCTGAACAAAATTTTAATAATAATAGTGATACAGATTTAGATACTAAATTAAAAAAAATGGAAATGGAACGAAGTAATGTTAATAAAATGATATCAACGATGCCAAAAACAAATAATTTTGATCCTATGAAATCTCCAAATTTAGAAAAGAATAAAAATGATGATTTTTTTTTTTTGAATAATTCTGATAATAAAAATTCTGTTAATCAAAATCCCAAAAAAGAAACTGTTAAACAAAATCCCAAAAAAGAAACTGTTAATCAAAATCCCAAAAAAGAAACTGTTAAACAAAATCCAAAAAAGGAAACTGTTAAACAAAATCCCAAAAAGGAAACTATTAAACAAAATCCAAAAAAGGAAACTATTAAACAAAATCCAAAAAAAGAAACTATTAAACAAAATAATAAAAAATTTATTAATAATACAGACGATATAGATTTAGATATAGAAATTGAGGCATTAGAAAGATCTATAAAATTAGAGGAAGAAAAAAAGTTAGAAGAAATTAAGAATAAGGAAAAGGACTCTAAAAAAGCATTAATTAAACTACTAGTAGAAGCCAAAAAAAATAAAGAAACGGATATAAAATCTGATATTTCTGATTCATCTGTAAAGGAAAATTTTAGTACTCTTAATAATAATGTTATAGAATTGAATATAAAGAAGAAAAATAAAAACAATAATATGACGATAAATGATACTTTGAAAGGTTTAAAAAATGATAGATTACATGAGGAAAAAATAATAGAAATACAGAGTAATAAGGTTGTAGATAGTGAATGTTTTAATGATTATATGATAAATTTTGATAAAAAAATTAAATTTAGAGATATAAATATAAATGATATACAATTACCTAGGAATATAAAAGAGAACATTATAGAAGGAAAAAATAATAGATTAAAAATAATAATTGATGGTAAAGAACATATTATAGAGCTTGAAGAAAATTATTATAATAGAAATGAAATATGTTATTATATAAATGAAGCATTTGAAAATAATAATATAAATATTAAATGTAGTTTAATAGAAGATAATTTTATATTTAAATCTTCTGATAGATTTAATATGATTAATGAGTCAGATAGTATATTATCATTTTTAGGATTTAATAAAAATTCATATATCAATAGAAATGAATATAAATCAACAAATATTTTAAAATTAGGTGATAATATATTTTATTTAGTAATTGAAAATATATGTAGAGAACCATTATTTTTAATAAATAATGATAATGATGAAATAAAAAAATTAGTAGAATTAAATGAATATTATGAAGTAGATCATTTAATTATAAAATTTTATAGAACAAAAAATGAAATTATAAAAAATGATTTAGAATATAAATTCTTTTTTGAAAGAGAACATAAAATAGTATTAAATTTTACTTAAAATATCTAAATCTACATTTATTAACTTTTTCATCAGTTAATCTTTTTCGTGTAAGATGATCAAAAGTTTTACCTTTTAATAATCTTAATATAAAATTAATAGAATACACCCCACATTCAGAATTGCCTCTTTGATGTTGTGTTTGATTATATCTCATATCAATATTATTAATATTACAATCCTCAAGATGTTCTTTAATTCTATTCATAAAATTACTAATTCTTTTTTCTGGTTTTCTTCCATATGAATCACTAAAATAAATTTGTCCTTTTTCTAAATCAGAAAATAAACTAACCCAATGGGAACCACTTTTATAATGTTCATCTAAATTAAAAATAACTCCTATTTTATTTTTACCTTCTTTTTTAAGATCATTAAAATTAATTTTTTTAAATGGATAATAATCTAAATCATTAAAATCTATAGGTACTGCTCCCATAAACACAAAATCTGGATATTTATTTTCATATTGTGATAAAGTTTTATTTATATCAACAGTTGATAACCATTGAAATTGTCCTTGTGGACCTTCTGGTCTAAAAACAGATGTTTGTAATAATTCTTTATCTTCTTTTTTCATATTATCAAAAACTCTATTATTCACCCATTCGCTATGATTTGAATTTTTAAATCTTTTTTGAAATTCAAATAATAAATATGTTTTATATTTATCTGGAGAAATTTCTTCTAAAGTATCATATAATTGAATAGAATTTTCTCTATTACTTTTATTATATGCTATTGCCATTTTAACTAATAAATTTAATGGAATACATGAACCATTTTCAAATGATATTGTTGGTCCACATTTTTTTTCACCATTATTTTTAGGTGTTACTTTTTCTACCTTAATATATGGAATTGGTAATTTGGTTGATTCAATTAACATATATTTTATATATATTTATAAAATATAAAAAGTTATGGAATTATTAAATCCTCTAATTTTATTTCATCAAAGAAATATGTTTTATTCATTTTATCTACAACTCCTACTACATTCTTATCTTTGTCCCATATCCATCCCATTTTTTTATCTATATAAAATTTTTCATTCTCTTTTATATATAAGTCAAAAATTTTATAGGCTAATTTACTATTCATATTATTTATATCAACTTGATCAACTTTCTTTTTCATTATATCTTTATACTGCTATATATTTATATATATATTCATATTTATATAATATCAATTTTTTACGCAAATTTTATCTATAATAAAATTCATACTTATATAAATAATTTATTTGAAAAAATAAATAATATCAATATATATATGAGTTTACATTTTGAAGAAAGCACTAATAAATATAGATCAATATATTTTCATGTTATGGATGGATTATTAAATACAACAGAAGGTGGAAACATCATAAATGTTATATTAACTTTACAAGATATTGCAAAAATTAATTTGGATAAAATTAATTTTGCTGATATATCATATAAAAAAGATTATACCGATGATAATAGTGTTCGCAATATAGGTTATAATTTAGGAAAAATAAATTTTGAAGATAAATTTATACCTAGTTTTTTTAAATTGAATTATGAATTAGAAAATTACGATGATAATTTTGATTTTAATTTTGATAAAATAAGAGAATCCTTAAATTATTATATTATATCATCAGATTTTAATAAACATGCTACAACTACAATTATATTTATTAAAGATAAAAAAATGTATTTATTTATTTTGAATACTGGTTTAGATATTCAATATAATGGAGAAAATAATGGTAATTTATATCAATTAACAAAAGGAATAAAATTATGTGATAACGTTAATGATAAATATAAATTTAATGATGCGCTAAAAATAATAAAAGATTTTTTATTTATTAGATATTTTTATGAATATTATGACACAAAAAGATATTCATTTTTCGATAATACTCTAGAATTTAGAGAGAGAAAAACATATAAATTTAATAAAAATATTAAAATTTTATTAAATTATTTTAGAAATATTTATGATGAAAATGAAAAAATATTCTTATTAAATAATACCAAAAAATCTATAAAAGATTTATTAGATGATGAAAATTTAGAAAAAATTTATTATGAAAATGATTCATTTTTTAAAATAGATTTACGTTTTTATATCATTGTATCAAATTTTATAAACAGAAAAACTGAATTAAGAGTAAATATTAAAGATTTAAATATTCAAGATATTGATTATTATAAAGAAAATGCTGCAATAATAAACTATTTAAGAGAAAATAAACCATTAAGTGATAATTTTTTAAAAAAAATTATTTTATATTATAAAGAACCTAACTTGTATATTTATCCACAAGAAAGTGGTTCGTGTTCATGGTTTTCTATGTATTATTCTATATTATTATATTTTGTTATTCATTCAAATCATAATGAATATAAAAATATTATTAATACATTAAATACATCATTTATAGATCATATAAATAAAATTTATACTAATAATAATTTTAATAATATTTTACTATCTAGTAAAAACACAAATTATTTATATATGAAAAAATTATGTAGCAAATTAATTGATATAAAAATAATTGATAGTAAAATATTATATAATCAACAAGATTTCATTTATGATAATAATTTAAAAATTGTATTTAAAAATGTTAATACAGAAAGACTTTTTTATGAAAAAGAATATGTAAATTATTTAAATAAAAATAAAATAAAATTAATTGAAAATTTACATAAAAATTATTCTAATAATTTATTAGATCTTTATATGACTGCATATGAAATTTTTGAAGAAAAAAAAGATCCAGTTTTTAAAAGTGAAATTAATATTAATAATATTTTAAAAAATTTAAAAATATATTTAGAAGAAAATAAAATATATAATTTTGAACAATTATCAAATGAAATAATATTATTCGATAATACATATTCTTTAAATATGGAAAATGATATACCATCTAATATAACTTATTTTATACCTATAATATTATATATAAATTTTTTAAAAAATAGTAAAGATTCTACTCATAAAATATTAGATATTAATAGTGATAAAAAAGATTTATTTGAATATTGTATAATATTTTATAAATTTTTTAGTATTATAAAAATAATGTATATTTGTAATTCAATATTACACAGTTGGTATATTGATGAACATATATCTAAATTATATGAATTAACTATATTACAATTAATAAATACAAGTGAAACAAAAATTGATAATATAAAGGGTAATAAATACTTAACTCAATATTATCAATTTAGTGAGGATATTTTAAATATATTTACAAAAGGATATTACAATTTTAATACAATAAATTCTAGTGATGTAAATAGATATGAAAGTTTTAATACAAATATAAGTAATTATATTAATATTGAAACATTTTTATATGAAAATCCTGATTATATAACTGATGAATTTCTTATTTACAATATGGGAAGAATAAATAATCAACCTAATATAAAAAAAAAATTAATTGAATTTTATTGTAAAAAAATTTATTTAGAAAAAGAGAAAAAAAAAGATATATATTCAAGTTTATTTATTTTACTATATAATTATCCTCATATAAATTATCTAGAACTTTTAGATGATAATAGAAAAAATAATTTAGTTATTATTAAATTTTATAGTAAAATTGATATAAATAATTTTAAAAAAGAAATTAATAAAATAAAAGAAGAAAATAAAAAGTTTGAAGATTTTTTACAAAATATATTTGATAAAAAAGATTATTTATCTTATGATATATTCAAGATAATACCAAATTATAATGAAGAAAATAGTATTACAATTGATTATATTAATTATAAAAAAATAGAAACAATAAATTTCAATAATTTATTTAAAAAAGATGATTTAAATTTATTAATTCCATCAGTTATTAATACAAATTTTAAAATATATCAAGTTTTTAATGATAGAAAAAATTATATTGAATATAATTGTAATTTAATTTTACAAACTGAATCTAACATTGAATTTAATATATCAAAAATATTTTTTAATGGTAATGAAGTTATAAAATTTAAATCTGTAATTTTTCCTTTTAAATATCTAATTCCAAATACAGGTTTGAATTTTATTTATAAAAAAAATGACATATTTAATGTTGCTTTTTATATGCAAAAATTAGATATTCAAGAACATATATTAGGTAAGGAAGTATTAGAAGAAGGTATATATAATTATGAAATAAATTCTAACACTCAGTTTTTTTTAAATAAATTTTCATCAGATAATAAAATATCAAATTTTAATAATTGGAATTTTTTATGTTGTGATCTTCAATTAAATAGTTATAATATATTATATATAAATTTAGATAAAAAAGACGTAGATACTAATGGTTATTGTTGTAATAATTCAAGATATCCAAATATATTCCATTTTAAAAAAAATAATATATTAAATGAAGAAGTTAATTATAATTTATCTAAATTTGAATTATTAAAAAAAAATGATAATGAATTATTAGAATTTAATTTAGATATTCCAAAAGATAAAAGTTTAACAGAATCATATAAAAAATTATTATATAAAATTAGTAAATGTGTTATTAATTCAACCAATAAAGATAAATGGATTGAAAGATTTAATAATATTAAAATTGATATAGAAAGTAATATATTAGAATTTACAAAATTTATAGAAAATATAACTTTTGGAGAATTATTAAATGATTATGAAATATTACAAAGTTATTTATTAAATATTAAAATATTAAATTTTATACAAAAAATTTTAAATAATATTTTTAATGCTGATGCTGTATGTTCTATAATTAAAAACTATAATATATTATTTGATACCAAAAAAATACCTTACAAATATAAATTTGAAATATTATTTGAATTAATTAATGGTAATGAAATTTTAAAAGAGCAAATGGATAGATATAAAATTATGATAGAATCTTATGAAAATTATATTTCACAACCACATGATGGTGGAGGAAAACCTAATTTTCCTTTATATAATTTTGAAGATACATCTGAACCAAAGAAATTACTATCTAGCCATAAATTAAAGAAAAATATGAATAGTTTAATAGATATTAAAATAAAAGATATTGAAACGAATGGAGATGAATTAAAGAAATGTGATAATAATTTTTATCAATTACATCATTTTATGATGGGTAAAGGTAAGTCAGCTATTATTACACCATTATTATCATTATATTTAAATATTATTTATAACCAAACAGTATATATTATTGTCCCAAAACATCTTGTAAAACAGACAATAGAAACATTAAAAGATTATATTAATATATTTCAAATAAAAAAAATTTACATAAAATCAGAAGATGAAATAAAAAAAGATTTTATTAAAAATAATATTTCAAAAATTAATACAGTATTTTTAATTGATGAATTTGATAGTTTATTAAATCCGCTTAAAAGTAATTTTAATTATATTTTAGAAAAAAATATTGAAGTTGATGATATTGTAGGTATAATTAAATTAATTATAGAAAATAATAAAGATAAACTTAAAAATAAGATTAAAATATCAAATGAAAGTATATGCTCCATAATTAATGATAAAATAAAAAATTCAGATTTATTTCTTGATAATATAATTACAATTATTGATCAACTTTATAACAACTTACTAAAATACAATATAATGTGGGGCATTGATTCAAGATTATATGCAATACCATTTAGAAATAAAGATAAACCTATAGAAAATTCATCATTTTCTTCGTGTATATTAACTATATTTTTAACTTATTATTATTATATTATTATTAATGAATATAAAATAGATGATAATATATTAAAAGAAATAATAAATAGTAAATTTTTAAAAAAAAAATTAAAACTTAATGATGATGATTTAACAATATCTAATATTAATAGTTTATTATCATCAAATGAAACGTTAAAAAATGAATTATATAATTATATTTTTAATAAAATATTTAGTAAAATTAATCTACCATCAGAACGTTTTAATACATCTTTTATAGATATACTTAATATTGATAATATATTTAAAATAGGATATTCAGGTACTGTTAACATGGATCTACCATTTTTAAATGCTAAATATACATTTAATAAAGAATGTTTATATAAAGATGAAGATGAAAGAAATAATATAGAATATGCTATAATTAATTCACAAATTTTATCAATAGATATAAGTAATATTTTTAAAATTAACAATGAAGAACAAATATCAAATGACAAATTAAATGAATATGATGCATTAATTGATGTATGTGGATTTTTTTATAAAGAATTAAATTATAATATTGCTTTAAAAATATATAAAATATTAAATTCTTCCAGAGATGTTATATTTATAGATGAAAATGATGAAAAAATGGTATACAGAAATAACAATCTTGAAAAATTTAATGAATATATAATATATAATAAACCTTTTATCTATTACGATCAGGCTCATATAGTAGGCATTGATATAAAACAAGATAATTATCCTATTTTACATGGTTTATGTATTGTTGATAGTCTTTCATTTTATTCGGAAGTAGCACAAGCCATGTTTAGGTTAAGAAAATTAAATTTAGGACACAAAATATCATTTGTAATTAAAAATTTTTTAGTTAATAATAAATTTGAATTATATGAAAAATTTAAAATAAATGAAAAAAATTTAATAAAAAATCAAAATGATAGTATGAATTTACAGGCTTTAAAATCAGATATAAGAAAAGAAAGACCAGAAACCTCTAATTTCAAAGAAAATTATAAAGAAAAAATATTTTATTATTTTAGAGAAGAAATATTAAGTGAAAATGATGCTTTAAAATATATATTTACAGAAGATGAAATAAATAAAATTAATTTTAGTAAATATAAATTAAGCAAAAAAATAATAAAAAATTTAATATATGATATTAATTTTATTAATCAAAATATAGAAATTCAATATGAACAAAATATTGAAACATCACAAGAGACAGAAGAAAAACAAGAAATTCTACAAAATAAAGAACAGAGTGTTGATGAATTTTCTTTTTATTATGATGAATGTTTTAATTTATTTGAAAAATATAAATATAAAAGTTTTAATTTTATAAAAGAAATTAAAACTCCTGAATATTATTATAAATATTCAATTAAATTAGATGATATATTATCTTATTTACCTAATATTTTTATAAGTAATTATGATTCAATTTTTAATATAAATTCCAGATTGGAAAAATATAATTTATCGGATTTTTTATTTGTTTATATACATAATGTAAAGAAATTTATTATGATACCTAAATATATGGTATATTTCTTATATAATGATTTTCTTTTATATGATATGAATTTAGATATTATTAATAAACATAAATTATATTTATGGGATGAAAATGACGAAGTAGAATTAAAAAAAAATATATTAGTAAAAATAATTACAAAAAATTATGATGAATCTGATTTTAATATATTTAAAGAAAGTTTAAAAATTAATATGGAATACATACTAAGTATAAAAGATGACGAAAATATATTAACGAATTATTTGTTTAATATATCAGTAAATTATTTATATTTATTAATTTTACTTTTCAGAAAAGAATATAGTAAAATTTATAATAATTATAATGAAAAAATTGTTAATCTATATAATGAATATAAAGATAAATTTTACCAATTTATTAAAATAAACATCTCTTATAATGAAGAAAAGAATACAAATTATAATGAATTACTTAGAAAACAAATTAATCCAAAAGAATCTTTTCAAACTAAATATTTAAAATATAAATATAAATATTTAAAATTAAAAAATAATTACACCTATTTACAAAAAAATGAGTAATCTTTAAGAAAAACTAAGATGTAATAGGAAACCATAAAATTTTAATATGACTTCAAAAAGATGTTATCTCAAAATATCCATGGTTTATGACCTTTTTCCCTTTACGTAAGAATGTATAATATATCCATTTAAGTTATTAGATGAATCTTGATTTACTAAGCTATATAATACTTATTGAGTTATTTTAATTTGATAATCAATATTACTAACATCAATAATAAATTTATCTTTTATTTATTTTTACAAATATTTTTTATCATAATTATAATGATGAGGACTTATATTTCCTAAATCGTCTCTAATAGGATAATAACTTTTATATTTACGTAAATTATAAAATCTAAAACCTTCATCAAATATACCATTATATTTAGTTTTCATTTTTGAAAATAATAAATAACCAATACAAGCCATATCTAAACTTAATAAATTTGTTTTATTTATTTCTATAGTTATTTCTTCTTCTTTATATGCTCTAATTAGATCATCATTAAAAGAAATATTTATTTCTTTATCTTTTAAAAATAAAATTGGATCTCCATTAGGAATTTCACCTGTATTTATATCGAGATCAAATTTTATAATAAAGTAATAAGTAAATAAATCATTATAATTATGAAAAACATCTTGTGGTTTAACTGGATATTCATAAATTATTTTTTGAATGTTATATTCAATTAATATTTTATTTATAGATAAAATCATATAGTTATCACATGTTAAATTTTCACCTGCTATAATATGAAAGCTATTTTCAAAAAAAGCCATTGGTTGACCACTTGGTAAAACTAAACCATGAGTATCTAATATTTTTAGACATTGTTCTGTAAATATAATTTCTTCATCTAAAGGTTGTGTATCAAAATCAGCATAAATAGCATAAGAATTTGGATTTTCTTGAACTAGTTGTAATAATATCATAAGTCTTACAAGATCAACTTTAAAATAAACAGGTATTTTATCATATAAAGACGGCGAACCATCTATTTTAAGTCCAAAATATTCTAAAATTGGTTTACTATTTTCAAGCTGTTTTAACCTATCTAATTTTAAAATTGGTTCAAATCTTAAATTGTCTAATGTTTTACCTAAAGAAACTACTTGATTAATAGTTATTAATTGAGTTTCATCATTAAAATTAATTACATGATTAATTTCATCGATTTTATTTATAAATTCTTGTTTGATATTAAAACTATCAATAATTTTAGGATTATCTACGTTTATATTAATTTGTACATATTGATTAGTTAATTTATCATGTATAATTTGCTCTAATTTTTCTTCTCTGCTCCTTAAATATTTATTTAATAAATTTATATTATCAATAATTTTAAATAACGTTTCAAATTCTATAATTAATTCATCATAATTTAATAAATTATTTATTAATTGACTAGTTTTTTCAACCATTTTTGGATTTGAATCATGCCAAATATTTATAACAGCTGTTGGATTTTTTTGCGACCATCTTATAACATTTATAATATTCTTGATATATTCTAAATTAATAAACATTTTTTCTGTATATTTTATATGTTTATTATTAAACGGAAATATATATTGTTGAAGTCTATATGAGTTCTGTATATTTCTATTCAACCATAAAAAATTAATTGAATATATTTTTCTTTGAACTTCTAAATTTACTACTGACGGAATACATATATTTTCTTTTGGATTATAAGTACCTTTACCTCCCCCACCTATTAATTTAATATATTTATTCTTGTATTTTAAATATTTTTTATAATATGACATTTTATATATTATTTAATTTATATAAAAAATTAATTTTTATTTACTTTTTTCTTTTATTAAACTATCCAAATAATTAATAATCTTTTCATTCATTTTTTTTGGTAGTTTATCAATATAATCTTTCCATTTTTGAGACATATCATTATCTTCTCTTAATAATTCTACATATGTCCATATTTTCTTTAAGGTTGGTAATACTTGATTAAACCATTCTTTATCTCGCATAATTAGTGTACAATTCTTTTCTAATATTCTCCAATATATAATCCTGTTTAATTTAACATCTTTTCTTCTTGAGATTTTATCAACTTCGTTTAATAACCATTCATCTAATTCTTTATTTGTCATATCAATCTTTGGTTGATAAATAAAGGATGTCTTGTCATAAATTATCTTATCTGCTATTTTACCATCCTTAATATCTTCTTCTCCTATTTTTAATGGAACCAATTCTATTAATGCCCCTTTTTCCAAACCAGATTTTAAACTTAAGTATTCTTGATTATGAGAACTATCATTTAAAAAATCTTCTCTTGTTTTATATTCTTCAATGCTACATTGGACAAAATCACATTCATCTAAATTACAACATTCTAATTGTTGTTGAACTTGACACCAATAATATATCGGACAAATTTCCCCCTTAACTTCACCTTCATATTTAATCTTTCTAAATAAAGGACATTTAATTTCTAACATTCTTCCTACTAATGGTGATTTTGTTTTCCCGTCTCTTTTATAAGGTCCACAAATACCATCTGGACTAGCACCTAAAAATAAATATTCAGGATGTCCTAATAATCCAAATTCATCTACAATTGTATCATAATTAAATTCATACATTAATGTCACCACATTCTCAAATTTTTTACCATGATAACAACTATCATTCGTTTCAAATGTAGAACCAAATACTTTCTTTAATATAAAATTAAACTGTGGTTCATATTTATTCTCTCCTAATACAGCTCCACAATCTGATGCTGTGATTTTATTATTTCTCATTTCAAACCATTCCTTTGAACGCTGTTCTGGTAAAACAATCTGTCTCAATTTATTAAATATATCAACTCTTGTTTTATACTCCATATCTGTAATTGGTTGATTTATTGGATTAATAGTTTGTGAAGATGAAGTTATATTTGTTGAAGTAGATGATACTGATGTATTTTTAATAGTAATATTTTTTTTTGTTTTTTTAAATTTTATTTTTTTTGTTAATTCATCTACAAGTGTATCTTCTTCCATAATATCTAAAGAGCCATAATTTTCATCTGATTTAATGATTTTTTCAATCTTTTCATAATTATTTATATTATTATCAATAATATATTTTGAATATTTATCTAATATTTTCTTATAATTATCCATTATTAAGTATAAATATCTTTTTAATTTTAAATTAAAAGTATATAAGTATAAAAACTTTTATTTATTTAATAATATCGGTTAACTGTTTAAAAGTCATAATTCTTACTTTACAACAATATCTTTTTAATTTAAGACTTTCAACTAATTTAGTTTTAAGCTCTAATTTAACATCATCATCGGTATTTGGATTATTAACAATTTCTTCCATTCTAGATTCATAAAAAATTTGTCTATTACCAAGAATATAACCACATGTAGGACATCTCATATAAATCATTTTTATTAGAATATAATATATATATATTTCTATATATATTTAATAATTCAATTTTATTAAATATTAATATAAATTAAATAATAATAAAAAATGAATAATATTTATAACAATTTAGGTAATTCATTTAATAATTTAAGTTTAAAAGATGAAGAAAAGACATTTATATATGATGAAAAAAATTGTATAGATAAATCATCAATATTGGATTTTTACAATATAAATAAATTAGATATATTTTTAAATAATTCATGTTTAATAAATATAAATACAAAATCATATCATTGTGATGAATGTAAAAAAGATATAGGATTTAATGATTATTTATATTATAATAAAGAATACAAATATAAAATAACTGCTCTTTATTATCATAAAATTAAAAGTCATAGTTATAAAATTGATGAAAAAATAATAGATTTAATATAAAAAAATTATATTTTTTATAGATTTTAAATATATAATGGAAAGAAAATCTCCAACATCAGATGAATTATTAAAAGATATGTATAATAATAGAGGTAAATATTTTGATCCTGTACAATTTAATAAAGCTTTTGAAGTATATATTGAAGAACAAACTAAAGATAGAATATTAAATGAAAAAGTTAATGCCAATGATTTAAATAGTATAGAAAATATTAAAATACCTCCAACACAATTACCATTAAAAGATTTATTTTTTAATATTAAAAAAGCTTGGATTGATTTATATAATAATTATTTAAATAGTAAATATATGTTTAGTAATGTAGATGATCCTTTTTATTTTGGTTTAACATTTATTGTTGTAGGATTAATATATTTAACATTTACTTTTATATTTTTCTAATTCTACAAATAATAAATTAATTTAGTAATTCTGAAACACATTCATTAATTTCATTACCGTTTGGAGGTGGTGTATTAATAAAATCATAAACAGGATAAAATTTATATTTAATTTTAATATCATTATTTGGTTTTTGTCTTGGTAATACATTTATTATATAATTAATAAATTTATCTAATTTTCTTTCACTAATATTATAAATATTAGATTCTATAATTTTGTAATCATATAAACAAGCTCCTTCACTTGTTTTACCTTTTATTAAAAAAGATCTTATTAATCTTTTATTTTTTACATTAAATAGAGTAATTTGATAAAATCTTATATAAACTTCTTTTGTAATTGATTGATCGTAAAAATTAGGATAAAAATCAGATCCCTTAATAAATTCGTATTTTTGGTCTTCTTGGGACATAAAAAATTTTATATATATATAATTAATATGATAAAAAATTAAATAGTTTTAATCATAACTAAATAAAATTAGTATAGAGAATCATACTTTTACCTCTTATATTATCATAATTTGTATTTGAAAAATTATATTCTAAAATATTATTTTTAGTTATAATATTTGTATTTATATTATATCCATTATAATAATTATATTTTTTATTTATTAGTAAAATTTTATCTAAATATTTATTTAATAATTTTTCTCCTTTTATTTTAAATTTATTAATTTGTTTAGTAAAAACTAAATTATTTGTTGTAAATAAAAAAGATTCGATATTATTAATAATTTGAACTTTTATATTAGTCATATTTTTAAATATAGTGCTTGCCAATGATTTATCAATGATAACAGAATCATATAGTTCAATAAATCTATTAAATAAATTTATAATATCTTGAAAAACATTAGGATTATAATTTTTAAATGTTGATAAATAAAAAATAAAATCAACTATATCAGGATAATTTCTTAAATTTTTATTTGAAGTTTCTAATATATTATTATTTTTAAATGTTTCGTATTTGGTATCTAATTTTTTTTCAAAATCAATAAAATTTTTATTTCTTTTTGTATAAAGATAATATAATAAAATAGAAAAAAATATTAATCCAATAAATAATGAAATATTAAAATCAATATTAGAAAATATAAATAAAAATATTACTAATAATACAAAATAAATAAATATTTGTTGAGGTTCTTCAAAATTAATTATATTATATAAAAAAAAATTAGATTCATTATTTTCAGTTTCTGTCATAAATATAATTATTTAAGAAAAAGATTATTATATTTATTACTTAAAATGGATAAAGAAATAATAAATAATACAGAAGAAATAGATAATCAAAACAAAAATAAAAAAGTTAAAAGACTTGTAAATCTTCAATCAATAAAAATGAATAATTTTATTACATATAATAATAATATTGATCCTAATTATATTTTAAATAATATGATAGCTTCTGATGAAGATTTAATTAAAAATATGAATAATAAGATTATGTCAGCATATAGTGCTAAAATTAATTTAATAAATTATGTTTTAAATAGTAAAGAAACAGTAATAAATAATAATATTTCAGATATTAAAAAGTTTTTCAAGTTTATTAATCCATTAAACAATGAATATAGTTTAGATTCATATGAATGGGATTTTAAATTAGTGGATAATTTATTATTAGTGCAGAATTCTATACCCAAAATTTTAGCAGATAAAACTTGTATTTTTTATTTAAATTATATAACAAAAATAAAAAATATTTTAAATAATTCTAATTTAGAATATAAATATCATGAATACAAAACAGCTAGATTTTATAAAAATTTAGATATTATCTTTTCATTTAGAATATAATTTTTTTATCTAATAATTTATGTTGATAATTTAGTTCCATTTGATGTTTTAATTTTAGAAAAATTTAAATTACTAGCATGAATATTATCATGACAATTTTCACATAAAACAATTAAATTTGATTTATCATCTTTAATTATATGGATTTTATCATTTTTAATTAGAGAACCGTTTATTTTCTTAAAATCTTTTTGAAAATTAATATGATGTGTTTCTAATTTACTATTTTCTTCTCCACACATATAACATTTATCAACAAAAAATTCTTTATTATATAAAGACTTTTTATCACTTACCAATTTATAATTTACATTTTTCTTTTCAAGTAATTCATTTTTTAATTCTATAGCACTATTAATAAAAACAGGATCATCTAAAATATATTTAGCGATTGTAATACCATAAATTTCTTCTCCAGTTCCTTCTTCAATTTTTCTATTAAAATATAATTCATCACCTTTTCTTTCTACAGATAAATGAAAAAATTTAATACTTTTTTGTTCTTTAATCTTTGTTAAATTTGGTAAATCATGAAGATGCGTCGCAAATAAAAATTTAGATTTATTTTCAATTAATCTTAATATTGTAGAACCAACTAGAGCATTACCAGATAAATATTCAGTTCCTCTACAGATTTCATCACCAATAATGAGTGAATTAGCATTACTTTTCTTTAAAATACATTTTAATTCATTCATTTCAACAATAAAAGAAGATTGTCCTTTAAATAAGTTATCATTACCAGATATACGAGTATAGAGTGATGTAAAGATATTATATTGAAATTTAGCAGAAGGAACATATAAACCACATTGTGCCATAATTAAATTTAATCCTACTGCTTTCATTAGAGAACTTTTACCACAGCTATTAACACCATAAATTAAATTACCACATAACTGATTATCTAAGATTATATCATGTGGAGTATATTCATAATCAATAAGTCTTTCAATAATAGGATGTCTTAACTCTTTGGCTTCAATAAATGATTCTTTATGTTGAACGATTATAGGTTTAGTATAATGATATTTTTTAGCTATGAAAGCATTATTAGCAATAATATCGTATTCTGTAATTATATTAATAATTTTATTTAGAATAATAGAATAGAACTCATACCATTTTTTAATATCAGAACAGAATTTTTCTTTAATTAGTATATCAAGTTCTCTATATAAACTTTCTAATTCATCAGAATGATTATCAAGTTCAGGATATGATATTTTAATATTATTATTAAGATCTTTAAAAACAAGATCTGATATTTTAACAGAATTATTATTATCTAAATCTAATACTTGTAATTTATTTAATTCTGCTTTTAATTTTAGCCCTCTAGTTTTAGTAGTTAATAAATAATATCCATCTCTATCATTATGTTTAATCATAATTGCTGATTTATCATTATTAATAATAAAAGTATCTAATTTTTTAGCTAATTTTTCCATAAAACCAATACTATGATCTATTTTATAAATTAAATTATCAATATCTTTATGAATACCTACTTTATAAATATTTTCCTTAATTTCAATTAAATTATTTCTTTTTAATTTTTCTAAATCAAAATTTTCCTCAATATAATTAATACAGTTATTAAATAATTTAATAGATTTTTTATCTATCTTTATTAATAAATCATCTTTTAAACAAGATGTTAGTAATGTATTTATTAAATTAACAATATTAGCAAATGATTCATAAATCTGGTGTAATTCGTATGGTTGAATATATTTAACAACTATTTTTCGTAATAATCTTTCAATATCTAATATACCTTTTAAATTATCTCTAATACTATTATCAATATTATTAACTAATATTTTATCAGTAATATCATAATAATTTTGGATTATAGAACTATTAGTAAAAGGAGAACATAATCTCATTTTTAATTTTCTTTTACCCATAGGTGTACAACAATTATTTATAACATCATTTAATGATTGATATTTAGTATTAATTATTTCATAATTATAATAATCAACTATATTCAATTGATATTGAGCATTATTACCTAAAATCATATATTTATGTTTGTTAAAATACTGTGGTATATGTAATTCTTTCAATAAATTATTATTATGTTGATGTATATAATCTAAACCAATAACTAGTGAAATAATAGCATAAGGATATTTTTCTAATTCTAGATTTTCAATTGGTGATATTAAATTATCAATATTAGTATATACTTTTTTAAACATCATATTTTGGTAGGATAATTTAGTATAAGATGGATTTATTTTTTTATAAAAGAATAATGTTTGATTTGGTATAATATCTAATTTATTTAATATTTTATTTTCAGTTTGTTTATTATTAATATCATTTTCTAATTCTTTATTATTAATTTCATAAATAATTAATTCTACAGGTCTAAAGAAGTGATAATATCTTTGACATTCTTCAATAGCATCATTTTCATCGATTAGTCCAGTTCCGTGAGTTTCATAATAATTAATAAAGCCAGTAGAAACATCAATACAGCTCATACCAATAGAAATATTATTTTTAGTTATTGTATTTTTACTTGTTGTATTAATTGATTGATTAATTTCAATATAAATTATCATTAAATATTTATTATCTATAGATGTATTTTCAATAAATGTTGATGGTGAATATACACCTGTTACTTCACGCATTGGATTTGGTGGTGGTGTAGTTTGGTCAATAATAATAACAGTATATTTACAATCAATTAATATTTTTAAAAATTTACTTAGCGAAACTGATGGAAAACCTAACATATATGGATTTTTTTCACTAATTTCATTTTGAGATTTATCTTTTCTTGTACACACTATATTTAAAATATCTGATATTGAAAATAAATTAGGTCCTCTATTATCTGTAGCATATGCTTCGTGAAATGAACCAACCTGCATTAATACTATAGAACGATTTTTACCATAAACTTTTTCATATTTTTCATGATATCCGATATATTCATCTGTTATATTTAGGCTTCTTGAATCCTTTTTATTCATTATATAATATATATATATTATATCTTAAATTAATATTTATCTAAAAAATTTTTATTTATTAGTTTTTTTAATTTTATTTTCCAAAAATTCCTTAACAGCGATTTCTAATTTTTTTTTTACAATATCTTCATTTTTATTAAGATGATACCAATGAATAGAATATTTATGAACAATTCTTTCTAGAACATTTAAAACTAAATCTTTAGGAATTAAATTTTCAATAAAATTAACTCTTAATGTTAAATCATCTTCTTTAGAATTATTTATTGAATTAGGGTGATAATCAGAAATTGAGTTAATTAATCTAGCCTTACCATTATCGATAGTTACATATGCTAATAATGATTTTAAATCACCATACATCCATTTATCTAATAATTTATAGAAATAATATTTTTTAAGTGTATTATGAACTTGAGGATCTTTATCTAAATCTGGATAATGGCCTATAACAAATTTAGAATAATTATAATTAGTCATAAAAAAAGGAGATAATCTAGAATGATCTAAATTTGTTGGTGAATTAAAAAAATTATCAGAATAAATATGAGTATATGGTTGTATTACAGGTAAATTAATAGATGTATTTCTTAAATAGTTTAAACCATAATTTAATGTAGTCATATTATATAATAAAATATATAAAGATAAAAAATAAATTTTATAAATTATTCATTATAAAATTTAGTATAAAGATATTGAAAAATATCTTTATTTTCTTTATATTTATTATTATTTTTTAACTTAATAATTTTATTATAAATTTTATTAGAATGAATTTTAATATTATAAATTAAATTTAATACATTTTTAAGTTTAAAAATATATTTTTTATTAGGGAATTCAGAGTAAGTAATATAAGCACAATAAATGCAATTTAAAATTCTTTTTTGAGTAATAATAGGTAATTCTTTTATAGTTGTTTCTAAAAAAATTAATACATCTTCGTAAGTTTTTAAATTATATATATTATTTAAAAAAGAATATGAATTATTTATTAGAATATTTAAAAGATTATCATTTTCATCAATATTATCAACAAAATTATTTGGAGTACATTTTTTCAATCTATCTATATTATTAAAACCATAAGGTAAAGTTAAACAATAATTTTCTGTTTTAATATGTGGATAATTAGATACTTTTGAATAAAATAATTCATCTTTTGGATAACACTTGCTTATACATTCTTCATCATAATAAATTGTTTCATCTACTTCAATATTATAATTAAAATTAAAAATTTTATCAAAAAAAAATTTTTCTGAATCCATTTATATATATATATATATATTATATGTTATAGATTAAAGATAAATTAAAGATAAATTAAAGATAAAATATAATATATAAATAATATATATATATACATAAATGGATTCAACTATATTTAATTTATCAAATAATATTGAGAATATTTTAAAAAAATCTACAGATTTTGATTTAATATGCACTGAAATTTTAGAAAATATAAATTCTAAAGATATCAAAAATAAAATTGAAAAATTAACAAATAATTATATAAATATTAGAAAAAATCATGGTGAATTATTATTATTAGAAAATGATTTTAAAAAGAATATTAATAAAAATATTAAATTACAAAAAGGAGGTAGTAAAGATGAGTTATATGATTTATCAACATTTACATCAATAATTGAAAATGTTTCAAATGTAGTTAATAATATTGATTTTGAATTTAAAAAAATAGCTTTATTATTTCCTCAACATATCGGAGAAAAAAAACAAAATGTATTATATTTTAAGGATAAAAATAAAAATTCAAAATATTCAAAATGGATAGAAGAAATTAAGACAAATAATGATAATATTAATTTCGATATTATAGAATTAACTGATGATAATAAAAAATATAATTTATCTAAATTAACTTCTGAAAATATAGAAATTAATATTAAAGATATACCTTCACTTTTAATTATTAAAAATGATAATCTAATTAAAGTAAAGCTTGAAAATATTAAAAATATAGATGAATTAAAAAAAATAATTGATTAATGATAAATATTAGTTAATAGAAAAAAAAAATTTTTTATTTTAGTTATTATTTATATAATAAGTATTCTTATAATATGAGTTTAATATTAAATGATCATAATAAAACACTAATCGATATAACATTTCCAAATCTTGTGAATGAACATAAAAATTTAATTATTAATAGTTTAAATGAAATATTTAAAGTTTTATTAGATACAATATTTTACAGAAATGAAGAAATTTTTGTTAAACAAATGAAATTAAATAATTCACAAGATATATTAGGATTTATTATTTTACTTTTACCTTATTTTGATTTTTCTAATAAAGAAATATCTTTAAAAATAAAATCTCTTGATGATATTTTTAAAGATCCTAATCCTAATGATAAAATATATAAACAAAATTTTTTTAAATCAACATATTATTTAGATCATGAAACTTTAGATTATAATTTAGATAATTATAAAAAATATTTTTATAATAATACACAGAAAATTATTAATACTATTAACAAAGTAAAACATAAATTACTACCAAATTGGTTAAATATTTTTCCTTATAAAACTAGTGATGATTTAACTAGTATTAAACCTTACATAAATTTAGAAAATATATTTATAGAAAAAAAATTTGATTATAACAAAAATGATTTATATATTGGTTATGATACTTTGTATGGAACTATTGCTAATTTTCTTTATCATGACATATATCGTATAAAATGGATGATATATGATTATTATGAAAATGAAAAAATATATCCTTCAATAATTCACATTTGTGAATTATTAGATTTAAAAAATATATTAATTGAAAATTATGATTTAAAAAAAAAGTTTAAATTAGATGATAATAGAATTTTTTATAAGTTATCTTTAAATAGACAAGAAAAATTAATAAATATTTGGAAAAATACTATATCAAATGAAAAAAATAATAATAGTATAACTAATCTTCTACTATTTTATATAAGATTAAATATTTATAATATAGATAAAATAAAAATATCCAGAAGATGTAAATTATTTTTTAAAAAAAATAATAAAGATAATGAAAATGAAGTTATTGATGAAATTGAAGAAAATTATAAATTTGAAAGTGATGATATTAAATTATATATAAAAGAACTTTCTTCTAACATAGAATATGCTGATATTTATGAATATATATATTCTAGTCTTCATCAATTTAGATATACATGGTATGGATCTATTTGTTTAGATAATTTAAGGGTAATTGAAAAAAATGAATATCAAAAATTTTTTAAAACATTTTTAATATCATCATCAAAAAAATATGCCAAACTATATGATTTTTTTTCATTAAAACTTTTATATAATTATTTTAAATCATTAATTCATTTTAATCTAGTTGATAATGATGTTCATAAATATGATAAGGGTGGAAATACATGGGATGAAATACATAATAATTTTAGACAAGAATTTATTGAAAGATTAAATGATAAAGATATAAAAACAAGTTGGTTTAATATACCAAATAATTTAGGTAGAATCCCTTTTTTAAAAGAATATACCATTACTGAGTTAATGGAAATTATTAGGGAAGTTATATATAATAGTAATTTAATACCAAGAATTATAATTATAACACTAATTTATAATGGTATTTTAACTGAATTTAAATATAATCCTGAATTAACAAATAAATATGAATTACCTAATAAAAATAAAGATAAAAATCAATACGTTAAGTATATTAAAGATAGATTAAAAATAAAAGATTATGAAGATTCTTTTAATTTTTTATCAAATACTCAATATAAAAATATTCCTGATAGTTGTGAAAATATAAAAAATAGTTTTTGGTATGATAATTTTGGAGGAGATTGGGTAGCACAAATACAAATCTATCATCATTTTATTAATCAAAGATTTATGATTATAACAGCAGTTACAGGTGCAGGTAAATCAACAGTTATACCATTTATTTTACTATATGCATTAAAAATATTAAATTATAATAATAATTGTAAACTTATATGTACAGCTCCTCGTATAGGACCTGTAGTTAAAAATACGAAACGTATATCTGATAGTTTAGGTTATAGATATCAGGATATAAAAGAGATTGATTTAGAAACAAAAAAAAAAAAAAAAAAATAAAAAAAAATAATATAACTTATATACAATTTCAACATTCTAAAGAAAATACAGTAGATGATTATTATCATCCTAAATTAGTATTTGTAACAGATGGTTCTTTATATCAACAAGTTAAAGATAAATATTTATTTAAAGTTGATGTAGATCAAAAAAATTATAAAAATTTATTCGATATAGTTTTAATTGATGAAGCACATGAACACAATAACTATATAGATTTAATTTTAACAATTGCTAGAAATAATTTATATTTTAATAATCAAATAACTTTAGGTATAGTTAGCGCTACTATTGATTATGATGAACCTTTATATAGAAAATATTTTTATAATATTAATGATAATTTAAAATATCCGTTAAAATTTAATGAATTTGATAAGTTTATAATAGAGGATGAATCTAAAAGATTAGATAGTAATTTAATTGATCGTAGAATTAATATTGGTGCCCCATATACAGGCACAAATTTTACGATTACAGAAAAATTCAAAAAAAATATTGATGAAATTAATATATTAAAAGAAATATTTAAAATATCTAATAAAGATGATATACTATTATTTAAAGCTGGTACCAATGAAATTTTAGATATGGTTAAATTAATTAATGAAAATTCTCCAAGACATGTTTATGCTATACCTTTTTTTAAAGATTTAGAATCAAGAATAAAAGATAATGTGGAAGAAATTCATGATAAAAATATTAGAGATAATTTTTTTAGATTTCCTAAAAATAAAGATATTATTGATAAATTTAGAAATGATGAATTAGTTGAATCTGGGACTTATACTCAATTTGTTATAGTTGCTACAAATATTGCTGAAGCATCTGTTACTATAGATAGTTTAGGTTTTGTAATAGATGATGGTAAACAAAAAACTAATTATTATGATTATAATATTAGAAATACTAAACTAATAACAGAAAATATTGCTGATCCTAATAGATTACAAAGAAAAGGGCGTGTTGGAAGAGTTAAACCTGGTACTGTTTATTATACGTATTTATCATCTCCCAAAGACTTTAAAGAACTTAAACAAAAAGTTCAGTATAAATTTTGTATTGAAGATATAACATCAAATATCGTAAATTTTATTAATAATAAAATTGAAAAAGAAAAAGAATTTAATGAAAATAATGATCCTTCGTTTTATAATAAAAATGATACTAATTTATTTCCTGAATCTATTAAAAAACAATATGAATATAAAATTTTAGATGATGATAAAGAAAATATTTATATATATCCATATTCTTTTTTAGTTAATAAATTCCTTAAAAAAAAAATTTTAAAGAAAGAAAATATATTTTATCCATATAAAGATTCTAGATTCGATGTAAAGGATATTTTAGATGATAAAGGTAAATTTTTTATTATACATCCAGATGATAATATTTTAATAAGAAATAAAAACTTAGAATTTATTAATCTTGAAATTATTGAAAAAAAAAAAAATATAATTAAACTTGATGATGATGGAAATATTATTTTAAAAGAAAAAAATCCTATAATAGTTAAAAAAGATTATATAAATAAAATAGAATTAATTATTAATATTTTAAAAGACTATTATATTTTAGATAATAATAATAAAATTACTAATATTGGTAAAATAATTCAAGATATAATTGGTGAAGGATATTTTTTAAAAATAGAAAGTGTATTATGTATACTTGATATAATAAAAAATTATGAAAATTTTAATTATGATTATATTATTTTTTTAATTATTTATATGGAAGGTATTCGTTTAAGAATATCAACACAAATAAAAAATAGATTTTATGATATTAAATCTGATATTATAAATATTAAAAATATTTTTCCAAAAAAAATATTAGACGAATTACTTTTGTATGATATTAAATCTTATAAAAGATCTGAAAATATAAAAGAAAGATTGGTATTTATAGATAATGAAATAGAATTTATTTCAAAAAAAATTTTTAAAAATTATGGGAAAAAAAAAAATTATTTGGATGATGATATTATAAATTTAACTAATATTTATATTAATTATAACAAAATAAAAATTAGAATAGAAATTTATAAAAATAGATTTAATCTTTTTGAAAGATATAAAAATATTAAAGGAAAATATAATTATAGTGATTATAATAAAGAAGATATAGAAATTATTAATGAATATGAGTCAGATAAAACAAATAAATTATATGATAAACAATATATAAATATTTCTAAAAATATTGAAATTAATGTATTTAATAGTTTTGAAAAAATGTGTTATTTTGCAGTTAAATATTATTTTACTAATATTGTAATTAATATTCCAAGAACAGAATTTTATTTAAATTATTTTAATCCAAATATAAATATAATTTATCAAATTACAAAGTATACAAATGTAAATATATATTACAGATTAAATTATTTATTATATTGTTATAATAATGAAAATAATCTTGATATTTTAACTTTTATACCATATAAAATTATAAATAAAATTGTTAAAGATGAGAAAAAAAAAATTATTAAAAATGAAATCTCCTTAAATTTAAAAGATATTAAAAATAATTTTAGTAAAGATTATGATAAAATTGTTAAAAAAATTGATATTATTATTCAATATATGAGAAATATATAATTTATTATGTTAGGAATTGTTGATAATTTACATAATGATTTTTTATGTAATATTTATGAAAAAATAGATAATAGAATAAATAAATCAGATGATACAAAATCATCTGTTAAAATTATAAATTTTACACCTATTATATATAATGGAAAAAAATTTTTAATAACTAGTCTTTTTGGCTTAGAACATTTATTTTTAAATAAAAATAATAAAATTTTTATTAAATATTTTATTGATGAAAATACTTATGGAAATATAATTTTAAATAAGCATCTTAATTTATTAAATATAAAAAAATTTAATATTGATTTTATAGAAAAATATGATTCTTTTTTTGATGAACATACTCAATTATTATTTATTAAATTTCAAGATATTTGTATTGAATATATTGATATTTCAAATTTTAACTTACCTAGATTAATTAATACATTATATAATGATCAAAAAATTACTATTTCCTTTCTAGATAACTCAATAACTCAATCTAATATAGACACAACAATATCATCTGATTATATTTATAAACACAAATATTTTACTTTTCATGAACTTCCATATCTAATTACATTTTGCCATTCTAATATACCACGTAAAGGTTCGCGTGTTATAAATTACAATAATGAATTAGTTGGTATCGTTAATAATGTCATTTTAGGAAATAAAATTATGATAACTCCACTAATGAGTATTATTAGAAGTTTAAAATATTTAGAACATAATAATAACTCAATGTTTACAATTGGTTTTGATTATGTTGTAGAAAAAATAGAAAAAATTAGTCATTCTAGTCATTATAACAATAATGTTCTTAAAATAACTAAAAATATTACAGATAACTCTAAAGATAATGAAATTTATATTACTTCAATTGATAACAATTTTATTGCTGATGATGGAAAAATTATGTATAATGATAATAATATTCCATTAAAAACATATATATGGTTAAATATGTTAAATAAAATTAATATTAATTATTTAAAATATAAAAATAATGAACTAAAAACTAAAACAAAATTAATATATCTAAAAAAATGGGATAAAATTAGTAATATATCAATATCAAAATTAAATTATCTTAATACAAAAAATAGTTTTATTTTTGAACTTAATGAAAAAATATTATCAATCATTAATAATTACTTAATTGAACATACTAAATATAATAGTATTTTAGATAAAATTTATAATGATAGATTTTCAATTAAAAGGAAAAAGATACTATTGTATGTCAAATTAAATAAAAATGGAGAACATCATTTTGAACTTATTGAAGATTATATCTCTATTGCTGATATAAATGAAAAGTTAAATATGTCAAAGTCTTTAGAAATTAAATTATCTAATGATATAATCAAACTTATTAAAAATTGATTTTTTTATTTATTAAAATTAAATATATAAATATGGATAATTTTGATATTATTAAAAATAAATTTATTAGAAAATATCCAAATAATAATGAATATAATGAAAGAATTAATCGAGAATTAAAACTTATAATTGAAAAAAATTTTATTGATTATATACTAAGAATTTGTGAAATATTAGATCTGTGTAATAATATTCCTCATATTATTAGAGGATCTTCTGGTTCTTCACTTATTTGTTATTTACTTGGTATTACAGATATTGATCCTATAAAAGAAAAAATTGCTTTTTCAAGATTTCTTAATGAATATAGAAGTTCCATGCCTGATATTGATATGGATTTTCCACATAATCAAAGAAAATATGTTTTTGAAAAAATATTTAATAAATGGAATAATGTAGTTCGTATTAGTAATCATGTTACTTATGGAACTAAGGGTGCAATTAGAAAAGCATTAAAATTAATGGGAGTTGAAGGTAAAGTGTCAAAAGATAAATGTAATATTAATTATTTCAAAGATCCAGATAAAAAGAAAGAATTAGAAAGTAAGATTAAACAGTTAAAAGGAACACTTAAAAATTTCTCATTACATTGTGGTGGTATTATATTTTATAATGATGAAAATCTAATAAGTAAAGAGTTACTAAACGATAGACAAATAAAATGGAATAAAAATGAAGTTGATAATAAAGGTTATTTTAAAATTGATATTCTAGCTAATAGAGGATTAACACAATTATTTGATATTGATAATAAACCTCTTCTAAATTATGATTTTAATAATAAAAAAACAATTCAGTTACTTCATAGTGGAAATAATTTTGGAATAACTTTTGCAGAAAGTCCAGCTATGAGAAAAGTTCTTACACTATATAAACCTTCTACAGTACAAGATATTGCTAAATGTCTTGCTATTATAAGACCTGGTGCTAAAACTGAAGATAATTATAGTTTAGAAGATCAAAAAGAAGATATAGATAATGATGATATATATATTGAAGATAAAATAGATAGTAATATAATATTTGATGATGATGCTATATATTATATAATGAATTTAACAGGATGTGATGAAAATAAAGCAGATAGTATAAGAAGATTATATGCTAAGAATAACAAAGAAGGTATAAATGATTTTGAATTTGATTTGTGTGCAAAACATCCTGAACTAGATATTAATGATATATCGTATAAATTAACAAATTTAAAAAAATATAGTTTCTGTAAATCACATGCTTTATCATATGCTTATTTAGTATGGGCATTAGCATATCAAAAAGCAAATAATCCTAAAGAATTTTGGAAAAGCACAATTAAGAATTGTAATTCAATGTATAGAGACTGGGTACATATTAGAGAAGGAATAAATAATGGATTAAAAATAAAAGGAGAAAAAGAATTAGATAATATAAAACATTTTTACAAATATGGATATTGGATAGGTAAAGAGTTTATAGATGAAAATATGTTTGTTAATATAAATGAAAATAAAAAATTAAAATGTACTTTTAGAGGATTAATAGCATCTTCTAAATTTTATAAAAAATATAATACAAATAAAAAAAAATATGATTATGTAACCTTTATAACTATTGGATATAAGAATAGTATTTTTATTGATATTATAGTTAAAAAATGGATATCTATAAAAGGTAAAAATATTTGTTATGGTAGTGGAATTGTAAATATTAAAAATAATGATTATGCTACTATAAATGTAGATAATTATACATTAGGATAAATAAATATAATTTTGATAGATTTAATAAAAAAAAATAAATATATAAAATTAATATATTAGAAAATGGATGAATATAAAGATATCACAACAATAGATCCAAAATATTGGGGAAAATGTGGTTGGATTTTTTTAAATAGTATAGCTCTTACATATGATCCTACATTAAAAGATAAATATAAGCAATTTATAACTGCATTACCATATATATTACCATGTAAAAAATGTGGTTATCATTTAAGAGATAGTATAAATAAAATAGACAATATTGATAATATTTTAAAAAATAAAGAAACATTTTTAAATTGGTTATTAGAAGTAAGAAATAATATTTCCATAGATCAAAATAAAGAAACTAAAAATATTAATGAAATAATTAATGAAATTTTTAATAAGAATGAAAATAATGAAATAAAATATATAATAATTACATTAATTATTTTAATAATATTGTATTTTATTTATTTTTTCTATAAAAAAAGATTTTAATTTATTATATTATTTATATCAATTAAAATTATTTTGTTTAATAATAAAATCTGTTCACTAGTTAATTTATCATTAATCCAAAAATTTATATTACTATCTATTTTAGATAGTAATTTATCTCTAATTTCAATTATATATATACTGTAATCTCTAATAATTTTTTTAAAAGACATGTAATTATTAATAATTTCTTTAAAAAGTAGTTCTTGTAAAATCTTACTATTTATATTTGGATTACCAAGTTTAATATCAATCCACCAAATACACCATAAAGCACAAAATCCATTGGGATCACCTATATAATCATTTTTCTTCTCTTTAATTTCCATCATTTGAAAACCAATTTTTGGTAAATATGTGTATGGAGGATAATATTTTAAATCTAAATTAAATGAATTAAATTTAGTTTCTAAAATATTATCTAATAATGTTGAATTATAATTTAATCCATATGGTGATTCAGAACCATGGGGCTCAAATCTTTCAATAATTAATAATTCAAAATCAATTATAATATAATTAGCATGTCCAAATAAATTATTATCAATACCTATTTCTATACCTAAGGGTATAATAAAAAATCTATAATTTTTTTGTTGTTTATTTATAGTTAATAGGCTTCGTAAATCATTTAATTTAGAATTAGGAAATTTTAAATTATTATTAATCCATATAATTTCTATACCAACAACTTCACAAAAATTATTTTTACAATCAATTATATTATCATTTATTAACTTTAATGATGAAAATGCTAATGTTGAATATTTTTTATTTAAATATAAAAGACCACATAATATATCTAGAGTTGAACCTTTAAAAGTTGTTAAATTTGTATTTTTATAATCCTTAATTAATTTTGGATATATAGTTGTTATAGGATATGAATATTCATTTTTAACCTTTTTATATTTTTTAAATACTTCTATAAAATCAATAAGTTTTTTTCTTATAATTTCATAACATAATTTATCTTTTTTATTTATTTTTAAATTAACTAATAATTCTTTTTCTGTATCATTTAATTCATTATATGATATATTATTATTCTTACATCGATTATCCCAATAATCAATCCATTTTATAGTATCACCTTTGATTTTTAATTCATATAAATAACTTTCAGTAATCATATCTAAAAATAATTCTTTATCATTACTAGATATATAATCAAACATTAACTTATTATTTTTATCAATTAAAAAAATATCTATTTTTTTTTTTTTTAATAAATTTTTTAAATCTATCCATTTATAATTTTTAACTAATAAAAAAAAACAACTATTTCCATCAGAATTTTGTAAATTTAAATTTGTATTAATAATAAAGTCATTTAATATATTTGTAAAATTTTCTATATAAATTTCTATATTTTTTAATATTATATGTAAACATGTGTCACCATCAATATTAAATAAATCATAATTAAATTTAATTTTAAATAAAATATTATATACATCTTTAATCATCTTAACATCTATTTTTTTAAAATTATTATTAATATTATTAAAAAAATAATGAACAAATATATTACCATTTATATCTTGTAAATTACCATTAAAATTATGTATTACATTTTCTAAAATTTTTATTAACTGTATATCAATTTCATTTTTTACTAGATAATGTAAAGGAGTATATTGATATAAATTTTCTCTAATATTAAAATTTAATTCTTTTTTAAAATCTAATATATTTTTTAATATTTCATAACTTTTATAAGAAATTGCTAAATGTAATGGAGTTTCACCATTATTTGTTTTTATATTAATATTATTTATATATTTTATGATTATATTATAAATTTCTAAATTATTATTTATAATTGATAGATGTAAAGCATTTTCACCTGCATAATTTTTAATTAAAAAATTATTGCTATTTTCTAATATTAATTTTACTATTTCTTTATTATTAAATTTTATTGCATAAAATAATGCGATATTTCCTTCTTTATCTTTAATTTCAAAAATATTTAAACTGATTGTTTCTTTATTTTTTTCTATGAATAATTTTAAAATATCAATGTAAGAAAATTTAATTATTATATATAATAATGATCTATTATTTTCATCTAAAATATCAATTCTAATATCTTTTTTTAATAAAGCTTTAATTATTTCAATTTTATTAAAATTTATAGCATATTCCAATAAATATATATTTGATTTATCTCTAATACTGTAATCAATATTATTTTTTAATATAAATTCTAATAATAAATCCCATTGTTCTGCTTTTACATATTGAAATATTTCTATATTATATTTATTATTACTTTCTATAATATTGTTAAAATTTAAATTCATTACTTTATTTATATTAATTATATATTAATAATTTCTAAAAATTGATTTTAATATATATTATATATATATTATATATAAATGACCAATAATAATCTTTCAGATAAAACTCCTCAAAGTCCTTATATTAATACAACATTAATCAGTAATATTATGTTGAATCCTAATCAAATGGATAATAAACTTTATTTACATTTAAAAAGTAATTTAAGTAATAAATTAATTGGTAAATGTTACTTAAATTATGGATTCATTACAAATATTTATAAATTAGAGGAAATATCTGAAGGAATAATTGAAGCGGAAGATCCAACTTGTAGTGCTAAGGTTATTGTTAAATTTAGTTGCAGATTATGTTTTCCACCAAAAAATAAATATATCATATGTAAAATTGATAGAATGAATAAAGCCTTAATTAGTGCGATTAATGGTCCGATTAAAGTAATTATAACACAAGATAAAATAAATAAAGAACAATTTTACTCTGATGCAGATAGAAATATTATAATTAAGAAAGGTGCTGTAAGTCTAGCACCTAATATGTTTGTTAAAATATTAATTTTATCTTCAACTTTTGGAAATTATGATACGTCTATACTTTCAATAGGTTATATGCAAGAATTAGCAACACCCGATGAAATAAAATTATATAATGAAGATGAAATTAATATAAATAAAGATCAAAAAAATAATTTAATATTATTTGATTAACATTATTGATTAATTTAAGATATATAAATATATATATATTATATAATTATAGAATATGAATTATAATAATAATTATGAAAAAACAATTAATATAAAAAAAAATTTTTACTGTACAAATTGTAATAAAAAGGGACATGTTTATAAAAACTGTTTAGAACCTATTATTTCTAATGGTATAATAGGTATATATATTAATAATTTTGATATTGAAAACTTTGATAATTTAGAAAAATATATAAGTTTAAATCTATATCCATCATTAAGATTAAAAAAAAATACAAATTTTGAATATAAAAATTTATATAATGAAAATACTAATATTAAATTTCTTATGATACAAAGAAAAAATTCTTTAGGATATTTAGAATTTATAAGGGGAAGATACGATGAAACAAATAATCAAAATATAAATTATATTTTTGAGCAGATGACTGAAAATGAAATTAATGATATTTTAACAAAAGATTTTGATATTTTATGGAATGATCTATGGGATATTAATAATATTAAAAATAAGAATCATTATAAAGAATATATTAATTCCAGACAAAAATTTTATGAATTAAAGTTAAATAAAAGTAATATTATTAATAATTTAAAACCTAAATATTTATATAATGAATGGGGATTTCCAAAAGGTAGAAGAGAATTATATGAATCTGATATAATATGTGCTATTAGAGAATTTGAAGAAGAAACAAATATAAAAGAAAATATGTATAATCTATTTGAAAGTTGTTCTAAAATTAAAGAAAATTTAGTTGGAACAAATGGTATTAATTATTTACATAATTATTTTTTAGCTATTCTTAATACTGATAAAATTAATAATATTGATTCATCTAATAGAGAAATTGGTAATATAAAAGTAATGTCATATAATGAATGTATTGAAAATATTAGACCATATCATATTAATAAATTAAAAATTATAAATGTTTTATATGAACTTATTAATGATTTCTTAGAATCAAATAATAATAAAGTTAGTAAATAAATAATTTATATTTTTAATCTATTAAAATATTCCATTTTTTATTATCTTTTGTTTCAAATCCTAATTTTTTTATTTTATTTATATCTTCATTAGATATTTTATCTGATGTAAAAGATAAATTTATACTATTCTTATTTTCTTTAACATTAAATTTTATTGAAGCAGATAAAATTTGATTAATTTTATTTTGTAAATAAATATTTCTATCTTCAATATTTAATGGAAATTTTAAACTTTCATGATTTGATGGTATCATTATATATGTTATTTTATTCTTTCCTTTCGCATATTTCTCATTTTCTATTAATTTTTCTTTTATTTTTTTACATATACTATCTCTAGTTGTATCATTTGAAGTTAATTTTAAACCTAATAATTTTGCTACATCTTCTAAATATTCTTTTTGTTTTGATGTAGCACATACAGCACCTTTAATTGATGGTATTCCTGTACCTCTTTTTTTCTCTAATATTTTTTCCCTTTTCTCTCTTAATTTAAAAATATCATCAATTTTATCATATAATTTTGTTTTTCCTCTATTTATTTCCCGATCAATTATCCCAACATATTTAAATTCATCTCTATTATCGTAATAATCCATTACCTCATCAAAATTATAAATTTTTTCTTTATTTTCAATATCATTATTAAATATTATATCTTTCTTTAAATTCTTCTTTTCATTATTTATGTAATTATATAAACTCAATTTTGATAATAAATTAAATTCATTATGTGTTCTATAAAACATTGATACATTTTCATTCTCATCAAATGGCTGAAATATATAGTATCCATCTAAATATATTAAATATCCTGGTCTACTTATCTTGTCAAATATTATATCCTTATAATTATTAAAATCATTTTCAGATATTGGTATTAATTCATCTAATGCTTTTTCAACAAAAAAATTATCAAATAATTCTTTTTTATTATTATCATAAGATTCTCTGACATAATCTACTATCGTATCTAAATTATATACATATCCTGTCATGTATAGTTCTAATATCTTCTTTTTCGCATAATTAATCTCTCCTCTTGCTAGTTTAGATGTAAATGTTGAATAATCTAAATAACCCTTATCCAGTTTTTTAAATATACCTCTGTTCGGATCATAGTACTTTGTAATTAATAATTTATCATCACATTTATAATCACAATTGGTAAAATCACATTTACTTGGACATAAATTATAATCTTTCTGGTTGTTTTCTTTTATTTCTATATTTAATAAATCTTTATTTGGAACTTTACATTTATCAAAATCTTTAATCTCATCTTTAAACACATTTCCCTCCCTAAATAAAGGACAATCTATCGCAACCTCTTTTAATCCTCTCTCCACTTTCTTAATTAATAAATATTTTAATTCAGCCTTGTAATATAAATTTTCTTCTGTAGATAATTCATTATTTTCTAATGTTATCGCATATTTAAATAATTTAACTTCTGGATATGGATTATCTTTATTCATTAAATCATAATGCGAACACCATCTAATCGCTCTTGCTACTACTTGATCAACTCTACCAAAATTAAAATATACATCTAATAAATGCACTGTTTTTACATTTCTTAATGATATACCTTCGTTCATAACTTTGGAACCTAAAACTATTTTAATTATTTTACCATTCTTATTTTCAATATTACTAAAAACATTATCTAATATTTTAATTTTATTTTCTGGTATAATTTCTGCTACTTCCTCGTTTGATTGACCTTTTATTACTATAAATGTAGCTGGTTCAAATTCATGTTCTGGTATATTTTTATGTTTTGATAAAAAATTATTATGATCAGAATGAGTATGTCCACAAAAATAACAAATAGTATTATCTTTTATTTGATAATTCTTTTTTTCATCGTATTCTAACCATCCATTTACTATTAATATTTCTTGATATAATTCAATTCCAATTTTAACCAAATTTGAATAAACAAATGATGTTCTTGATTCTTTATTTTCATCACTATAAAATATATTTTCATATATATCACATAATGCTCTGTGAAATTTTGTAGAAAATTTACTTAAATTTTCCTTTTTTAATATGGCTCCTGTAATATTTTTTGTTTGTTCATTTATATTAATATAATCTTCTTTGTATTTATCTAACCCAAATATCTCCTTTGCTATTAAACTATTTATTTTTTCATGATGATTTTTTAATTGATTCTTTAATGTATTTAAACCTTCTCTACCATATAGACCTGATAATTTTTTCTTATCTTCTGAAATACCAGGAAATACAAAATTTGCTACAGCTCCAGATTTTCTATCTAAACTATCGTCAATTACTTTTAAAGCTTCTTCATATACTTCTTTCTGAAATTTATCCATCTTACATTGAACTATATTTGTAAATAATAATCCTTTGGGTTTCTTTCCTATCTCTTTTTTTTTCGCAAAGGTTATCGGATCTTGACCTCTTAAATGACTTACATATCCTCTCGCCATTTTCTTTAAATATTCTATACCTCCCTCTTTTATTGTCATTAAATGTGTTTTATCATTTGTAAATATTAAATCTCGTTGTATTTGTGAATTATTTGGTCTTAAAAAATTTAATAATTCTATAATCTCATCTGCCGTATTTTTCATAGGCGTCGCTGTTAATAATAATATTTTTAAATTTGTTGAATTATCAATAATCTTTTTAACTGCTTCTCCCCAATAATTACCTGTTAAATTATGCGCTTCTTCAACTATTAATAATGTATTATTTAAATTAACTAATCTATCTATTGATATATCTCTTTCATATAAACCTTCATCTGTTTTTTTATATGATATCTTTATTTTATTATTTTCTATTACCTTCTTTTCTATTATTTTCTCACCTAATACTTTTCTGTAAAAACTCTTATATGTAGGTATTTTGTAGTATTGTAACGCATTTGCTAATGCTTGTTTTTTATTTTTCTCTTTTTCTTCATCATTCATTAAATATGTTTTCTCATTTTGTTTTGTATATTCATTACCTGTACAACTAATTAAAGAATTTTTCCAATTCTCTTTTATATGTGGTCCAGGTACTAATATATGTATCTTGGTTCCATATCGCTGCACTAACGGTTTGAATTTTTCAGCTATTGCTATGGCAGCACATGTATTATGACATAATATACCTTCACTCGTGTAATTGTGTAATGTATCAACTTCCATATCATATACATATCCTTCATATTCTATCTCTCTAATATTAACTATCCTTAAATTTACTATCTCTTCATTGTAATCATTATCTTGTGTTTCGGTTATTCTCTTTATCAAATTAAATTTATATGTACTCGTTTTATCATTATTATAATCACAATCTTTTGTAAATAATATCTGTAAATATGGATTTCTTATTTTTATATAATGTTTGTTATCTTTTTCAAAACCATATTCCTTATAAGATATAACTATACCTAATATCCTAAACAATATCTCTAATTTCTTAACCGTCATATAATTTAAATTATTTATTACAACTTCTCTCTCTGTTGTATTTATATAGGCTTTCTTTTCTATAATTCCATATAAAAACCATTTTATTCCTAAAATATGATAATGTAGTACCATATTATTTATATTCTTATCAAAATTATAACCTTCTTTGTAACAATCTTCTAACCTGAAATTATATATTCTACTGCCATTATCATCTCTAATTATTTTCTTTGGAATACATACACTTTCTCCAACTCTTAAATTATTATCCCAACTATTTTTAACACCATTATTTTTTAATAACTTGTGCGCGTACGTTATTCCTATCTTGGCACCATTCTCAAATTCTATTTCTCTTATATGTGATTTAATATGTTCTCTGTATAATTTATTAATTGGCTTACATATTATCTTATAACCATCGTAACTATTAACAATTAATTTTTCTGAAGGTAATGACCATTCACCTCCTTCATCATCTATTATAATATCTGTGCTGTATTTATTCCACACTTCACTCGCTTTTATTAAATTACCATTAATATACTCTAAATCAATACCTCTCTTACATTTACCTGTTCCAGTTCCATGAAATAATAATAATCCCTTATAAGGTGTATCAGGATTTATAAAATTGCTTAATAATGATTGATGCTCTAATAAACTTCCTACTGGAGGTTTACATATCTTTTTTCTATATTCCTCTATATCTTTATAATTTGTTAATTCTGGTCTTTCCTGTAATTTATAATAATAAAATTCACGCTTCTTATATAACTTTAATTGTAAATGTGGATCATCTACTTTCGGATAACCATACGTGTCTTGTTCTTTTATATCCATATTTTTAGCTATATCTTTTATATCTTCTCTTTCTTCATCATCATATTCTTTATCTTTTTCTTCATCATCATATTCTTTATCTGTTTCTTCTTCATCTTCTTCTAGTTCTTTTTCATATTCATTTATATCATCATCTTCTTCATATTTTTTATCTTTATTATAATATTTTTTAACCATTATTATATATTAATTGTAATATATTTTAAATTATAAAAAAAATGAATTTATATTTATATATATACTTAAATATATACAATTATAATAAAAATATGAATAAGTTAAGTTCTTTAGAACCAAATGAATTTTATAATTTTTTACTTGATAATATTTTTCAAGAATTTGAAAATGATAAAATATTTTCTAATCAATTAGATGAACCTAAAATAACAAAACCAAAAATTAATTATGATTCTAAAATTAGAAGAACTGTTTGGACTAATTTTACTAAAAATTGTGTTGAATTATCAAGAGATATTAATAGTGTTAAATCATTTATTGAAAAAGAATTGTCAAATATTTCATCCATTAATGGTAATAATGAATTACTTATTAAAGGTAAATATAACTCTAATATGATTATGAGCGTCTTTAAAAAATATATTAAAACTTTTATTCAATGTAATTGTTGCTCTTCTATTAGAACTGATATTGTAAGGGATAATATTACTAAACTTGATATACTTAAATGTAATAAATGTAGAGCTGAAAGAACCGTTAAATAAATATAATATAAATTAATTTATTTTATATATTTACATTATATATAATGAATTATTACGAAAAATACCAAAAATATAAAATAAAATATATACAAAAAAGTGGTGGTGGTAACAACGACAATAATACACAACAAAAGCAGTATAATACACAACAAAAGCAGTATAATACACAACAAAATCAGCTTCCTACAAAAGAAAAAAAAATTTTAATTAAAATTAATGGTCTTAAAAATGATAAACTCTATAAAAAAAATTTTTTAAAAATTATTGAAGAAGATAACGTAGATTATACAACATTAAAATCTAGTTATAATGCAGTTTTTCTACACACAAAAGGTTTTAATGCTGTAGAATTAAGAAATTTACATTTTACAGCATCTGAATTACCTACTGTTTTTACAGCATCTGAATTAAAATTAGCAGGTTATTCAGCTGCTGAATTAAAAGAAGCTGGTTTTACTGCTTCTCTATTAAAAGAAGCAGAATTTACAGCATCTCAATTAAAAACAGCAGGTTTTACAGCATCTCAATTATCTACTGTTTTTACAGCATCTGAATTAAAAGAAGCAGGTTATTCAGCTTCTCAATTAAAAGAAGCAGGTTATTCAGCATCTGAATTAAAAGAAGCAGCTTTTACAGCATCTCAATTAAAAACAGCAGGATTTACAGCATCTCAATTAAAAGTTGCGGGAGTATCGTTATATGACGCCTATAAAATAGCAGGATATACAATAACAGAATTAAAAACTGCTGGTTATACAGCATCTCAATTTAAAGAATTAGATTCTAGTGTTTATAATTTAAAAAAAGAAGGTTTTACTGTTTATGATTTAAAAATTGCAGGATTTACAGTAGATAAATTAATTCAAGATTTTACAAAAGAAGAATTAAAAGATATAGGTTTAGAATAATCTTGTTTTTATATGAGCATAAAAAAGTATTATTATAATAATATAATTATAGTATTATGAAATTATTAAATTTTTATAATGAATATAGCACTTATTTAGCAAGTATAGATGGAAATAAAAAATATTTAACAAATAAAAATATAAAATTTTTAGGTGTAGAAGAAAATATACATTGTTATAGATTTGAACTAGAAAATGGAAAACAAATTTTAAGAATGATTGATAAACAATTTGTATCTTATGAACCTGTAAATGATGATGAATGTAAAAATTAATATATTAAAAATTTAGTTATTAAAATTTTTGTTAATATATATATAAATATGATGAATGAATATATTATTCACGGAACAACTGTTAAAAATTTAGAAGATATATTAGATTCAAAGTATATAGAAGCCAATACAAATAATAAAAATAAAGGTATGCTTGATCCATCTCAATCAGTAAATCAGATTTTTACACAAATATTATATCGTAATTTACCAAATGAAAATATACAATTACCACATTGGTTTGATTGTGCTATAATTTTAGATAAAAAAATCTTGAAAGATTATCCATTTTATGCGACTAATATTGGTGGATTTTTGAATAATTTTAATGATGCTTTCATAAAAAATACTAAACAAAATATTTATGCTAAAGGAAAAGGTAATTTACAAAGAATGCCTAACTTAAAAAATTTAAAAAATAATATTGAAAATATAATGAATAAGAATACAATATTAAAAAGCGCACAATTTCTGAATTCCCATGAAATTTTATTTAATAAAAAAATTTCATTAAAAAAATATTGTAAATTAATTGTTTGTTCTATACCATATGATAATATTTTAAGACTTGCTAATAAATTAAAAATACCTGTTATTACAAGTGTAAAGGTAGGACTAAATGATTTTATTGATTTAATAGAAAATAGAGCAGAATAAATATATATAAACATATTTAGAAAATGAATATATTAAGAAAATGAATAGATTAAAAAAATGAATTTATATACATAAGAATACTAATATATATATAATGGAACATAATATAGACTTGAATAAACAACCATTAGTTATTATATCTACTCAAGGTAGTGTAGCTAATGGTAAAACATCAATAATCAAATGTTTAACCAAAAAATCTTTAATGAGGTTTAAGAAAGAGGCTGAAAATAATATGACTATCAAGCTTGGTTATACAAATGCTAAAATTATGAAATGTATAAAATGCCCTGAACCTTTTTGTTATCAGATCAATAATTTAAAGTGTAATCAGTGTGAAGAAGATACAGAATTAAAATTAAACATATCATTTATTGATTCCCCAGGCCACAATGATCTACAAGCTACTGCATTAAGCGGTGCTAGCACAATGGATTATTGTTTATTATTAGTTTCAACAGATAATGAATTAGAAAATAGGGGTGATGAATATGTAAATGAACATTACAAAACTATTAAATTTTTAGATATGATTGATAAAACGGTTATACTACAAAATAAGATAGATTTGGTGACAAAAGAAAAAGCTTTAGAACAATTTAGAACTATAAAGAACAAATATGAAATTAAAAACATTATACCAATTAGCGCACAATACGAACACAATATAAATTATTTATTACAATTTTTAGTTGAAAAAATACCATATCCAATTAATGAGGACCTTATAAATAAAATTAATTCACCATTAAAAGGAACAGTTATTAGAAGTTTTGATGTTAATAAAAAGAGCATACCAGTAGAAGATATTAATTGTGCTGTTATTGGTGGAACAATTAGATCAGGAATGATTAAAATAGGAGATAAAATTAAATTATTACCAGGAATTACAAAAAATAATAAAATTATTCCTTTAAAAGGTAGAGTTTTATCTTTAAAAACAGATGAAATAGAATTAACTGAAGCATATCCTGGTGGATTAATTGGTATTGGATTATCAATTGACCCACTTTTATCAAAAGAAGATAGATTAGTAGGTAATATTATTATTAAAGATGATGATGAAACCGTAAAAACTTTTGTTAAAGCAGATGTACGTTATGAAATATATGATAATATTGATATTAAAGAAAACGAAAATGTTTCTGTAATGTTATATTCTTTAAAAAGAACTGCTGAATTAATTAACTTGAATAAACATAGTAAAACACTTACTTTTGAAAGTAAATTACAATTTGCTGGAGAAGTAAATGATAATATTGTTATTCTAAAGAATAATAAAATATGTTTATTTGGTAAAATTACAAAAATTTATTAATTTGTTTTTTATAAATATATTATTTTTATAAATATATTTAAGGCAGTTATTTACTTATAGTAAATAGCATATTTTTTTCAGTAGATCTTTTTAAAATTTCATCTAAAATATCTACTTCTACTTTTTCTATATCATAATCTTGATTTTTAATAACATAATCATTTTGTTTAATAATTATTTTATAATCAGAATTAGTTTCATATAAAATACTTATTGAATAATCATCAACAACATTTTTGTAAAAATAAAAATTTTTGTAATCTAAAGTATATTTTATATCAAAATAACCTTCTTCATCAACACTATATAATGTAAAAATAATTTCTTTTGATGGTTTAACAATAAATATATTAGTTTTTATATAATCATCAACTATATTTTTTAACTTTACTAAATCTAAATTTAGACTTTTATTTATTAATTCTATATTATTATCTGAATTAGTAATAGTATCTAAAATTTCACTATCTTCTATATCTTCTTGAAACTTCCATAAAGTATTTTTTAAAAATTCTTCTAATTCTTTCTCATTATATCCTCCTTTATAATCAAAATATTTTTTAAAGAAATTACGGAACATATTGTATAGTTTTATATATATCTTATATTTTTCATCAAAAAGAGCTATTTCTTCATCATTAATAGTTCTTTTTGATAAATCTACAAAACCTTTATCAGGATCTACATTTATAACTATTAAATGTGTTTCTTTACCAACGATTAAAATTTTATTTACATTAAACTTTTTTTTTCTAGATACTTCTGAATATGATATATATCCTTTAAGATTATCATATTGTATTAAACTTACATTAATTCCTAATTCATTTATGTTATCAATTTTAGCGATAACTATCTCATCAACAACTGGAAACTTTTTTTTATAAATGAAAACCATTTTTATATATTTATAAAGTAATATATATATAAATCAATTTTTTTGTAAATTAGTGTAATAAATTATTGATTTTGATTACAGGTTATATATTCTTCATACTTCTTTCTTCTAAGTATTGATTTTTCTTTATTAGAAAGATTGCCAGTAATATGTATTTCTTTTTTATGTTCACCAAAATTATTTAAAGCGATTGAACTAATAATATCTGAATTTTTTATAGAATCAGATAATTCAGAATTAGAATTTTTATGATGTAATTTAAAAATATAATTAATATACATTTCTAACTTTTCATAGGTTTCATCAGATAAATTATGAAAGAAAATAAAAACTCCATTATTATTTTCAGAAAAATCTTTATTATCCTTTAAGATTATTTTAAAAATGTTTAGTAAATAATCTTTTTTTTTTATTTTATTTATTTTTCTAACTAATTGTAATTTTTTTGAATAATCATACTTTGATTCTTTATTTTTAGTATCTATAATTATTTCATCTATAATTTCGTTAATACAATTATTTTCTGATAATTGATTATTGATAGGTTCGGTTTTAATAGAAATTTCTGTTTTCATTATAATAATGATGATTATAATATATTAATATATTATAATTTTTTATAAAATATTACACACTCATTAATTTTAATTACAATAAAAAATTGATTTATAATTAATTAGATTATATATATTATAAAAATGAGTAAAAATATTTATTTAGATAATCTTGTTAGTTACTCAACTACTACATATTCAAATTACTATGATAAATTTATAAATTTATCAAAAATTGATATAAATAATGAAATTAATAAATTGAAGAGTAATAATTCAATTAATGAAAAAGGTGTATTTATTCAATATAATTATATAGAATTAGCAACATTAATGGATTTTAAATATAATGAATTAGTTTTAGTTTATCCTATTTCATTTAATATTGAAAATAATAATTCTATGTGGTATAATTTTTTAAATTCTTTATTATTGGTGCTTAATAATGATTATTTTAATCAATCAAATAATATTAAAAAAAAATATTTAGATTCATTAAATGAACAATTAGAAAAAAAGATTAAATTTAATAATTTTGATGATAAATTATATGAAAATGTAATTAATATAATAAATATTAATTTAATTGTTTTAAATTATTCTAATGATACAAAAATTAAAATTTATAAAGATAATAATTTGTCAAATAAATACATTATTATTTATAGAATTGAAAATGAATTTTTACCTGTCTGTAATTTTAATACAAAATATTATACAGATTCATCTAATTTTGTAAAACATTTACAAGAAGAATTTGATAAATTAGAAGAAATAAAACAAAATATAAATCTACAAAAGTATGAAGAAACACAAGAAAATAAAATAAATATTAAATTAGAAGAATCTAAAATAAATAAAAATGATTATTATGATGAATTTCAGACAGTAGAAGATTATACATTGCATGTTTCAGAAGCAGTTGATAATAAACAAAATAAGGAATTAAATTCAGATAATAAGAAGAAAAAGAAGAATGATAAGAATATTTTTATTACTAATAAAGTAGATAAGAAAAAAGAAGAAATAGTAGATAATAAAATAGAAGATGAATCAGTTTTTAATAAAACTGAAATTATATCTAAAGAAGAAATAATTAAAATACATAATTCTTTTAAAAGTACTACTAAATTAGAGGATATACAAAACTTATGTTTAAAGATTAATATTCCTATATTTGCTGGTTCAACTAAAGAAGGAAAACCTAAAAATAAAACAAAATCAGAATTAATGGATGATATTAAAAAATATATAGGTTAATAATAATTTTTATAAATAAATAAAATAAGTTAATTGAAATAAGTAATTTATAATAAGTAAGTAAATTGAAATAAATATAGATTAATATATTATAAATAGAATATTAAAATATTTAAAAGATGGAGAAGAAGATATTAATTTACAAAAATGATTTAAAGTTCAACGATGACATAACAGAAGATTCTGATTTTGACACTGACAATATAAAAGAGATGTATAGTCATTACAAAAAGAAGCCTAAAATAGAATTAAGGATAAAAGATTGTGAATTAGAGAATTACAATTATTTAGATTTATCAAATTTAGGATTAGATGATGAATTATTATGTAAATTACTAAAGTTAGAAAAAATAATTTTTATATTAAAAAAGATAGAATATTTAGATTTATCAAGTAATAAATTAACAAAAACTATAAATTTGGATAATTATAAAAATATAATATATTTCAATATATCAAGAAATGAGATATGTGGAGCTTTTGAAGATCATAATATTATTGAATTAAATTGTGAATACAATAATATAACCTCTATTGTATCCACTAGTATTCAGAAATTGAATGCTTGTTCTAACAACATAACTAATATAAGAGTGCCTAAAGTAAGGATATTATTAATAAATGATAATAAATTAGATAAATTAGATACATTAGAGCATGTTGAATATATGGAATGTATAAATAACAATATTAAAACAGTTGGTAAATTTAATAAATTAAAGGAAATTTTTATAGCAAATAATTTAATTGATGATATTGATGAAATGAATGAATTATCAATATTAAATTGTGTTAATAATCCTATTAAAAGAATTAAACATGTTGGTAAATTAAATATTATATTATGTTCTACACCAAATATATCATCCAAATATAAAATTAAAAATATATCAAAAATTAATAGTAATTATTTAATAAATTTAGATTAAATATAATTTTTTTTGAAAACAGGTTAAATATATTATTATATATATAATATTATATGCCAGAATTAAACCAAGAAAGCATTTTAAGTATATCCGATCACATTATTAATGTTATGGGCACTTGTTTAAAATACAAAAAAGTTTTTGATACTGATAAAAAACAAATGATGCAGATTATTGAATCTACAAATAAATATTTTTATGACAATTATCAAAGAATTTGTCGTATAATAGTTCAAGGACATGATATTAGACCTCTACTAAGTATGTTAGAAAAATTTGGTAAAGTTCAAACAGGACAGCTTTCTTTTCAACAAGCAAACGATACAATTGTTGATGAATTAAATTCTAAATATGTTGATGGTGTATTAAATTCAGATAAATTGGTTAAAGAAAGAGAAGCTAAAATCAAAGCAAAAGAAAATGAAAGTAAGATTGTTGAGATCAATGAATATTAGTTTGGTTGTAATAAAAGATTTTTATTTAGAATAATATGATAATTTTTTTTGAATTTTTCTAAATTAAAAGTTAAATTAAAACACATTTTTACCAAAGTTAATAAAAAAAGGAATTGGTCTTGTGTTTTAAAATCTAAATTTATATAAAGATAGCAAACATAACAATTTATACCTTTAAGATTATCTTTTAATCTAATATATGGTGAATCACATGTAGCATGTATAAATAATTTTTCCTGAATTCCTTGTATAAAAAATTTACACAATTGATTTTTTACAAGTATATTATATGGTTTTTTATCATATGATACAATACTAAAAAAACACAATAATTTAATTATATCATTAAAACAATATTCACCTTTTAATTGTAAAATATTATTTAATAAACTATAAGATGTTTTTTTTATTTTATAATTTTTTAATAAACAATCTATTATAAAATTAAAAAATCCTATTATATCAGTGTTAACACAATTTACTAATAAATATTCAATAATACAATCATCTAATTTTATATCTTGTAAATCTTTACTAAATCTTCCCTTTAACCAGTTTACACAACCTTTCATACATACAGCAGTATACGTTCCTAGGTATGAAAAATCTTTAACTAATCCAAAATCTATTAAGGATAAATTATCACCCAAAATTACACAATTTTCTATTTTAACATCATTATGAAACTGATTATTTGTATTTAGTGCATATATTTGGTCAAATAATTGTTTGTATAAATTAAATAATAGTGATAATTTCTTTTCTTCATTTTGTTGAAAAGAATTTAAAAATAAAGTATTCTTAAGATTTTCTCCTAAATAATTATAAATTACAAAACTTATATTACTATCACCTTGAAACAAGGCTTTACTACCTACAGGTATCTTTAATTTTTCATCTTGACCTTCTTTTTTTATTGATTTTTTTAAATTTAACGGAAATTTAATAATCTTATCACCATCAAGTAAAAAAACTATACCATTTCCACCTTTACCTAACATTTTTTGTATGGAAAATCTTTGTTCTGAACGATCTTCTTTTTTTAATATTATAAAAACAGATTTATTATCATTTAAATTTTTTTCTAAAGAAGTTATAAAATCTTCTTCTATTTCTATAGGAATTTCTTTTTCTCCATCTTTTAATCTAAATTCAATTATTCCATTTTGACCTGCTCCTAATAAATTATTTTTTATTTCTAAATATTTATTTTTATATTTTATATATTTTTTATAATAATTGATACTATTCATCTTTATAATATATTTATATATATGGTAAATAATAAAAAAAAAATATTAACTTAAATTATCTATAATTTGTTGCTTATAATCAATTGATTTTTCTTTTGATTTTTTTACAGCCTTGGTTCTACTCTGTTTCTTACTTGATTTTTTAGTTTCTGGTTCTAATTCTTGTTCTTGTTTTTCTTCTAATTTTTGTTCTTTATTATGAATAGAGAGATATTTATGAATATTATTATAATTTTTAGGGTCAAGGAAAGTATTATTCCAGAAGATAGAAGCAGCAATTTGTTTATCAAGATAATTATGATATTCTACACCATTATAATTATCAAGATTAACAAAAGTAAGAATATTATTCATACCAACGTATTGTTTATTAAACAATTCAATATTAATTTTTCTGTATAATTGCAGAGATTTATCATCAATATCATAATCAGTAAATACTTTAATCATATTATAATTATCATTTTTATTAATTATAGTAATCATTTCTTCTAATTTTTTAATATCAGTAGAAGATACTTTATTAATTAAATTCTTACAAACTACATATTTTTCTGAATTTGAGATTCTACTAGTGAATGGTTTAGTAATATAAACTTCTTTGTATAGACTTTTAAGTAATTCTAAGTATTTTAAAGTTATAGTAGTATAAGTATCAAAAATCTTTAATACAAAATTTCCACCTTTTTTATTTAATTTTAATGCTGTAACAATTTGTGAAAATATTAATTTATACGCTTCTTGTTCTTGTAAGTTCTCCTTTTCCCATTGAAACCCTCCATCTGCTGTTACTAAATCAGAATCTTCTGAAAATCCTTTTATTTCTGATGAAACACCACCAGCAAACATATTAATTGTTCTTAATAAAGTTAAATCACCATCAGAAAGATTTCCACCACCTCTTTTAACTTCATCTTTAGATACTGTTTCAAAAATATGTAATCGTCTTGGTTTTTCTTTACCATAATAATTAATAAATTCTTTTTCGATCAATAAATGTTTATTATCAGAATGAAGAGAAATAGCATAATATTTATCATTTTTAGATGATTTAATCTTTTTAAAATTTTCCTGTAAATCTCTGAATAATATAGTAGCTTGAATAAAAGAACCAGGACCTTCAGCAAGATGAGAAGAAACAAAATTTTCTTTTTCAGGAATTAGATCAAATAATATAATCATTTCCCATAATTTTAAAAAAGCTCTACTAAGAATATTAACATAATCATTTTTTTTTATAATACTACTTTGAATAAATGTTTTTAGGGCAGTATTAATTGAATTATCTTCTGTATTCTTTTTAGAATCAATATTTTTTTCAAATAAAGATGTCACCAAGTAAACTTTTTTTCTATTTTCAAATAACTTAATTTTTTCGCCAACAACATCTTTAGTTTGATGAATATAATGATGAAAACCTAGATTTAATTCAGGATAGGCTATATTATTTGAAAATAATATATCATTAGTAGTATCTAATATTCTTTTTTTGTTATTATTTTCTAACTTATATACAATTGGTACATATTCTTCAAATATATTTGTCATTTATTATATATATATATACTATAATTTAAATATTTAATCAATTTTTATTCTATCAAAAAAATGAAATTTTAATTAAATTAATATATAATATGTAGTATATATATAACTAATAATGATTAATATAATAGATTTATTGTCTAAAGAAGAGACTACAAAAATAGATAATCTTGTTAAAAAATATGATAATAAGGTTAATGAATTTGAAGTTAGCTTTTTTGGTTCTAAAAATATTGGTAATAATATTTTAACTTTAGATAAATTTAATCAGTTAAATAGTGTATTATCAATTATAACTGAAAAGAATGAAGAGAAATATAAAAAAAAATCTGAAATTTCATTAGATATAATTATGAGATTAAAAGAATTTGAAAAAACTGGTAAATCTATTAATTATCGTGTATCTATAAATGATTTAGAAAAAATTAATGAATATCTTGGAATGCTTCATATGAGAAAAAATCATTTAGTTTTTAGTATTCTTGTAGGTTATGTAGAATCAGGTGATGAGATTAATAATAAAATTAAAATAATGAAAAAAATTAAAAATTATGGTGAATATATAGAACTAGATGATATTTACATGAAAATTAAAATGGATAACGAAGAGAAAATTAGTTCAGAAGAAATGAAAAAATTAAAAAAAATTAATAAATTCTACGATCAAAATGATTATGATATTTTCTATCGATTAAAAGAAAGAACTACATATTATATAACAAAAGATAAAAATGTATTTGCGATTGATTTAACAAATGTAAGAACTTCACATGAAATTAATTTATTAGAAAAAATACCACCTAATTATGAAATTGAGGTAGAATGTTATATTAATGATAAATCAACTTTTATAAACAATTTATTTTCTGTTTCTGAATTTACTATTAAAGTAATTCAACAATCAAACTATATAATTACAAGATCTATGAGTAATAATGTTTTGTCTAAATATAGGAATATTTTGGGTATAGATGAAAAGAAACCAAATTTATATGGTAGACAACCTGTAAATCTTGAAGTTCAACATATCGCTGATAAATTACCAAATAAATATACTGTAACAGACAAAGCAGATGGAGATAGACATTTTTTAATAATAATTGATGAAAGATGTTATTTATTAACAACAAACTTAATAGTTAAGGATACGGGTTTGAAAGTTGATAAAAAGTTTAACAATAGTATAATAGATGGTGAATTAATCTTTATACAAAAATATAATAAATATTTATTCATGTGTTTTGATTGTATAATTCATTGTAATAATAATATCAGAGAAGAAGCAAATATGATGAAAAGATTAGAATATGCAGATGATATTATAAATCATATTAATAAATTAAAGTATGAGCATAAATATTTAAGGGATAATAAAAAACTTGATTTTACAAAAAGAAATGAAATGATTAAATATCATCATGATAATTTAATAAAGTTTTATGATGACATTGATAATGAAATTAAAAATAGCAAAAATCCTTCTATGATTGTAAGAAGAAAATATTTTATTGAACCGAATGGTGTTAATGATAATGAAATATTTGCTTATTCCAGTTTTTTATGGAAGAGTTTTACGAATGATAGATCAATTAAGTGTCCTTATTTATTGGATGGTTTAATTTATCAACCATTAGAACAGAAATATATAGTAGAAAACGAAAAAACTAAATTAATTGATTACAAATGGAAACCACCTTCTAAAAATTCAGTTGATTTTTACATAGAATTTGAAAAGGATAAAATTACAGGAAAAATATTAACAATTTATGATAATTCCATTAAAGATGTTATAAAAAATAAGCCATATCAAATTTGTAACTTATACGTAGGTCAAACAATAAGAGGAGTTGAAAAACCTATTTTATTCAATACAGTAGAAGGTGTTAATCAAGCATATATTTATTTAGGAGAAGATGGTATTGCTCGTACTACTGATGGAAAGCAAATTTTTGATAAGACAGTTGTTGAATTCATATATCATTTAACGGACGACATGAATGATAAATTTCGTTGGATTCCTATTAAAACTCGTTATGATAAGACAGAATCAGTTCAAAAATTTCAGAGAAGATATGGTAATTATGCTGAAACAGCTCTATTAATTTGGCGAAGTATAAATAATCCTGTATTGATAGAAGATTTTGTAGAATTATCAAATGATGAATTGTATGATAAAACTATAAAAAAAATTAGAAGCAAAATTGATTTCTCAATTATTAAAAGAGAAAATACACAGAATGTATATTATCAAAAAAAATCAAAATTAGTTGAGGATATGGGTAAATTTCATAATTATGTTAAATCAAATTTAATTTACATGTATATGAATCCTTTTTATGTTGGTAAAAAGACAGGATATAAAATATTAGATTTATCATGCGGTAGAGGTGGTGATTTACAAAAATTCTATTATGTTACAGCTGAATTAGTTGTTGGTATTGATCCTGATATAGAGACTCTTTTAAATTCTTCTGATGGAGCATTAAGTAGATATAAATTTTTAAGATCAAAAAAACCAAATTATCCACCTATGTATTTTGTTGCTGGTACCCCTTGTAATCTTTTACAATATGAAGAACAGATTAAACTTTTTGGTAGATTAAATAATGATGCTAAAAATATTTATGATAGATTTTTTACTTTTGATGATAAAAGAGTATTATTTGATAGATTTAATTGTGGTTTTGCTTTTCATTATTATTTAATAGATGAAAATAGTTTTGAAAATGTATGTACTAATATAAATATGTATTTAAGAGATGGAGGATATTTTGTATTTGAGTGTTTTGATGGAAACAAGATTAAAGAACTATTAAAAGATAAAACAAATCATGCTGTATATTACAATGAAAATGGTGAAAAAAAATTATTATTTGACATAATTAAAAAATATGATGATAATGATAAAAGTAATTTAGGAATGGCTATAGACGTACATATGGGATGGTTATCTGAAGAGGGAGTATATAATACAGAATATTTAGTATATCCTGAATTTATAATAAAAGTATTAAAAGAAAAATGTAATTTAATGTTAGTTGAATCTGATAGTTTTGAAAATATATTTAATAATAATAGAGAATATTTGGAAATATCAAGTAAAATAGATGCTACACAAGCAAGAAAATTCTTCAATGATGTATATAAATATTATACACCAAGTGAAATTAACACAAAATGTTATGAATATTCATTTTTAAATAGATATTATGTTTTTAGAAAAGTAGAGGCTAATTTGAGTGAAAGCAAAACTAAATATTTTACTGAGAAAGAAAATCTTAAAAATATTACTGGAAAACTTAGTAAAAAAGGTAAATAATTTTTTTATTATATAGAAATAATAATTATAGATTATAATTATTATGGTTCAATTTATATCTTCTTTTAACAAATATTTTAATTATTACAAGACTATGATAATTAACTTTCCACACATAACTGATCCAACATATATTTCTCATAATGTAGAAATAATATCTATCCAAAAAAATTACTATTCTGAAGTTCTTTATACATTAAGTAAATTATTAAATAATAATTCTGAAAGTGTTAAGCTAGAACAATTAAAACAAAGTTTAATAAGAAACAGTATTTATCAATTAGATGAAAATATATATCTAAATAAAAATAAATATCCTTATGAAGGACCTTGTAATTTACAAAGTTATGTTATTTGGTGTTTTGATCGTAGATATACAAATGAATATATAGAAAACCTGTTATTAACCAATAATATTATAAATAAAGATATACATGATTATATTATTTTTCAAAATCCTGTTGTAATTAAAACTATAAAAAATATAGAACACTGCCATTTGCTAATTAGAAAAAAGAATAATTTGTTTAATCATAAATTATGTTATATTAGAAAATTAGTTTGTGTAGCAAGACATGGACCAAGAGAACCATTACTATTTTTACCAAAATTGGATAATTCCTATTGGAGAAATAAATTAGATTATGATAATCAAGTTCATGCTGCGGTTTTAACAGATATTGGTAAAATTTATAGTGGATTGGCAGGAGAAGAGTTTTTTAATGGATATAAATCTTATTTTAATTTTAATTTAGATAGTGATAGTATATATATAGGTTCTAGTGATTTTGAGAGAACTAAAACAACAACTAAATATTTTTTATTGTATTTAGATTTAGAATATGAAACAAATGTGTTAGACGAGCTTTCATTGGAAGAGGATGTATTGGAAGAATATTTAGAATCAGAAAAAAAGGTTGAATTAGATTTAGAGGAAGAGTTTTTAGAAAAATTTAATGAGAAAATATATAATATATTTGGTTATAAAATAAAAAATAATCATGATTACTTTAGAATACATAGTGTATTATCAATTTATAAAGTTCATAAATATCCATTACCAAAAAATTGGACGAAAAAATATGATACAATCCTAAATATAATTACAAATATGTATTATAATAAATTATATACGATTAGTTTATCAAGATTATTAGTAAAAAATTTAATTAAAAAAATTCTTAATATATTAGAAAATGATAATATAAAATTTTCATTTTTGTGTAGTCATGATACAATAGTAATGGCATTATTGAAATATTTTCAACCAAATAAAGAATATTTTTTACCAGATTTTTGTTCTCAAATAAGATATGAATTATGGTCTAATAATGTTTTACGAGTATATTATGATGGAAATATTATATATGAATCTAAAAGTTGATATTTTTATTTAAAGATATTTATATATATATATAATAATGGAATATAAAGTATATAATCATGAATTATTATTAGATAAAATAAAATCGGATACTTCAATGAATACTGAAGTTGTATCCTTTTTTAATAATTTTACATTTAATAATGTTTTAAATCAAAATGCCGCTAAAGGGAATTCAACTTATGTATTTAAAAATGTGATTAAAGAAGATACAACTAAATCTAAAATTACTCAAGCTTTGAATAAATTACATGCTCAAAATCTAACTAAAATTATATCATCAATAAGAGAGATAGTATTTCAAAATAATGATGAATTATCTGAATTAGTTTCACAATGTATTTATAAAATTAAAAGAGACAGTGAACAGATTAGACCAGTTGTAGCAGCTCTATGTAATGAGCTACAATCAACATATTTTTTAACTGCTGATAATGAAAAAATATATTTTAGAAGATTATTATTAACAGCGGTTAAAAAAGATTATGTTGATAGTTTAAAATATGAAGATGAATTGTGGTCAAAAGAGAGAAGTGAAAAATCTATGATATTAGTTGGAACATTATTTAATATAAAATTAATTGAAAAAAAAATATTAGTAAGTATTATTAATGATTTAGAAAAATTAATAAAATATAAAGAAGACGAAGAGCAAGAATATTTTAGTAGAGTTGAAAAAGCAATTCAACAGTTAACATGTTTAATATCAGTTATATTACCACAAAATTCATCAGGAAACAGTGATAATAATGATATATTTATAAATTTACAAAAATTTTTAGAGGAAAATATTTTAATATATGAAGAAAAAAAATGTATCTCAAAAAAAATAAGAATTGTTTGTAAAAATAGTATTACAGAAATAAATAATTATTTTAATAAATAAAAATTTAATAACTAAAAAAACTAAATCTAAATTTTTATATTTATATATAAATATATTGTATAATAATATATTTTTATGGGAGTAGAAGGATTATATAAATTTATAAATAATAATTTTTCAGATGTTTATGAAATAATAAATATTGGAGATATAAAAAAAAAATCATGTATAATAGATGGGATACAACATATATATACTCAATTAATTTACATGCGAACAAAAAATAAAGAAGTTATAAGTGCTAATGGATTAAATATAAGTCATATTCATGGTTTATTAAATTCATTAATATATTATTTACGAAACATGATTATACCAATATTTATATTTGATGGAAGATCTCCAGAAATAAAGAAAAAAAAAATAGAAGAAAGGAGACAGAATTTAAAAATTAATCTTAGAAAATTAAGAGAAATTCGTAATTCTGTAAAAGATTTAAATGATGATTATACTTCAGATGATAATAGTGATTCAAATATACATGATAAATTAATTTTTGGAACACCACCTGAACAACTTACTTTAGAAGATAATATTAATATTGAAGAAGAAAATGAAGAAGATTTAAGAAGATTATCATTAGAAGATAATAGTGTATATCATAAAATATATAAAAAGTCAATAATATTAAAAGATTATTTTATAGTGGATTGGATGGAAATATTAGAATTATTAGGTATTCCATGTATTAGGGCTGAAGGAGAAGCTGATCCATTATGTTCTTATATATCAAATAAAAATAAATATATTTTTGGAATTATTTCAGATGATAGTGATATGTTAATATTTGGTGCTCCAAGAATTATGAGAAAAACCTATAATCAAAAATTTAAAATGATTGAATTATATAAATTAATTACAACTATTGAATCAAAGTTAAGATTAGAAATTGATTATAATATTATATTTAATGAAGAAGATTTAGTAAATTTTTCTGTATTATTAGGAACTGATTATGGTAGTTTTAATTTAAAAAAAAAATATGAAAATTCATATGAACTTTTGAAAGAATATATATTAAATAAAAATATAACAGAATATATTGAAGATGATGAATTAGATAAATTTAATTTAATTAAAGAATATTATATGAAAAATAATTTTGATAATAAATATACTAATAATACTATAATTAATGAAAAACCAATTTGGAAAAAACCTAAATTAATGGAATTAAAAAAGAGATTATTAGAACTTGATGTGGATGAAGAATATATCGATAATATAAATGAATTGTTTGAGGAATATTATAATAAATATACTAAAAAACCAAATTTTAATCCAGATTATTATGAATCTACAAAAATATATACAAAAGAATATTATACTTATACCAAACCAATTGATATAAATAAATTTTATTTTAATAGAAATTTAAGATAATTATTTTTTACTTGTCTAAAGTTTGTGCAGATGATGAATTATCAGAAGAATCTAACATATTAGAAATATCAGAACTATTACTGAATTCTTCTTTATTCTTTAATTTATTTTTTTTTAAATCTTTTTTAAAGTTTTTTTTATATATGACAACATCTGTTTGTGTAAAAAAATATTTATAAAGAAAATATCCTACACAAACTAATAATATTATAATAAAAATTAATGTATAAACTGTAAATTCATATCCAAATAATTTAATTAATTTACATTCAGGTATTACTTCGTCTGCTAATGAAGGCATGACTTGTACTTGTGAAGGCATAACTTGTACTTGTGAAGGCATAACTTGTACTTGTGAAGGCATAGGTTGTACTGGTATTGAATTAGTTAAATCAACAGAAGCTATATTTGCTAATAATTTATTTGATTGATTATCTAAAATTCTTGTAAAGGCTTGACTCATTATTATTTATAATAGTAATTTGTTTTTTTATTTATTAAAAAACGAATCAATATTAATTTTATAATTTTAATTTTTTATATAAAAAATATCTTTATATTTAAAAATATTGATATATTAACTATATATTAAAATATTATATATTATGTATAAGTATTTAGATAATGAAATACCATGGATTGAAAAATATAGACCACGAAAATTAAAAAATATTATATCTCAAGATGAAGGTATTAGTATTTTATTAAATACATTAAAAACAGGAGAGATGCCACATTTATTATTATATGGTAGTCCAGGAACTGGTAAAACTAGTTCTATTTTAGCATTATGTAATGAATTATTTGGTCCTAATCGTGTTAATGAAAGAGTTAAAGAATTAAATGCTTCAGATGAAAGAGGAATTAATGTTGTTAGATATAAAATAATTAATTTTGCTAAAACTGCTATTGGAACAAGTGATCCTAATTATATTTGTCCTCCTTATAAAATTATTATTTTAGATGAAGCTGATGCTATGACAAAAGAAGCACAAGCTGCTCTTAGAAAAGTTATGGAAGAAACTTCTAATATAACTAGATTCTGTTTTATTTGTAACTATATTAATCAAATTATTGAACCTATAACTAGCAGATGTGTTAAAATTAGATTTAAACCTATTAAAAAAGATAGTATTTATAATAAACTTAAACAAATTTCTATTGTAGAAAAAATATCTATTAGTGATGATGGATTGTTTAGTATAGCAAATATATCTAATGGAGACTTTCGTAAAAGTATTATTTTGTTACAAAACTTAAAATATTATGCTACTAATGATAATATTTTATTTACTAAAAATGATATTTATAAAATATGTAATTTTATTAATGATGAAACTCTTTTAACTTATATTCATAAAATTAAAGAAAAAAATAATATTGAATGTATTATGGATATTACTAATGAAATCGTTTCTAAAGGTTATGTTTTTAATTCTATTTTACTTAAAGTTATAGATTATGTTATTAATAATCATGAATTAGAAGATAAAAAAAAAGCTAACTTATTGTTTGAATTTAGTAATATTGAAAAAAAAATTAATGATGGTGCTGATGAACTTATACAATTAATTTGTATATTTAATCAATTAAAAAATATTGTTTGCTAAATACTTATTTATAATCTAAATTCTAATTCTTTTTCTAGTTCTAATTCTAATTCTTTTTCTAGTTCTTTTTCTTTTTCTAATTTAATGTTAGATTTTTTTGTTTTTTTTAATTTTTTCTTTTTAACTTGTTTTAAAAGATTTTTTTGTATTATTAAATCTTTTGTAAAATTTTCTATTGAATCATCCTCATCACTCTTTTTATCTATTTTATTAATTTCTTGTTTAATTGATCTTAATTCATTTCTTTTACTTAATAATTCTTCTTCTGATATAATTATTCTTATTTTATCATTAATAATTTTATCATTAATAATTTTATCATTAATAATTTTATAATTATTTGGTATAAATGGTGGAGGAGGAGGTGGTGGTAATGGTATTTGAATAATATTTTTATTAAGAGAATAATCATCAATATTAAACAATTTTTGTGTTTGAATTTTAAGAATATTAAAAAAAAATTTAATTGTAAAATTATTATTAGATTTTATAATTTTAAAATAATTAATTTCAAATAAAAGTAGATATTTATTACCAGAACATAAAGTAGTTATTTCTTCTTTTTGATTATTTTCATTATGTATTGATTTTTTTTTATTATATAATTTAATAATTGAAGGATAATTATCATATTGTTTTATAGGTAATTCTATATCAACATTATCATAAATTATTTTCTCTTCTATAAGATAAGTAATATATTTTTTTTTTATAGTTTCTGCTATTTTTTCTATATAATCAATTGTTTTTTTCATTTTATTATTTTTATTATTAATTACAAATGTTAATATATTATATTCATAATAACTATTTAAAAATTTTGTTGTATCTAAAATAAACCAGAATTTATGTAATGGTTCATCTATTTTATTATTATAAATATCATATATCTCTTTATTATTTATAAATTTTTCATGATCTAAAATATTTTCACTAAATATTGTATTTTCAGTATCAATTATATAATTTTCAATCATTTTTATTATTGGTATTGCTATTTATAATTATTGATAAAATTTTAACTGTGATAATTATTGATAAAATTTTAACTGTGATAATTATTAAAAATTTTATAACTGATTATTTTTATCTAAAAATTTTTATAAAGTATATTATATGATGAATAAAAATATAAAGATTGATGATTTTAATATTAATATAAAATTAGCTATAAATGATAAAAGAAATATTAAGGGTATTATTCTTAAAAATGGAATAAAGGTTATTCTAATATCAGATCCTAAAATTAATAAATCTGCTTGTTGTGTTGGTGTTAATGCTGGACATTATGATGATGAATTTGCTGGATGTGCTCATTTTTTAGAACATCTATTATTTATGGGCAGTGAAAAATATCCAGATAGCAGAGATTTTTCAGCATATTTAGAAAAATGTGGAGGAATTAATAATGCTTATACCGCACATTATAATACATGCTATTTTATAGAATTAGATTCTATTTTCTTAGAAAAAGGAATTGATATATTATCATGGTTCTTTAGAAAACCAATATTAGATATGAAATATATAAAATCTGAAATGGAAATAATTGATTCAGAGCATAAAAAAAATATATTATCAGATAATTGGATTATTGATGATCTATTTAGAAAATTTATTAAAAATCAAAATTCAAAATATGCTAAATTTGGAACTGGTAATTTAGAAAGTTTAAAAGATATTACAAAAGAAGATATTATGAAATTTTATGATAAATATTATAAAACTGATAATTTTTATGTCTGTATTATAGATTCAATTAATATGAATGAAATGATTAAAAAATATATTAAATATTTTAACGATATTGAACCAAGATTAAAAAAAGAATTAAATATACCAGATGAAAAATTAAATTTAATTAATGATAATTTTATTATATTTAAATCAATATCAGAACATAATTTTTTAGATATTTTTTTTATAATTAAATGTAGAGAATCAAATAATACTGATTTTCAACTAATAAGATTTATATCTTATTTAATTGGTTCAGAATATGAAGAATCTTTAACTTTTTATCTAAAAGAAAAAAATTTAATTAAATATTTATATTCAAATATTAGTTACATGTTAGATGTTGAAGGTATTATTAATATTAAAATTATATTGTATGATAATAATAAAGAAAATTTTATTAAAACAATTGGCATTTTCTATTCTTTTTTAGATAAATTAATTAATATTGATAAAAAAACTTTTAAACATCTTTATAATAATTTTCAATCTATAAAGTTATTAGACTTTTTATATCATGATAAATCTTCAGCTCTAAATATATGTAATAATACAGTAGAAAATATGATTTATGGTAATATAAATGATGCTTTTATAAGAAATTATAAAATAGAAGATTATAATGATAATTTTTATAAAATATTTAAAAAAAATATTAAAAATTATATTTTAAAATTTATTACAAATATAGATTTAAACATTAATAAAAAAAAATTTGTTAAAAGTAAATATTATAATACAGATTATTTTATATCTGATTTAAAAAAATTTGTTTCTAAAGATAAATTAAATTTTGATTTTAATAAGAGTATACTTATAAAAGATTTTCAAGTAAAATATGATTTATTATATAAAATTTTTAATAAAAATGAAGTGCCAAAATTATTTTTAAAAGATGATAAAAGAGAAGTATATATTTTACATACTAATAAATATGAAAAACCATTTTGTAAAATCTATTTAATTAAGAAAAATAATGATTTTCTTCAACCTCATAATAAAATTTTATTAACTATTTATAATAGCTTTTTAGATAAAATAATTAATTACTATTCTTCAAGTATGAATAACTACAAATGTTATTTCAATATGTTATTTAATAAAGAATATATTGTTTATAACTATAGTTGTTTAAATTATTTACTAACTAATTTTATTAATGATATAAATAAATTTATTAATAATATATTCACTCATGATAATGAAAAATATTTTAAAAATGTTATAGATGAATTAACTGATATTTATTATAATAAAAAATATGATAGTCCTGTTAAACTAGTAGGTATGTATTTAAATATATTAATAAATGATGAATTAAAACCTAAGGAAATTTTAGAATATTTACAAAAATTAAATTATATTGATTTTATAGAAAAAATAAAATCATTATTAATATTTTCAAAAGAATATATTTTATTTTTAGGTAATTTTAGTATTAATAATGAACCAAAACAAATAGAAAAGTATTTTAATAATCTTCTTGAAATTATATCTACAAATAAAACTTTTTTTAAAAAAGATGATGGTTTAAAAAAATTAAAAGGTAAGATTACTAATTATATTCTTAAAAAAGATGATTATAATCCTAAAGAAATTAATAATTGTTTATATGAATGTTATGAAATTAAAAAATTTAAAATAAATTTTATTGGAAATTTAATTGTCTTATCTGATATTAAAAAAAGATTAAAATATTTATTTATATCTGATTTTATTGCTAGTATTATAAATGAACCTTTGTTTGATAGATTAAGAACAACAGATAAACTTGGTTACATAGTTAAATGTATTTATAATACTTATATATATGATGATACTTCATATTTCTATCTTATTTATATTGTTCAATCTAATTTTAATATTGAAAAAATTAAAGATTGTATTAATAATTTTAATAAATATTTTATAGATGATTTTAATAAAAATATAGAAAAATATAAAGACAAATTTTTATCTATTAAAAAAAGTAAATTATTATATTATTCAAAAGATTATAATAGTCTAGAAAATGAAACGAGTTATTATATTTCTTCTATACTAAAAAATTATAACATTTTTAATTTAAAAAATTTATCATATGAACTTATAGATAATATAACTTTCGATAATATAATAAAATATATAAATAATATTTTTAATAATGAAGAAAAAAATAATTTTAGTATTTTATTAGATATTAATAGTAAATAATTTTTTATATATTAATTATAATATAATGTCTAATAACTATATTGTATCTCAAAATAGTGTAATTACATGTTTAGTCGGAAATAAAAATTTTTTAACTTGCGGTGGTTCAAATGATAATACTCCTAAAAATGGAATTCCTTGGGCTAATTTAGTGGTGAATAGTTCTTCTTTTCAATATTTGTTTAATTGTTCACGATTTAGTAAAACTTCTGAATCTCCATTAATTAAAGGAATTTCATCAACTTTAGCATTAACAAATATAATTATTAAAAATTTTTTATATAACAATGCAACTATAGCGTATGTTTTTGGTAGTTTTAATCTTATTCCTGTAGATGCTGGACAACCACCTACTTGTCAAAATATTATGTTTTTTAATCCATTAATTTCTGATAGCACTGGTCAGGTTGCTTTGTCTAGTTTTTCTACTATAACTTTTACAGGCGTAAGTACTACAGTTAATATTGGTGTATTTAGTTCAACCAGTAATTTAATCTATATTGCTGGTAAATTTTCTACTGCTACTGATAGCACTAATAGTAGTAATGCTAATATCGCATTATTGAATACTTCTACTTCTTCTATTGTTGCTAATAGACCACCATCTGATACTGTAATTAATGGTGCTACTACTATTATAAATTCATTAGTTGTTGTAGGTACCAACCTATATGTTGGAGGCACAGATGGTGGTACTCCAACAACTAATTGCGTATTTAAAAGAATTAGTACTACAGCAACAACTTCTGGCGCATGGTTTGACCTATTAGGAGGTTCTTTTGCTGGAACAATAAATACAATGGTAAATATTGCTGCCAGAAAAATATTAGTGATTGGTGGTCAATTTACAACTATAAAAACAGCTACAAATTGTAATAATATTGTATTATATAATTACCAAAGTAATACTTGGACTAATTTAGGTGCTGGAGTATCTGGGGTAGATAATGTTGGGTTAGTTTCCCCTTGGAGTTCGGCACAGGTATTTTCTGTAACTAATCCGAATGGAAATATTTTATGGATTGGTGGATATTTTTATAGAGGAGGAGGTAGCGTTAAAAATAGTATAGCTACTTTTGATTTATCTACTAACACTTGGGGAAATGTTAGTAATCCTACGGTTGTAGGTGTTAAATATTTTAATGATGATAATGCTCCTGGTGTTGTTTATAGTATTATAGCTTCTCAAATAGATACATCAACTGTTGTTATAGGTGGTTCTTTTAAAATAGTTAGTAGTAAAAATCAAATTTTATATAATTTAGCTAAAATAACAACTCCAAAACCTACCCAAAATAAAACTTCAAAATTTAATAGTATTTCTATACCTTAATAAAAAATTGATTATTTATTTATAATTATATAAATATATAATAATATATTTAGAAAATGAATGAGTTTATACTAAATTATATTCCAAATGAAGAAGATATTCAAATAATCTCAAAAATTTTAGATACAAATACATATTTAGAACCATCGCTAATTAATTCTTATCTTGATAACTTATCAATTCATTTTGTTTTAAATGAAAATAAAAGAAATATAAAAAAAATAAATATAAATAAATAATTATTATCAAAACTTATAATATTTATGAATCCTGATCTCGCTAGTCAATTAAATTCTTCAAAACTATCTAATGCAGATATTCAAAATTTAATGAAATCTCTTGGACAAACATCTTTAGGTAAAAAGGGGGCTAAATTAACACCTCAAGAAAGAAATAAATTACTTAGTCAAATGACTTCATCAACTAATTCTGCTGAATATATGGTTGAACGAGAAGATCCTACTAAAAATATGACTGAAGAAGAAAAAAAACAATATCATAGAGAAGAATTAAGAAGGAAATTAAGAGAAAAACAAGGTAAATTTAGAGAAGTTAGATCCTCTAAAGTTAATTTACAAAAAAAATATGTTGAACAACTTGAAAAAATGCAAAATTTAAATATGCCAGGAATGTTCCCTTCTGCTAATACTGAAAATGCACAAAATACTGAAAATACACAAAATGTTGTAGTTGAATCTAAAGAAAATAAATCTAAAGAATCTAGTGAAGAAGAACAATTGGAAGATTTTTTGAATTAGACTAATTATTATAAATTATTCTAATTGTAATATATATATTTATACCAAAAAATATTATTTATAAGTATTTAAACTAGCGCTTTTATTTTCATCATAAACTTCTATAGAATTATTTTCTTTTTCTTCTATTAAATTTTTTTTTGATTCTAAATTTTTCTTAATTTTAGTTTTATCTTTTTTCTTTTTATTTTTTTTTAATTTATTAAAATCAAAATTATGATGTGCACTAAATATTAAATATATTGTTATTAAATCCATCATCATTAACATAATTAATATTCCTATATACACTATATTATTTTCAATATTGCTCCAATAATTAATAATAATAAAATAATATATTACTACCGTTATTAGAATTAATACAATATTATTTACATAAGATCCAGTTAAATAATTTATTAAATTAATTATAGTTAACATTTTTTTATTTAATAAAATTATTTTATATAAAAACTTTTGTAAATTACCGTATAGAGTTTATTTTTTTTTATAAATTTATTTATCAATTATATATTTTAATGGAAGAAACTTTTGACTATTCAGATGATAAATTACATAATCTAGATAAAAATATACTTGTTGATACTCTAAAACATACTTCTGAAATTATGACAGCTCTATCAAGTAAAGTTTATATTATGGAAGAAGAAATTAAAAATATTAATAATCAATTAACAATTCTATCTAATGATAATAAAAATTTAAGAGAATCATTAAAAAATGATAATTTTGATAAATTATATAAAACTAATCAAAATATTAATATTACTTATGATGATGAAAAAAATAAATTAAAACAAGATGAAGTAATAATTAATAAAAATATTGAAGTAAAAAAAGAAGATATTCCTGAAAATATTATTAATAATAGAAAAAAAAATAATTTATTTATAAGAAAAATTTAAAAATTATGTTAAAATTAGAAAAATATAATATATTATTTATATATATTTTATGGATATAGATAATAAAAATAATAAAAAATATAATCTTCTAAATAAAAAAATAAGTAGTGATGATAAAATAAATTATGATGATGCTCAAGTAAATCATATTTGTTATTGTAATAATTTTTTTTATAATTCAACAAAAATAGTAGTTTTATTACCTTGTAACCATTTAATGCATGAAAAATGTATAAGTTATTATTTAATTAATAATAAAAAAAAATGTCCACTATGTGATGTTCCATTTAAAAAGATTCTAACTGAAAATAGATTATATAGTACAAAATATTATCAAAATATTATTGATATTAAATCTGTTAGATTATCTGAAAATACATCTAGTATTAATTATTATACTTTACCATTTGCTATGGTAAAATTTACTTCTATTATGAATAAATTAATAGCAGCCTCTACTATTGAAGATATCTATAGTATGGTTGAATATTTTTTTAGATTATTTAACATTAAAATTAATATTATTGATAATACTGTAAATAATCCAATCACTTATAAAAATAATATTATTGAATGGAAAAAAAAAGAAGATCAAAACACAAATATTGTTCTTCTATCAAATCATACTAATTATCTTGATTCAATAATTATTATTTTTCTCTTTAAAACAGGATGTATTGCTAGTGAATTTGTTAATAAATTAGAAATAGGTAAAAAATTAGCTGAGAAATGTAATTTATTAATATTTAAAAGAGGCGTTGATACAAATATGGTCGATAAAATAAAAGAATATCTTGAAATTAATAAAAAAATATTAATTTTTCCTGAAGGTGGTATGTCTAATCATGAAACTTTATTCAGATTTAGAACAGGAGCATTTTATACAGGTGGTGCTATTTGTCCAATTGTCCTTAAATATCGTCCATATGTTTGGGATGATAATTTTAAAAAATATATATTTAAATTAACAACTCAAGATGAAATTAATGTTGATGTTTATATAAATGATTTACATTATCCTCCTTTTAATAATGAAAAAATAGATAAGGTTCGAGATATAATGGCTGAAGTAGGAGATTTAAAAAAATCAAGAGTTTCTAATAAATATATTAAAGAATAATTGGTTAAAGATTAATGTATATATATAAATACTATGGAAGATAATAATATACAAAAAATAACTGATTTTTTATATGATGTAATTTCAGAAACTAATTTTAATGAAATTACTGGTGAAATTATATCTATTAAACCAAGTGATAAGCATCTCTATCTAACAGTTAAAAATCAAGATTATCAAATTAATTGTATTTTCTGGAATAAAACTCCTAATGATATTAAAGATGGTGATAAAATTAAAATTACTGGCTTTCTCTCACTAATGAAAAAAAATCTTTCAATCTATTTTAATGTAAAAAAAATAGAAAAAATTGGCTCTGGTGATTATAGGCATAGCTTCGTAGAACTAAAAAATAAAGTTATTAATTTAGGCTGGACTCTTAATAAAAAATCAATTACACCCTTCCCTTATAATATTGGTATTATAACTTCTCTGGAAGGCGCAGCTCTTCAAGATATTCTACAAACTTTTAAACTTGATTCTTGTATTGGTAATATTTATCTTAAAAATGCTCTTGTTCAAGGTAAACAGTGTCCAGCTTCAGTTATATCTGCTATTAAATATTTTAATGATAATTTTATTAATATTGATGTTTTACTTATAACTAGAGGTGGTGGTAGTAATGAAGATTTAATAGGTTTTTCTGATTTTAATTTATTAGAAGAAATTCATTTATGTAAATTTGTTACCATCTCTGCTGTAGGACATCAAATTGATAATCAACTATCTGATCTCGTTTGTGATTATAATTTTGCTACTCCAAGTATCGCTGCTAAATTTATCGTTGAAAAACAAAAAACTTATCTTAATAATATTAAAATATTCCATAATAATTTAAATAAATTATTAGATAAATTTAAAGATACTAAAACTATTTTTAATAATATTAATTATTCTAATAAACTAAAAGTTATTGAAGATAAAGAAATTAAAGATAAATTATTACTTTATAAAAATAATCTTGGTTATATACTATCTCTATATAATAAAACTAAAGTAAAACTTCTTAATAATATCTCTTCTATTAAACCAACTATCTTTAAAAAAAATAAAAACAATAATGATGCTGAAATTACCTCAATAACTGATTTTATTGATACAGATACTGGAGAAGAAAAAAAAAATAAAAAATTAAAACTCGTTTTTAATGATGGTAATATTGATCTAAATTATAAAATTACTAATTATGAATTGTTTGATTAAATTGTTTTTGGTTAAAAATAAAATTATATATAATATTATAATTTTATGAGCAATATTGTACTATATGACTTTTGTAAAAATGTTGATAAGTTAAATGTTGAAACTAATAAAAATGATTTTATTACTAATTATAAAAATTATAAACAAAATATTAATGAAATCGATTCTATATTAGAACAACCTTCATCTGTTGATCCAAAATTAGATATTTCTGACATACTTATCCTACTGGTTGATTTGGATTCAAAAAATATTAATTATCTAACTGTTGATGAAATTAAATATTATAAAGACCTGCTTGAATTATTAGAAACTAAAATTTCTAATAATAATCAAAATATTATATATAATTAATCAATCCATGTCTCCCCATCCCTTTTGTATGTTCTACTTCTAGATAATATTTCATGAATTAAATCCATTCTAATTTCTTGATTATTAAATCTGTATTTTCTACTAGGTTCATTTAGATAATCGTATAATTTTTGTGGATCAGCGGGAACACGTGAGTTGAATGTATTGCGAACTTGAAAAATATAATCTATAGCTTCTTCTACAAGTTGTGAATCAGTTAAGGGAACTACTGGCTCTTGTTTTACTACAGATGGTACTACAGGTCGTGAATGAACTCTAGGTGCAGGTGTAGGTTTTGGTTGTAAAGAAGCATATGTTGCTTCTGGATAATATGCTGAAGAACCAGGTATACGCATCTGAACTACTGGCGTCTCTCCTGGACTTAGAGGGGGTACATATACATCTCTAGCAAGTTCTTCAAGACTTTTTTGAGGTTTTGATGGAGTAGTATAAAATGGTCCAGGTGCGGAAGGAGGAGCATAATAGGCAGCATGTCCTCCAGGTGGAGGAGTAGAAACATGAGAGACGGCACGTCCTCCAGGTGGTTGATATTCAGCACTGCCAAATGATGGTTCTACTCTGCCTACTGAAGAAGGAGCATGAGAGGTTGCACGTCCTCTAGGTGAAAGAGTAGGAGCATAATAGGCAGCATGTCCTCCAGGTGGTTGATATTCAGTACTGCTAAATGATGGTTCGACTCTGCTTACTGAAGAAGGAGCATGAGAGGCTGCACGTCCTCTAGGTGAAAGAGTAGGAGCATGAGAGGTTGCACGTCCTCCAGGTGGAAAATATCCTGAACTAGTATCAGTTATTTCTTCTTGAGTAATACCAGTTTCTACCATTTTTCCATTAACTCTACTAATTCTAACACCAGTTCTTTGACCTATATTTAATCTATATTTATAATCACCAGTTTCTAATGTAAATTCTGAATTTCCTCTTTGATAATGTGCTTGAATTAAATCACTTTCTTGGGATGTTATTGGTCTTTTACCAGATCGTGGATCTATAATCCATCTAAATGCACCACCTAATTGTAAAAATTTTTCTTTTAATTCTAGATACTTTGTTTTGTATTTTAAGTATTTTTCATATTCCATATTTATATATTATATTTATATATAATTTATACTAAAAATATAATTTTTAGTATAAATATTAACAAGGAACTTTACCCTTAGTCCAACCATTTATTTTATATAAATAGTTATTTTTAACCCAACCTGTTTGACCATTTTGTTTAAGAACTTTAGTATAAGTATAATGAGAATGAAAAACTTTTTCTAAAACTGTTACTTCCTCATCCAAATTTAGTCTAACATCATTTCCTAGTTTATCTTTAACTATATCATCAGAATTAAAATTATTTCTTAGGAGTGTAAAATCTGAACCTCCATATTTTTTTCTATCATGAAAACATTTTTCTACTTCTACAGCAGGTCCTTCATGAGCTACCGCACGTCCTCCAGGTCCTTCATGAGCAACCGCACGTCCTCCAGGTCCTTCATGAGCAACCGCACGTCCTCCAGGTCCTTCATGAGCAACCGCACGTCCTCCAGGTCCTATGTGAGCAACCGCACGTCCTCCAGGTGGTGGTATATCTAATACATCTGGTATAACACCATCTAATTCAGTTAACTTCACTAACTGATCAGAATCATTAAATGTCCACAAATTTTCTAAATTAACCCAACCACTAACATATACATCTTTTTTAGTAACATTTCCAAATAACATATTAGTAGTGACATCTTTACATATTAGTGTAAGTTCTAAAATTTCACCTTCTCTTAATAAAGTAAACTTATCTTTCTTTCCTGTATTATCTGAATTTTTTGGATGTATTTTTAGATATGTTTCTTCTGGATCATCTTTATTTTTTTTTTTAAAAGAGCATGATATTTTTATTGGGGACATTATGGATATTCCTTGTTTTACTTCGTTTATAGCTTTGACAGTTTTACTATTCCTTTGTTGTAAACGAAATACTCTATCTTCAAGATATTTAGCAAAGACACCTGTACCTTCTTTTTTTCTTTCTAAATTTTTCATATTAACCCAACCAGATACACTGTTTTTTACAACTTTTCCAAACCAAGACCCAGTAGCCTTATCTTCTCTCATTTCATCAATATCAACCTCTTCACCTTTTAATAAAACAATATTTTTACCATATGTATCTTTAGTAAAATTTTCAGAATCTTCAGGTTTAGCCAGTAAAAAAATATTTTCTATACATATATATATAGCACCACCTAATTGTAAAAATTTTTCTTTTAATTCTAAATATTTTGTCTTGTATTTTAAGTATTTTTCATATTCCATATTTATATATTATGAATATAATTTTTT
>Ga0194130_10000406_pt1 | contig 83215 bp, 89 predicted proteins | sample TA2KigsurfametaG_FD_160084 | JGI IMG/M metagenome (GOLD analysis project Ga0194130, IMG submission 160084) | Freshwater microbial communities from Lake Tanganyika, Tanzania - TA2015050 Kigoma 12 surface | ecosystem: Environmental > Aquatic > Freshwater > Lake | place: Tanzania: Lake Tanganyika... | reverse complement strand
AGGAACATGTTTCAGCCATTCATGCTTCAGTACAGGCAGGCGAGGATGGGCAAGAAGAGATTCAAATCTCAATTAGCCTTCTCCCTTCATTCTCCATCTCAGCTCCAAGTGCAGAAACTGGTCGAATTCTAAGCAATATTGTCTCTGCGGTTCGAAAAAGAGCAACTGAGTTGCCTGTTTCTGCGGTAATCTCCTTTTCAAAGGAGGGCGATGACGAGCGAGCTTAGCATCTGATCTTCTCGATCAAGCAAGCACACTTGCTGGCCTTGATCCAATGAAGCCTAGACAAGCATCGCTAAGACGAGCAATCTCAGCTGCTTACTATTCATTGTTTCACTTACTTATTGATGATGGATCGCGGCCCAGACCCAGGGGCTGAACGCTGTGCTGGTGACGGACAACACGCGGGAGTTCAGCCGGGTGGAGGGCCTGACGCTGATCGACTGGCTCCGCTGATCCCCACACCGAACAACCGCGCCACCCGCAGTCTTTCCCGCAACCTGCAGCTCCAGCCGCCAGAGCGGCCCCCAGGGCCCCGGCATCCACCTCCTGGGCGAAGAGCTGGTTGTCCAACATCGGCAGGCCGGCGCCGCTGCCCGGCGCGATTCGTGAACGGGAAGGGCACCCGCACCACCGCAGAGGGCTCAGAGATCAGCAAAGGCTTCCGCGTTCTCCATGGAGGCCCACGCGTCCAAGCCAGCCTCGACATCCTGCGCATCGATGAGATCCGAAGCTCTGAACCGCTGCCGGCGCACCTCTTGGGCGGCCAGCAAGCTGGCGCGGTCGCCGTGAATCCGAAGCATGGGGCCCAAAAACGTGCTGGCCACCAGCCTGCCGGGACCGGCCCGCACCACCCGCGACGACCGGTCGTCACACCCAACGATGGGGAGCAACGGTGCGGATGCCCTGATGCGCCCCCCGCGAAGGTGCGCCACGAACCACAGATCGCCCACCGCCTGGCAATCCTTAAGCAAGAATCAAGAACAGCTCCACACACCACTGCTCTCCGCAACCCTGCCTTTCCGAACCATGGACCTCCACCAGGGGGACTGCATCCGCCTTCCCGAAACCCTGGCCGGCGATCACGCCTCCAACAGTCAGATGTATCAGGTGATCGGCCTGGACGCCCACTCCGATCGCTGCTGGCTCCGCTGCTGGCCCCTCGCCCGCCGCGGCTCCCCCGTCTTCGAACTCGCCCTCAGCGCCGTGGGCCCCGTCGCCTGCCGCCCCCTCCCCCGCCCCCGCTGATCGGCACCTCCGGCGGTGGGCCCCGAAGCCTCGGCGGCCCCCGCGCGGCGGTCCTTTTGAATGGAAGGCCCCTCCCCTCCGGTGTGATCTCCGCCGCGGCCTCCCCGCCTCTCCGATCGGTGCGCCCTGGCCCCCTCCTCCGCGGCCCGCTCGCCGCCGCGGCTCTCGCTCTGGGCCTGGCCCTGGCCGGCTGCCAGCCGAGCAAGCCTCCGGGCACCCTGATCGTGGCCACCAAAAGCCGCATCGTGTCCCTCGATCCGGCCAAGGCCTCCCGCATCGGCGAGCAACAGCTCCTCAGCGCCCTCGGCGATCCCCTCTACGCCATCAGCGCCGAGGGCCAGATCGAGCCCCGCCTGGCCGCCGCCCTCCCCCAGCTCAGTCCCGACGGCTTGCGGGCGCGCATCCCCCTCCGCCGCAGCGTGCGCTTTCACGACGGCACCCCCTTCAACGCGGCGGCGCTGGAGTTTTCGCTGCGGCGCTTCCTGGCCATCGGCACCCTCAGCTACCAGCTCAGCGACCGCGTCTCCTCCCTGCGGGCCCTCGACTCCCACACCCTGGAGCTGACCCTCAAGCGACCCTTCTCGCCCCTGCCGCGGCTCCTGAGCTCCATCGTGCTGACGCCGGTGTCGCCCACCGCCTACCGGGCGCACCGCGACAAGCCTCTGGCGGATCGCTTCGTCGGCACCGGGCCCTACCGGCTGGCGTTTTTCGGCGGGCAGCAGCTGCGCCTGGCGCCCTTCCGCGACTACTGGGGGCCCCGGCCGGCCAACAACGGCCTGATGCTGATCAGCTACAGCAACTCCACCGCCCTCTTCGGCGCCCTGCGCGGCGGCGAGGTGGACGTGCTGCTCTCCAACAGCCTGGAGCTCGACCATCAGCGGGCCCTGCATCGTCTCGCCGAAGCGGGCCGGTTGAAGGAGGCGGTCGGTCCACCCCTGGAGATCGGCTTCCTCTCGCTGCTCACCTCCGAACCGCCCCTCAACGATCCGCGCCTGCGGCAGGCCCTCGCCCACAGCCTCGATCGTCGCTTGATCCAGGAGCGGGTCAGTCTGGGCCTGCGGCCGCCCCTCCGCTCGCTGGTGCCCCCCGTGCTGCCCGGCGCCGATCCCACCGCCTGGGCCGCCTACGACCCGGCCCGCGCCCGCACGCTGCTGCGGGCGGCGGGCTGGTGCCAGGGTCGTGTGCTCACCCTTCCCCTCACGTTTCGCTCCGACATCCCCAGCGATCGGCTCTTTGCCCTCACCTGGCAGGCCCAGCTCCGCCGCGATCTGTCCGATTGCCTTCAGCTGCAGCCGGAAGGCATGGAATCCACCACCGCCTATTCCCAGCTCGACAAGGGCGCCTTCACCATGATCCTGCTCGATTGGCTGGGGGATTACCCCGATGCCGAGAACTACCTCACGCCGATGCTCGGTTGCGGCAAGGCCGACGGCAGCCGCTGCCTGGAGGGCGGCAGCGTGCTCAGCGGCAGCTTCTGGACCGCCCCCGGCATCGACAGCGAGCTGTTGCGCAGCAGCGAGCTGGCGGGTGAACCACGGCTGGCCCTGCTGCGGCGCGTGCAGCGCCGGGCCGGCGACGGCGTGCCCTACCTGCCCCTCTGGGTGGTGACGCCCGTGGCCTGGGCGCAACCGCGGCTGCGGGCGCCGCGCTTCGATGGTTCCGGCCGCGTGGTGCTCAGCGCCCTCCAGGCGGGAGGAGCGCAGCCATGAGCCGTCGCCGTGCCCTGCTGGGCTACGTGGGCGCCCGTCTGGCGCTCGTGCCCGTGATGCTCTGGCTGATCGCCACTCTGGTGTTTCTACTGCTGCGGGTGGCGCCCGGCGATCCGATCGACGCCCTGCTCGGCAGTCGGGCGCCGGAAGCGGCGCGGGAGGCCCTGCGCCAGAAGCTTGGCCTCGACCAATCCCTCCTCGCGCAATACGGCGGCTTCCTCAGCCAGCTGCTCCGCGCCAACCTCGGCACCTCCCTCAGCAGCGAGGAGCCGGTCACCCGCATCATCCGCGAGAGCCTGCCCGCCAGCCTGGAGCTCGGCGCCGTGGCGCTTCTGCTGGCGGCGATCCTCGGCCTGGCCGTGGGCTTCAGCGGCATCGCCCGCGCCGAGGGACGGGTGGATCTGGCCGGGCGCCTCTTCGGCATCGGCACCTATGCCCTGCCCCCCTTCTGGGCGGCGATGGTGATGCAGCTGGTGTTCGCCGTGGCCCTCGGCTGGCTGCCCGTCGGCGGACGCTTCCCCCCCACCCTGCAACCGCCCAGCGGCTCCGGCTTCTATCTCCTCGACAGCCTGCGCCACGGCAACGGAGCCCAGCTGCTGGCCACCCTGCGCCACCTCCTGCTGCCCGCCACCACCCTGGGCGTGCTGCTGAGCGGCATCTTCACCAATGCCCTGCGCCTCAACCTGCGGCGGGCCCTCGCTTCAGACTATGTGGAGGCGGCCCGCGGTCGCGGCCTGAGCGAGCGCCGCGTCGTGCTGCGCCACGCCCTGCCCAATGCCCTCCTGCCCGTGCTCACCATCGCGGGCATCACCGTGGCCTCCCTCATCGGCGGCGCGCTGCTGATCGAGGTCACCTTCTCCTGGCCGGGCATCGCCTTCCGCCTTCAGGAGGCCATCGCCCAGCGCGACTACCCGGTGGTCCAGGGCATCGTCGTGGTGGTGGCGGCGCTGGTGGTCTTGATCAGCGTGGCGGTGGATGTGCTCGTGGCCCTGCTGGACCCCCGCATCCGCTTCTGATCCCCGTCTGATTCCCGCTCCGGTCGCTCAGCCGCCGGCCAGGGCGGCCCGGAGGCGCTCCAGCCAGGCCGCCGCCGCGCGGCCATCCATCACATGGGCGCTGACGCCGTCCAACCGCAGGCGCTGCGGCGCCATCCCGGAGGCGGGTGGCGGTTCCACGGACTCCAGAAACTCCTCCGTCAGACGCAGCAGCAGGGCCTGCACCACCTCCGGCGAGGCCCCCACCAGCTCGGCCCCCAAGCGCAGCAGGGTCTCCTCCCGCCCGCTCACCCGCACCGGCGAGAAATGGCTGCCCCCCTCCACCAGCACCAGCCGACTGCGGTCATCTCCCACCGGCAAAAACAGATCCAGCTGTTCCGCGAGCGGCGGTGTCACCAAGTCCAGACTGCCGCCCACCATCATCACGGGCACCGGCAGGGAGCGAACACCGTTCTGAGGCCAGAGCAGGCTGCCGAAGCTGTTGAACACCACCACCCCCCGCAGACGCTCCGGCGGGCGGGCCGCCACCGGCAACGCCTCCGCGGGCAACTGACACTGCAGCAGCAGGGAGGGGTTGGTGATCGGCAGGCGATCGAGGGACCGCTTGCAGCGGCGCTCCAGCCCCGTCTCCGGCGCCAGGCCGCTCCCCAGCAGGGCGGCCACGCCCCCCAGGGAATGGCCGATCAACACCACGCCATCCGTCTGCGCCCCCAGGGGCAGCAGTCCCTCGCTCTGCGCGCGAAGCACGGCATCGAGATCCGCCAGGCGCGGCTGCAGCGTTTCCGCCCCCGGCGGCGGACGCAGCCCGTTCAACGTGGCCTTCACGGCGGCGGCGTCGCTGCCCGGGTGCTGCAACACCACCACCGGCCAGCCCCGCTCCGCCAGGGCCGCCGCCAGCCAGCCCAGCTGCTCGGCCGTGCCCCCCAGCCCGGGCATCACCAGCAGCCAGGGCCGCCGCGGGCCGAACGGCGCCGCCGGCTGCGGCGTCCAGATCTCCAGCGGCAACGGCTCGCCGCGCCCCGGCACCAGCAGGCTCAAGCGCCGCGGTCCCCGCAGCGGCCCGCTCCCGGCGGCTGCGGCCGGGGGGGGCGCCGAAAGGGTGCGGGTGGGCAGAGCGGGCATGCGCGCCAGCTGGCGCAAGGCCTCCCGTTGCAGCTTCAGCTGCACCCGCCACTGCTGAGCCAAGCTCAGCAGTCCATCGAGCTGGAGTTGCAGCCGGGCGGTCGGCAACGCCCGCAGCAGCTCCACCACCGACACCTCCCGCCGCTCCTCCAGCAGCCGCCGCAGGGTCACCTGCAGCAGGGGGGTGGTGCTCCGTCCATCGGGGGTGGTGAGCAGGCCACCCACCTCGGCGAGGAGCTGGCTGCCGGCCCAGCTGTCGAGCAGCTGCCGGCCAAAGCTCTGATCCCGCAGCAGCGGCGCCCGCAGCAGCTGGCGCAGCTCCCGCTGGCTCTGCCCATCGAGCAGGGCGAACCAGGCCGCCAGATCCGAGGCTCCGTCCAGAGCCGCCGGCTCCGCCATCCGCCGTCCCGCACTGGCGGGCTGACGGCTCCAGGCCTCGAGCTGGGCCAGGGGAATGGGCAGGCGCAAGCTGTCCAGTTGGATCTCCAGCACCTCCGCTCCCCGGGAGGGCAGACCGACCACACCCGCCAGGACCACCAGCAGACTGGCTGCGGTGGCACACCTCCGGGGATGGCGGCTTGAAACGGACAGCAATGGGGGGACCATCGGGCGCGTGGCTCTCCCAGTTTCCCCGCCACTGCGGGTGGTGGCCCTCCTGCGGCTGTTATCCGCCCTCGGGGCCGGCGCCGTGCTCTATCTCACGCCCATGGTCTTCCACCGGGAGGCCTTCACGGCCTCGGCCGTGGGGGAAGGCCTGGCCCTGGCGGCCCTGGTGGGCGCGGGCGGAAGGGTGCTGAGCGGCCTTCTCCTCGATCGGGGCCTCTCCTGTTCCTGGCCCATCGCGCTCGGCGTGGTGGCGTCGCTGCTGGGGGACAGCGTGCTTCTGAACGCGACCACCCCGGGACCCTTCCGACTGGGGCAGGCCCTGTTGGGCCTGGCGATGGGGCTCTACTGGCCCGCCATCGAGCTGGCCGTTCCCCTCACCTGCGCGCCGGTGCCCTCCGCCCCGGCCTACGCCCTGGCGCGAACGGCCGATGCCCTCGGCGTCGCCGCCGGTTCCCTCGCGGGAGCCCTCCTGGCCGCCCGCGGCTGGCTGCGCAGCATCTATGCCCTCGACATGGGGGGGCTTCTGCTGATGGCCTTGCTGCTCTGGCGATCCCCCTTGCCGGGCCAGGCTCGCCCACTGGCGGCCCCTGAGGATGGGTCACCCCGCCGGGCCCGGGCAGGGGTGCGGTCCGCCTGGCTGATGCCCCTGATGCCCCTGCTGGGCCTGGTGGTGCTGGCCACGGCGGTGCCGGCCCTGATGCAAAGCGCCCTGCCTCTGGATCTGGTGCGCGGCGGACTGCGGCGCCCACCGCTGCGCGAGAGCCTGGGCGCCCTCACGATCGGCCTGCAGCTCGCCTTGCTCATGCTGCTGCAGTGGCCGGTGGGGCGGGCCCTGGCCCGGCGTCCGGTGGCCCGCGGGCTGGCCTTCAGCCTGGTGGCCTTTGCCACAGGCACCCTGCTGCTGGCCGCCTCCGCCCTGGTGCCCTGGGGGGGCTGGCTGCTGGTGGCGGCCCAATGTCCACTGGCGATCGGGGCCGCCGCCTTCCTGCCCACCGCCACCGAAGCCGTGGTGGAGATCACGCCGGTGGAGCACCGAGGGCTGGCGCTGGCCTTCTTCTCCCAGTGCTTTGCCCTCAGTGGCCTCACCGCCCCGCTGCTGGGGGGCTGGCTGCTCGATCGTCAGGGCCATGGCGCGGGGCTGTGGTTGGCCACCAGCGGCGCCCTGCTTCTCGGCCTACCCCTGGCGGCGCGGTTGCGCCCCGCTCGTCAGCTCTCAGGCGCGGCGGACGCCTCGGACGGCTGAGCGGCGGCGGCCCGCCGGGCCGCGATCCAGGCCTCGTGGGGCAGGGGCTCGGTTCCGTACTCCCAATCGTCGTAATCAGGATCGTTGCGGATTTGCTGGTGGATGCGCTTCTGGGCCTCGAAATCATGGGAGCCGGCCTCCACGGGGGGGGCGGAGTGTGCGGCGTCGCTGGGATCGGGGGTGGCGGATGGGGTGCTGCCCATGGTCTCAGCCGCTCCGGGCTTCGGAAGATGTCTTTCCATTCTCCTTGATCTCGGCCTTCCGTGGCTCTTGTCGGGCGAAAAAGGCCGCCACAGCCGTCGGGATCGTGGGATACACATGGTCTGGCCCCACCCGGCCCAGCACGCCCGCCGCCGCCAGCTGCTCCTGAAGCTTCCGCTTCACCCGGGCGAGCCCCAGACGCACCCCTCGCCCCGCCAGCTCCAGCGGCAAGGCCAGCAGCATCTCCGCCGCCGTGCTGTCGATCTCCACGATCGCCTCCGCGTTGAGCACCAGCCACTCCGCGGGTGGCGAGGCCCCATCGACCGCCGCCAGGGCACGGCGGCGAAAGTCCTCCGCGTTGGCGAAGCACAGGGGCGCGTCGTAACGGAAGAGCACCAGGCCGGGAATCGTGCGCCCCCCGTCCCAGTCCTCGACATTGTGGTAGCCCGCCAGGCCCGGCACCTCCCCCATCACGGCGGCATGGGGGCGGGCCAGTCGGCCGAACAGGGCCACCACGGAGAGGCCCACGGCCAGCGCCACGCCGGTCAGCAAGCCGGTGAGCAGCACCCCCGCCAGGGTGCCCAGGGCCAGCAGGCACTCGCTCGGGCGAAACCGCCACAGGCGCACGAAGGCCTCGGGGTCCAGCAGCCGCAGGGCCGCGAACACCACGATCGCCGCCAGCGCGGGTCGCGGAAACTGGCTCATCAAGGGGCGCAGGCCCACCAGCACCAGCCCCGTCACGGCCGCGGCCACGAAGGCGTAGCGCTGGCTGCGGCAGCCGGCCGCGTCGGCCAGGGCGGTGCGCGTGTTGCTGCAGCTGGCGGGAAACCCCTGGAACAGGCCACTGCCCGCATTCACCAGCGCCAGGGCGAGCAGTTCCCGATCGGCCTCCAGCCGCCGGCCGCGGCGCTGGGCAAAGCTCCGCCCGGTAAGCACCGTGTCGGAATACCCCACCAGGGCAATGCCCAGCGCCCCCGTCAGCAGGGACCGCAACGCCTGGAGGTCCACTGCGGGCGGCAGGCGGGGCCAGGGCAGCCCCCCCGGGATACTGCCGATCAGAACCACCCCCCGCTGATCGAGGTGGAGGAGGGGCACGGCCGCGCTGGCCAGCAGCACCGCCAGCAGGGGAGCCGGCCACCCCGGCGCCCAGCGGCCCAGGGCCAGCATCAGCGCCAGGGCGGCGAGGGCCAGGGCGACGGTGGGACCATGAACGGCCCCCTGGGTGAGGAGGCGCTGCCGCACGGCCTCCAGCAGGGTGTCCGCCCGCTCCCCCGTGCCGAGCAGGGCATGGAGCTGGCCGCTGATCATCAACACCGCCACGCCCGCCAGGTAGCCCACCAGGATCGGCTTGGAGAGCAGATCCGCCAGGAAGCCGAGCCGCAGGGCGGCCCCCAGGCCGCAGAGCAGCCCCACCAGGAGGGCGAGCAGGCTGGCCAGCGCAATGGCGCGCGCGGGATCGCCCGCCGCCAGGGGGGTCACCACCGCGGCGGTCATCAGGGCCGTGCTCGTCTCCGGACCCACGGAGAGCTGGGGGGAGCGGCCCACCAGGGGGTAGAGCAGCAGGGCCGGCAGGATGGTCCAAAGGCCGGTCACCGGGGGCAGGCCCGCCAGCTCGCCATAGGCCAGGCACTGGGGCACGAGGTAGGCCGCCACGGTGATCCCCGCCAGCAGGTCTCCCCGATGCCAAGGGTTGGGCGGCTGGCCCGCGCGGTCGTCGCTGCCCCCCGTCCCGGCGTTCACACGTTGAAGAGGAACTCCATCACGTCACCCTCAGCCACCACATACTCCTTTCCCTCGCTTCGCAACCAGCCGCGGTTGCGGGCCTCCACCAGGGAGCCCGCCTCCAGCAGCTGGGCGCAGCCGATGGTCTGGGCGCGGATGAAGCCCCGCTCGAAGTCGCTGTGAATCACCCCCGCCGCCTGGGGCGCGGTCATGCCGGCGCGGATCGTCCACGCTCGGGTTTCCTTCTCGCCGGTGGTGAAGTAGGTGCGGAGGCCCAGCAGGTCGTAGGTGGCGCGGATCAGACTCCGCAGCCCCCCCTCACTCACGCCGAGCCCCTCCAGGAATTCCTGACGCTCCTCCTCCGGCAGGGCGATGAGTTCCGCCTCCACCTGGGCCGAGATGGCCACCGCCGCAGCCCCCTCCCGGTCCGCCAGCTCCCGCACCGTGGTGGTGTGGCTGTTGCCCGTCGCCAGCTCGTCCTCGCTGACGTTGATGGCATAGATGATCGGTTTGGCCGTGAGCAGGCCGAGGGGCTTCACAAGGGCCGTCTCCTCAGGGCTGAGGGCCACACTCCGGGCTGCGGCCCCCGCCTCCAGCGCCGCCTGCAGCCGAGCCAGGGCGTCGTCTTCCAGCTGGGCCTCCTTGCTGGTGCGCAGCTGCTTCTTGAGCCGCTCGCGACGCTTTTCGATCTGGGCCAGATCGGCCAGGCCGAGCTCCAGGTTGATCACCTCCGCGTCGCGGCCGGGATCCACCGATCCGGAGACGTGAATCACATCCCCGTCCTCGAAGCAGCGCACGACGTGGACGATGGCGTCCACCTCGCGAATGTTCGCCAGAAACTTGTTGCCCAACCCCTCCCCCTGGCTGGCCCCTTTCACCAGCCCGGCGATGTCCACGAATTCCACACGGGTGGGGATGATCTCCCGGGAACGGGAGAGGTCGCTGATGTGCCGCAACCGCTCGTCCGGCACGGCCACCACCCCGGTGTTGGGCTCGATGGTGCAGAACGGGAAGTTGGCGGCCTGGGCCTGGGCGTTGGCAACGAGAGCGTTGAAGAGGGTCGACTTGCCCACATTGGGCAGACCGACGATTCCGGCTTTGAGCATGGTCGGAAATCTACGTGCCACGGATCTTCCCTCCAGCCGCGAGACTGGGAGGAAAGCCGGCTTGTTGATGTCCGCCCCGCGCCCCTTACGCACCCTTGAGCCGGTGGCTCCGCTCCCACCGCCGGTCACTCCCATCGCTCCGCGTCCCCTTCCCCAGCGCTCCCCCCGCTCCCGCCGGCCGCTCTGGATCGGGTTGGCGGCCCTGCTGGCGTTGCTGGCCGGCCTGGGGCTCTGGCAGCGTCAGCGCGCCACCGCCCGCCAGGACATCACGCCCTACACGGTGGTGGCCCGCAGCGGCAGCCTGCCGGGCGTGGTGACGGCCAGCGGCGAACTCGATGCCGTCGAACGCGTCAACGTCAGTCCCAAGCGCCAGGGGCAGCTGCTGGAACTGCTTGTGCAGGAGGGGGAGCGGGTGGAGAAAGGGCAACCCATCGCCCGCATGGACGCGGGCGACCTGAGCGATCGCCTGGAGGAACTGCGGGCCAACCTGCTGTCCGCCAAGGCGGAACTGGCCCGCAGTCGCGGGGAGCTGGAGCGCAACCTTCCCCTCTACCGCCAGGGCGCCATCAGCCTCAACGATCTGCAGCGGTTCCAGGCCGACTATCAGGTCAAGACCATGGCGGTGGCGGCGGCGCAGCAGCGGATCCAGCAGCGACGGGTGGAACAGGAGGAGCTGATCGTGCGAGCCCCGTTCCCCGGGGTGATCTCTCAGCGCTTCGCTGAACCCGGAGCCTTTGTCACCCCCACCACAGCGGCCTCCGCCACCGCCGGGGCCACCAGCTCCTCCATCGTCGAGCTCTCCCAGGGGTTGGAGGCCATCGCGAAGGTGCCGGAAAGCGATCTGGGTCGTCTGCGGATCGGTCTGCCCGCCGATGTGCGGGTGGATTCCTTCCCCGATCGCCGCTTCCCGGCGCGGATCCGCCAGATCGCTCCCCGCGCCGTGAAACAGAACAACGTCACCTCCTTCGAGGTGAAGCTGGAGCTCCTCAATCCTCCTCCGGAGCTGCGGATCGGCATGACCGCCGACATCGACTTCCAAACCGGCGCCCTCCCGTCCCGCACCCTGGTGCCCACCGTGGCGGTGGTGACGGAGAAGGGCCGTCCGGGAGTCCTGCTGGTGGGCAAGGACCGCAAGCCCACTTTTCAGCCGGTGGAGCTGGGGGTGAGCAGCGGCAAGGACACGCAGATTCTCTCCGGGCTGTCGTCCGGCACCCGGGTGTTCATTGATCTGCCGCCTTGGGCGAAAGAGAGGAAGTCATGAACCGTCGCGCCGCCGCCAGGATGCGGCCGCTGGCGTAGCCATCCCCGAAGGGGTTGTGGGCCTGGGCCATGGCGGCGTAGGCCTGCGGCTCGGTGAGAAGCCGACTGGCTTCCGCCACGATCGCCGCGCTGTCGGTGCCCACCAGCCGCGCCGTGCCGGCTTCGATCGCCTCGGGTCGCTCCGTCGTGCGGCGCAGGACGAGCACCGGTTTGCCGAGGGCCGGCGCCTCCTCCTGCAAGCCACCGGAATCGGTGAGCAACAGGGTGCAGCCGCGCATGGCCGCCACGAGGTGGTTGTAATCGAGCGGCTCGGTGAGGAAGGCCCGCGGATGGTCCCCCAACAGAGCCTGCAGCGGCTCCCGCACCGTGGGATTGCGATGCAGCGGAAGCAGCAGGGCGGTGTCGGGGAAACGATCCAGCAGGGTCAGGAAGCCGCGACCGATCCGCTCCAGCCGTTCCCCCCAGTTCTCCCGCCGGTGCACCGTCGCGAGCAACACCCGCTGCTGAGACCAATCCAGGCCCGGCACCTCCAAGGTCGGCGTGGATTCCGCCATCAGCAGCAGGGCATCGATCACCGTGTTGCCTGTGGTGATGGTGTCCCCCACCACTCCCGAGGCGCGGAGATTGGCGGCGGAGCGTTCCGTGGGAGCGAAGTGGAGCAGCGCCAACTGGGAGATCAGGCGGCGGTTCGCCTCCTCCGGGAAGGGGTCGAAGAGGTTGTCGGTGCGCAGGCCGGCCTCCACGTGTCCCACGGGGATCTGCTCGTAGAAGGCGGCCAGGGCGCTGGAAAAGGCGGTGGTGGTGTCTCCTTGCACCAGCACAAGGTCGGGGCGGTGGCGCTGAAACTCCTCCCGCAGACCCTGCAGGGCGGCGCAGGTGACGTGGGTGAGGGTCTGTTGGGGCGCCATCAGGGCCAGGTCGTGATCGGCGCGCAGCCCGAACAGCTCCATCACCTGGCTCACCATCTCGCGATGCTGACCCGTCAGCACCACACGGGTGCGGAAGTCATCGGCCTCCTGAAACGCGCGGATGACGGGCGCGAGTTTGATGGCTTCCGGGCGGGTGCCCAACACGATGGTGACCAGGGGCAGGGCACCGGCAGCAGCTGACAAGGCCTGGTTGCGGACTTGCGAATCCTAGAGATCCCGTCCACCGCCGCCCCGCTGGCAGCGCGGTTCCACCTCCCGTGCGGTTCCCCGACAACGGTGGCAGCATGGTTTGACCAGATAACGCAACCATGACCCAATCGTCAGCTCCCCGTCCGGCCCCGTTCCCCCCGACCTCGGGAGCGCCGCCGGCACCGCCACCTCCCCCGCCTCAGCCGGGCGCGAGCGCGGCCGCCGCGGAGTCGTTCGTGAAGCTGGAGGGAATCCCCGAGCGCGCGCCCCAATCGATGGAGGGGATCGTGCGCGTGGCTTATGAACTCAACTTCTCCGACATCCATCTCGGCGTGGGCGAGGAACCTCGCTACCGCGCCCGCGGGGAGATCATCCGCACCGGCTGGCCGATCACGGACAACACCACCTTCCGGCAGTGGCTGCGGGAGATCATGGAACCATCCGATGTGGATCTGTTCAATCGGGAAAAGGAATTCGATGGTTCCTTCAGTTTTCCCTATGTGCGCGTGCGGATCAATGCGCTTGAGGCCATGCGTGGTCCGGCGATGGTGCTGCGACTGATTCCCTCCAAAATGCCCAGCATGGAGCAACTGAATCTGCCGCAGCAACTCCAGGAAATCGCCGAGCGACCCAAAGGTCTTTTTCTGGTGACAGGAGCGACTGGATCCGGGAAAAGCACCACCCTGGCGGCTATCATCAACCACATCAATTCCACAATGAAGCGCCATATCCTCACCATTGAGGATCCGGTGGAATTCGTGCACGAAAGCAAGCTTTCCCTCGTGCGGCAGCGCGAGGTTGGCTTGCACACCAAACTTTTCAGCAACGCCCTCAAAGCCTCCCTGCGAGAGGATCCGGATGTGATCCTCATCGGCGAGATCCGCGATCAGGAAACCCTGGCCACAGCGATCAAGGCCTCCCAGACCGGACACCTCGTGTTCGGCACCCTGCACACCAACTCCGCCGTTCGCACCGTGGAGCGGGTGCTGGGCATGTATCCCCCCCAGGAACAGGATGCGGTGCGCCGCGCGATCTCGGAATGCCTCCTGGCGGTGTTGTCCCAGGGTTTGATCAAAACAACGGACGGAAAAAGAGCTGCCTTCTTTGACCTCTTCATCAATACAGACGCATGCCGCGACTACATCAAGCGCGGCGAATTGGATGAGATTGAGTCCATTATGCTCCGCAGCACTTTTGACGGCATGATCACCATCAATCAATCTCTGGCCGAGCTGGTCACCTCCGGCCGGGCCACAGCTGAGGAGGCGATGCACCACAGCCTCAAGCCCACGGAGTTGTCCCAGATCCTGCGGGGCCGCCTTTGAGGCCGCTCGCGCTCGCCGGGTCCGCGAGCGAGGGCTTTCCCTTGCTCGCGGTGGTCAACCGTGATGGGCCAAGCGCGCCACGATCAACACGGTGAGGCCAACGGAAAGACCGAGCATGGCCAGCCGTCCATTCCAGATCTCCGCCTGCGGCGTGAAGCCCCGTCGCCAGGCGTTGAGCTCAGCCTGGGAGACGGGCTCCGGCTGGTCGAGGGCGGCGGAGGCGTTGTCGAGGAATGGCGGCGCATCGGGATCAGCGGCCGAGGCCTGGGCCGGAGGCCCATCGGGCGACTCCAGGGGCGGGCGGGCCGATGCCATGGCAAAAGCCCATCTCGCGCTGGGCCGGAAAAAAGGTGAAGGAAATCTACCGGATCTGGCCGCGAGCGATCGAGGCCCTGCCGGAAGCCAGGCCGGAACCTCCGCCACTCGACGCTAGAAACAGGGCGATTCGGCGTAGAGCGCGTCGGCCTCCTCCAGGGGGAAGCGGGCGGCCACTCCCAGCGTGATCGGGCTGGTCTGGCCCGCCGCCAACCGCTCCAGGGCAGCGCGGCCGATCATCGCGGCGTTGTCGGTGCACCAGGCCAGGGGAGCCACGCGCCAGTCGATGCCGCGGGCGGAGGCCTGCTCGCGCAGGCGCTCCCTCAGCCGTCGGTTCGCCGCCACCCCACCCACCACCACCAGGGTGTCGAGCCCCTCCGCCTCGGCGCAACGCAGGCTGCGCTCCACCAGCACGTCGCCCACGACCGCCTGGAAGCTCGCGGCCAGATCGGCCAGCGGGAGGGGGCCCCCCGCCTGTTCCAGCTCCCGCACCTGGCGACCCACCGCCGTCTTGAGGCCACTGAAGCTGAAGTCGTAGGGATGGAAGCCCCCGTCAGGAAGGGACACCCGGCCCTTGGGGAAGGCGAAGCGCCGCTCATCGCCCCCCAGGGCCGCCCGTTCGATGGCCGGTCCCCCCGGATAGCCCAGCCCGAGAAGGCGGGCCACCTTGTCGAAGCATTCGCCCGCCGCGTCATCCCGGCTGCGCCCCAGCCGCCGATAGCGCCCGGGGCGGTCCACCCGCAAGAGCTCGCTGTGGCCGCCGCTCACCAGCAGCACGAGGTGAGGCATGGGGGGCCTGTCCCCTTCCAGCCAGGCGGAGCAGAGGTGGCCCTCCAGGTGATGGATCCCCAGGAAGGGCTTCTGGTGGAGCCGCGCCAGGGTGCGCCCCATGACCGACCCCACCAGCAGAGCCCCGACGAGGCCGGGCGTGACGGTGGCGGCCACGGCGTCGATGGCCGCCAGGGAGAGGCCGCTCTCCCGCTGCACCCGGGCGATCAGCCCCGGGAGGGCCTCCAGATGGCGGCGGGACGCGATCTCCGGCACCACCCCTCCCCAGCGGGCGTGCTCCTCCACCTGGGAGGCCAGAGCCGAGGCCACGACGCCCGCCTCGGTCACGAGGGCGGCGGCGGACTCGTCACAACTTGTTTCGAGGGCCAGAACTGCCGGCATGGTCCCCTTGACGCTCCCCTACTCTCCGCCTTGACATCTTGAACCGCGGCCTCATCCATGCGCCGTCTCCTTCCCGTTCTCCTCACCGCCTTCCTGCTCTTTGGATGGGTGCCAGCGGCCCATGCCGACATCGGCGGCCTCACCCCCTGCGCGGAAAACGTCCGTTTCCAGCAGCGTGCCGGAGCCGCCAAAACCGATCAGGCCAAAGCGCGCTTCAAGCTCTACAGCCAGGCCCTCTGCGGCACCGATGGTCTTCCCCACCTGATCGTGGATGGTCGTTGGAGCCATGCGGGTGATTTCATCATTCCAGGCATCGCCTTCCTCTACATCGCTGGCTGCATCGGCTGGGCCGGCCGCGGTTATCTGATCGCCGTCCGCTCCGGCAAGGACGCCACGATGAAGGAAATTCAAATCGACCTCCCCTTGGCCCTCAAGAGCACGCTTGCCGCTGCCACCTGGCCTCTGGCGGCCCTGCGGGAATTCACCGGTGGTCAATTGGTGGAATCGGACAGCAAAGTCACCGTTTCGCCCCGCTGAGCCTTCGGGCCGCTTCCCTTCCCGCTTCCGCCCCCTTCAGACACCATGAAAAAGTTTCTGACCACCGCTCCCGTCTTTGCCGCCATCTGGTTCACTCTCACGGCCGGCATCATGATCGAATTCAATCGCTTTTTCCCTGATCTCCTCTTCCACCCCCTCTAAGGGGGCGCGTCGAGACCTCCTCCTCGCGATGTCAGCGGCGGCTCCCGGCATCGGGGGCCGTTTTTTGTGCGCTGGCCAGGACGGGCTCCAGGCTGCTCCGCAGGTCAGCCGCCTTCAGCTGGAGCCTTGGGGATCAGACCCAGCAGCCGCTCCAGCTCCCGACCAGCGGCGGTCAAGTCGTCATTGACCAACACGGCGTCGAATTCCGCCGCCGCCGCCAGCTCCTCCCGCGCCCGGGCCAACCGCCGCGCGATGGCCTCCTCCGCGTCCGTCCCCCGGCCGCGGATGCGGCGCTCCAGCTCCGCGAAGGACGGCGGCGCGACAAAGATCTGTCGGCCCGCGGGAAAGGAGCGACGCACCTGCCGCGCCCCCTCCACCTCGATCTCCAGCAACACCGGCCGGCCGGCCGCCAACATCTCCTCCACCGCCGCCCGCGGCGTCCCATAGCGGTTGCCGGCGAAGGCGGCCCACTCCAGAAAGCCTCCCTCCTCCACCTGCCGCGCGAACCGCTCCGGCGTGAGGAAGAAGTAGTGCTCCCCCTCCACCTCCCCCTCCCGGGGCGCGCGGGTGGTAGCCGACACCGACAGCCACAACTCTGGATGGCGGGCCAGCAGCTCCCGCACCAGGGTGCCTTTGCCCACACCGCTCGGACCGGTGAGCACCGTGAGCTGGGCGGCGGCGGCAGGATGCGGGGGGCCGGGGGGCTGGGTCATCCGATCAACGGGGTCGGCTGACGCGCATCGGCAGCCTTGGCCGCACAGTAGAAGGTCAGCCCGGATCCGCTCGCCCATGGGGTCGCCCCCCTCCCGCCCGCAGCCCATCGACGCCACCACCCTGCGCGCCCTTGTGGCGGAGCTGCGCGCCGTGCTGGTGCCCAGCCGTTTTGAGAAAGCGCAGCAGCCGGATGGACAGACCTTGCAACTCGCCCTGCGCCACCTCGGCGGCTTGCAGTGGCTGGAACTCAGCTGGTTGGCGGAGGCCCCCCGCCTGCTGGCGATTCCCCCCCCGCCGCGAGAGGGGGAGGGCAGCACCCTCGCCGCCCAGGTGCAGCATGCCTTGCGGGGCCTGGCCCTGGTGGCCATCGATCAGCGGGACTGGGAGCGGGTGGTGCGCTTCGACTTCGCGCCCCGCCCGGGGGAGGCGCCACGTCGTCATCTGGTGGTGGAGCTGATGGGTCGACACAGCAATCTGTTCCTTCTCAACGCCCAGCGGGAGGTGATCGCCCTGGCGCGTCAGGTGCGACCGAACCAGTCCCGTTGGCGGCCGATCGGCACCGGTGATCCCTACAGCCCGCCGCCCCCCTTGCAAGGCGAGGCCCCCCGCTCCACGGAACCCCGCGAGCGCTGGCGGCGGCGTCTGCTCACTCTCCCCCTGCCCGTTGCGGAGGCCCTGCTGGAGGCCTACCAAGGCCTCAGCCCGGCCCTGGTGCGTCAGCTTCTCGCGGCGGCCCCCGGAGGTGGAGAGGCTCTGCCGCCGGATCGGTTGGTGGGGCGGCTGGGTGAGGACGACTGGGAGCGGCTCTGGCGTCGCTGGCAGGCCTGGCTAACGGCGGTGGAGCACGAGCGCTTCACCCCGCGCGCGACCCCGGACGGGGGCGTTCGCTGCTGGGCCGCCGACGACGAGCCCGCCGGTGAGGCCTCCCCCCCGGGGAACCTGGCCCTGAACAGCGCCCTGGCCGGCGCCACCCGCGCCTGGCTCGACGCCCGACACCTGGAGCGCCGCCGCGACACCCTGCGGCAGCGCCTGGCGGGGCTGGAGCGACGCGAGCGGCGCCAGCTGGCCGAGCAGGAGGCGCTGCTCCTGCTGGCCGCCGACAGCGACGCGCTGCAACAGCGGGGGGACGCCCTCCTCTGCCTGCCAAGCCCGAGCAAGGAGCAGATCCAGGAAGCCCAGACGCTCTACAAGCGGGCGCGCCGGCAACGCCGTTCCGTGGCGATCATCCAGCCCCGCCTGGAGGCCCATCGCCAGCGGCTGGCCTGGCTGGAGGAGGCGCAGGTCTATGTGGAGCAGGCCGAGCGGGCCGACCCGCTGGCCGCCCTGGAGGAGGACCTGGAGCGGCTGGAGCCCCGCGGTCGCGCCAGCGCGCGGCGGGCCACCCGCCCCCGGGGCGACCACCCGGCGGAGGCGCCCCGTCCGCTGGAGCTGCGCTCCCCCTCCGGGCTGAGCCTCCAGGTGGGGCGCAACCATCGCCAGAACGACTGGATCAGCCTTCGCCAGGCCCGCCGCGGCGATCTCTGGTTTCATGCCCAGGAAATACCGGGCAGCCACGTGGTGTTGAAGGCCTCGGCCGGGGTCGCCGACGCGGCTGACCTGGCGGCGGCGGCCGACCTGGCTGCCCATTTCAGCCGCGGGCGGGGCAATGCCCGGGTGCCCGTGGTGATGGTGCCGGTGGAGGGGCTGCAGCGGCTGCCGGGAGCCGAACCAGGCACGGTGCGCCATCGCGGCGGCGAGATTCTGTGGGGGCAACCGGATCGGGCTCGCGCCCTCCTGGCGGGTTCCTAAGCTCAAGCGGTGACATCCCTTCCTGAGGCCCCCCTCCCAGCCAGCTCCGCGGATCCCGTCCGCGCGGCATCCACCCCGGTGGATGCCGCCGCCTCGGCCATCCCCCTGGCTCCCGTCCCCGGGGCCGCCCCCTGGGGGAGCGACCCATTGGCGGATGACGCTTGTCCTGGCGAGGTGGAGATGAGCTTCGTGGAGCATCTGGAGGAGCTCCGCCGGCGCATCTTGCGCGGTCTGCTGGCGCTGGTGGTGGCCGCGGCCGGGGCCGTGGTGGTCGTGCGGCCGCTGGTGCGGTTGCTGGAGCAACCCGCGGCTGGCATCCGCTTTTTGCAACTCGCCCCGGGGGAATTCTTCTTCGTTTCCTTGAAGGTGGCCGGCTACGCGGGCCTGGTGCTCGCCTTGCCGTGGTGGTTGTTCGAGGGTTTGGCCTTCGTGCTGCCGGGGCTCACGCGGCGGGAGCGTCGCCTGCTGGCGCCCGCCGTGGCGGGGTCCAGCGTGCTCTTTTTCGCCGGGCTCGCCTTCGCCTGGTGGGCCTTGGTGCCGGCGGCCTTGCGCTTTCTGGTGAGTTACGGGGCGGATGTGGTGGAGCCTCTCTGGTCGATCGAGCGCTATCTCGACTTTGTGTTGGTGTTGATGGTGGCCACGGCCCTGGCCTTCCAGCTGCCCGTCTTGCAGCTCGTGCTCGGTGCTCTGGGCCTGATCGACGCCCGCACCATGCTGGGGGCCTGGCGGTGGGTGGTGCTGGCCAGCGCCCTGGCCGGGGCGGTGCTCACCCCCTCGACAGACCCGATCACCATGCTCCTGCTCTCCGGAGCGATCACGCTGCTCTACCTGGTGGGGGTGGCTTTGGTGGCCCTGGGGCAGCCGCGCAGCCCCTCGGACGCCTCCGCGCGGGCTTGAACCCACGCCGCTGGAGAGGGCTTCAGAGAAGAAACTCCACCGCCCGGGCGCTGGGAACGCTCAAGGCCAGGGACAGGGCACGGCCGATGCGCGGCTTGTCGCGCGTGGTCTTCAGCCAGGCGCGCACCTGCTCGGCCGCGCCGAGGGCATTGAGCGTGGCCGCCACCTCCGCCAGCCGTTCGCTGTAGCCCCCGGGCGTGAGCGGAAACGACTGCTGCTCCAGATGGCCCCACATGACTTGGAAGTAGAGCCGTCCCTGGCGCTGCACGAGCCGGAGGTCGTAGGACGCCCGCCACCGCTCGCGCAGGAGCTGCAGCAGCTCCGTGGCCGTGAGGACCACCTCGGGCTCGGCCATGGGAGAGGGGGAATCGGGAGGTAGTCCATTTTGAAGGGAGCCTTCGCTCCGCGCGCCGCCGCGTTTGTGCCGTCCCTTTGCAGCGAAGACCCTTCGAACCATGAAGCCTTCCATCCGCGGCCGCCCTTTGCCCCCGACCCCGGCCGGGCACAGTTCATAATGGCTGGGCCATGCCTGACGTCTCCGGAACGGCCAGATGACTCAGTTTCCCGCAACTTCTCCTGGTGGTGACGTGCCCGGCATGGGTCGCCGGCAGTTCATGAATCTGCTCACCTTCGGCACCATCACGGGCGTCACCCTCGGTGCGCTCTATCCGGTGGTGAACTACTTCATCCCCCCCAAGGCCGCGGGTTCCGGCGGGGGCACCACCGCAAAGGATGAGCTGGGCAACACGGTCACCGCCAGCGGCTGGTTGGCAAGCCACAAAGAGGGCGATCGCAGCCTGGTGCAAGGTCTCAAGGGCGATCCCACCTATCTGATCGTCGAGGGTCCCGAGGCGATCGGTTCCTACGGCATCAACGCGATCTGCACCCATCTCGGTTGTGTCGTCCCCTGGAACAGCGGCGCCAACAAATTCATGTGCCCATGCCATGGCAGCCAGTACGACGCGACGGGGAAGGTGGTGCGCGGACCCGCTCCTCTCTCCCTGGCCCTGGCCCACGTCAACGTGGAGAACGACACGGTGTTTGTGAGCCAGTGGTCGGAAACCGACTTCCGCACCGGCGATGCCCCCTGGTGGGCTTGAGCTCCGCCAGCTCTGCCGCTCCTTCGCTCTCCCGTTCGCCAGCTTTCGCCGTTCTCCCCATGCGTCGTTCCCTCCAGGCCGTCTTCGGCAGCCTTGTCTCCCTCTCCCTGGCTCTCGGGGTTCTCCTCGCTGGCGCCACGCCCAGCTGGGCCTATCCCTTCTGGGCGCAGCAGAATTACGCCTCCCCCCGCGAAGCCACCGGCAAGTTGGTTTGCGCCAACTGCCATCTGGCCAAGAAGGCCACCCGCGTCGAGGTGCCTCAGGCGGTCTTCCCGGACACGGTATTCAAGGCCGAGGTCCAGATCCCCTATGACACCGCTGTGAAACAGGTGTCCGGCGACGGCAGCCCCGCGGGATTGAACGTGGGCGCTGTGGTGATGCTGCCGGAGGGCTTCACCCTCGCACCGCCCGAGCGCCTGAGCGAGGAGCTGAAGGAGGAAACCGCCGGCATCTACTACACCCAATACAGCGACAGCCAGCCCAACATCCTGCTGGTCGGCCCCCTGCCCGGCGACCAGCACCAGACCATCGTCTTCCCGGTTCTGTCCCCCGATCCCGCCAGCGACAGCTCCATCCACTTCGGCAAATATCAGTTGCATGTGGGCGGCAACCGTGGCCGGGGCCAGGTCTATCCGACCGGTGAGAAGAGCAACAACGGCGTCTTCACCGCACCAGCGGGCGGCAGCATCGCCTCCATCACCGAGGGTGAGAAGGGCGCGCAGGTGGTGGAGATCACCAAAGCCGATGGCAGCACGGTGAGCGAGACCGTTCCCGCTGGTCCCACCCTCCTCGTCAAGGTCGGTGACAGCGTCGAGGCTGGCGCACCCCTCACCAATGATCCGAACGTGGGCGGCTTCGGCCAGGTGGACGCGGAAGTCGTGTTGCAGAACCCCGTTCGCATTTACGGCTTGCTGGCGTTCCTCGGGGCTGTGGCCCTGGCCCAGATCCTCTTGGTGCTCAAGAAGCGCCAGGTGGAGAAAGTGCAGGCGGCTGAGGGGATCGTCTGAATCCCCCTTCCATGCCTCTGGCTCTGTTCATGTCTCCGGGGCCCCAGCTGCAACTGGGGCCTTTCACGCTGCGCTGGTATGGGGTGCTCATCGCCACCGCCGTGGTGGTGGGGCTCACCCTGGCCCGTCGCCTGGCCCGTCGGCGCTCCATCGATCCAGACCTGGTGAGCGATCTGCTCCCCTTTCTCGTCCTGGGCGCGATCATCGGCGCCCGGATCTACTACGTGCTTCTGGAATGGCGTCAGTATCGCGGCCAGTGGGGGGAGATGCTCGCCATCTGGCACGGGGGCATCGCCATCCATGGCGCCCTGATCGGCGGGAGCCTGGCCACGATCCTGTTCTGTCGCTGGCGCCGGCAGCCGTTCTGGCCCTTGCTGGATGTGCTCCTGCCCGCCGTGGCCCTGGGTCAGGCGATCGGGCGCTGGGGGAATTTCTTCAACTCCGAAGCCTTCGGGCTCCCCACCACCCTCCCCTGGCGGCTCACCATTCCCCCCGCCAATCGGCCGCCACAATTCCTGGAGCAAGCCACCTTTCATCCCACCTTCCTCTATGAATCGCTCTGGAACCTGGGGGTTTGCGCGCTGCTGCTGCTGCTCTTCCGTCAGGCCTCGCGGGGCCGCTTGGATCTGCGCCCTGGAGCGTTGAGCTGCGTGTATCTCATCGCCTACAGCTGCGGCCGCGTCTGGATCGAGGCTTTGCGCCTGGATCCGCTCTGCCTCTTCGCTCAGCCGCCGTTCTGCGGCGGTGGCCTGCGGATGGCCCAGCTGGTGAGCCTGCTTCTGATCCTCGTCGGCAGCCTGGGCCTCTGGTGGCTCTATGGCCGGCGTCGTGTCCTGCCTGATCCCGCCGGTGTGTCCTCATGAGCGCTCCTTCCTCTCCCCCTGTGCGCATCGTTGGTGCCGGCCCCGGCGCTCCGGATCTGCTCACCTTGCGGGCAGCGGCCGCGATCCAGGAGGCGGAGGCGCTGATCTGGACCGATTCGCTCGTCAACCCCCGCATCGCCGATCTCGCCCCGGCGGCCTGCGAACGCATCCGCACCAGCAGCCTCACCTTGGAGGAGGTGATCGAGGCCGTGGTGGAGCGGGCCCTGGCCGGACGGCGCGTGGTGCGCCTCCATGACGGCGACCCGAGCCTCTATGGCGCCCTGGCGGAGCAGATCACCCGTCTGGCGGACGCGGGGCTGGAGGTGGAGGTGGTGCCGGGGCTGAGCGCCTATCAAGCCACAGCGGCGGCCTTGAGCAGCGAGCTCACGGTGCCCGGTGTGGTGCAGACCATCGTGCTCAGCCGGGCTGGCGGCCGCACGGGCATGCCCGAGACCGAATCCCTGGCCCGCCTGGCCGCCCTGCGCGCTTCCCTCTGTCTTTATCTCAGTGCCCGTCATGTGGAGGAGGTGCAGGAGGCCCTGCTGGCCCACTATCCCGCCGACACGCCGGTCGCCATCGGCTATCGCGTGAGTTGGCCGGATCAGTGGCTGCGGGTGGTGCCGTTGCGGGAGATGGCGGCCACCAGCCGCGAGCGGAACCTCATTCGCACGACCCTCTACATCGTCAGCCCCGCCCTGGCGGGGGCGGGCGCGGCGCGATCACGGCTGTATTCCGCCGCCCACAACCACCTCTTTCGCGGCGGAGCCTGAGCCCCTCCCGCCATCCCCGTTCGGACAGTTCCTCACCGCTTTCCCTCGTGTCTTCGCCCCTTCGCCTGCTGGATCAGAGCCTGTTCGACGCGGTGGCGGAACAGGCCCGTCAAGCCCCTCGTCTGCGCCGCAACTTCAACCTGCACGCGGAACCGGATCGGGTGCAGCGCTTTCTGAACGTCCTCCAACCGGGCACCTACGTGCGTCCCCATCGCCACCTGCGGGCCCAGCCCGGGGAGGGCTTCGAATGTTTTGTGGTGCTGCAGGGATCCTTGGGGCTACTGGTGCTCGACGGCCAGGGGGAGGTGCTGGAGCAGGTGCGCCTGGACGCCGACGGACCGGTGCGCGGGGTCGACCTTCGCGAGGGGGAGGTGCACACGCTTGTGGCCCTCGCCCCCGACACCGTGATGTTCGAGATCAAGCAGGGTCCCTATGAGCCAACCCGCGACAAGGATTTTCTGACCGACTTTCCCGCAGAGGGGACGCCGGAGGCGGTGGCGCAGGAGGCCGCCTGGCGGGCTCGCTTCACCTCAACCGCCGGGGAATCGCTCTGAACCGGGGAGCCGCTCGGACAGGGTGGCGCGGCGACAGAATCCGCAGGTGCCCCAGAGGGCCATCTCCCCTGTGGGCGCCGGACGGCCGCAGGCGGGGCAGTCCGCCAATCCATGGATGTCGATCCGGCTGGGGTGCCGAGCCCAGACATCCGCTTCCAGGCTGCCGGCAGCCGGGGGCAAGGGGGCACCGTGATGCTGGCAAACCCGCACCTCCCGCACGGGAAACCCCGCTCCCCGCAAGGCCCCCAACAACTGATGGCGGGTGTAGAGGAGCCCCTGCAGCCAGGGTCCCGGCGCCGCTCCCACCGTGAGCACCCCGCCCGCGAGGGAGAGCGGACGGCAGTGGGGGGCGAGCTGGGCCCCGGCCAGACGGGGCCAGGCCTGCCAGAGCGCCGCCAGATGGCCTTTCTGCCGCCACTGGTCCTGGAGCTTGCCCAGGCAGGCGCTGAGGCCCTCGGCTGGCGCCGGTGGCGGCGGCAGCAAAAAGGACACGTTGCCCACCCGTCGCCCCTCCATGGGCCCGTTGGTGTCGCCGCGGCGCGGAGCGCCATTCTTGCGCCGGCGACCGTTCAAGGAGGGATGTTCAGAGGCCATGGAGCCTGTGGATGGAGAGCCCGGGTTCAGATCGAGCCGGGGGCGGAAGCGGAAGGGGGGCGAAAGACCGCCACCTCCCCTCGATCAGGCGATCGGGGGGCGATAGCGTCAGTATGGTCTTGAATCCACCGCCCCGCCCCATGGGCTTCTTTGATCGGCTCAGCCGTCTGCTGCGCGCCAACCTCAACGATCTGGTGAGCAAGGCGGAGGATCCCGCCAAAATCCTCGACCAGTCGGTGGCCGACATGCAGGCCGACCTGGTGAAGCTGCGCCAGGCGGTGGCCACCGCCATCGCCAGCCAGCGACGCCTGCAGAACCAGGCCGAGCAGGCCGATTCCCAGGCCAAGGCCTGGTATCAAAAGGCGGAACTGGCGCTCCAGAAGAACGAGGAATCGCTGGCGCGGGAAGCCCTCTCCCGTCGCAAGACCTATCAGGACACCGCCACCGCCCTCACCACCCAGGTGAACAACCAGGCGGGGCAGGTGGAGACCCTCAAGCGCAGCCTCACCGCCCTGGAGGGCAAGATCGCCGAGGCGCGCACCAAAAAGGAGATGCTCAAGGCCCGCGCCCAGGCGGCCCAGGCCCAGGAGCAGCTGCAATCAGCGGTCAGCAGCCTCGGCACCAACAACGCCATGGCGGCGTTTGACCAGATGGAGGAGAAGGTGCTCAACCTGGAGGCGCGCAGCCAAGCCGCTGCGGAATTGGCGGGCGCCGACCTCGAATCCCAGTTCGCCGCCCTGGCGGGCACGGACGTGGATGACGACCTGGCGGCCCTCAAGCAGCGGCTGGAGGGGGGGACCACCCCCATCCAACTGCCAGCGGCCAACGGCCCGGCGCCCCTGCTGGAACCGGTGAAGGCGGCGGAGGTGGATGCGGAGCTGGAAGAGCTGAGGCGCTCCATCGACAAGCTCTGAGAGCAGCAACCCCACCCCGGATTTTGTCTCCATACAATCAGACCTTTCCCTACAGGGTGCCGTGGCTGATCTCCCTTCTCTCCAGGGTTCCGACGTTCTGAACCTCAGCGATGACGGGGCTTTGGCTGACGCCGTGGCGACGTCTTCCACCCTCTTGCTCGACGTCTGGGCGTCCTGGTGCGGCCCCTGCCGCTTGATGGCCCCGTTGATGGATTGGGCGGCCACCGCGTATGGCCCCAATCTGGTGGTGGCCAAGCTCAATGCCGATGCCAGCCCCGCCGCTGTGGAGCGCCTGGGGGTGCAGGGCCTGCCGACGCTGATTCTGTTCAAGGCGGGACAGGAGGTGGCCCGTCACGAGGGAGCCATTCCTCAGCAACAGCTCCAGACGTTTCTCGACACCCATCTTTGATCGCCATCCCTCATCCTCCCGCCCTCCGTGATGCCGATCTCTGAACGGGTCTCCCTGTTGGGCAGCGGTGTGTTTGCCCGCAATGATCATCGCAAACTCGCCTACGCGCCGGCCCCACCCGACGAGACGCTCGGCTTGATCGATCTCTCCCTCGGCTCCACCGACCTGCCCCCCCCCCCGGTGGCGGTCGACGCCATGGCGCGCGCCCTGGCCGAGCCCGCCAGCGCCGCCTACTGCCTTCATGGCGCCACGCGGCCCTTCCGGGAAGCGGCGGCCGCCTGGGTGGAGCGCCGCTTCGGGGTGGAGGTGGATCCCGATCGGGAGGTGTTGCTGTTGATCGGCTCTCAGGAGGGCACGGCGCACCTGCCGCTGGCCGTGCTCAATCCCGGCGACCCCGCCCTGCTGCTGGATCCGGGCTACCCCTCCCACCTGGGGGGCCTGCATCTGGCCTCCGCCACGCCGGTGCTCCTGCCGCTGGAGGCCGAGCACGGTTGGCGACCCGCCTTTGAGCGCCTTCCCGCCAGCGCCTGGGACACCCTGAAGCTGATGGTGCTCGGCTTCCCCCACAACCCCACCGCCACCACGGGGGAGCAGGCCTGGCTGGACGCCGCCGTGGCCCGCGCCCTCGACCACGATGTCGTGCTCCTCCACGACAACCCCTACGTCGACCTGGCCCTGGAGGGCACGGCGCCCGCCCTGCTGCGCCACAGCGACTGGCGACGCTGCGGCATCGAGCTCTTCTCCCTCTCCAAGAGCTGGTGCCTGGGGGGCTATCGGTTGGCCTTCGCCGTCGGCGCCGAACCCCTGATCACGGCCCTGCGACAGCTCAAGGGGATCATCGACTTCAACCAATCCCTGGCCCTGCAGGCGGGGGCGATCGCCGCCCTGGAGCGGGCGCCGCAATGGCCGGCCCAGCTGCGGGAGGTCTACCGGCAACGGCGGGATCGGCTGTCCCTGGCGCTGGAGGCGGCGGGCTGGACGGTGCCCCGACCCTCCATGGCCCTCTATCTCTGGCTGCCGCTGCCGGCCGCGGCCCGCCAGCGGGGCTGGTCCAGCGAATCGGTGTGCGCTGAGCTGCTGACGGCTACCGGCGTCTGCCTCACCCCCGGCGTCGGCTTCGGCCCGGGGGGCGAGGGCTGGCTGCGCCTGGCGCTGGTCCATCCCGTGGAGCGGCTGGAGGAGGCCGCCACCCGCATGGGACGCTGGCTGGCCAGCCTGTGAAGGCGCGCCCGCCCTGGCGCCTGCGCGCCCTGCGGGTGTGCGGCAGCACAGAGCGGGAGCTGGAGCGCTGGCTGGCCCGCCGCCCCGTCGACGCGCCCCTGCGGCTGGCGCACCCCCGGCTGGTGCTGGCCGAGCGGCAGCGCGCTGGTCAGGGGCAGCATGGCCGGAGTTGGCTTTCGCCCCCCGGCGGGGTCTGGCTGAGCGCGGCCCTGCCCTGGGCGGATGGGCCCGAATGGTGCGCGGCGCCGGGCCTCGCGGTCGCCGTGGGCCTCCTCCTGCAGCTGGAGGCGCTGGGGTTGGACGTGCGGTTGAAGTGGCCCAACGATCTGCTGCTCCGGGGCCGGGATGGGAAGTGGCGCAAGGTGGCGGGCTTGCTGTCGGGATTGCGGATGCGGGGGGCGCTGGTGCGTTGGGCGCGGGTGGGGCTCGGCCTCAATGGCCGCAATCCCGTCCCTCCCGGCGCCACCAATCTCGCGGGAGCGCTGGGGCGTGAGCGGGCCCGTCCGCGGCGACTGCTGCCTCGGGTGTTCGCGGCGCTGGAGTGGGCGATGGCCAGCGCTGCGGAAGGGGAGCGGGTGCGGCGGGAGGCGGAACAGCGGCTGTGGGTGCCGAACGGGCGCCTGCGGCTGGACGGCACCCTCTGGCGGATCCGGGGACTCACCCTTCAGGGAGGGTTGCTCCTGGTGGCGAACGATGGCCGGCGGCGCGTCCTGCACCACTCCTGGCCGGAATGGACGGGGGGTATTTACATTGGCTCAGATTTTGTCCCGACAGCAGACGAAGGCGACACCGTGTCGCGTTAATGCCTTCGCCCGCCCCTCCGCCCTTTTTCCGGCCCCCTCACTCCCTGCCGCCGCCCTTCCTTCCCCCATGGTTTCACGCATCCGCCTCCTGCTGCTCGCGGCCGCCTGTGGAGCGCCCCTGGTGGGCACAACCCTGGTGCTCGCCCAGACGGAAGGACCGCCTCCGGCGGCGAGCGGCCCCACCGTTCCAGAGCCCGCCAGGGCCCCCTTGCCGCCTCCCCCCCCGCCCGTCGCCCCGGTCGTTCCCTCCGCCGAGCTGCCGGCACCCGAACGGCCCACCGCTCCAACCCCCGCCATGACCCCGCGGGCCGAGCCGTTGCGGCCCGCCACAGCGGAGCTGCAGCCGGAGAGTCCGCGCCGTTTCGATACCTCTCTCGATGCCCTCGTTCGCGACGGGATCGTTTCGCCGAAGGAGCGGATCCGGGTGCGCGGAACCCTGGTGCTTGATCCGCCCCCTGGCCTCCGCAACCAGGCCTGCGGCAGCGGCGCCCTCTCCGCCGAGGAGTGCCGCACGGGAGTGGTGTTCCGCGGCCGGGGACGCTTGGAAGGAGACGGCCCATTGCGGGCCGGCGAGTCCGCCCCCGGTCTGGAGGGGGGTGGCTGGAGCGGCGCTGGTTCGGGCTTGGGTGGCGCGCGCGAGGGCATCGCCGCCGCTCCCCTGCCGCCGATCAGCGTGCCGGTGAACGCCTTGCTGGCCGGCGTCAACGGTCGCTTGCGTCTCAGCGATGTGTTCCGGCTCACGCCCCGTCCCGCGCCGATCGGCGGCAATGGCAATCGCGGCCTGATCTTTCCCTTGATCGGCGCGGCGGTGCCCACCAGCCCCTTCGGCTGGCGCCAGCATCCGATCCTGGGCTCCTGGATCATGCATTCCGGCAACGACTACGCCGCGCCGGAGGGCACGCCGGTGGTGGCCGCTCTCTCCGGACAAGTGGTGAGCAGCGGCGACGCCGGCGGTTATGGCCTGGCCGTGGAGATCGAACATGGCAAGCCCTCGCGGCGCACGCTGTATGGCCACTTGTCAGAGATCTATGTGCGCCCAGGCGACAGCGTGCGCCAGGGGGAGGTCATCGGTCGCGTCGGCAGCACGGGCCTGAGCACCGGACCCCATCTGCACTTCGAACTCCGCCTGCCTCAGAACGGTGGCTGGGTGGCCATCGACCCCGGCGACCTGCGCCCCGGTCGCCCCTCGGGCCCCTTCCCCAACCTCGCCCTGCCCGGCCTGCCTGGCCTCGGCCCACAGCCCGCGACGCCGCCCGATGCCGTGGCCGTGCTCTTCGGCCAGTTGCTCCAGACCCTGGAGCGCCCAGCCCCCGCCGTGGGCAGCACCCCGCTCCCCAAGGCGCCTGCGGCGGGTGCGGCGGCTGGCGCGTCAGCGGGGCAGCGGCAGGCGGGTTGAAAGGGCAGTCCCTCCGCCAGGAGGGGGAGGCGTGGGACGCTCCCTTCAGCGCGGAGACTCATCGCCCTCACAATCAACCCCCAGGGATTGCATCAGCACGATCACGGACTCAGGTTCGTATGTCGTCCAAGCCTGCAAACCGAAAGGTGCCACGCCATTGGTGTACAGCGTGCAGGCGTACAGTCGATTGATTCACCTGAATCGGGTGGGAATCTGGCTAGGAAGCCACAGCGAGCAGCGACTTCTTAATGGCTCCTCTTTGCTCTTCATCATAATTCCAGCGATCATAAAAATCTTTTTCCTCCCCCTTTCCTTCCAGACCCGCGATGAGTTTTTCTAGTTTTTCCTTGACGAGATTAGCCTCAAGCTGTTTCAATAAATCCAGGCTGCGAGCTTGTACCTTCAAGGATCCTTCCCGCATGGTCTGATCCTGTTGACGCTCGTGATGCAACGCCATCGCTGTGCTCATCGCCAAATTTCGAGCCGTGAGATCCACCACGTCCTCTCCCGCTTCCCGCAACTGCATCACCAACGTTTCCGGAAGGCGATCCATCAGCGGCGAATCTGAGGTGAGTGACACCACAAAAAATCCTCTGGCACCATCCCGATGGCCAACCAGCTGTCCCACCTCGTCAGCCAGCACCTCATCGCTCAGTTCGCCGGCATCCCAGAGGGCGATGCGTTCGGCGCTGATGGTCATCGCTTCTTGGAACGTGGGCGGCTTGGACATGGATCCCTTCCAGCGTCTGGTGTCCATTCTCGCCAAAACCGTTCCGCACTGGCAGATTTGAAGGATGAACCCATGCCCGCCCCTCCCTTCCCCCCCGGAGCCGCCAGCTCTTGACCCTTCAGGCCCCTCGACTGGCTTCCGTTCTGGCTTCATCGCCTTGGTTGGTCGTCCCAACGTGGGAAAGTCCACCCTCTTGAATCGCTTGGTGGGCCAAAAGGTTGCCATCACCTCTCCCGTGGCCCAGACGACGCGCAGGCGGCTGCGGGGAATCCACACCACACCCGGCTCCCAATTCATCTTCGTCGACACCCCGGGCATTCACAAACCGCACCATCTGTTGGGCGAGCGGCTTGTGCGGAGCGCCCGCGACACCATTGGCGAGGTTGACCTGGTTCTGCTCCTGGTGAACGGTTCCGAGGCGGCGGGCCGCGGCGATGCCTTCATCGTGAATCTCTTGAGACAGGCCCGGGTGCCTGTGCACGTGGCCCTCAATCATTGGGACAACGTTCCTTCCTCCCAAGCGGACCATCAGCTTGCGAGCTACCGCGAGCTCCTGGCGGAGCCCATCGAGGAGGATGGCTCTCCCCCCCACTGGCCGCTTCACCCCATCAGTGCGCTCACCGGTCTGGGCACGGAGACCCTTTTGGCCTCTCTGGAGCAGGCCCTACCGGTTGGCCCCTGCCTCTACCCACCGGAGACCGTCAGCGATCAATCGGAATCCGCGCTCCTGGCTGAGCTCATCCGTGAACAGGTGTTGCACCACACGCGGGAGGAGGTCCCCCATTCCGTGGCCGTGCACATTGACAGGATCGTGGATGACGAGCGTCCCGGGCCGAAGGGCAAGACGCGCGTGGCTGTGTTGGCGACAGTGCTGGTGGAGCGGCACAGCCAAAAAGTCATCCTCATCGGTCGCGGTGGTCAGATGCTGCGCACCATCGGCAGCGGGGCGCGCAAGGAAATGGAAGCCCTGCTGAACACTTCCGTGTATCTCGAACTCTTCGTCAAGGTGGTGCCCAACTGGCGACGCAGCTCGGCTCGTCTGGCTGAACTCGGTTATGGCGGCTCGGATTGAGGGAGTGGGAGCTCGACCTCTTAAGGTCAGAGCTGAGCAGAACTGGGGCCTTGAACGCCTTCCCCCCCGAGGACATCCGCGGTTTTCTACAACTCTGCGCGGGAGAATGGCTCTCGCTGCGCAGCGTGCTGGAGACGGAAACCCCTGAGGGCACTGGATCTCTTCACGGGACGGGCGAGCTGTTGGACGCCGCTCAGGGCTGGCATCATGCGGACCGGGGCGAGTTGACGGTTGCGTTCCTTGAAGCGGAAGAACCCGGGGAGTGTGGTGGCCTGGACGTTGGCCTCCCCACGGGAAGCACCGTGCGTCTGGTCTTCCGTGGGGATGGATCGGTCGTGCTGGCCGGGGACTCAGGGCGGTGGCTCTTGGCTTCCGACGGCACTTTGGAGTTGAGCCTGGAGAAGGACGGCGGGGTGGTGAAGGAACGCATCTGGTTCAGCAAGCCCAACCTGCGGTTGCGTTGCACCCTGGAGCAAGCCCGTGACGGAAGCCCCGGGCGGGCCAGCTTCAGCTCGGAGATCCGTCGCGTGCGTGCTCCGGCGAAGACCACGGCTCCGGTTGAAAACTGATCGAAGAAGCCGGACCAACAATGCGGATCGATGTGATCAGTCTGGTGCCGGAGGTCTTTCGTGGCCTGTTTCAACTCGGTGTCATTGGTCGTGCCCTGACGCGAGGAATTGCGGAGCTTCATCTCCATAATCCACGCGATTTCGCTACGGACCGTTATCGCAAGGTTGATGATGAACCCTATGGAGGTGGAGCCGGCATGGTGCTCAAGCCTGAGCCGGTGTATGCCGCCTTTGAATCGATTCCCACCAGCGGAGTCCGTCGCACACTCTTGATGACACCTCAGGGAAAGCGGTTGCATCAAGTTGACCTGGAACGCTGGGCGAAAAGCGTGGATCAGCTTGTGCTGCTCTGCGGTCATTACGAAGGGTTTGACGAACGGATCCGCCCGCTGGCTGATGAGGAGGTCTCCCTGGGAGACTTTGTGCTCACCGGCGGCGAACTCCCGGCCATGACAGTGATCAATGGCGTCGTCCGCCTGCTGCCGGGAACCGTGGGCACGCCAGCCTCTCTGGAGGCGGAAAGCCATCAGGGCTTCTTGCTGGAACACCCCCAATACACGCGACCCTCGGTGTTTCGGGACATGGAAGTGCCTGAGGTGTTGAGGAGTGGCGACCACCAAGCCATCGCGCGCTGGCGCGAGGGGGAGCGGCAGCGTCGCACCCGGGAGCGTCGCCCCGATCTGTTTGCCCTCTGGCAATCCCAGAACATCTCCCGGGAGCAGACTTGAACCTCCCTTTGAGGCTCCCATGGATTTGCGCATCGGCCAGGGCTATGACATCCACCGCCTGGTGGCTGGCAGGCCCTTGATCCTGGCTGGAGTCAGCTTGACGCATCCAGCGGGCCTGGGGCTTGATGGACACAGCGATGCCGATGTGTTGACGCACGCCTTGATGGACGCGCTGCTGGGGGCCTTGAGTTTGGGGGACATCGGCAAACACTTTCCGCCGGGAGATCCTCGCTGGAAGGATGCTGACAGCCTCCGCCTTCTCGAACAGGTGATGGTCCTGGTGCGGCAGCGGGGCTGGGGGCTGATCAATGTCGATCTTGTTGTGGTGGCGGAACGACCGAAGTTGCGTCCCCACATCGAACAGATGCGCGAGAATCTGGCCCAACGACTGGGGATTCCTCCCGATCGGGTGGGCGTCAAGGCCACCACCAACGAGGGGCTGGGGCCCACCGGCCGCGAAGAGGGCATTGCCGCCTATGCGGTGGCGTTGCTGCACCAACCTTGAGCCGCTCGGTTTGCTCCGCCGCCCGTTGAGGACGCCTCCGTTCGTGGGCTGAGCTCTTAAGGTTTCAAGTCAATCCGAGGTCGGAAGGACACGTGTGGACGGGCAACTCCAAGGGCTGGCTGACATTCGCCATGAGGCGCTGGAGGTCTTGTTGGGAGACGATCCGGCGAGGGTCAGGAACGGCGCGGACGGCGAGTGCGTTGTCGTTGTGGTGGAGCATCTGCGGCTGCGCGTGCCGGCAGGGGGCCGTGAAGCTTGGCTGCGGGCCGAGCTGGAAACCTGGGATCCCTGGCTCCGTCAGAAACAGGGGTTTGTGGAGCGCGAGGTGCTGTGGGATCGCTCTTTGGAGGAAGGCGTGTTGTTGATCCACTGGGCCAGCCACGAGGATTGGAAGGCCATCCCTGACGATGAGGTGGCCACCATTCAGGCGCGTTTCGAAACAGCTGCCAAGCATTGGCTGGCCCTCCCCGCCGACAGCGACAATCCGTTTCCCCTCCTCTTCGCGGGGGAGGTTCGTTTGACATGAGCACACCCGCTCATCTGGATCTCGATCGCCGTCCGCGGATCGGCATGGTGGAAGCTGTCTGGGGCCAGGACAAACAGGCGCACCAGATCGCCGCGATTCTTTGCGATCTCGTGGCCGCCGGGGAAACCGCCCTCGTCACGCGGGTTTCCCCTGGAAAAGCAGCCGCAGTGGCACGGTTGCTGCAAGCGCAGACCCCTGGAGGACCGCCGCTGACCCATCACCCCGAAGCGCGTTGCTTGACGGCTCCCGCTCTCCCTCCCATCCAGCAAGGCATGGGGCGGGTCATGGTGGTGACGGGAGGCACGAGCGACCATGTGGTGGCTCGTGAAGCCGCCATTGCCCTGCGCTGCCATGGCGTTCACACCTCCCTTGTGGAAGATGTGGGAGTGGCGGGACTCCATCGTCTCCTGGACCGGCTGGAGCTTCTGAGGGAGGCCAACGTGCTGATCGTGTGCGCGGGGATGGAGGGCGCCTTGCCCACCGTTGTGGCTGGTCTGCTGCCCCAGCCTGTGATCGCCGTGCCGATGTCCGTGGGTTATGGGGTCAGCGCGGGGGGGAACGCCGCACTGCAAGGGATGCTCGCCAGCTGTGCGCCGGGGTTGACCGTGGTGAACATCGACAACGGTTATGGCGCCGCCATGGCGGCTCTGCGCATCCTCAACGCACGGGTTGGTTTCCGGGAGCCGACCAGAGAAATCGACGTCAAAGGTGCTGGAGCTGGGGATAGGCCGTAAGCAGCTCCTCGGTGCTGAGCACTTCACCGATTCCTTCGGGTTGCCAGATCACCTCCAGGGCGATGAGATCGTCTTCGCTGATGGCGCCAAGCTGTTGGAGCGCCTCCCGCAGAGCCTCGGCCGTATTGGTGTCTTTCAGAAGCATCCGGTTGCGGGAGGCCACGAGCAGGGTGATCGCGATGTAGTCGCTACCCACCCCCCCGGTGTCCTGTCGCTCCGCTGCGGGCAACACCTGATCGCGACGCCCTGACACGTTGCTGAGCATCTCCTTGCGCAGCTTGCTTCTCTCCTGCATGGAGAGTCGGTTGAATGTGTCTTCGGCGGAGGTGGCGGGCACCTGGGCGGCCTCGGTGTTGGCATAGACCCAAAGCTCAGGATTGCGAAGCAGGGACAGCGTCGTTTCCTGGAGCACCTGACGCAGACCTGAAGTCGTGCCGGTGTCGGCCGTGGTGGCCAGGCGGCGAAGATCGGCTTGCAGATCCTTTGCCGCCGGCAGCAACCCGACTTGCACCTGAACCAGAGAGACCGGCCCGCGGGCAAGAGCGGAGGCCCCCTCGCCGCTGTAGCCCCCTGGAAGGGAGGATCCGCCGCCACCCCTGAGGGCATTGACGAACAGGCCAACCACCGCCATCAGCAGCAGGAACCCGAACAGACCACCCCCGAAGCCGAAGATCGGCACGATGAACGGGAATCCGAAGCCACCGCCTCCATACAAGCCACCGCCAAAGCCGCCGCCATACGGCACGGGGACGTAGCCAGAACCGCCGCCGGAACCGCGATAGCGGCTGCTCCCCCCTCCGTAACTGCGCGGTGAGGGGGAGGACCGGAAGCTTCCACCGCCGATTCTTCCGCCACTGGCCGCATCCGCGGGATGGGGCGCCAGCAGGACGATGTTGCTCAGGAGGATGGGGACCACCAGCAAGCCCGCAAGACGCTTGAACAGACGGCATCCCATGGGGGAAAACAAACGAGCCATTCGCGAAATCTACGCACCTCCACCGACGATGGTGACCACTTCCAGCACATCGGATTCCACCACTGTCCGCCCAGCCCACTGGGACCTGGGAAGGATGACGCCATTGAGTTCCACGACGACGATGGCCGGTTGATACCCCAGAGCACGCAACACTTCCGGAAGGTCGCGACCCTCAGGGCAAGGGCGTCGGGTCCCGTTCACCTGGATGTGGATCATCGGACCGCCTCCAGCTCCTGCAACAGCCGCTGGGTCGCGGCACCGGGATCCGCCGCCTCCGTGATGGCGCGGATCACAGCCACGCGCTGTGCCCCCGCCTGGCGAACGGAGGCCAGATTCGAGGCTTCGATGCCGCCGATGGCGAACCAGGGAATGGGGCAGTCGGCCGCGGCGGCCGCCACATAGGCCAGACCCACCGCCGGGCGTCCGGGCTTGGAGGGGGTGGTGTGCACCGGACCGACTCCGACGTAGTCGCATCCCTCCCGCACGGCCTGGCGGAGTTGCTCGGGCGCGTGGGTGCTGCGGCCGATGAGCCGCTCCGGTCCGAGCAGTCGACGGGCCTCCGCCACCGGGAGATCGGACTGGCCGAGGTGAACGCCATCGGCGTCAGCCGCCAACGCCAAATCCAGGCGGTCGTTGACCAGAAACAGCGCCCCGTGGCGCTGGCACGCCCGCCGCAGCTCCCGGGCCTGCCGCAACCGTTCCAGATCGGTCGCGGGGTCCTGTTTGGGGCGGTACTGCACAAGCCGAACCCCGGCCGTCAGGGCCGCCTCCACCACTCCTTCCAGGTTGGGCACCGGTGAGGTGATCAGGTAGAGGGAACACTGGACGAGCCGTTCCCTCCGCGACGAACCCTCCGGGGAGCTTCCGCGCAGGCACTCCACCTCCAGGTCGTAGAGGGCGTAGCGGATACGAGAGGCTTCTTGGGCCAATGGCGGATCCAGGCTCCGGCCGAATTCCTCCAACACGCGCAGAGCCTCCTGAACGCGGGCCGCGTTGGCCGCCACCACCGCGAGGGGATCGTGGCGCTCTTGCTGGGCCGGGTGGGTGAATCCCGCGGCGACATCCGTGGCGGCGTGGCGCGCCAGCTTGTAGGCAAGGCGATGGCTGCGCCCCAGCCGCTGCCGCAGATCCTTCAACCGGCTGACGAGATCGGGCCGTCGCAACACGAAGCGGCACCAGTCCTCCAGGACGCGGAGGCCCTCGCGAGCGCGATCCAGATTGGCATCAAGGAGTCGTTCGATGGCGGGCCGCTGGCCTTCCAGGGCCCCGCCATCGGACAGAACAGAGCCGCTCATCTGGCCTCCACCAATGACAAACAGTGCTGCCGGGCCACTTCCACGTCCATTCCGATCTGGCTGGACAGCGCGGTGAGATCGGCAAAGCGACGCTGACCTCGCAGCCAGCGCAGGGGTTGCACCAGCAGATCACGGCCCTGAAGATCCAGCTCCTGATCCAGAAGATGCACCTCCGGCACGGACGCGGCCTCCGGATCGACCGTGGGTTGGCGACCCAGGTTCATCACTGCGGGAAGCGGCCCCTCTCCAAGCCCACCGGCCAGCGGCCCCCGGTGCGTGACACGATCATCGCCCGCTGGCGCCCCGATCCAGACCAACGACGCATACACCCCTTCCATGGGCAGAAACTTTCCAGCGCGCACCTCCAGATTGGCTGTGGGCCAGCCCAGTTGGCGAGCCAGTCCCCGCCCCTTGACGACCGTGCCGGTGAACCGATAGGGGCGTCCGAGCAAAGCCTCCGCCGCCGCAATCTTTCCCTCCGCCAGGGCCTGACGGATGCGGCTGCTGCTGACCCGACCTCCCCCGTCGTGAAGGGTGGGCACCACGGTCACGCGCATCCCGTGTCGGCGGCCCAGGCGGACGAGGTCCGCCGCATCGCCCGCCCGTCGGGCTCCGAAACGAAAGTTTTCGCCCACCGCCACGGCACGGGCCTCCAGCTGGCCCAGCAACACCTCCACCACGAAGCGCTCGGGGCTGAGGGCGGCCAACTCCCGCGTGAAGGGGAGCATCACGAGTTGCGCGACACCGAGCGGTTCGAGGAGGGCGAGCTTCTCCTCGGGCAGGTCCAACCGCAGACGGGTGTCTCCATACAACACCTCCCGCGGATGCGGCCAAAAGCTGACCACCGTCGGCACGGAAGGCGGTTCCAGACGGGCGTCCTCCCGCGCCAAACCGATCGCTTCCTGGATCACACGGCGATGGCCGGCGTGCAGGCCATCGAAGGTGCCCAGGGCCAGAGCGGTGGGCACGCGCGCCGCCGCCGGGGGAGACAGGCTGGTCACAGGCGAGAACGCGGACGAGGACGCAGGCCGGGGAGGCACCCCGGGGGGGCGGGCTTCGAGATGGACCTTGCTCTCGCTGCCTCGATCCTCCCATGGCAAGTTGGAGGACGCCCGCGCAACACCATGGCTGACCCCATTGACATGAGCCGGATGTCCTCGGCCCTTCGCCGCATCGGCTGGATGAGGTTCTGGAGCCAGCTCACCTTGGGCGTGGTCGTGGTGGGGGTGCTGTTCTTCAGCAAGGTGGGCAACCAACTCGCGGCGAATTCCCAGCGGGCCCTCGGCCTGGGGCCGGGACTCTCCCTGACCACCCTCTCGTTTCTGGTGTTGTTGTGGAGTCTCTGGCAGGGGTGGTTGATCGTGCGCTGCGGGCGGGCCCTGGCCCAGCCGGTGCGTCCCGGCAGAGGGGAGACCGCCCGGCTGCTCAAACGGGGCCTGGTCGGAGATCTCCTGGGCCTGATCCTGGCCTCTGTGGGCTATCAAGCCTTGGCCGGCAGCCTCTTCGTGCAGGCCTCTCTGCAGGCGCCGGGTTTCTTCGGAGCCCCGATCAGCGGAGGCCTGAACCGGGTGGTGGGCTTCCCGATCACCTCCATAGAAATGCTCGGCGTCTTGAGCAACACCCAGGTGCTCTTCGCCCATCTGATCGGTCTGGTGTTCACCCTCTGGCTGTTGCAGCGCATCCACCGGCGCGCCTGATGCCGCCCCGCTAAGCGGCGCCGTCGTCCAAACCGTCCGCAGGGGGCATGCCAGCCAGCCGGGGGAGGGCGGTCTCCTGGCCACGCCAGAACAGCTCCGGTTGCAAGGGGGACAGGCTGGGACCATTGGCCTGGATCCAGGCGGCATCCGTGGGCCAGCCGCCGGGACCCGCCACCCTGGCCTCCAGATCGTTGCTCACCTCTCCCGCCAACCAGTAGTAGACCCGACCGCGGGGATCGACGCGACAGTCGAATTGATCGATGTAGCGGCGCACCGCCGTGCGGCACCAGCGCAGGGGGCCCATCGACTCCGCAGGCACGGGAGGGACATTGAGATTGAGGAGCAACCCATCCGGCCATCCGTTGGCCAGCATGCCTTCCGCCACCTCCATGGCCAGCCTGGCGGCCGGACCAAACTCGCGCCAGCCGAAATCCGCCGCGCTCACGGCCATGGCGGGCAACCCTTCAATCGTGCCCTCCATCGCGGCGGCGACTGTGCCGGAATAAAGCACGTCGGTGCCGAGATTGGGGCCGTGGTTGATGCCGGAGAGCACCAGATCCGGCGGCTCCTCCAGCAGGCGGAACAAGGCCAGCTTGACGCAATCCGCCGGCGTGCCGCTGCAGGCCCAGGCCGTCACCCCCTCGGCGAAGAGTTCATCGGCGCGCTCCGCGCGGATGGGCGTTTGCAAGGTGAGGCCATGGCCCGTGGCGGAACGTTCCTGATCCGGGCAGACGACGGTGACCCGGTGCCCTCGGGAGCGGGCTTCGGCGGCCAGGCACTGAATGCCATCGGCGAAGACGCCGTCATCGTTGCTGATGAGAATGCGCAGCGGGCTTGCGGTGGAGGGGGTGGTCATGGGGGTGGGCAGGGGAGGGACGACCCCGAAACCCACAGTAGTCAGCTCCCTACAGTCGCTCCCAGCCATCAGCACGCCGTGAGTCGCCATCCCATCCCCTTGACCGGGCCTGAGCTTCTGGGCAAGCTCGAGGAGCTGGGGGAGGCCAGCAAGGCTGAGTTGGTGGAGGGCTGCGGTTATGTCAGCGCCACGGCCGAAGGACAGCGACGTCTGGATTTCAGCGCTTTCCATGCCGCCCTGCTCGCCGCGCGGGGGAGTGACCCCGGGGATGTGATCCAACAGCTGGAGCGGTTGGAGTGGGAAGCGGAGGGCGCCATCCTCCAGGCCAGCGATCCCGCCGAGCTGGAGGATTGGCGCGTCAAGCTGCTCGGCAAGAAAGGTCGGCTGTCGGCGGTGCTGGGCGCCATGGGCAAGCTGTCGGCGGATCAGCGGCCCCTGGTGGGCGAGCGGGCCAATCGGCTCAAGGAGCTGGTGCAGCGGCAGCTGAGCGCGCGCCTGGAGGAGTTGCGGTCTGCCCAGCTGCGGGAACGGCTCGACCGGGAGCGCCTCGACGTCACCATGCCAGGTGCCCTGGTGCCCCCTGGCCATCGCCATCCGCTCGTGGCCACCTGCGAGGAGATCGTTGACCTGTTCGCGGGCCTGGGCTATCGGGTGTCCGAGGGTCCAGAAATCGAAACCGATCACTACAACTTCACGGCCCTCAACATCCCTCCCCACCACCCGGCGCGGGACATGCAGGACACCTTCTATCTCCGCTCCGGAGAGGGGGGGAATCAGCGCCTGCTGCGCACCCACACCTCACCGGTGCAGATCCGCCATTTGGAGGCCAACCCCCCTCCGGTGCGCGTGGTGGCTCCCGGCCGAGTGTTTCGGAGGGATTCCATGGATGCCACCCACTCCCCGGTGTTTCACCAGGTGGAGGTGCTGGCCCTGGACGAGGGCCTGGATTTCAGCCATCTGCGCGGCACGGTGACCACCTTCCTGCGGGCCTTCTTCGGCGATCTGCCCGTGCGCTTCCGCGCCAGCTATTTCCCCTTCACCGAACCCTCCGCCGAGGTGGATGTGCGCTGGCGCGGGCGCTGGCTGGAGGTGATGGGCTGCGGCATGGTGGATCCGGCCGTGCTGGAGGGGCTCGGCATCGATTCGAAACGCTGGAGTGGGTTCGCCGCCGGCCTTGGCGTGGAACGCTTCTGCATGGTGCGCCATGGCATCGATGACATCCGCCGCCTCTACACCAGTGATCTGCGTTTCCTGGAACAGTTCTGAACGTGCGCCCATACACTCATTGAGCCCTGCTGCCTGCGATCGGTGCCCCGCGTTGGACTGATCGTGAATGACGGCAAGCCGTTGGCGATCGCCACCGCCGACACCGTCGAGGCCCGGCTCACCGAAGCCGGAATGGAGGTGGTGCGGGTGAGCAGTTCCGGGGGAGTGGTGGGCTTCGCCAACCCGGATCAGCATCTGCGGGGGGTGGGCTACGCCGCCTGCGTGCCGAAGGGCTTCGACACCAGCCTGCAGCTGGCTCTGGTGTTGGGGGGAGATGGCACCGTGCTGTCCGCCGCCCGCCAAACGGCCCCGATCGGCGTTCCGATCCTCACCATCAACACAGGCCATCTGGGCTTTCTGGCGGAGGCCTACCTCAAAGACCTGGATCGCGTTCTCGATCAGGTGGTGGCCCAACGCTGGAGCGTGGAGCCGCGCACCATGCTCGTGGTGACGGTGATGCGCGGTGAGCAGCGCCGCTGGGAACTGCTCTGCCTCAACGAGATGGCGCTGCACCGCGAACCCCTCACCAGCATGTGCCATTTCGAAGTGGCCATCGGACGCCACGCCCCAGTGGACATCGCTGCGGATGGCGTCATCCTCTCCACGCCGACGGGATCCACCGCCTATGCCCTGAGCGCGGGAGGCCCGGTGATCACGCCGGATTGTCCCGTTCTGCAGTTGACGCCCATCGCCGCCCATTCCCTCGCTTCAAGGGCGCTGGTGTTTTCCGATCGGGAGCCGGTCACCGTTTTCCCCGCCACACCCGAACGGCTGATGATGGTGGTGGACGGCAGCGCGGGCTGCTACGTGTGGCCGGAGGACCGGGTGCACATTCGCCGCAGCGAACATCCGGTTGGCTTTGTTCGGCTGACGGATCACGAATTCTTCCAGGTCTTGCGCAACAAACTGGGCTGGGGTCTGCCCCATGTGGCCAAGCCGAGCCAGGGGAACGGCCATGGCTGACACCGCCCCCCTCCTCTGGCTGATCGGGGCGGCGGCGGTGGAGCTGGCCCCCCGGCTGGAGGCCTCCGGCTATCGAACGGCGTCGGCGCCGCTCCCCCAAGGGCCGGAGGAAGGCGCCTCGCCCCCCCCTGCCGCCGTGATCCTCTCCCCCTCCTTCGCGGACCGGATCCCTGACCTGCGTCGCAGCTGGGGAGCGGTTCCCATCCTGCTCGGTTCCCCCCGAGACGATGTGGAGGGCCGGTGCCAGGCCCTGAGCGGCGGAGCGGATGATCTGTGGCTCACCTCCGTCGGTCCGAGCGATCTGCTCACGCGGCTGCGCCTCCATCTCAACCTTCAGCCCGCGCCCCCCCCGCCCGGGGAGGCCGCCATTGTGGTGGGCGATCTGCGGGTGGATCCCCAGGGTCAGACCGTCACGCGCGGGGGTCGCGTCCTGGCGCTCACGAGCCGGGAACAACAGCTGCTGTTGCTCCTGCTGCGCCACAGGCCCGGGGTGGTCAGCCGCGAACGGATCCTGCGCGAGATCTGGCCGGAAGAGCGCGGGGCCGCCAGCAATGTCATCGAGGTCTACGTGCGCTACCTCCGCCGCAAGCTGGAGGAGGGGGGCCACGCGCGCCTGATCCACACCGTGCGCGGTGAGGGCTACTGTCTGCGCCAAGCGCCAGCCTCATCGAGCTGAATGCCCCCCCGCTGAGGACAACCCATGCGCAGGCGACAACCGAGCAGGCCACAGAGAGAGCGAGCTCTCGGAACAGATCGTCCTCGGGGCGCGTTCCGTCCGCAGGGAGCGATCCATCCTCGGGGCGGGGCGGTCCTTTCGGGAGCGCTCCTGGCTCTGGGCACGCTCCTGGCGGCCTGCAAGGCGGAGGAGAGGGAGAAAGGCCCCCCCCAGGTTCTGCCGATCGAGGCCCGTTGGTGCTTGAACAACGGGAACGCCGCTCCCTGCATCGACCTGGAAGTCCCCCAAACCCCGCGCCAGTACAGCATGGGGCTGCAAATGCGACCAGCCCTTCCCCCCCTGCGGGGCATGTGGTTTTCCTTCAGTCCGCCCAGCGTGGCGACCTTCTGGATGCATCGCACCCTGGCCCCGCTCGATCTCATCTTCATCGCCAACAACCGCATCCTGGCCATCGAGGCCAATGTGCCCATCTGCCCCCGCCTGCCCTGCCCCACCTATGGCCCGGCGGAGCCCGTGGAGGGGGTGGTGGAGCTCCGGGCGGGCGAGGCGGAGCGGCTGGGACTCAAGGCGGGCCGTCCGGTGGACATCCGCTGGCTTCCCCTCCCCGCCAAGCCCGCACCACAAAAACCGGATTGAGGGGGGCGAGGCGCGTGCCCTCCGCCAAGGGAACCCCGCGCCAGAACTGCACCTGACCCACAGCCACCTCCAGACGGGCGGACTCCAGATCCTCACGCAGCTCCGCCATCGCCTCCAGGGTGGCCAAGGGCACCACCACCCGACCCCCCGGTCGCAACACGCGCAAGACGGCCCGCAAGACCTGCCGCCGCGCGCGCCCCGCCCCACCGATCAGCACGCGATCCGGCGCGGGCCAACCCGCCAGGGCCTCTGGCGCCACCCCTTCCACCACCGCCTCCGGTCGCACGCCCAGCCGGCTCGCATTGGCCTGGATGAGCGCCGCGGCGCCGAGCCGACGCTCCAGGGCCCAGAGCCGCAGCCGGGGGCGCAGCCGCAGGGCCTCCAGGCCCACTGACCCCACCCCCGCGCCCACATCCCACAACACCCCGGTGGCCGGGAGGTCGAGATCGGCCAGGAGCTGAACGCGAACCTCCCGCTTGGTCATCAGCCCGGGGTGGTCCTCGTGCTGCAACCAGAGGCCATCCTCCAGCCCGAAGAGGGGCAGGGTGTCGGGGTCGGGCGCCGCAGGCGGTTCGGCCAGGAGCACCACCAGATGCAGCGGGTCCAAATCCTCGGGAAGCGGCTGATCAGCGGGCAGCCGCCGCACCCGCTCGCGGGGGTGACCCAGCCGTTCGCAGATCCAGAGACCGTAACTCCGCGCCAGGCCAGAGGCCACAAGGACACGGCGCACCGTCTCCGCGCTGCCGGGGCCAGGGTCGGTCAGAACGCCAAGGGCGGGGGGACGCTGGCGCAGAGCCTCCACCAGCGGTTCCGGATCGCGGCCATGCACACTCACCCAGCGGGCGTCCTGCCAGGGACGGGCCAAGCGCGAGAAGGCCAGCTGAAGGGAGGTGGGGGCGGGGTGGAAGGCCAGACAGTCGGAGGGCAAGGAGGCCAGGAGGAGGCGACCGATGCCGAACCAGAGCGGGTCCCCACTGGCCAGCAACACCCCCTGTTGCCCCTCCTGGAGCGCTGTCTTGAGCACGGGGAGCAGCTGATCGAGGCGATCCGTCTCCAGCAGCCGAGGGGGGGGTTGCGCCGTGGCGCACCAGGGTTCCAGGTCGCCATGAAGACGGCTGGGCGCGGCCACCCAGTCCACCTCCCGCAACCGTTGCCGCCAGGCGGACGTCAGGCTGGTCAGGCCGGCGGCGTCCGTGCCCACCACATCCAGATGCCCGCTCACCATGATGCCGCTGCCCCTTCGCGGGAGGACGACTCTCCACCATGACCGATCGACGTCAACGCATCCATGAACTGGTGCTGGCCTTGCTGGCTCACCAGGACGACCTCGACCTCCTGCTGGAGGATGGCGGCGCGGTGGGGCCGGGTCCAGGGGAGCTCTCCAACCACCCGGGACAGGCGATGAAGCGCAGCCAACGGGTCATCCGCCGCTACCAAGCCCTGGTGCATTCCGCGGTGACCCTGGATGCCTTGATTGATCAGGAGCTGACGGAGAGTCCTCTGGCCTCCTCCATGGGCGGCCCCGCGGGCCCCTCCACGGCGGCTGGCTGAACGCTGGTGTCAGCCGGCCGCCACTCTGCCGCCCGAGGGCTGTCTTGCTCCGGCGGGACAACCAGCAGCTCTTGCTCCAACCGCGCCTGATCGAGGGAGGACGCCAGATGGTCGACGACCGATCGGGCATCACGCACGGCATTTCCCAAACAGCAGGTGCCCCCGGGGGAGGGGGTGACGTTGAAGATCAAGCCCGGACAGGCGGGAATGCTCACCTCGCCCAACAGCAACTTCCCTTGCTCCTTGTCAATCAATTGGGGGCGAACCCCGCCATACCCCTGGGCGAACCGGAGATCCTCCACCCGCAGATCGGGCACGATCTTGCGCACATCGGCCAAGAACAGTCGCCGACGCAGTCCGGGAACCTCGTAGAGGAGGTTGCGCAGGATGTAGGCCCGGATGTCCGGATCGGCGAAGAGCTGGCTCAGGACCGCCAAGACATCGCCATCCAGGCGCAGCACCCGCAGGAAGTCCAGGAAGGAGGCTGGTCTGTAGCGTTCCAGCAGGGGCAGCAGCAGCGCGGTGGGTCCAAACCGAGTCTGCGCGCCGACGCGCACGTCGGGATCGCCGTGCAAGGCGGCAAAGGGAAGCTTGTCGTTCTGCATGGTGTAGACCTTCCCCCGCAGAACAGAGGGTGCAAAGTAGAAACTTCCCGCCACCGGCAGGCAGGAATACCGCAGGCCATAACCCATGCGTTGGGCCAGCAGCAGGCTGTGGGCACCGGCGTTGACCACCACGTGGCGCGCCCGCAGCCGCTGGGGTTGCGCAAGCCGTCCTGGCGCTCCTTCTCCCCCCGACCAGGGGGCCAGGTCGACAAGGAAGCCATCCCCATCGGGCGTGATCTGGCGCAGCTCGGTCCCGAGGTGAAGGTCCAACGTGCGCCCGGGCTCCGCGCCGAAGTGTTGACGGGCCTGGTCCACAAACGATTCCGAAAGCGCTTCGTAATCCACCGCCGTGGCTTCGCCGCGAATGCCGATGGCCAGCAGATCCTCGTCGCGCAGGGCGCCATTCACGAGGGCGACGCGGGGCTCCCATTCGGCGATGGTCTCTTTCTCCAGCAACCGCATGTGGGGGAAATGGGGAGAAAATCGCTGATATCTTTCCCGCAGTTTGCTGGTTTCCGCCTCTCCCACAGCCAAAACCAGCTTCTGGGTCTGAAACACGCAGCGTTCGCGTTCAGACGCGGGCAGGAGCGAGGCGTAGCGACTGATCATGCCCGCAATGCGCTGCACCTTGAGCGCCTTTTCCAGTGTGTAATTGGTCTCGATATCTCCGCAGTGGATGGTTTGGCTGTTGCTGGAGGCCCGGGAATTCACCTGCGCCAGCCGAGCCTGACGCTCCACCAGGGTCACGTGTCGCAGGGAGGAGTAGCGCGCGAGAACGAACAGCAGGGCGGCTCCACAGACACCACCGCCAACGATCAGCACATCCGTGCTGGGCAAGGCTGCCGCTTCAACGGCAGAGGTCTCCAGCGGCGGCATGGATGCCAGGGGTCGAGGGCTTTTCCATGGTGGCGGATCAGGTTTCCCTCAGCGGGGGGCCGTGCCCTATGCTTCGCTAGTCACAGCACAGGCTCAGCAAACCGACCTCCGGGTTACTTCATTCTGGGCTTCCGCAGACTCTGAAGGCCATCCGCTTTCGCGGGTCACGTGAGGTTTGGAGGCCACCACTGGCTTTCCTTCACGAGCTGGAAGGGACACATTCGAGGGCGATTAGCACAGTGGTAGCGCACTTCCTTCACACGGAAGGGGTCACTGGTTCGAATCCAGTATCGCCCATCAAAGCTTTGAAAAACTATAACAATATTGATATTGCTGTCGGATTATTTTTTGTCGGGATCCAGAGCGTTGGACCCCTCAACAACCACACCCTTGAGTTCAAGGCTGAGCCACCTCGCCGCAGCCCGATGGCGGGACCCCGGCTGTCCCGTCTTATCCTCTCGGCCATCGGGATCTTGTCACCACTGGAACGCTGACGGAAGGTTGTCCATACTGGACAAGCACACCTCCCGGAACCCTTGAGCGATCCTCTGACTCCGAGCGTCCGCGGCGAGGGGGCGGAGCCGCTGATTCCTGAATTGCGGCGGTTGGGGCAGCAATTGGCTCAGGCGCGCCAGACGGCGGGGATGTCGCAGGACGCCCTCACCCAGCGCTTGCGGCTGGCGCCGCGCCAACTGCAAGCGCTGGAAGAGGGAGACCACACCCGTTTGCCGGAGGGCGTCTTCGTGGTGGCTCTGGCCCGACGGGTGGCGGAAGCTCTGAACGCCGATGTGGACGAGGCCCTCCAGGCGGTGCGTGAGAGTCGTCTGATGCGGCGCTCTGTCCCCGCCGTCCGCCCAGCCTCGCCGGAAGGGGGTGCCGAGGAGGCCGTCCGACCCGTGCCCCCTCCGATCGCTCCCCGAGAGGCTGATCCCGGGGTCCCGGACTCCCGGGGCCCGGGAGCGCCGCCGCCCAGCCCGGTGACCGTCAGCTCCGAGAGCCAGGGGGGAGACTTCGCCCATCACCCCGGCCCCCCGGGCCCCGATCGCTGGCCGCTGGCGGCCCTCGCCGCTCTTGTTGTCGCTGGAGCCCTGGCGACCGTCTGGTTGTCGCGTCCTCGCCCCAGCCCTCAGGGCGTTGCGACCCTGCCCGCCCCCGCGCCTGCCCCCGGTCCCGTCGCGACTCCGGCATCCGCCACCGCTCCCGCGGCGTCCCCTGCGGCGGCGAACAGCCTGCGGCTTCAGGCCAGCGAGCCCAGCTGGGTGGAGGTGCGCGACCTGGGGGGCCGCACCCTGTTTGAGGGCATCCTCACCGGGGAGAAGCGATTTCCCGTCGGCAGCGGCATCGAGGTGATCGCCGGGCGCCCCCACGCCGTCCGCGCGTCTGTCGGGGCGGCTCCAGCGGAGGCCCTGGGGAGCGTGACCGACATTCGCTGGAAACGTTTCAGCGCGGCGGGATCCGCGCTCCATCCCCCATCGCTTCCGCCGACACCTTGAGGTCGAACCCCGAGGCCTCCAGCACCGCCGGTGCACAAGACCGCAAGCTCCAGCATTCCAGGCTGAGATCCTGCCAACCCTCCCCCTCCGGAGAGGGTTCAGGCAGCAGGGTGATCTCCAGGCTGGCGGCCTCCAGGCGGCGCGCCCGCAGCGCTGCCACCACCCGGCCCGGGCGTCGATCGAGCGCCGCGGCCAGCCGCAGCAGCAGGGCCATGGTGCTCACGGTCCGGCGATCCTCGCGGCTTTCGATCAGCTGCCAGGACTCATGCCGTTTCTTGGGCAGACCGCGGCGGTGGTAGCGGGCGATGGCCGCCACCATCAGGTGTTCCACCTCGGAATAGCCGAGCAGCTCCCCATGGCGTATGAGGTACCAGGTGTGTTTGTGGTAGGCGGCCACGTTGATGTGTTGACCGCAGGCGTGGAGCTGGGCGGCGGCCCAGAGGAGGAGCCGACCCTGGCCGTCGTCTTGGTGCAGCCAGCCCCGGGTCTGGTCATACAGGCTCAACGCCAGGCTGGCGACGCGGGAGGCGCGATCCACATCCACCCCGTAGGTGCGCGCCAGGTGCAGGACCGTGCGCTCCCGGATCGTGCTCTGAAACGCGAACCGGTCATCCAGCAACCCCTGCCGGAGCATCCAGTCGACGATCAAGCCTTCGCGCAACGCCCGCTCACAGACCACCAGCTCGCGCAACTGCAACATCGCCATCGCGGTGTGCAGGATGAGCGCCCCGGGCACGATGATCTCGGCGCGGCGCTCATTGATGCCTGGCAAATGCCGACGCTGCTCCAACGGCAGCGTGATCAGACGGCTGAGCAGCGCCTCCAGCCGGGATCGGCTGAAGCGATAGCCCTGCAGGCGCATGGGGGCTCGACCCTCCTCCGCCGCCAAAAGGGCGGCCACGGCCATCGCGGTGCCGCTGGTGCCCACAAGCAAGGGTTTCTCTCCAGACCGCAACGCCGCCTTGATCTGGGCGACGGCTGGATCCAAAGCCCCCTGGATGTAGGCCTCCAGAAAGACCCGACGGGCCGGCGGCAGGGGATCCTCCTGACCGAAGTCGCGATGCAGGCGCACGGCGCCGATTCGCGTGCTGGTCAGCACCCGCGCGTCGGAGCCATCGGCCAGGATCAGCTCGGTCGAGCCGCCGCCAATGTCCAGAATGACGTGGGGTGTCTGGCCGAACGCCATGCCGGACAGCACGCCGAGATAGATCAAGCGCGCCTCCTCCGGCCCGCTGACCAGATCCACCTCCAGGCCCAGCTGATCCTCGATGGCCTGCAACACCTCTCGACCGTTGGGGGCCTCCCGCACGGCGCTGGTGGCGGCGGTGAGGATCTGCTCCACGCCATGGCTCCGGGCCAGATCGCGGCAATGGCGCAGGGTGAGGAAGGCGCGTTCGATGGCCTCACCGGCCAGGTCGCCGCTCACGGGATCTCTCTCTCCCAGGCGGGTGGTGGCTTTCTCCGCCAACAGCACGCGAAAGCTGTGCAGCGCCGGATCCACGGCGGCGATCAGGAGATGGATCGAGTTGGTGCCGATGTCGATCGCGGCCACCCGCCGCTCCCCGCCGGGGGGGAGGCCTTCGGAGGGGGGCAACTCCGAGGGCGCGCCGTTGCCCATCGGTTGGGTGCCCATCGGGGTCATGCCCATGGGGACAGTCCGGGGTTCAGGCCGGGGTTCAGGCGGCGCCACTTTGCCATTCTTGCCGCCCGAGGGTCAGCCCCTCGCGGCAATCCGCAGGGGCGGCCATCGATAATCGAGCGCAGTTGAGCGAGAGCGGGTGGGCTTCACCCCTGGGGGCGCCAGGACGCTGGTCCAACGGGTGGGCCCGTGGCTGGAGCTGTTGCGCTGGCACAAGCCCAGCGGTCGCCTGATCCTTCTCATCCCCGCGGGGTGGGCTTTGTGGCTGAGCCCCACCTCCCCTCCCGATCCTGTCCTGGTGGGATGGATCGTCTTGGGCGGCCTGGCGGTGAGCGGCGCGGGCTGCATCGCCAACGATCTCTGGGACCGAAAGATCGACCCGCGGGTGGAGCGCACGAAAGGGCGCCCCCTGGCCTCGGGTCGGGTGGGTCTCGCCGCCGCTTGGACGCTCCTGGCGCTCTGCCTGTCGGCAGCCCTGATAGTGGTGCTGGTTCTGCCGGGCCCGACCCGGACCCTCTGCGTGGCGTTGGCGCTCGCCTGTCTGCCACTGGTGTTGCTCTACCCGTCCGCCAAGCGCTGGTTTCCCTTTCCCCAGCTCGTGCTCGCCCTCTGCTGGGGTTTCGCCGTGTTGATCCCCTGGGCCGCCAGCGGCGGGCCGGAGGGCTTCGCCGGCGGCGCCCAGGCCGTCCCCCTGGCGCTCACCTGGCTTGCCGCCGTCGTGTGGACGTTCGGGTTCGACACCGTCTATGCCATGAGCGACCGGGAGGATGATCGGCGCATCGGGATACGCAGCAGCGCGCTCACCCTCGGCGGGGCCGCGGCCGGTGTCGTGGCGGTGTGTTATGCCTTCACCGCCGTTGCCCTGGCTGGCGCCGCCCTGCTGCGGGGGATGGCCACGCCACCGTTCTGGCTGCTCTGGGGCGCCGCGACCTTGGCCATGCAGCGCGAGGCGGCCCTGTTGCGGCAACCCGCCCCGCCTCCTGGCGCCTACGGAGCGCATTTCAGCCATCAGGTGCTGCTCGGGGGCCTGCTGCTGCTGGCCCTGGTGGTGGGCCGGGCCGGGACAGGAGGCCCGTGATGCGACCGCCGGCACTTCCGCCACCCTTGCGCCCAGGCGATCGGGTGGAGCTTGTCGCCGCGAGCTCCGCGCTTGAGGGCTCCGAGCGACTGGAGGCGGGACGGCGTGTTCTGCGGAGCTGGGGACTGGAGGTGGGGGACAGCGCGGCTCTGCTGGGACGGCGCTGGGGGTATCTGGCGGGGCGCGACGCGGAACGGGCGGCCGATCTGGCGCCAGGGGAGCCAGCGGGCCGAAGGGTTCCCCTGCTGGCCTGCGTGCGCGGGGGGTGGGGGGCGGCGCGGTTGTTGCCCGAGCCCTCCCATCCCCTTCCGGCCTGGCTGGAGACCAACCCCTCCCCCCAATGGCTGCTCGGCTTTTCCGACGTCACCTCCCTGCTCTGGGCCCGGTGGGCGCGGGGCTGGGCGGGGGGCGTGCACGGCCCTTTGCTCACCACCCTGGCCAGCGAACCACTCTGGAGTCAGGTGCGCCTGCGCGACCTCCTCTTCGGCCGGGGCGTGGCGCCGCTGGCGGGGGAGGGTTGGGTCGGGGGCGTCGGGGAAGGACCGCTTCTGACGGCCAACCTCACCGTGGCGACCCATCTGCTGGGCACCCCCCACCTGCCCGATCTGCGGGGAGCGATCGTGGTGTTCGAGGACGTGGGAGAGGCGCCCTATCGCCTCGAGCGGATGCTCACCCACTGGCGTCTCAGTGGCGCGTTGCGACAGCTGGCTGGACTGGGCCTGGGATCCTTCAGTGGCTGTGTCGACAGCGATCGGGACGGGGAGCCCGAGGAGGCTCGCTTCAGCGCCGAGCAGGTGCTGCGGGAGCGCACCGCCGATCTGGGTATCCCCGTGGTGGCCAACCTGCCGGTGGGGCACACGCCGGGCAACGCCGCGCTGCCGGTGGGCGCGTGGGCGCGACTGGATGGGGATGCGGGTCGCCTGGAGGTGGACGCCTGTTGGGGATGACCCCTCAAAGCCCCTGGCGAGGGGGCCAGGCGGGCACGGTGCTGGGGTTGCCATTGCGCATGGCGTGATAAGCGGGGGAGAGAATTTCCACATCCGCCGCCGCGAATTGATCCTGAATCGCTCCCAGCAGCTCGGTGCGGATCTCGCGATACGTTAATTCTTTTGGCACGCAGACATTCAGCTCGTAGCTGATGTGGAAATCATTCAGGGAGGTCTGCAAAACATAGGGGGCTGGATCCGCAGCGATGCCGGCCACAGAGCGAGCCGCCGCCAGCAGCAGGCCATGGACCTGGCGCCAGGGCACGTCGTACCCGATGGTGACCGTCGTGGCCAGCGCCACGGGCAGGGCTCCCTCGCGGCGGCTGAAGCTGTAGTTGATGATCGGCGAGGCGATCACAGAGGCGTTGGGCAGGCTCACCACCTCGTGCCGGGGGGTGACGATGCGCGTCACCAGCAGATCCCGTCCCTGCACCACACCCTGCACGCCGTTGATTTCCACCCGATCCCCCTCGCGAAAGGCCCGCGTGTAGATGAGCATCAAGCCGCTGATCACGTTGGCGGCGACAGCGCTGGATCCCAGGGCCGCCAGCAGACCCACAAAAAGGCCAGCCCCCTGGAAGGCCCGACTGCCGGAGCCGGGAATGTAGGGATAAGCCGTCACCAGTCCCGCCAGCAGGATGGCCCCGGAGACCAGACGCCCGGTGGGCCGTGCCCATTCCCGGTAGAAGCCCGGAAAGGTCAGCCGGCCCCGTTCGATGGCGGCGAACCAGGCGCCGCACCCCTGCATGGCCAGGCGGGTGAGAAAAAGAATGAAGACCACCGCCAGGACATTGGGGACGGAGTTGGTGGCCTGATCGAGCACCTGGCCCAGAGCCCTGAGGATGTGGCCCCGCAAGCCCTCCGCCACGGCTTTGGTCGGTGGGAAAAAGCTCAGCAGCAAGGGGATCAGCAGCCAACTGGCCAGGAGGAGCAGCGTGCCGTGGGCCAGACGGCGCACCACCTGCAACCCGTCGCGCAACTGCTCGGCGTCGAGCACCTGATTGCCTCCGACCCGCAGGCCCCTCTGACCGAAGCGACACGTCAGCCAGCGCTCCAGACGGTGATTGAGCGTGCTCTGCGCCTTCCACCACACGAGGTAGAGGATCAGCACCGCCAGGGCCAGACCGAGACCCCGCAACCAGGCGTCGAGGCTGTGGGTGGCCCGAAATTGTTTGATGGCCCCGCGCAGTTGATCGCGGTACTGGGTCGCCAGTTGATCCCGGCTCAGATCAAAGGCCTTGGCGGCTCGATCATCCACGGCCAGCAACGGGCGAAAGCGACCATCCGGGTCCAGGAGTCCCACCATGGCGTAGGGGGGATCGTCACGAACCACCAGCTGATCCGGATCCACGCTCTCGTCGCGAGCCAGCTCGGCCAGGGTGCGCGACCCCCGCGCGGCCACCATCTCGGGAGTCTGGGCACCAGCGGCCACCCGCACCTCCAGCACGCGTTGGCCATCGAGGGTGATCCAGGCCTGGTCCCGCGGTCGGCTCGACGCTTCAGGAGCGGCCGGGGTGGCGGTGCCGGCCCCCATGGCCGGAAGGGCTGTCAGGAAGGCCGTCAGGAGGAGTGCCAGAAGCGCGGCAAGCCTCAGGCCGCGGGGTCGCGAGAGGGCCAGGACCATGCGTCACGGGATGCACATCTCAGGTCAGCTTGACCTGTGGCACACCCCGCCAGGGTTCAACCGCCTCAGGTCCAGGCCACCAACACCGCCCCCACCGCGATCAAAGCGACGCCCAGCCATTGGGCGGCGCTCAGGGTCTCCCCGAGCAGCGTCGCGCCCCCCACGGCGACGAGCACCACGCTGAGCTTGTCGATCGGCGCCACCCGAGCCACGGGACCGAGCTGCAGGGCACGGAAAAAACAGAGCCAGGATCCCGCCGTGGCCAAACCGGACAGAAGGAGGAACAGCAGGCTGCGACGCGGCAGGTCGGACAAGGGCGGCAGCTCGCCGCGAGCGAGCACCAACACGGCCAGCGCCACCCCCACCACCAGCGTGCGCAGGAGAGTGGCGAGGGTGCTGGGCAGGCCCTCCAGGCCCACCTTGGCCAGAAGGGAGGTCAGCGCCGCCAGCACCGCCGCGGCCACCGCCCAGAGCGACCACTGTTGCGCGAGGTCAGCCATCGGCGACGCTGATTTCCGGTGGACACCAGACGCGCCAGTCGTCGCTGGTTCGGCGCTCCTCCATGTGGGTGCGGCTGAGGAGCTGACCCTCCCGCAGCGTCTGGGTGGTGCGGAAGCGTCGCCGCCCTTCCTCCACCAGCTGACTGATCTCCTGCATCCGCAGGTTCGAGCCATCCCTGCTCTCCAGCAGCAGCACCGTGGTGCCCGGGGCGTCCGGGATGTCCATGGCCCAGCCGCTGAGCCGGTCGGATTCAAAGCGCAACCGCCCCCCTTCGATCCAGCCGCTGGCCTCGATCCGCTTCGGGCCGTCGGCCGCCTCCGGGAAGAGGGAGGTTTGGCTGTAGTGCCAGCGGCCCTCCCGGGCCTCCAGCCGTTGCACCACGGTGCTGGCGAACGCCTCCCGCAGCCCACCGTCCGCGTCATAGCGACGGAAGGTGCCCTCCCAGACGCCCATCTGCGCGGCCAAGGTCGGCAGGCCCAGGGCCACCAGCGCCTCGGCCTGCAGCGGACGCGCACCGCTCTCCAGCCCCTCCGTGGCGGGCAACCGGTCGAAGAGCAGCCAGCTGAACCCATCCACCTCGCCGCGAATGCCGCCATCGCGCAACCGCAGGCTGCGATCGCGATACCAGAGCTGATCCGGGGACAACAGCATGGCGAATTCCGCGCAGACCTCCCCATCCACCGGGTGCGGATAGCGGCAGCCGCCGGGACGCATCGCCCCCCGCCAGCGCCGCCAGGCGGGCTCGAAGTGAAACACCAGATCGCAGCCCGGCCAGCGGGTGAAGGCGTCCTCCCCCAGGGCGGCGACGACCTCCGGGGCGGCCAGGGGGCGGTCATAGGTCGGCCCCTCCCGAAAGAAGAGCTGCTCCGCTGTCACCTCGCCGTCTTCCGAAGACGCCACCAGGCGAATCACCCGCTGCCGATGGGCCAGCCCCGGCACTGCGGCCCGGCACTCCTGCAGGAAGAGCACCACCTCCCCCAGCTGGGGCGCCTCCAGGCGCACCACCTCCTGGGAACGATGCTCGCGGGTGAGTTCCGGCGCCGCCGGTCCCCCGCGGGCGAATGAGGCCTCCACCTGGCGGCGATTGGCAAAGCGCCCCACCCAGAGACGGGCGATGGCCTCCACCGCCTCCCGACCCGCAGGGGGGGAGGGAGGGGCCGTCTCCGAGGCGGGAAGGGACATGGGAAACAGGCGGTCGTTCCCTTGCTAGCCAGGGTTGGCGGGGGAGACAGCGGCGCGGGTGTTCAGCACCGCTTCCGCCAACACGAGATCAAAGGGCGTGGTGAGTTTGATGTTGGAGGCCGGCGCCTCGAGCACCTGAACAGGCAGCTCCAGGCGCTCGTAGAGCGCGGCGTCATCCGTGACGGTCCATCCCTTGTCCAGGGCCTGATGATGGGCACCCCGCAGCTGCCGCACGGCAAACCCCTGGGGGGTTTGGGCGGCCCAGAGATGCTGGCGGTCCGGCGTGCCGGTGATGCGGCCCCGCGCGTCAACCCGCTTGATGGTGTCGGTCACCGGGGTGGCGGCGATCAGGCCCGCCCCCGTCTTCAGGGCCTCCTCCAGGGCCACGGCACAGCGGCTGAACAGCTGCGGGGTCGCCAGGCAGCGCGCGCCGTCGTGAATCAGCACGGCCTCGGCCTCCGGGGGAAGGGCCGCCAGGCCGCGGCAAACCGACTCCTGGCGCGTCGCGCCGCCGACAATCCAGTGGAGCGCCCCTTCCGGCGCCGCCGCCCTGAGGAGCGCCTGGATGGCGGGTTCGTCCTCGGGCTGGCCCATCACGCCGATCCAATGGATCGCCGAGCAGGCGAGAGCGGCCTCCAGCGTCCAGGCCAACACGGGCCGGCCGGCCACGGGCAACAACAGCTTGTTGATCGGCGCGCCCATGCGGCGGCCGCTGCCAGCGGCGGCGATCAGCAAATGCATGCAGCGGCTCCTTGGCGACGGACGGTTCGAGACCTGCTCCATACAATCAGGCTTCCCGTCCGGTTCCCGCCGATGCGCGCCCTGTTCCTGATCCCCGGGGATGCCCTCCATCAGTTGCAGGCCCTGCCCGCGGCGGCCGCGGTGGCGGAAACCCTCGGCTTCAGCCTGCAGGTCGCCTGCGCGCCGGCCGCTGCGCCGATCTGGACCCTGCTTCCCGCCGTGGAGAAGGTGATTCCCTTCTCCTTCAGCGAGGCCAGCCTGGCGGACTGGGCCAACCTTCTGGGTTGTGTGCGGGAACCCGACTTCCAGGTGTGCGTCAATCTGGTGGGCGGCCGTCAAGTGGATCTGATGCTCTCCATGAGCCACATCCCCACGCGGATCGCGGCGAGCGGATTTTCTGCCACGGAGCGGGTCAGCCCGAGGGAGGGAGGCTGGCCCAGCCAGGCGCTGGCGGCCTGGCTGGAACCGATCGGGGTGCCCCTGGAGGCCGATCGGTTCCGGCTGGCCCTGCCCAAGCCGGCCTTGGAGGCCGCCGCGGCGGAGCTTCCGAAGGGCGATGGTCCGATGTTGTTGCTGGTGCCGGCGGGTGTGCCGGGCGATTGGCCGGAGGAGCGTTGGAGCCAGCTGCCGCGGACCATTCGCGCCAAGCTTCCCGGCCTGCGCCACCAGCTGTTGCCACCCGTCAAGCCTGCGAGCGTGCTCCAGCGGGCCGCCCTGGTGGGCTCCAGCGACGTGGTGCTGGCCAGCGACCCGATCAGCGAGGAGCTGGCTCTTTACTGCGGCGTGCCCCTGGTGGCCCTGGGCCGCGGCGCGGAAAGCCTTCCCCGGCGGGAGGGCGTGCGGGGGTTGGCCAGCGCCGCCGGGCTGGCCAGCCTTGGCGACGGGGAGGTGTTGAACGCCCTTGGCCTGGCCTGATCAGTTCAGGAGTTGGGGGAAACGGCCCCCTGTTCGCCACGGCCCGGGGCGCCGCAAACCGCCGCGATCCCGCAATCGCCATCCTTGGTTGATCCCCCTGACCGCTCTGGCGGCGGTGGTCAATGCCAGCGCCCTGGGGTATCGGCTCACCGAGGGCTGGGATTGGGGCGATTGCTACTGGATGGTGGCGATCACCATTCCCACCATCGGCTACGGAGAGGTGGAGCCCCTGAGCACCGCCGGCCGGGTGGTGACCGTGTTCTCGATCGTTGGCGGCCTCGTGGTGGTGCAGCTCACGATTCAGAATCTCTTGGGTTTGTCGGAATCGGGCTACTTTCGACAGCTCCACCGGCGCCGTTTGCTTCGCTGGCTGCGACAGATGAACAATCACGTCATTCTCTGCGGGTATGGCCGGATCGGCCGGGAAATCGCCGCCCAGCTCAGCCGGGAGGGCACGCCCTTGCTGGTGGTGGAGATGGATCCGGAGCGACGCGACGCGGCGGAAGCCAAGGGCCTCCCCGTGCTCTTGGCCGATGCCACCCTGGACGAAACGCTCATTGAGGCGGGAATCCACCGCTGCCGCAGCCTGGTGGCGGCCCTGCCCAACGACGCCGCCAACGTTTATGTGGTGCTCAGCGCCCGAGCCATCGCCCCCCGGTGCCGTCTGATCGCCCGCTCCGACAGCGAGGAAGCCGAGCGCAAACTGCGCCAAGCGGGCGCCAATCAGGTCGTCAGCCCCTATGTGGCGGGCGGGCGCACCATGGCGGCCACCGCCACGCGCCCCCTGGCGGTCGACTTCATGGACCTTCTGGCGGGATCCGAGTGTGAGGTGGAGGAGTTTCAGCTCAGCGACAATCCCGCCGAGCTGGGAACGCTCAATGGCCGAACCCTCGCGGAACTCGACCTTCGCGGCCGCTCCGGCGCCCTGGTGCTGGCCATTCGCCTGCCCGCTCCCGCTGTGGTCAACCCCTACACCTACCGAGGCAGCAGCTACGGCGGCACGCCCACCCTGGTGGCCAACCCCGGAGGAGAAACCAAGCTCGCTCCCGGTCAGCTGATGGTGGTGCTGGGGAGCAAGCGGCAACTCGCACGGTTCCAGGAGCTGCTGGGGAGCGCGGTGGTCAGCGTCGAGCAGATGCCGGGTTGATCCCGAGCGACGCGGGCATACGATCGCCGCCGCAGACCCCCCGTTCCCCATGACGACCTCCGCCCAGCCGGCCCATGGTCTTTCAGCCGCTTCCCTGGAGGGACGGGTGGCCCTGGTGACGGGGGCCAGTCGAGGCATCGGGCGGGCCATCGCCCTGGAGCTGGCCGCCGCCGGCGCGGAGGTGGTGGTCAACTACGCCCGGTCCGAGGAGGCGGCGGCCGAGGTGGTGGAGACCATCGCGGCGGCGGGTGGCCAGGCCTGGGCCCATCGGGCCGATGTGGCGCGGGAGGACGAGGTGGAGGAGATGGTGCGGGAGATCGTGCGCCGGCACGGGCGAATTGATGTGTTGGTGAACAACGCGGGCATCACCCGTGATGGCTTGTTGATGCGCATGAAGACCGCGGACTGGCAGAGCGTGCTCGACCTGAATCTCAGCGGTTGCTTCCTCACCACCCGCGCAGTGAGCAAGCTGATGCTGAAAGCCCGTGGCGGACGCATCATCAACATCACCTCCGTGGTGGCCCTGATGGGCAATCCAGGCCAGGCCAACTACAGCGCCGCCAAGGCGGGACTGATCGGCCTCACGCGCAGCAATGCTGCGGAATTCGCCAGCCGCGGCGTCACTGTCAACGCCGTCGCGCCAGGCTTCATCGCGAGTGAGATGACGGCGAGCCTCGATGCTGAGCCGATCCTCAAAGCCATTCCCCTCGGACGCATGGGAACAGCCCAAGAGGTGGCCGGGCTGGTGCGGTTTCTGGCCGCCGACCCTGCGGCGGCCTACATCACCGGCCAGGTGCTCCAGGTGGATGGCGGACTGGTGATGCGTTGACCCCGCCTCAGGGGGAAGGTTGCCCGGCGGACTCCTCCGCGGCCTCAGGCGTTGGGGGAGGGTTGAGGGGTTTCCCGAGGCTTTCCCGCAGACGGCGGATCTGTTGCAGCAGCCGCAGGCGGCGGCTGCGGGCGGTGATCGTGAGAAAAAGGCGAATCGGCACATAGACCAGGGCCATCACCAATCCCAGGGAAGCGATCAGGAGGAAGACCATCCCGTCGGCGCCGCCGGGGGGAGAAAGGGCACGGTCCGCGGCACCCTCCAACGTGTTTTGGAGGAGTTCCTCCATGGCTTCGCACCCGGGCACCAAAGTCCTGACCCTACCGACCAGGGGCCGAATCCGAGTCCCGCCACGGCGTTCGGTTGAGGATCTGGAGACGCGCTCTGGCGCAAGCCGTCCCGCCATATGGGAGCCTGGAGGCCGAGCCAGTCGTCCACCGCTGTTCCCATGGCCAAGCTGATCCAATTCTCCGATGCCTCCAGAGATTCCCTGGAACGGGGGGTCAACGCCCTGGCGGAGGCGGTGCGGGTCACCATCGGCCCCAAAGGCCGCAATGTGGTGTTGGAAAAAAAGTTCGGTGCTCCCGACATCGTCAATGACGGCGTCACGATCGCCAAGGAGATCGAGCTGGCGGATCCTTTTGAAAATCTGGGCGCCAAGCTGATGCAGCAGGTGGCTTCCAAGACGAAAGACACCGCGGGAGATGGCACCACCACCGCCACCGTGCTGGCTCAGGCGATGGTGCGGGAAGGTCTGCGCAACGTGGCCGCAGGATGCAATCCGGTCGAGCTGCGCCGCGGCATGGAGCAGGCCGTTGTTCGAGCGGTGGAGGGCATCGCCCGCCGCAGCACCCCTGTCGAAGGGGAGGGGATCCGGCAGGTGGCGACGGTGAGCGCCGGCAACGACGAGGAAGTGGGTCGCATGATCGCGGACGCCATGGACAAGGTGAGCACCGATGGCGTGATCACTGTGGAGGAATCCAAGTCCTTGACGACCGAGGTGGAGGTGACAGAGGGAATGGCGTTTGATCGCGGTTACAGCTCGCCTTACTTCATCACCGATCAGGAGCGGCGGGAATGCGTTTACGACCGGCCCTACCTGTTGCTCACGGATCGCAAGATCAACAGCGTTCAGGACCTGGTGCCGGTCTTGGAGGCCGTGTCCCGCAGCGGCAGGCCGGTGGTGATCCTGGCGGAAGAGGTGGAGGGAGAGGCGCTGGCCACCCTGGTGGTCAACAAGACCCGGGGGGTGCTGCAGGCGGCCGCGGTGCGCGCCCCGGGCTTTGGTGATCGGCGCAAAGCCATGCTGGAGGACATTGCGGTGCTCACCGGCGGCACGGTCATCAGCGAAGACCGCGCCATGAGCCTGGCCAAGGTGAGCCTGGACGATCTCGGCCAAGCCGAGCGCATCACCATCGGCAAGGACCAGACGACCATTCTCGCCCGGGAAGACCGGCGCCCAGCGATCGCCCAGCGCATCGCCACGATTCGGCGCGAGCTGGACAACACAGACTCCAGCTACGACCGTGAAAAATTGACGGAGCGGATCGCGAAGTTGGCCGGTGGCGTGGCTGTGATCAAGGTGGGTGCTCCCACCGAAACCGAGTTGCGCAACCGCAAGCTGCGCATTGAAGATGCGCTCAACGCCACTCGGGCTGCGGTGGAGGAGGGCATCATTCCCGGAGGAGGCACGGTTCTCCTCGAACTGGCGGACGATCTGGAAGAGCTGGCCTCCTCACTGCGGGGAGACCAGGTCACCGGGGTGCGCCTCATCCAGAAAGCACTGAACGATCCCTTGCGTCAGATCGCCAGCAACGCTGGCGCGAATGGCGATGTGGTGTTGGCGGAAATCCGCCGTCAAGGGAAGGGATTCAACGCCCTCACCGGCGCCTACGAAGACTTGCTGAGCGCTGGCATTTTGGATCCGGCGAAAGTGGTGCGCCTGGCCCTGCAGGATGCCGTTTCCATCGCCGCGTTGATCCTCACCACCGAAGCCATCATTGCCGACCGTCCCGAGCCACCCACCCCTCCCGGCGGCGGAGAAGGTATGGGTGGTATGGGTGGTATGGGCGGCATGGGGATGCCCGGAATGGGGATGATGTGAGGCGAGGCCTCAAAGGGCTCCCACCAACTTGGCGTGAAGTCGACAGACGTTGAGAGCCTGCCGAGGCGGGTTGCCGCCACACAATTTGCCCAGTTCCCGATTCAGCGCTTCCAGCTGAGCCAGATGGCCAGGACTGAGGGGAAGAGCGGCTGCGGCCAGAAGGGTCACCCCCAACAGAGCCCCCTGGCCGGTTCCAAGGACTTGGCCAGGGCCCCCGCAACGGAAAAGACGTGACAAGCGCATGGCTCCGTTCGTCCTCCAAGATCACACCTTCCATGGTGCGCCTGAACGGGACCCATGTGTCACAGCTTACAGAAAGATTTGCGATCCTCCCGCAAGGTTTTGACATATCTCTCTACTTGCGCATCCACGCCGGTGATGGCCGTTCCGACAACAACCAGGTCCGCCCCGTGACGCAGGGCCTCCATGGCCTGTTCCGGAGAGGCGATCCCGCCTTCACAGACCACGGGGACGGAGGATGGGAGGGCTTCCCGGAGGAGGCGCACCAGCTCGAGGCTGGGGGGTGTCCGCTCGCGCGTGGCTTCGGTGTAGCCGAACAGGGTCGTGCCCACCCAGGCACATCCCAGATCAGCGGCCCGCTGGCCCGCGGCCAACCCATCCACGTCCGCCATCAGGGGAACACCCAGCTCCTCCCGGGCTCGACGCACCAGCTCGTCCAGGCATTGCCCCTCGGGGCGGGGACGATCGGTGGCGTCGAGAGCCACCACATCCGCGCCAGCCCCCCAGACGGCGGTGATCTCCTGCCAGCGTGGCGTGATGTAAACGGAGCAATCGGGCCAGGAGCGTTTCCACAAGCCCACGATCAAGGCCTGTGGACAGCGCCGCCGCACCGCAGCGATGTGTTCCGGGCTCTCCAGTCGCACGCCCGCCGCCCCATTGGCCAGGCAGGCCTCCGCCATGGCGGCGATGGCCAAGGGCTGACGCAGGGGAGAGCCCTCCGGCGCCTGAACGGAAACACTCAGACCCCCTTTCAGAGCGGACCAATCGGGTAGCGCCATGGCGAATCAAGGGCGGGAACGGGATCGAAAGGCGCCGGGAAGCCAGGCGCGCCATCGTTGCAAGGATTTGGCCCGCGCTGCGGGAGCGGCCTCGTCCGCCGGGATCTGAGGTTCAGGGCGCTGGCGACTCTCGACGGAGGCCCACCCCTCCAAAGCATCCACATGAAACGAGGGCACCGGTGCGGCGACCGCAGTTGAGAAGGCATCCAGGCGCTGGGCTGGATCCTCGGACGTCGGGAGACCAGCGGCTGGAGGAGCGCTGACCACAGGCGCGGCCGGCTCGCCAGTGGGGACGTCCTGCCGCGCGGCGTTGTCCAACCGCTGGGAAGGGGCGTTCTGAGGGTCGGGCGTGACGGGAGGCTTGCGATCGGTGGAGACGCGCGAGCCGGAGGCACCACGAAGGCCTTCAAGGGGATCGCGCGGGCCCTTGGTCGCCAGGCGCGCGGAGGACTCCTCAATGCCAGAAGGTTCCTGGTCTTCGCTGGTGTCCTCTCCAGGGCCGGCGGTCGTCGGCTGCCCTTGGAACGCTTGAAACGGGCTGGAAACGCGAAAGGGTGGAGACGCTGAGGCGGCCTCCGGGGATGACCCGCGTTCCGCCGGAGGCTCGGGCAACGGCAGGGGAGGGAAGGCGATTTCCAAGGGGGCGAACGCCTGGTCCAGAGCCTCAGAGGTGGACGCGCGTGCCAGAGGGGGGGGCGAGGAGGAGGCCTGGGGGAACTCAGGGATGGGAGGTGTGGTGGACTCCCCACCATCAGGGAGGCCTTCCTGCTTGATCGCTGTCGGGGCCTCCGCCTTCAGGGCTGGATCCTCCCCTTTCGGGGCTGGTGCCTCCGCCTTCGCTGTTGGGGCCTCCGGCTTCGGGGCTGAAGGTTGGAGAAGGGAAGCGGACGCCACGACCGGTTGCGCGGGTTGTTCCGGGGGGCGTGGGTCGGGGGCGGAAGCGGGTGGGGAGCCCGTTTCGGCTTGCTTGATCAGCGGAAGGAGCCAGGCGCGGGCCTCACCCTCTGTCCCGGCGGCCGCATCGGCGCGGTCCAGCACGGTTTGCAGGGCTGCCATCCCTCGGCGATGCACACACCGATGCGCCAGAGGGATGGCGCGGGGAGCGTCACGGTGCTGGATGGCCTCCAGGAGCGATGCCTGCCAATCAGGGGCTGGGGACTGGCGGGAAGGGCGGGACACGGCGGATCAGAGCGGGAGAGCGGGGATTACTGCAATTTGCGATCCAGCAACGGACGCACCAGCAAAAAGAGGGTTAGCGCCAGAGCGAAGAGGATCCACAGGCAGGCATAACCGGTCAGGGAGCCGTAGGGAGCCTGGAGAACAACCTCCGACAGGGGGAGCTGGCCGCTGTAAAGGGCCCGGATGGGCTCGATGGCAAAGGTCAATGGATTCACGGCGGCAAGCCAAGCGAGCCAGGACGGCATGAAGGACAGGGGGGCGAGGGCGGTGCTGGCGAAGAGCAGAGGCAGATTGACGACAAAGATCGCGGCGATCATCTCGATGTGACCGGGCAAGGCGAAGGCCAAACCCAGGCTCAAGGCCGTCACGGCGAACACCAGCAGCCCCAGGGTAAGCACCACGACCAAGAGGCCAGCGAACCCCGGCCAGCCATATCCCAGCAGAGCCGCCGCGCCAATGATCGCCAGGCTCTGGATGAGGCTGAGGGAAGAGATATAAAGAACAGAAGCAAACACGATTGAACTGCGAGAGCGCAAGGGCGCGACGAGCAGCCGATTCAGGAAGCCGAACTCCCGATCAAACATCACGGGTAGTCCTGCGTTCAGGGCGGCGCTGAAAGCCGTGAACACAATCACGCCAGCGCCAAAAAATCGACCATAGCTCTCACCCCCAGGCAGAAAACCACTCGGCGCATTAGCAAAGAGCGCCCCGAAGAGTAGAAGCCAGATCAATGGCTGCAACACACCCGCGATCAACGTAGACGGTCTTCGCCGCAACTGGACAAACAGACGTCCCGTCAGGGCGAGGGTTTCCTGAAGGATCTCGCCCAGGGCGGAGGAGGGGGGGGTGTCCGCTGGCAAGGTGTTCAGGCTGGGGGATGCGCTGGTCATGGTCGGCAGAGAAAAGGCAAAGGTGGCAGAAGTTCCGCGTCGGGAAAGGGTTTCAACGCATCTGTCGCTTGCGTTCCAGTTTGGGGTCCCTCTGGCCGACCACCGCCAGCTCAGCATCCATCAAGGTGCGTCCTGTGGCCTGCAGATAGACATCGTCCAGGCTTGGTCGACTGAGGGCAAGGGCGAATACGGGCAAGGCCTCCCGGGCCAGCGTCTCTCGGATCCCGGCCACAACCCCCTCATCCTCCACCACAAGGTTGAGGGAATAGCCCTGAGCGCGGTTCACCACCACCTGGCGCACGCCCTGGCAGTCGCCGAGCAGCTCGCGCACCCGCTCAGCCTCCACCCCATCACTGAATTCCCTCACCCGCAAGGTGACGCGGTCACCTCCGAGGGACTGCTTCAGCGATGCGGGTGACCCTTCCGCGATGACACGGCCCGCCTCGACGATGGCCAGACGATCCGCCAGGGCATCCACCTCCTCCAGATAGTGACTGCTCAGCAGGATGGTGACCCCGTCGTCCCGCAGCAGCCGCAGGACCTGCCAGATGGCGTTGCGACTCTCAATGTCGAGGCCCACTGTGGGTTCATCGAGCACCAGGACGGCGGGGCGATGGAGCAATCCCGCCGCCAGGTCGAGCCGGCGTCGCATGCCACCGGAATAGGTGCCACAACGGCGATCGATCCAATCCTCCATGGCCAGGAGGGAGATCAGCTCGGCCAGACGCTCCTCGATCTGTGCGCCGGATAGATGGTAGAGATTTCCTTGCAGTCGGAGCAGCTCGCGACCGGTGAGAATTTTGTCGATCGCCACCTCCTGGGCCACATAGCCAAGGAGGCGTCTCACGCCACGAGGGTCGGCGAGGGCATCGCAACCCGCCACTCGGACCACACCGGAGTCTGGAGCAAGGAGAGTGCAGAGAATTCTCAACGCCGTGGTTTTTCCGGAGCCATTGGGACCGAGCAAGCCATAGAGACAAGCTCGGGGAACGTTCAACGAGAAATCGTCCAAGGCTTGAACCGGGGGGGCCTTGCGGCCTCCGGCGAAGCCCTTCCTGAGATGGTGGAGCTCAATCAAGCCGCGCTTCTCCAGCGTGTCAAAGAGGTTGGCAATCTAGGCAGTGCCAGGGACGGGCAGCTGGAGGAGAACCGTCATCCCGGTCCAGTCGAAGTGCGCCGCCTGGGGACTGCGACAGATCAGCAGCAGAAAACAGATGCCAAAGAGATAGAAGATGGACCAGCGAAACAGGTTGCGCGCTGAAGAGGGGTCTTCGGGCTGAAGGCGCAGCTGATGGGCGAGCTGCAGCAAGCGTGCGTTGAACGGCAGCACCAGGAGCCCATAGAGCCAGCCTCCTGTTGGCAGGGCGAGGATGCCAACGAGGCTCAGAAAAGCCGTGCCAAAGCTGTAGCGACTGATGGCTTCAGCCGTGGGCACCACCCCACTCACCACGGGGAGCATCGGGATGCCGGCCTGGCGGTAATCCTCGCGCAACAGGAGGGAGAGAGCCCAGAAGTGGGCGGGTGTCCAGACCAGCACCAGGGTGAAAAGCCACCAGCAGGACCACCCCATGGAGCCAGCGGCCGCGGCTCCCACGAGGGGGGGGATCGCACCGGCGACACCGCCGATGACGATGTTCAGGGAAGTGCGAGGCTTCAGAAAAGCGGTGTAGAGGAGCACATAGCTGCAGAGGCCAAAGAGCGCCAGAGCGGCGGCCAGGGAATTGACGCCCCGAACCAACACCAGCACGGAGCCCGCAGTGAGGGCGATGGCCAGGGCAAAGGCCTGCTGCTGGGCCAGGCGACCAGAGGGAATGGCGCGCTTGCTGGTGCGCAGCATGCGGCGATCCAACTCCTCTTCCCAGAGGCAGTTGAGCACCCCGGCTCCCGCCGATGCCATGGCACCCCCGACAAGAGTGCAGGCCAAGCGCCAGCCATCGAGAGGCCAGCCGGCGGAAAGGGCCATTCCTCCCAGGGTGGTGGCCAGGAGAAGAGGGATGAGGCGAGGCTTGGCCACTTCGAGCCAAGCGGGAAGGCGAACGGAGCGAGGGATGGAACTGCTAGCCACAGGTCACCTTCAAAGAGGGCAAGGAAGAGCGGCCAAAGACTGAGCGGAGACCGCGGCCACTGAGAGCGCCGAGGGTGGCGACCAGCAGGGCGGCCACGAGTTGATGGCCGACGGTGAGCCACGGCCACTCCAGTTGGGCCTGCAGGGTGAGCAAACCGAGAACCACCTGAAGGCCCACCAGGCCGGCCCCGCCGGAGGCCAGACCCCGGGACAGGGGATCGGACCAGGGAGACAACCATTGGGCGGCCGCCAGGGCCAGCATGGAGAGCGCCGCCGGGCCCGCCAGCTGCCGATGACGCCAGACCAAGTCGCATTGGCTTCCTGAGTCGAAGCAATGATCCACAGCCCATTGGCTGGCCATGGCCCCACCGAGGACACATTGGGCCAGGACGATCGCCGCAGGGAGCAGAGGCAGCAATCCCCACCACACGGGAGAAGCCTGCGATGGCCCGTTCTCGGTCAACCCTTGGTCCAGACCGCTGACGAGAAGAAGGAGGACGAGGGCGGTGGCGAGATGGGCAGTCACGGTGGGGGCGGCAAGAAGACCAGTGACGGTGAGGGCGCCGAGGATGCCCTGCAGGGCCACCAAAGTGACGGACAGCAAAGACAGCCCGGGAAGCCAAGAGGGCAGATGCCGGCGGCCCAGAACACTGGCCAGGAGCAGAGCGAGCAAGGCCAGGCCCACCAGGAAGGCATCCAATCGGTGGAACCATTCAAGAAAGACCCGCGCGTTCATCTGGCGTCCTGGGAGAAGAACCCCGTAACAGAGCGGCCAATCGGGACAGGCGAGGCCAGCCTCCATGACGCGCGTGGCCCCTCCGATCGCGACGAGAGCGATCAAAGCGACCACCAGATGGGAGGTGAGCACTTTGAGGGAAGAGGCAAGCGACAAGGCCGTCGAAGCGGCAACGGAGCCATGGTAACGAGGTTTTTCAATCAGGGATTGCAAACATCTGAGGTTGATTTGTAAAATTTGGCGGCAAAAGGCGTGTTCACTACAAAAGGTCCGCGATTGCCACGCCAGCTTTCATAACCTTGTGAGACCGGATCTGCCGTTGGCTCCTGATCCGGCCCCTTCCCGCGACGGAACTCCTCCCTGAACCTTCAGGTCATGCCGATTCCCCCCTCCCTGATCACCTTCCTGGTGGGCATGGCACTTGTTCTGGCTGGCCTCTGGCTGGGTCAGAACGTTTCCCTGCTCCCCGTCGATGCCAGCGTCAACGCGCCAGTCTACGACGAACTGTTTAAGGTTTTGTTCAGCATTGGCAGCATTCTGTTCATTGGCATTCTTGGCCTGCTTCTCTTCAGCCTTGTCCGCTTCCGTCGCCGCGAGGGAGACCACAGCGATGGCGCGCCCATCGAAGGCAACCTTCCACTGGAAATCGTTTGGACAGCCATTCCAGCTGTTGTCGTTCTTTTTATTGGAATCTACAGTTACGATATTTACGATCGCATGGGGGGGATGACCCCTCTGAATGATCACAGTGCCATGGTTCACGCGGCCAGTATGGAAGCCTCTGCAACCATGCAGGTCGCCAATGCAGCCACCTCTGAGGAGCCAAGAGTTTGGGGTGGGATCGGCGTCAGATCAGACAAAGATATTCTCCCCGTCGACCTCACGGCCTTGCAGTTTGCCTTTATCTTTCATTACCCGGGTGCAAACATCACCAGTGGTGAACTTCACGTCCCTGCTCATCGTTCTGTCGAACTAAGAATGAAAGCCAATGATGTGATACACGCCTTTTGGGTTCCACAATTTCGTCTCAAGCAGGATATCATCCCCGGTCAGCAAACCATTCTGACCTTCACCGCGACTCGACCCGGAACCTATCCCATTGTTTGCGCCGAGCTCTGCGGCCCTTACCACGGTGGGATGCGATCGTCCGTTGTGGTGCATGAGCCTGATGATTTTGAGGCATGGCTCCAGAAAAACTCTCCAGCGCCGCCGCCCACCGCCTCCGTTGCACAGCTTGATGTCCTCCCTGTCGCCTGATCCATGACCATCGCCTCTCCTCAGGACCTTGCGGTTCCCCAACCACCCTCCGGCCAACTTCAGCCCCAGGGTTGGTTGCGTTATTTCAGCTTCAGCCTTGACCACAAGGTCATCGGTCTCCAATACATTGTCACCAGCTTTCTGTTCTATTTGATCGGTGGTGCTTTGGCCGGAGTGATCCGCACAGAGCTGGTCAGCCCGATGTCAGATTTCGTCAGCCGTGAAACCTATAACGAAGTCTTGACGCTCCACGGGACGATCATGATTTTTCTCTGGATCGTCCCTGTTGTGAATGGCGGCTTTGGCAATTATTTGATTCCTTTCTATGTAGGCGCGAGGGACATGGCCTTTCCACGCCTCAATGCCGTTGCCTTCTGGATGATTCCTCCGGCGGGTCTCTTGCTGATTGCCAGCCATTTCATCACTGGTTCCGCTCAGTCCGGCTGGACCGCTTATCCCCCATTGAGCCTGACGACTCCGGCCATGGCTCAGGTGGTTTGGATCATCAGCGTACTTCTTCTCGGAGGAAGTTCCATTTTTGGCGCCATCAACTTCATCGCCACGGTCATGAAGATGCGCCGGCCTGGCTTGAAGCTGATGCAGTTGCCGATGTATTGCTGGGCCATGCTGGGAACCAGCATTCTTGCGGTTCTCTCCACCCCTGTGTTGGCGGGAACCTTGTTATTGCTCAGTTTTGATATCGTTGCCCACACCGGTTTCTTCAATCCAACCCTCGGTGGCAATGTTGTTGTCTACCAGCACTTATTTTGGTTTTACTCCCATCCGGCGGTCTACATCATGGTCTTGCCCGCCTTTGGGCTTGTTAGTGAAATTCTGCCCGTGCATGCAAGGAAACCACTCTTTGGCTACAGCACAATGGTCTACTCCATTATGGCCATTGTTTTTCTGGGCTTGATCGTTTGGGCCCACCACATGTTCACCAGCGGCACGCCGCCCTGGATGCGGTTGTTTTTCACCATCGCAACGGCATTCATCGCCGTGCCAACAGGAATCAAGTTTTTCAACTGGTTGGCCACATTGTGGGGCGGGAAGATTGCTCTCAATAGTGCGATGTTGTTTGCCTGTGCGTTCATTGTGAACTTTGTGTTCGGCGGGATCACAGGCGTGGCGCTAGCCCAGGTTCCATTTGATATCCATGTTCACGACACTTACTTTGTAGTCGGCCATTTTCACTATATTGTTTATGGTGGCACTGTCTTTGTGATCTTCAGCGCCATTTATCACTGGTATCCAAAGTTTACGGGCAAGATGTTGGATGAAACACTGGGAAAAATCCATTTTGCGCTCACTTTCATCGGCTTCAACCTCTGCTTCGCCCCCCAGCATTGGCTCGGCCTGAACGGCATGCCACGTCGGGTGGCCGAATACGATCCCATGTTCACCACGCTCAATCAGTTGAGCAGTGTTGGCGCCTTGCTGATGGCTCTGAGCACCCTTCCTTTCCTGATCAATGTGATTCGGAGTTTCTCGCACGGCGCCGTGGCCGGTGATAATCCCTGGAACGCTCTGACGCCAGAGTGGTTGACCACGTCTCCTCCGCCCGTTGAAAACTGGAAAGGTGAGGCTCCCCTGGTCGCCCATCCTTACGGCTATGGCCAGCTCCCCTCCGCAGGCCTGCCTGTCGATCAGGCGACAGGTCAAGATGTCTGGACTGGTTCCTGATCCCCGCTCCTCACACGCCCCATCGACCTTCTCCCATGGACACCCTGGCGACAAGTTTGACCAGCGATGCGAAGGCCAGCCCCCACCAAGACGCCACAGATCATGGCGTGGCCGAAGAGCACAACGATGTGCGCATGTTTGGGCTGGCGACCTTTCTTGTGGCGGATGGCATGACCTTTGCCGGTTTTTTTGCCGCCTATCTGACCTTCCGGGCGGTGAACCCCCTGCCGAGTGGCTCGAACTATGAACTCGAGCTTGTGCTGCCCACCATCAACACCGCTCTGTTGATCATCAGCAGCCTGACCTTTCATCGCGCCGGCCGGGCCCTGCTCACATCACGCATCCATGATTGTCGGCTGTGGCTCGGGGTCTCAGCAGCCTTGGGGATCGCCTTTTTGGTCGGCCAGATGGTTGAGTATTTTCATCTTCCTTTTGGCCTCACTGAAAATCTTTTTGCCAGCACCTTTTACGCGTTGACGGGCTTTCATGGCCTTCACGTCACCTTGGGGGTGATCTGCATTCTGGTGGTTCTCTTTCAAGTCGGACCCAATGGCAAGGTTTCCGCCATCAAGCCCTTTGGTCTTGAGGCCGCTGAACTTTACTGGCACTTTGTGGATGGCATCTGGGTGGTCCTCTATGGACTGCTGTATCTGCTGTAAACCGAACTCCCCCCTTCTTAAGGCTGCATTCCTTGCGAAAAGCTCTCCGCGAAGGCAAAATTTAATAAGGATCGCATAAGCAGGCGAATGGCCGCCAACAAAGGCCCAGCATCCATCTCTGCGGGCCAACAGTTCCCCAACACAACCCCTGAGCTACCAGCGCAGCCCATGCAGGCGCCGCTGGAAGGCAAGGAACTTCTTGACAGAGCACGCTCTCTGAGCAACCGACCAGAGGATCAGATTGCCCGTGCCTGCGGCTATGTCGGTCCGAGCGGCAGGGTATTGAAGAAGAGTTTCTATCGGGCTCTTGTCCTAGCCAAGGGTTACAGCCTTCCCTCCAGCACCATGGTTGCTGGCATGAGCCGGGGACGTCATGCCGACTTCCGAACCCGCGTGCACGGCAATGGAAACCTGCTGATCGGCCAGGCCTACACCCGACGCATGGGGTTGGAACCCGGCCAGGAGTTCCGCATTGAGATCCATCGCGAGACCGGGTCCATCTGGTTGCTGCCGCTCGAGCCAGACAGCAAGGAGAGCTGAGTCAAGGATCCTTCCCGCCGGTTCCGCCGCGATACGGCGGACCGGACGCCCTCCCTCACTCCTGGCCTTGAATCCCTTCCTCGTGGAAGCGTCTGCCGAACAAGAGCAGATCGAGACCACTGAACAGGAAGCTCATCCCCACAAGGATCCCCACCATCCAAGGCAGATGAGAGAGGCGCAAGGAGAGGAGCACGATCCCCAAAGCCAAGGTTCCCAAACCATTCACCAGTCCCCACCCCCAGCCGCGAATGCGGCGGTGGTTGAGGGAGAACACGCTGGCGGCGAGTCCCTCCAGGACGAACACCAGTCCGGCGACCCGAGCCAGATTCCCCACCTGGCGAGAGGCGGCGATGGGTCCCGACGCCAGCTGGCCCACCATCCAGAGACCCGCCAGGACCAGCAGGGTGGCCAGCACGAAACGCCAGAAGGCATGCGGCACGCTCAGCCGGCGGGCGCGAAACCCTGTTGTGATCCCCGTGACCAAACCGGAGACAAGGAAGACCATCGCCACCACCCCGGTCAGCCAGATCGAGGCCACCCAAGGAAAGAGCAGCGCCGAAGCACCAAGCAACACCATCACACCACCCTCCAGCAGGGTGGTGCGCAGCAGAATCCGCTCCTCCCGCGTCACCCAAGCCTCTCCCGCCTGCGCAGCCCTCTGGTTGGCGTGATCCCGCGCCATTGCACTCCCCTCAGGACCTGAACGCTGTTCTAGCGACGCAACCACGCCGGCCCCTCACCAGCCGTGCTCGGCCAGCCAATCACCGGTGAGAGGGTTCGCGACGGCGGGGCGCTGAGCTGAGGTTCCCTCCGCGAGAAGGCGTTCCAAGTAGCGGGCCAGCAGGTCGGCCTCCAGATTCACCACATCCCCGACTCGCCGCTGACGCAGGGTGGTGCTCTGCCAGGTGTGCGGGATCACCGCCAGCCAGAACACGGCGCCGGCCTCCTGGACCCCCGCCACCGTGAGGCTGATGCCGTCGAGGGCGATGCTGGCTTTTTCGCACACGTAGCGGCCGAAGCTCGGGTCCTGCCAGGCCACGGTCAAGCGCCAGGAGGACGCCAGGGCATCGATGCCCACCACCGTGCCCGTCCCATCGACATGGCCGCTCACCAGATGGCCCCCGAGCCGGTCGGCGAGCCTCAGGGCCGGTTCGAGGTTGACCAAGGCCCGGGCCTGGGCCCGCCGTCCGAGGGTGGTGCGGGAGAGGGTTTCCTCGCTCACATCGGCCCGGAACCCCCGATGGGCTTCATCCCTTTCCGCAACGGTGAGACAGACGCCATCGACAGCGACGCTGTCGCCGAGGGCCAGGGCTCCCAACCCCCGCAGATCGCCGCGGACCCACACCCCATGGGAGCAGGGCTCCAGCTGGCCCACGGCCTGAACCAATCCGGTGAACATTCCTCGGGGCGGAGCGCGGCGAGTGGCTGGCCATAATCAAACAACAGCTCGGCGCTTTCCAGAGCCGCCCCCACGCGCACAGCCCCTCCAACTTCACCCCCTCTCCCCACCGGACCTCCCCCGACCCCCGCGCAAGGGCCGTCCTGCGGCCAGGCGGCCCACATCCCACGGAGCCCACAACCCCCAAGAGCACACAGACGATGGTGGAAATGCAAGTCGCCGGGATTGCCCTGGATGCCGCCAGCCGCAGTCCGATCGTGCTCCTGCGCGATCCGTCCGGTCGCCGGCAGGTGCCGATCTGGATCGACCAGGCCCAGGCGCAAAACATCCTGGCGGGCATCAATCGGGAGCGGCCTCCCCGGCCCCTCAGCCATGACCTGATGGCCCAGATCCTCCAGATCGCGGACTTGCGGTTGGAACGGGTCATTGTTCATGCCATTGAGGACAACACCTTTCGAGCGGTGCTGAAGCTGGTCAACGCTGATGGCGAGAGCACGGATCTCGACGCCAGGCCCAGTGATGCCATCGCCCTGGCCCTGCGCACCGGCAGTGGCATCTGGATGCTTGAAGAAGTGGTGGCCGATGCGTCCATACCGGTGGATGCGGAGGCGGACGCCGAGGATCAGGAGGATTTCCGCCGCTTTCTGGACCGCACCAGCCCGGCGGAGTTGATCCGCCATCTGCACAAAGCCGCGCCGGAAGCGGCCTCGCCCTCCCCTGAGGCTCCCGCAGCCGAGGGGGGTGAGGCCGAATCCCCGGAGGATGCGCCCGGCGCGCCAGAGGATGGCGAACCCACAGCCTGAACCCGGGGAATCTCCCGCGCCGTCCCCCATGCGCCGTCCGTTCGGCGCTGGCCCGCCTGTTTCGTTGTTCACTCTCGGAACCATGCGGGCGCTGGAGAGCCCTGAGGCCATGGAGGCTGTGGTGCGCCGCGCCGTGGCGGCGGGCATCAACCATCTCGAAACCGCTCCGTCCTATGGACCGGCGGAGCGCTACCTCGGCTCCGCGCTGGATGCCCTTCAACGCGACCTGCCCGCCACCCGGGCTGGCCTGGTGATCACCAGCAAGATTCTTCCCGGCTCCAGCGCGGCGGAGGCCTGGACGCGGCTCCACGGCAGTTTGCGGCGCCTGGGCCTGCGGCGGCTGGACAACCTGGCCATCCACGGGCTGAACACCGCCGAGCATCTGCACTGGGCCCTGCATGGTCCCGGGGCGGAGCTGCGGGAGCGCGCCCTGGGCGAGGGGGTGGTGGGGCAGATCGGCTTCAGCAGCCATGGCTCCAACCGTTTGATCCTCCGAGCCCTGGAGAGCGGCCGGTTTCAGTTCTGCAGCCTTCACCTCCACCTCTTCGACCCCGCTCGGCTCCCCCTCGCCGCCCAAGCCCTGGAAGCCGGAATGGGGGTGATGGCCATCTCTCCCGCCGACAAAGGGGGACGCCTGCAGGATCCCCCCCCCCGGCTGCGCGAGGACTGCGCCCCATGGGAGCCCCTCGCGCTGGCCTATCGCTTCCTGCTGGCGCGGGGCATCAGCACCCTCACGGTCGGGGCCGCCCGACCCGCCGATTTGGCGCTGGTGGACGCGCTGGCCAGCCGGGGGGAACCGCTGAGCCCCGAGGAGGAGCTTGTCCTGGAACGTCTGCAGGCCCGTGGCAAGGAGCGGCTGGGGGCGGACTGGTGCGGACAGTGTCAAGCCTGTCTCCCCTGCCCGCGGGAGGTGCCGATTCCCAGCCTGCTGCGGTTGCGGCAACTCGCCCTTGGCCACGGCCTGGAGGCCTTTGCCCGCGAGCGCTACAGCCTGATCGGCCAAGCTGGTCATTGGTGGGAGCGGGTGGATGGCCGGGCCTGCGAGCGCTGCGGCGACTGCTTGCCTCGCTGTCCGCATCACCTGCCGATTCCCGACCTCCTGGCGGACGGCCACCGCCGCCTGGCGGCTCCGCCGCGGCGGCGGCTCTGGGGTTAGGGCCGTTGCTGGCAGGGGGTGGTGCCGTCCCATAGCTCCTGCAGGCGACGACGCTGATCCGCGTCCAAAGGCGGCAGGTCGCGGCACCGGTCCAACACGGCCTCCTCGGGGAGGAGCAGGCGCGCCACGGCGGGGGGGAAGCCCGCCAAGGCCGTGGTCAGGGCCGCGCGAGGCAGAGGAGGAACCCAGCCGGCCGCCAGCACTCGCGGCAGCAGAGGCGGCTGAAGCACAGCCTCCAGCCAAGCCGCGGGAGGGGCGACGGCGCTGCCGGCAGGTCGCAGGATCAGCGACCAGGAGGCAGGCGCCCCTTCGTCCGGCAGCAACACCGTGAGGCGGGGATCGCGACGGAGAAGGGGCACCACCTGCTGGCGCGGCAGGACCGCAGCCCGGGCCGGGCCGCTCAGCAGCAGTTGGAGGCCCTGACGGTCGTCGTGGGCCAGAGCCTGGCGGCGCAGGCGACACAACCGTTCCGGGTCGTTGCCCACCAGCGCCATCACCACCCGGGGGCTGGAGGGAAGCACCACCCGGCCCGCCAGGCTCTCGTCCAACAGCAGCTCCCAGCCCCGGGAGGCTCGCACCGCCAGATCCGGCCTGTCGCGCAGCACCAGCACCCAGGGGTTGAAGCTCCAGGGGAAGGCGACGGGAGGCTGCTCCGGCCCGCCGTACAGGCGACTCACCGGCCTGGCGCCGGCCGTCAGGCGGCGCAGGAGGGCGGGCTGGTCCAAAGAGGCCCAGGCGTTCAGCGGCAGGTCGGTGGCCCATCCATCGCTGAGCTGGACCAGGGCGGGTCGGCGCTCGGCCGAATCGCCGACCGCCTCTCGCACCTTGGTGGCCCCCTCCAGCCAGCGCACCTGCCAGTCGCTCGGCAACCGGCGCAACCAGCGCTCAGGCAGGTCTCCGCGGCGGGCCACCAGGCGCGGGCCCGGTCGCGAGCATCCCGTCAGCAGGGCCAGGGAGCCAGCCACGCCGATCTCCAGCAGCGTTCGCCGCGACAGTTGCCCCTCAGCCATCGTTCGACGCTAGACGCTCCCCGGTCCCCGGCTCGGCAGAGGCGTGCAGCCGATCGCAGGCCAGACTGCAGCGCTGAGCCAGGGCCTCGGGATCGCCCCCGCTCCACTCCCACAACAGGGCCAGCCCTCCCGCCCCCACCCCCTCCTTGACATAGCCCTCCTCGTACCGGGCGAGGGCGGGGTGACAGGCGCCGCGGAAGGCGAGCGCGGCATGAAAGGCCAGGGGCTCCACCCCCCAGCCTGCACCGATGCGCTCCAGCAGGCAGGCGAGATCGCTGCCGGGCTCGTTCGCCACCCAGCGGGTGGTGGCGAGGGCGGTGGCCTGGATCATGCGCTGGCGCTGCGCCGGGGTGGCCAGGGCGAGGGCCAGGGCCAACACGGCCGCCATCTGACTGCCCCCGGCCAGCATCACCGGCACCCCACCCAGGGTGGCCTCCAGAAGCAGGCCGGCCGCCAGGGGCTGCATGGGATCCCCCAGGGCCGCCGCGACCAGCAGGGGATTGCGGGCTCCCGGCGCCCCCAGGCGCTCCCGGGCCGCGCGAAGGCCCTGCTCCACCAGCGCCTGTTTGAGGTCATGGGCGGGCTGGCGCAGGCTGCCGCTCACCAGACCGGTGGCCTCCACCCCGAGGCCGCACAGCACGCCGAGAGCGGTGGTGGTGCCGCCCGGCACGCATTCCGCCAGGAGCACGGGGGCCGAGGGGTGCCGGGCCGCCAGCCGACGCCCCCAGCGCCGTCCCTGCTCCAGCAGGGCCACCGCGCGGGCGGGGGCCATCGCTGCGCCGGAACTCACGCAACGGGCGCTTCCGCCCCCCGCCGGGGGGGGAAGGCGCAGATGGGGGATGGCGGGCGCCAGGGCGCACCCCAGGTCCACCACGAGGGGGGCGAGGCCCAGGGAGCGCGCGACGACATGGCTGATCAAGGCTGGGGTCACCCCCGCCGGCAGCGGAGGGAGGGCATGGGGCCGCTTCCCCTCGGGGCCGAGGAGGAGCAGTTCGGCGTCGGCCGCGGCCGTGGCCCGTCGCGATGCCGGCGTGCAGCCCGCCGCCGAGATCCCTGGCACCGCTGCGGTTTCGGTGGCCGCAAGCAACAGTGCCACCCGGGTGGTGGGCCAGTGCTGGAGCCAACGGGCCTGCCAGGCGGCGGCCCGAGCGGGGGGGCCCAGCAGCAACCCCGCGAGGGTCAAAGGGGATCCAGGCTCACCAAGGCCTGCAACAGGGGGGGCGGCTCGCTGATCGGGGAGCGCAGCCGCGGAAAGATCCAGTAGGCCACGGCATGGAGGCAGAGCACCACGAGGAGGTTCTGCACCAGGACCAACCCCAGGGCCACCGTCTGCACCTGGGCCAGATCCAGACCCGGTCCAAGGCCGAGGCCATCGGCGAAGCGGTCCAGAAGCTGGGAGGCCGCGGTGGTGATCACCACCCAGAGGTTCTCCCCCACCAGAACGGAGAGCACGGCCAGGCGCACCAGGAAGCCAAGCCCGCCGATGAGGGCGCCCACCGGCAGGGTGAGCCACCAGCTGAGGCGCCGCCGCCAGCCCCAGCCCAGCCAGAGGGCCAGGAAGCCGTAGGGAAAGAGCACGAGCGGTCCCCGTATCGGCCCCATCAACGCCACAAGCAGGAGGCTGGTGACCGCCACGCCTTCCAGGGCGCATCGCCAGCCGTGGCGCAGTTGGAGCAGGGTGAGGGGCAGGGGGAGCGCCAGCCGGAAGAGCGGACCGCCCACGGGCAAGTAGTAAAGAGCGGCCCACAGGAGGGCGGTGGACGCCGAGAGATAGGCCGTGTCCATCAGTTGCCGGGCTTGCCGCGGACTGAGCTCGCGCGGTTCCCCGGGGGCGGGTGTAAGAGACGGGGGAGGCATGGTCAACGGGGCGGAGGAGCGGGTCGAACGGTCGGCGCCGCCGCTCCAGAAGGCACGCGCTCGATGGTTTCCACTTCAAAGGCGATGCCCGCGGCGCGCAGGGCTTGGGTGACGGCTTCCGCAGGTGCAGAGGGATCGGCGCGGGGCAGGCGCAGGGTGACCCGATAAGGCAAGGGGGATGGAGCGGAGGAGCGCCCGCCGACGAGCGGGCCGGCTCCCGGGGCGGGGGCGGTTGGCTGAGGATTGGTGGATGCCGTGGGGTTGGCTGTCTTGGAGGATGGCGTGGCCGGGCCGGGCTTCGAGGCGGCGGGCTTCGCCCTGGCGACGGGAGGCGCGGCGGGCGGGAAGGGCTGGCCGGGGGGTAGAGAGGAGTTGGGGGTTGAACGGGACGAGGTACTCCCGGCCGACGTGGCGTTGGTGGCCGTGATCGAGGGGGCGGCGGCGGGCGTGGAGGTGTTGGGCTGGGGGGTGGTCTCCGTCGCGGGGGGGAAGCTCTCCGCCAGCCGTTCCCCCCAGGGGGACCCCGCGCAGGCGGAGAGCATCAACGCCAGCGGCACCCAGCCCAGGGCCACCCGGGGCCGGATGGATCGAAAACCCGCGCTCATCCGTTTCCAGCCGGACGGATCACGCGCACGGGACTGGCCCGCAACCGGCCGCTCTTGGTGGTCGCCGGTGTCTTGCGGGCGGTGCCCGTGGCGCTGGAGCGGCTGGCTTTGGCTCCGGCGGCCGTCGTGGCCGCAGCCTTTGCCTTGGCGGCTTTTCCAGCGCCCGCAGCTTTGCCCTCAACCGAAGCGCCAGCGGCCGCGCGGCGCCGCCCAGCGCTCTTGCCGCTGCTCGCCTTGGCGGCCAGGAGCTCCACCGCCTGGTCCAAGGTGAGGCTCTCAGCCGTGGTGCCCTCGGGAAGGGAAGCATTGACTTTTCCTTGTTTCACGTAGAGCCCGTAGGGACCATCAAAGAGCTGAATGGCCTCGCTGGCGCCCGCCGGCGTGCCGAGATCGCGCAGAGCGGTCCGTCCACCTCGCCCGCGCTTCGGCTGGGCGAGCAGCTCCAGAGCCCGGCTCAGACCGATCGCCAGCACGTCGTCCTCGGCTTTGAGGGAGCGGTAGTCCTTCTCCCCTTTGCCCTTGTCATGCACGACATAAGGACCAAAGCGCCCCAACCCGGCCTGCACCTTGCCGCCCTCGGGGTGTTCGCCAAGATGACGGGGGAGGCGCAAGAGCCCGAGAGCATCCTCCAGGGTGAGATCTTCCGGCTTGGCCCCCTTCGGCAAGGAGGCCCGCTTGGGCTTGGGGGTCTCCTCGCTCACCTGGCCGAGCTGGAGATAGGGACCGTATTGACCGAAGAGGAGATAGACCTGCTCACCGGTTTCCGGATCCTCTCCCAGGGACTCGGGGCCTTCGCTCTTCTGGCGCAGCAACAGCTCCGCTTTCTCCGCGTCCAGATCGGCGGGGGTGATTTCCTGGGGGAGGGTGGCCTTGCAGAGCTCTTCGGTGCCGTCCTCCGCTTCGCGCTTGCTTTCGAGATAGGCGCCGAATCGGCCGATGCGCACCACGCAGGGCAGGCCCTCCAGGGAGATGGTGCGGGAGAGCGTGGGATCGATCTCCCCCTCCCGCTTCTGCACCTGAGCCTCCAGCCCCTCCTCCCCCTTGTAAAACTTCTCCAGGTAGGGCAGCCAGGGGGTCTTGCCGGCGGAGATGTCGTCCAGGCTGGTTTCCATGCGCGCCGTGAAGCCTGGGTCCACGAGATCGGGGAAGTGCTGCTCCAGCAGGGCGGTAACCGCGAAGGCGGTGAAGCTGGGGATCAGGGCGTTGTTCTGGAGGGTGGCGTAGCCGCGATCCTGGATGGTGCCGATGATGCTGGCGTAGGTGGACGGTCGGCCGATGCCTTCCCGCTCCAACATTTTCACAAGAGCGGCCTCGCTATACCGTGCCGGGGGCTGGGTTTGGTGGCCCAAGGCCTCCACTCCGCGGCAGCGGGGGGAATCCCCCTGCTTCAGGGATGGCAACAACACCTCTTGCCCTTCGAGGGCCGCATCGGGGTCGTCGCTTCCTTCGACATAGGCGCGGAAAAAGCCAGGAAAATCAATGCGCTTGCCATTGGCGCGGAACGTGGCCTCCGCAGCCTCCAGATCCACCGTGAGGAGGGTGAGGCGGGCCTCAGCCATCTGGGAGGCGACAGTGCGTTTCCAGATCAGCTCGTAGAGCGCCAGCTCCCGGCCATCAAGACCGGTGTCGTTCGGCGCCCGGAAGGATTCGCCCGCCGGGCGGATCGCCTCGTGGGCCTCCTGAGCGTTGCGCGCCTTGGTTTGAAACTGACGGGGAGCGGGGGAGAGGTAGTCCTGGCCATAGCGGGCGGCCACGCAGCTTCGCGCGGCCTGGATCGCCTGATCGGAGAGGTGCACGGAATCCGTGCGCATGTAGGTGATGAACCCTCGCTCGTAGAGCGCCTGGGCGGTGCGCATGGTGTCGCGGGCGGAGAGGCGCAGCTTGCGATTGGCCTCCTGCTGCAGGGTGCTGGTGGTGAAGGGGGGCACAGGCTTGCGCACGGTGGGTTTCTCCTCCACTGCGCTCACCCGCCACGGGGCACGCTCGACGCGGGCTTGGAGCTCCCGCGCCTCCGCCTCGCTGAGGAGCTTCACCTTGCTGCCGGCTTTGAGGGACCCGGTGGACTCATCGAAATCCGAGCCGCCGGCGATGCGTTCCCCAGCGAGGTGGGTGAGCTTGGCCTCGAAGCCCGCCTTGTCCTGCTCCAGGCTGGCTTTCAGGTCCCAGTAGCTGCCGCTGCGAAAGGCGCGGCGGGCCTGCTCCCGTTGCACGAGCAGGCGCACCGCCACCGATTGAACGCGACCGGCGGAGAGGCCCCAAGCCACCTTTTTCCAGAGGAGAGGCGAGAGGGTGTAGCCCACGAGGCGATCGAGGATGCGCCGCGTTTCCTGAGCGTGCACCAGCTCCATGTCGATCGCCCGGGGGGAGGCGAGAGCCTTCTGAATGGCCGGCTTGGTGATCTCGTGAAACACCATGCGCCGCACCGGCACTTTCGGCTCCAGGAGTTGCTGCAGGTGCCAACTGATGCTTTCTCCCTCCCGATCCTCGTCCGTGGCCAGGAGGAGCTGATCGGCGCCCTTGAGGGCGTCCTTGAGCTCCTTCACCACTTTTTTCTTGTCCTTCGGCACCACATAGAGGGGTTCGAAGTCGCGGGCGGTGTCGACGCCGAGGTTCGCCCACTTCTCCCCTTTGTGCGAGGCGGGGATCTCACTGGCGTTGTTGGGCAGGTCGCGCACATGCCCCATGGACGCCTCCACCCGGTAGTCGCCGGGGAGAAAGCTCCTGATGGTGCGGGCCTTTGTGGGGCTCTCGACGATCACCAGAGTGTGCGCCACAGGGCTTGTGTGAGACCGAATGACCTTACATATCGCATCGAGGCGCCCTCCCGGTCAAAGAAATCGGAATCGGTGGGCCTTGGAGGCCATCGCCAGCCGCCATCGCCGCTACAGTCCGCTCCGTCCATTCCTGCTCCGCCGTGGTTGCCGACATCGGTTTGCAGTTGAACGCCGCGGCAATCGCCCCGGAAACCGCTGTGCTGCTTGCCCTGGTGGGCTGCCTGCTCGTCGATCTGGCGGGTGAGCGCACAGCCAGTCGCTGGGTCCCACCCATCTGCTACGTCGGATTGGGCTCCTCGCTGGTGCTTCTCGCTCTGCAATGGAACGGCGCCGCCGAGCCCTCGTTCCTGGGCGCTTTCCTGGCGGACAACCTGGCCATCGCCTTCCGGGCCGTGGTGGCCACCTCCACCCTGATTTCCTTGCTGCTGAGCTGGCGCTACGTAGAGCGAAGCGGCACACCCCTCGGGGAATACGCCGCCATCCTCCTGGCGGCCACGCTTGGTGGCATGTTCCTCTGCGGCGCCACAGATCTGGTGAGCATCTTCATCTCGCTGGAAACGCTCTCGGTGGCCAGCTACCTGCTGTCCGGCTACATGAAGCGGGATGCCCGCAGTTCGGAAGCGGCCCTGAAATATCTGTTGGTCGGTTCGGCAGCGGCGGCTGTCTTCCTTTACGGCGCCTCCCTGCTCTATGGCTTGAGCGGTGGCAACAGCGGACTGGAAGCCATCGGTGTGGCCCTCACCACGAGCAGCGCGCCGATCGCGGCGCTGTCCCTGGTGTTTGTGCTCTCCACGGTGGCGTTCAAAATCGCCGCAGTGCCTTTCCACCAGTGGACTCCCGACGTCTATGAGGGGTCGCCGACACCGGTGGTGGCCTTTTTGTCTGTGGGCTCCAAGGCGGCTGGCTTTGCTCTGGCTTTGCGCATCTTGGTGGGTTGCTTTGACAGCTTTGACGTGCAGTGGAAGTTTTTGTTCACGGTGCTGGCTCTGTTGAGCATGGTCCTGGGCAATGTGGTGGCGCTGGCCCAGACCTCCATGAAGCGGATGCTGGCCTACAGCTCCATCGGCCAGGCCGGCTTTGTGATGATCGGATTGGTGTGTGGCACGGAAGATGGCTTCTCAGCGATGGTGCTCTACATGGCGGCCTACCTGTTCATGAACCTGGGGGCCTTTGCCTGCATCATCCTCTTCTCCCTGCGTACCGGCAGCGACCGAATCGCTGACTACGCCGGGCTTTATCAGAAAGATCCCCTGATCACCCTGGGATTGAGCCTCTGTCTGCTCTCCTTGGGTGGCATCCCGCCGATGTTGGGCTTTTTCGGCAAGATCTATCTCTTCTTTGCGGGCTGGGCAGATCAGCAATATCTGCTTGTCATCGTTGGGCTGGTCACTTCTGTGGTGTCGATCTACTACTACATCTCAGTGATCAAAATGATGGTGGTCAAAGAGTCGCAAGAGGCCTCGGACGTGGTGAAGGCCTATCCGCCAATTCAGTGGAATCTCGCCGGCATGCAGCCGCTCCGCGCTGCCCTGGTGAGCTGCGTTGTGGTCACCGCCATCGGTGGCATTCTCTCCAGCCCGCTTTTTGACTGGGCCAGCGCCGCTGTCGCCGGTACGCCGATCCTACAGGCCGCCTTGGCCAATGCACATGCGGCTGTCGTCAGCTGATTCCCCGACCAAGGCGTTGTCCGAGGCCTCTGGCAGCGCACTGGTCGAAAGTCTTGCGGTGCTTGAACACGTCGACAAGGTGTATGGCGAGGGCGATGCCCTTGTGCACGCTCTCAGTGATGTGTCCCTGACCGTAAATCGCGGCGACTACCTGGCCGTGATGGGGACCTCCGGGTCTGGAAAGAGCACGGCGATGAACATTCTTGGATGTCTTGATCGTCCAACACATGGCCGTTATTGGCTCAACGGCATCGAAGTGGCGGGCCTGGACGACGATGAGCTGGCCAACATTCGCAACACGCAGCTGGGCTTTGTGTTTCAACAATTTCATCTGTTGCCGCAGTTCACAGCCCTAGAAAATGTGATGTTGCCGATGATTTATGCCGGCGTGCCCGCCCCAGAGCGACGGGAGCGCGCGGTGGAGGTGCTGCGGCGGGTGGGATTGGGCCATCGAATCGACAATCGTCCCAATCAGCTCTCTGGTGGTCAGCAGCAGAGGGTCGCCATCGCCCGCGCGATCATCAATCATCCATCACTCTTGCTGGCGGATGAACCTACCGGTGCCCTGGATTCTCAGACCACCACGGAAGTGCTCAACCTTTTTGATGAACTCAACCGGGAGGGAATCACGATCCTGTTGGTGACCCATGAGGACGAGGTGGGGGCCAGGGCGCAGCGGGTGGTGCACTTTCGGGATGGTCGGATTGTGGGGTGAGGGGCTAGACATCGGGTCGGCCACTGTCCTGCGCCTCTAGTTTCCTCCCCCGTGGTTCCCCCCAGCCCGGCCTGCGGATTGCATCAGCCGCTAAGCTGGCGCCCTGCGGGACCCGCTCCAGCCAATCCTGCCAAAGGATTCTCTGACCTGCGGATGCATGGCATCGATCAGCGTCTTAGTCAACTCCCTTGCTTCATTGAGAAGCGAGAGATCAGTTGGGTAACGAATATCGGCAGGGACACATGTTGCATCAATCAGCTATGAGCCTTCAGTGGCCTTGTCGTTTCCGATTCAATCTGCTGATCAGTTGCGGCGGCGTTTTCACTTCCCTGGCTGCTGTCATCATTGTCATGAGAATCCGCAGCAGCAAAGCGGATCACGCTCAGCCCGTGAAGCACGATTCGCTCGTTGCAGTCATTCACGACTGATTCCGGTAGCCGTTTCCTGAAGTACACCATCATCGATGGGTCAAACGGAGCCGAGTATTGAAAGGCCTCCAGGCCGATGAAGAACTGTCGAGTCGCCAGCGGGAACTGCCCCCGCATGCGCTCACAGAACCGGACGTGACACTCTCGCGTCATCCGCCTCTTGTCATCCAACCGTTGCGTGGCCAAGAATTTGCCAATGGACAAATAACTGTGCTTTCTGCTGAGCAATGTTGTTCAGCAGTCGCAGACTTTGCCCACGGTGGCCGCGCAGAGGTTTGTGCTTCTGACGCAACCAGGATCCAAGCTGCTCGTCAAAGCAACGAAATAGCTTATTCCACATCTCCGTCGGATAATAGCGACCGTAATACTACCACCAGCCCCGTAGAAACGGATTGAGCATTCTGGCAACCTCCTCTAACGACAAATAGGCGTGATGGCGCAATCTCCACCCTCGGATATGCTCCCTCATCTTTTTCAAGGACAAGGGACTTGCCGCTGGTACAAAGTTGGTGAACAACTTACCCCAGCGATTCTTTGCACAGCGAGGACGGAACGCAAAGCCTAGGAATTCAAACTGAATCACCTCGAACGGACCACATCTATTGGAATCCTTGCAGTAGACCACATGAGTCTTCTCAGGATGTAGCGTGAAATTACAGGCCGAGAATCGGGCCTGCTGGCTTTCGTTTAAAGCCTGCGCCTCTCGCCGACTAGAGCAGTGGCAGATCACATCATCTGCATAACGCTCGAACTGGATGTCAGGATGATTCCTGCGCATCCAGGTATCAAATGCCTAATGCAGACATAAATTGGCAAGAAGTAGGCTGATCACACCGCCCTGGGGCGTCCCGCAGGTTCTCGCCTACAGTTCTCCATTGGGCAGTTGAACAGGTGCTTCGAGCCAACGCCGCAGATAAAGCGTCACCCAACGCTCCTTGATATGTAACTGGAGGGCCTTCAGCAAAAGATCATGATCGATTGAGTCAAAAAATCCCTTGATCTCAAGGTCCAATACCCAGTCACGCTTCCAGGAACGCTGCCGACACTGTTCTATGGCCTGATGAGCAGAACGACGTGGCCGATATCCAAACGAATCCGAATTAGAAATCGGCTCCAATTGAGGTTCGATGATCTCTCTGACCACCATCTGTGCGATGCGATCGGAGACTGTTGGGATGCCCAGTGGCCTCACGCCTCCCCCCTTGGACTTCAAAATCTCTACACGACGGACCGGCGGCGGGAAGTAACTTCCTGATGCCAAACGGTTCCAGAGCTTGCAGAGATTATTCTTTAAGTCCCTAGAGAAGTCGTCGAGACTCTGGCCATCAATACCAGCAGCCTTTCCCTTCTTAGGAGTTCGCTGAAAAACCCGGCCAGCCCTGCGATGATGGATCAGCCGAAGCG